>Ga0208872_1000232_pt1 | contig 48991 bp, 26 predicted proteins | sample CryBogCBH12Aug08_FD_185508 | JGI IMG/M metagenome (GOLD analysis project Ga0208872, IMG submission 185508) | Freshwater microbial communities from Crystal Bog, Wisconsin, USA - CBH12Aug08 (SPAdes) | ecosystem: Environmental > Aquatic > Freshwater > Lake | place: Crystal Bog, Wisconsin, USA...
TTCACTACCGGCTAATAAAACCGGTCCATAGCCATGTGCTGCATATGCATGTACCGGACGGTAATAATAGAATGCCGGGTCAAATCCCATTCCGGTTCCTACACAGGTTCCTTCCACTTCTCCCTTACTGTTTACTTTTGAAGCAACAGCATGCCAGCCCAAGACGGCAACCGGACCATATGCCAGGGCATTAATCCAGCCTTTATTAATAGCATGTGCAAAACAATAGGTATAAATGGCCGTACAGGAGGTTTCCAGATAAGAATCATTACGGTCCAGTAACTGGTGCCAGAATCCTTCGCCTGATTGTAAAGCAGCCAGTCCTTTTACATGCGCCCGGAACAATTCCATTACTTTCGCCCTTCCGGGATAATTTTCAGGTACCGCATCCAGTACTGCCGTCATGGCCAGTATAGCCCATCCGTTTGCCCTGCCCCAGTGAAAAGCAGGATGAACATCCATTCCTTCCACCCACCCATGACGGAATAAACCTTTTTCCGGAACAAACATCTTGTCCGAAAACTGTAATACCTGCTGAATAGCTGCATCAAAATACTGTTTATCTCCTGTTAATAGGCCCATATTTACAATGGCAGGGATGGACATATACATATCATCCAGCCAAATCGTATTAGGATGAGGAAGCATTCGTGCAAATGTTCCATCCGCTAACCGGTATTGATGATGCATGATAAACTCCATATAGTGCTCTATCTGGGGGCGCCCATTAAAAGGCAGGCTATCAATGGTTGCTTTGATCATAGCAGCACACATCGCACCCGCATCATCCAATGCTTTGGGATGGATCATTTTTTGCAGTTGAGGGTCCAGCTTTACAGATGCATCCAGCTTCCTGAAATAAGGTGCAATATCTCCCAGAAACCGGAACCGGTCTGTTACATATTGCGCATAACGCGGGTCCCCGGTAACTTTAGCAGCCAATAACATGCCATCATATGTAACCCCCCATTCATAACTGGTAATCCTGAAAGTTGCGGGTTCCAGTATACTGTTCTGATCAATGTTCTTAAAATCTGTAATTATTTCATGGGTTTTCTTATTAATAAGTCTCGCTTTTGAATTACTATCCAGAAAAACAAGTACACGGTCGGTGACTGATTTGATATCCCCTGGTTGTAAATCACCATATGGTGTATGGTAGGCTGGCTTCAGTAAATGAAGGGCATCATTGGCATCAGTGAATTTGGGCTGACTTCCTTTTGATTGAGCATTTAGTATAAAACTAAAACAACAAAAGGTAAGAGGTAAAAGTAAATTATTTACTTTATTTGTCATATTTTTTATTTTATATCTGATTATTGTAGAAAATTCTATTATTTAAACCGGTTACCAGGCCATTGAGACAAAGGTTTTATTTTTCCAGGTTGTTTCAATATAACGCTACCTGGTATCAGAACAACCGATAAATTACTGAGCGTATCCGCAGGCAGTATTTTTTCAAAGCCAATAAAAATGGTTCCGTCATTTTTGGATTCATAGGATTTTGAAGATACTGTACTCCAGGTCTTTAACACAATATCCGAAGGCTCCTGTACTTCCAGAATCAATTGCTTTCCATTTTTAGTTAAGACAGCTTTATTGTTACTGATGATTTGAACATTGGCAGCAGTAAGCATATTCCACCTGACTTTGATGGAGGCTGACTTTGGAATTATCTCATCCCGGATCACTACATAAGACTGATTAACGATCGCTATTCCCCTGTTTGAACTGTTTACCTGCCCCTTGTAAATATCTGTTAAATCAATAACAGCATTCATAAACTGTGGTGTTTTAGAATAATGTGAAATCAATGACATACCATTCACTCTTTGTAAACTGTCATCAAAAATGAGGGTATTATGGGCTTTATTATTATACCGGAAAACATCCCAACGGGGAGAATTTTGTTTCATATTCCACAAATCAATACCCTTGGTTTCAATATTATTGTAGTTTTCTGAGCCAAAATCCATTGCCCATCTTTCTCCATCTGCTTCCATAATAAATGATCCCGCATCCATATGTGCATGGCTATTGGAAGGCGAACCGCCTTTTACTGCAATGTAAACCGCATTGCTGTCCGTCCAGGAACTGCGCATCAATGCAACAGGAGTTTTACCGGTACCTTCCCACATCAGTTCCTTCGGAGGAACAGCCCCTGTATCGCTGCCCGACCAAAGAATCAGGGCTGGCAATAACCTGTTCTGATTATATTCCTTTGGTTTACTGTTCAATAATATAGCATGCTGGTTCCACAACAAACTTGGGTCCTGCAGCAGTTTTGAAAACCAATAAAGTGCAGGCTGCAAACCGCTTTTAAGCCCTGAATCAGAAAAGTTAAACCCATCTCCCGAAGGACCGGTCATATTTTCATAATAATAAGGAGTCTTCAGAAAACCCGGTATGTCAGTTAGTCCAAAATACTGATGAAATAATTTTTCAATGGCTCCCAGCATCATTACATTAAAGCTGGTTCCGTAATCCCAATATCCATAACCCTCCGCATAAGCACCATCAGGGCCATAGTCTTTCATCGCGAGGTGAACGGAATGAATGGAACGGTTAATGATAACTCTGGACAGTTGGGGTTGGTCTTCAAAAACGGCGATTGCTCCATAGGTCATTCCCGCATTGCATACCTGGTTCCAGTTAATGGGTGAATGAAGCCACCAGTTATTGGCAGAATCCATCGAGGGTTTTAATCCTTTATTGATAATGGCTGCCTTAATAATATTACGGGAAGAATCAGGCAACCCATCATACATCCAGTCATATCCGATAGACACTGCCATTGTCATTTCTGCCACATCCAGAAAATGGGAAGGGTTCCAGTCGCTGAAACGGGAAACAGTTAATAATTCCTGTTCTCCACGTTGCAGGTATTTATTATCATGAGTCATCCGCCAGGCATAGGACAGATAAAATAATCTTCTCAATGCTTCCCTGGATTTATCTAACAACCGCTTCCCTATTTTTATGTGTTCAACGGGCTTAAGGCTAATCATCTTATCACATTCCACCAATATTTGCTGATGAATGATTGCCATAGCAGGATTGGAAGACAGATTTTTCCTGATATTTTCTTCTTCTCCTTTTAATAGGAGTAACCTGGGGTGTACCGGCAAATTGTTGTTATTAGACAGATAATCTGTTTGGGAAAAAACCGGGTTATAATAAAAAAGCTGTAAAACTGTAGATACTAATATTGTAAATAAGTAAACCTGAAGTTTTTTATGCATGGTAATCCATTTTAGTGTCAAAAAGCCCGTACCGGATGTTAAAGAAAACAGTAATTAAAGATAAACCATTTAATAAGACCCTTTAAAATCAGCTTACCGTTAACTCAGATCTGGATAAGATAAAAATTTTTATCTCAGAATTTGGGGTAAACACTGAATAAAATCGTCTTAACAAGAGCAGCTAAAATAATCATATAAATCAACTGGCTGTCAATATTAAAATATGAACATCAAATACAGTTATCCAGTGATAATTTGCATGATATCCCTGGGCACAGTTTCCCGGGTAAATGCACAAATACTAACAGAAAAAACAAAATATGCAGAAAGAAAAATTGATTTTAATATTCCCAATGGACTGTATTCTAATGAAATGTTACTTAAAGATTTTGGCAATGGTTCATTTCCGGCAGGACGTGGATTTGCTGAAATTGAAGACAGTACTTACAAAATAACCTTTAAAAAAGGAGAAAAAGTAAGTAATACAGGTGCTGCAGTGCAGGTACAAATTCAACCTGCAGATATCTATACTTTACAATACAGGATAAAATACGACTCTAATTTTCAGGAAGGATTACATGGCAAACAATTTGGTTTTGATATTGGAGTAGGGTATGATGGAGGAAGAGGTGCAGAAGCCCGTGCCAACGGTAATGGCGGCAGTGTAAGGATACAGTTCGATGCCCATGGTTCAATTATTGCTAACCAACTCTATGTATATTATTGTGAAATGACAGGTGCTTTCGGCAACAATCCCGGTAACCAGCATTATACCATGGAAAGGGGCAAATGGAACACAATTAGAATGACTGTTACCATGCAAAGTTCTGCTGCAGCAGCAGATGGGCGGATTGAAGTATGGTGTAATGGCATTAAACAAATAGAGGTAACGAACATGCATTTTGTTAATATGGAATCCGGCAGAAAAATCACAAGGCTTGCCTTTGAATCTTTCCCGGGAGGAGGGGGTGCTGTTCCGTTATACGACAACTACCTTTTTGTGGATGATGTACAATGGTGGCAGGGTCGTTAATTCAAATAACACCAAATGATTTTTTATTTTTTTATACTGGCTTTTAACGGTAATAAACAGTAATCAAAGTCTTTATTATACAGGTTATTAGAGAAATTGGTGATCAAGCAAGCAATCGTTGATACTGCCCCGATATCTATCGGGGCTTTCATTTTTAATTTATTCCAGTATCTGAATGGCAGATGCTGGCCCAAGGTCAGGCTGATCCCAGGAGGAAAGAATCCATACTATTTTTTTATCCTTAGTTACTTCAAAAAATTGCACGGTTCCTTTTTGATCCTCTTTATTTTTTAAGGTCCCGGCACACCAGTTTGAAATAATTGTATTCCCATTATTTAATCTTACCACTTCCTGTATATTAAATAATTTAATTTCCGGTACATCTTTTTGCGTTAATTCCCATACAATATTCCCTGCTTTGTTAAATTCACGAACATAACAATGCTGATTACCTCCTACCAGGGTATTGCCATTTTCCAGTCTGGATACTGACCATACAGAGGGTGCAGGAACTGACCATATCTCCTTTCCCGTACTATCATATTCTGATACTTTATTCATATCCAGATGCCCCACCAGAAAAGTTCCTGCTGCGGTAAAACGGCACCTGCGGAACATTACATGGGGATTAGTACCCCCGGTTGGAAGGATTAATTCTTTCTCAACTTTTCCGGTAATTTTATTCAGAATAATGGCTTTTGCAGGAACAGCATTTATCACTATAAAAACTTTATCAAGGCCTACAGGCTGGCATACATGAATCTCAGCATTATTTTCTGCCTTATAATTCCAAACAATTTTTTTATCCATTGTAATTTCCGACGCACCCGTTTTTCTGGAAAATAAAATATGGCCGTTCGGTAACAGGGCAATATCTCCATATTCCCCATCTTCTGGCATACTATATTCCCATACCACTTTTCCATGTTTAACAATAAACATCTTCTGGTCCTTAAAAGAACTACCCTGCCATTCTCCTGCATAGAGAAAATCATGCTGATTGAGTCCGCTAGTTGGCCATTTCCGGGCAGTTAAGATGGAATCTTTTTGCTGGGAAAATAAAGGGCTTGCAATAAATATAAGGAGGGCCAATTGAATCAGCAACCAGCCATTAGCAGGTATCACCTTTCTCATTTTCATACTATTCATTCAACTGTCTTTTAAGCTATACATCAACTCTAAACTACTTACTGAATTTCACTTTAAAACACAATACAGTTTCTATAGGGATTCTGGTTGGTTTTTCAATTATCAGTGCATCGTCTTTCTGATGCCATTTAATTTTTTCAGATGATCCCAATAACTGAATGGAACGAATTTTCCGGGCATCCTTAGCAGCTAATCCTAATGATTTAATTTGAATATCTTCCATTGGCTTTGACAAAAGAAAAGCATACAGTATTTCATTTTTTACCGTAAACCGGATATCGGCAGACTGGTATTTACGAACATCTTTTAATCCGCCAAAAGCACCTTTTGCCTGTTTTTCTGTAGTTGAAGGGCCCTCGCCATATTTTGTCCAGGGCCTGGTTCCATAAATGCCTTCTCCATTGATCGCAATCCACTTACCTATTTCATCCAATGTCTGTATCATATCCTGTTCAATATCTCCTTCAGGTGTCTGTACAATATTGAGTAAGAGGTTTCCATTTTTGCTTACTATATCAATCAGCATCTGAATAATCTCTTCTGCACTGCTATATTTTTGCCCGGTTCTGTAAAACCAGTCCCCGATGGAAGTATCGGTTTGCCAGGGAAATGGGGAAATACTATCCATGATTCCTCTTTCCAGATCCTGTACCCACATACCCTGGGAAGCTTGTTTACAATTATAGACAGCATCCATGCGGTTGTTGTTAAATTTCATGTTTTCATTATAAAAATGAGCCACCATTTCCCGGCCAACAGAATCAAAAGGGAAACCACTGTCAGAATACAACAGATCAGGATGATACCCATCAATCAACTCTTTTATACTGGCTAACCATTCTGCCTGCCATTCCTTATTTTTACTTAACCAACCTTTATCATCAGCTGCAGCCAGTGTATGATATAAATCCTGGTATTGAGGATTTGCCCCATCATAAGGAACGCCTTTCATAGGTCCACTCGTATCAGCTTTATGACTGGTTTGAAACCAGGTATAACTGGCTCCCAGGTGTTCTGAAACACCAAAACGGAGCCCCTGCTTCAAGGCAGCTTTTTGCCATAAACCCACTACATCTTTTTTAGGTCCCATTTGCACTGCATTCCATTTGTGTATGGCTGAATTCCACAAAAAGAAATTATCGTGATGCGTTCCCATACTTACAAAATATTTAGCCCCAGCTTTTTTATACAATGCCATCAGATGGTCTGGATCCCATTTTTCGGCTTTCCACAGATTAACAATGTCTTTGTAACCAAATACGGATGGATGGCCGTAATGGGCAAGATGGTATTTGTAATCTGCACTGCCTTCCATATACATTTTTTTTGCATACCAATCTCCCTGCCGGGGAACTGCCTGCGGCCCCCAATGTGCCCAAATTCCAAATTTGGCATCCCTGAACCATTCTGGTATCCGGTAAGCTTTAAATGATTCGAAACTGGGCTCAAATTTTGATGTTTTTTTATCCTGTGAAAATGAAACAGCACTGAGCAATAAAAAAAGAAAGACGATCAGAATTCTCATATTATGGTATTTTGGATTAAATAATTAAAACTTAAGTATGGCAATTATTTCAGATAGTTCTTTATAAAATTTTCTTTTGGCAGATTAACCGTCTCATCCCATATTTTTTTATATGCTGGTTGGGTCATATGATGAGCCCTGTAAGAAACAGTATAAATAATTTTTTCACCGGCTGCCTGATTCAATGCTGCAAAAACAGCAGAAGACGGACAACTATTGTCTATCAACCCTATTTCTACCACTAATGTGGCTGTAGATCCTTTCAACACATGCACAATATCAAAATAAGGCATGGTTGCCAGCATTTTTTCCCGGTTATATTTAGTTGAAAAAGGATACGGCCAACTGCCCTTCCTTCCAATTAAAGTTCCTCCCCAATCGCACATGGCAGGAACTGTTGCCACTACTGCACTTACCCTGGGGTCTAGTCCGGCTGCAGCCAAAGATTGTCCACCTCCCTGGCTTTCACCAATTACCAAAATCCTTTTCCCATCCCATTCGGGTTGGGAGGTTAAAAAATCAATGGTTCGTATCAGTCGCAGATACATCCCCCTGAAATAACAATCATTTTTATTTTCCAGTCCACTGGTTGCGTAATCTTTCAGTGCTCCGTTCTCCAGGTCATTATAATACGCATCAGGCTGTCCGTTCAGCATTCCATGGGCATTCAGGTCAAAGGCAAGTACACCTTCACCCATTTTGGCATAACGTAGTGCATTACCAGGTTCAGAGCGGCACCAGGAACCATTTACGCCTGCAGCATGAAAATAGATGACAATAGGAAGCGAATGTGGTTTTGCGGTGATAGGTTTTGCAAAATATCCTCTTGCCGGTTTAGGACCTGTACAATTGATTTCCATATCTGAAACCATAAATCCGGGTGCACTCTCGTTCAAAGTTTGCGATTTAATAACCATAGGCAGGGCTCTGAGTGCTTTTTTTTCACTATTCCAGAAATCATCAAAATCCTTTGGCCTTTCTGTTGCAGGTTTAAATGCTTCCGGAGCCACAATACTTCCCATACTTACTGTATCAGTCTTTGTACTGGCCTCTACAATAACCGTTTCGGGTTCTTTCAATAGTTCAGTATAAACAATTAATGAATCACCTGAATATTTTAATTGTTGAGTAATAGCCTGTATACTGAAATTTTTCCGGATCCTGACAGTAACAGAATCGGTATGCTGATCCTTTGCATACAAAGTCATTCGAACCTTCTCTCCTTGCTGATAAATTCCACTCGCATTGGACTGCTTCAGTAGAATTTGCTGGGAATGAGAAAAATTACTCAGGGCAAAGAAAAAAAGTTGTAAAAAAATAAGGACAATTTTCATGTGTTAGATTATTTAATACTAAATGTAGGTATTCATCGCTATTTTTTATTCGGATTTACCCATTGGTCTGTCCTGAATGGTGAAGCAGGTAGTCCTTCTTTATTAAATAAATTACCATCCGGGTTGCTTTCCCAGGAATATCTTACAGCCATTGGTTCAGGAACTGAAGGGCAACTTACTTCTACAGTATTATTAACAATCACTGCATTGGCCCAATAGAACTGATGATCAGACCCCGCCATTGCAAAACCCTTCAATACTTCCCCATTCTTAGATATCAGTCCTGTACCAATAGAAGAAAAATACAAACGCATCACCGAACCTTCCAACTTTGCAGAATCATAAAGCGGTCCTGAATAGACGATATTTTCATGATAGGCTACTTTGAGGGCAGCGAGGAAAAGGCGTTTCCCTACATCCAGCTTATCTTTGGGATGAATATCATTGGCATCCCCTATATCTGTAGTTACCACCATACCGGTATTTGGATAACGGAGGGTTAATAATTGAGCTTCTCTTAATTCTGCAATATCATCTTCTACGGGCTTTTCCTTTTTTGCAGTATAATTAGCCAGTTGTACAAAAATAAATGGAAAATATCCCAAACTCCAGCGTATTCTCCAGTCTTCAATCAGCATAGGAAAAAGTTTTTGATATAAAGCAGCCTTTCTTATATTGTTTTCTCCCTGATACCAGATCACACCTTTAATCCCATAGGGAATAATGGGTGCAATTCTGGCATTAAACAATACATTATCCCTGTTAAAATAGTCCTGCCATTGGGGCAATGCAGTTTCGATCTTACTATTGAATAACCACTCTCCTCCCAATGATATCTTTTCCTGATTTGAACCTGCCTCTATAAAAGCATCTTCTCCTTTTAATCCAAGATTAGCACTGCCCCAATACACTACCATTTTAATGGCAATTACATTATATCCTGCATGTACTAAATTTTTAGGAATTAAAATATTTTTCGGTTTCAGCTGATTCTGATTCTTTGCAATTTCAATACCGTTGCAATAAACAGTATTATAAGTGGAATTTAATACCAGGTGTATATTTAAATCAGATGAAGTATCAGCAGATGACAGTTCAAAATGTTTCCGCATCCAGACAAATCCCCAATAACCATTCAAGCCCAATGAAGGCATGTCTAAAGGAATTAAGGTTTTTTTCCAGCCACTATCATTATACTCCGGTAAATGCACACCAGATTTAATCCCTTCAGTAGCAGTTTTAGCTAAAACCTCCCTGATCTGATCAGCCTCTATTCCTTTTCTGGCAAACTCATTCCATTTTTGCTCGTCCCGGTCTGTTGTTAATACTTTGTTTCTGAATTCCGGGATAGTGGCCAGTATATCTGCACTCATCCATGCTTCCACATTGGTAGCTCCTTTGGAAGAACTGATAATGCCTACCGCCACTTTTTGATGCTGATAGAGTTCGCGTGCAAAATAAAAACCTGCAGCAGTGAAATCTTTAATAGATGACGGTTCACAGAGTTTCCATGCAGCAGAGTCAATATCAGAAACAGGCACAATGGCCGTTTTGTTAGGAACTGTAAACAGACGTATCTTGGGAAATGTATATTCTTCAGCAGATTTTCCAAAATGATCTCCCTCAGCAGATACTACACTCATGGCCATATTCGACTGACCGGAAGCCAGCCATACTTCTCCAATCATTACATCGTTAAATATGATAGTATTGGTGCCAGTTACTTTCATTTCATAAGGGCCACCGGCTTCCAAAACAGGCATCCGAATCATCCATTTACCTGCTGGATCTGCTTTTGCTACAGATACAGTTCCTGCCAGTTCAACCTTGACTGTGGAATTGGGTAATGCCGTTCCCCATACTGGAGCATTGATGCCTTGCTGAATAACCATATGGTTGCCAAATATCCCCGCTAATTTCAGTGGATTAGTTTGAGAAGGAATGTAAGTATTTGAAGCAAGTTTTATTTGAGCATTTATTAGCAAAAAACTGAACAGAAAAAGATGCAGTAATAAGAATTTTTTTTTCATATTAATACTGTTTCATAAATACAAAATTATGTTCCATCATTCCAGCCTTATTATTTTGAAATTGAATGATAAGTTTCTGCAATCACTTCCAATGGTTGCTTAACATCCGGAACCTGATATTTAACCTGAATGGTTTTAGTTTCCCCAGGTAATAAATTAAAATATCCATCAGAAAAATAAGCCGGCAAAATAGTTTCCTTTGTTTCGCTGTTGACAAGATTCAATTTGATGCCTGCTGCAATAACAGCAGCAGTATTCTTAACCAATACAGTTTTGCTGTTTGTACTGTTCCCTGCTATATATTCAATCTGAACACCACCGGCAGACAATTGATTCAGTTCCTTAAAGTCTTTCCAATCTTTCCCGTTTTTCCAATAATCATTTGTTGAAATAACAGTACCGTTTGCATCTATCAGTTCAACCCTTGCAAGGTATATGTCCTGTTTAATTGCTGAAAGCTGACCGATAAAAGCATTGATATGCTTATTTACTTCAACATCCACAAATGTTTCATCATGCTGCAATACATTTCCATGCAGGTCATAAATGGTCAGCACTGCTTTTGAATGGGGATAACGGTGTAAAGAAGCATTCACCACCACTACTGTATTATTATGCAGGTTTATTTGTATATGTGTGGGTTCGCAGGCATGCATACAGGCAAAATATGACGCCGGTGTTTCATAATCGGAAGAATAGACTTGCCAAACTGTGCTGGGCCATGCAGGATGGGTCATCCACAACAAAAGCCCCGACGTATTATTCCACATTTTACTGTTCCAGGATTCAAACATGGCTCGGTGGCTGTCATAATTGATCATTTGTGCTTTACCGCAAAAATCTTCCAGTCCTGAAGGTTTTCCATACAATGAATCGATAGCAGCTCTGTATACCAGCTGTCCATCATGCAAATCATGATAGTACCAGGCATCACTGATGGGCCAGACATCTTTTACAGACATCATTCGCCGCATAGAACCGGCTGTAGGGATACAGGGTGTTCCTAATTCCGTATCGAATCCATTGGCATTATTCCTGAAATAATCAGCAGGATCCCTGAAATAATTCCAGGGGCCACTGGGCCGTAAATTAACGTACCTGGAATTGGGCTGGTAATAACGGGTACCATCTTCTAAGGCAATAGCATTGGTTAACCCATTATCAATGATCTCCTGTGCCCCCCCTTCATTTCTTGGGCACCAGATGGCAATGGATGGATGATTCCTGAACCGGCGGATGGTTTCAATGGCATTGTCTAAAAATAACTGGTTATCTTCCGGATATAAATTATACCCTTCCGTAGACATCCAGAAATCATTCCAAACCAGCATCCCGTATTCATCACATAAATCATAAAATACTTCTTCTGTACTCTCCCCTGTCCAGTTGCGGACCATATTAAAATTGGCATCCCGGTGCAATCGCATATAAGGCTCCAGGTGCTCCCTCGATACATTTTTCATCCCATCATCCATTCCCCAGCTTCCTCCTTTACAAAAAATGGGTTGCCCGTTTACCTTAATCACCAGGTATGGGGCTGTTAAACTGTCTTCACTTAATTTAAAAATCCGGGGATCAATACCGGCATTCAACTGGGGTATCCATACATCCCGAAGCACATCTCTTCTGTTAATAGTATTGAATAAAGGTTTTCCTTCTTTCAGGTTATCAATTGGATTGAATTCTATTCTTTTTGCTCTTTGCTGTGTATTAAGATCAACTGAAAGATCATAAGACAATTCCCTTACACCAAACCGTACTGTTTTCTGATCTGAAATTTTATTCTGAATAGCAACTGTTAATAATGCACTATAAAGAGCGGGGTGGCCATACCCATTTGGCCACCATAAACGCGGATGCTGCATTTGTAACTGGGGATATTGATCAGTACTAAACACCACAGTTTTTTTTGAATGGGGTTCCAATACAACTTTCTGTGTGCAGTTAATTTGCTCAATTTTAGATTGAACGATTACCTCCTGACTACTGCCGGATGCATTAAATACTTCAGCACTTATCTTAATTTTAGCAGAATTGGTGTCAGGCAATGGTAAATCAGTGATAATATGAGGGTTATCAATGGTTACAGCATCTGTAAACTTTAATTGTACATCCTGCCAGATGCCTATATTCCTGTCTCTGATTCCGGGTATCCAATCCCAGCCTTCGGATGAAATAAAGGTTGGGCCATCCAGGCATAAAAGCCCTCCATTCGGCCCGGTACCTGCTTTTGGAGATTCTTCATGGGGTATGCCAGGATGAGGCGGGGGCAGGATTAAAACTGCAAGAACATTCTTACCTCCTGTATTTACATATCGGGTAATTTCAAAACTTCCTCTGCAAAATGCCCCATTGATATCTCCCAGTTTTTTCCCGTTCAGCCATACGGCAGCTTTATAGTTGATCCCTTTAAACTGCAACCATACCATTTTTCCTTTTTTTGTTGCTGGTATACTAAAAACAGTTCGGTACCACCAGTTTTCCCTGGATAAAGAATCAGGTATGGATAGATTATTTAATCCAAAATAAGGATCGGGGTATACACCTTGTTGAACAAGTGTTGTTAAAACAGTTCCGGGTACTGTTGCATTATACCAGGTAGCCGAATTATAATTTATGCCTGATATAACCTCAGCGCTGGAACCAGCTTTTTTAGACTCTATCAACTCCCATCCTTTTATAATATTAAATGAGCCATCAGCTGTAGCTTCTAATTTTGTTTCAATTACCACTTTTGCCTTCCTTTCCGGCTGCGGTATGGTGGTTTCAGTATGCGGTAAAGTTGATAAGGGCTGTGGGCTTGATAACCCGAAATTTAATTTATAAAACTGTGCGTCTGAAACAGCATTAAATAAAAGTTCAGCAAAGAGGATCAGTAATAATTTATAGGACAGTTTCATACGATTGTTTGTCATGTTAAAAAATACTTCTGTTTAGTGCTAGTTGTCTGCCGGTATTACCTTTCTGTGATGAATGATGTTAGAATAGCGCACTAATGCTTCCAAATAATAATAATCCGCATAAATAATGGGAACATCTATTTCACTGCCTGCCGGTTTATTACCGGTACTGTGTAAAAGCAAAAAACATTTGGATGGGTCTGATATAAAATATCCCGGTCCTGATAAACTTTGCAGCACTTCTGCTGCAAATGAAAAATAAGCTTCTTTTTTACCGGATGATACGTACCTGCTTAGTTCCAGTAAACCAGAAGCAGCAACCGCTGCAGCAGAAGCATCTCTGGGGGCATCCGGTATATCAGGCGTATTAAAATCCCAGTATGGAATTTTATCTTTTGGCATTTGCGGATGGTTGATATAAAAGTCAGCAATATGTATTGCCTGGTCTAAATATTTCGGATCCCTTGTTTCCCGGTACATCACGGTAAACCCATATAAACCCCATGCCTGGCCTCTCGCCCATGCAGACTGATCGGCATAGCCCTGTGCCGTTTTTTTAGCCAGTACATTGCCCAGACTATCATAACAAATTACATGATAACTGCTGTTATCCTCCCTGAAATGGTTTTTAATGGTTTGATCGGCATGAGAAACACAGATATGATAAAAACTGCTGTCCCCGGTGGCTTTCGCAGCCCAGAACAAATATTCCAGGTTCATCATATTATCTATAATGACCGGATACTTATACCCTTTAAATCCATCCCATGATTTTATTAAACCTGTTTTGGAATGAAACCGGGTGGATAAAGACCTGGCACCTGTAATCAAAATGGGTTTATACATTTCATTTTTAGTCAGCCTGTATCCATTCCCAAAGGAACAATATAACATAAACCCAAGGTCATGTGTACTGATATTATATTGTTCTTTTTGTAAGGGTAAAGTCCATTTTTCAGCTGCTTCCTTCCATTTACGCTGATGTGTTAATTCATAAATATACCAAAGGTTCCCACTAAAAAATCCACTGCACCACCAGGCACTTTTCATCTGTTTTACAGTTCCATCCGGCAACAGTGACTGTGGAAACAGACTGGTGTCCTTGCATGCCTTCAACATGCCTTCATATTGCTTTTCAATCAGTTCAACCTGTTTAGTAACATTAAGTTTTGGCTGGGCTGTTAACCCGGACAGCATCGCAAGGAATAATAAAATAGTAATATAAAATTTCATATACGTTATTTCTTTTTATTATGTACTTTTATGATTCAAATATATTTTACCAGTCTTTTAATGGAATCAAAAGATTTTTTTGGCCATTGAATATTTCTTTTTCTTTGGAAAAATCAACCCTGAATGTTGTTTTACCGGATGTTGCATATTGAATGGCTAACTTTTTAAACCCAATATTTACTGATTGCCTGGTCAGCGGGAAAGATTCCCCCGGCAAATAAGAAGCTGGAAGTACCTGGAAATTTGCATCTTCCGGGCTGACTATTTTTGCTACCAATATCTGCCCCCCGCTTTTTAAAATCGCAGTTCTTTTATCTTCAGTAATTGTGATTTCAGCCTTAGTATGCATGCCCCACCAAATTACGCATGTTGTGTCCGGGATAATATCATCCTGTACGGTCATGATTTGAAAGATTCTGTCCATTTTGATACCCCGCTGATAGGATTGAACATCGCGCTTATAACAATCTGTAAGGTCGGTAATGTAATAACTTGTTTCCCCTTTCTTACCATAATGCAGGAATCTGGCTGCTGCTAAAGGATCCTGGTCTGGACGGATACCCGGATTGATTACAATACAGTTTTTTCCTTCTGCCCTTAACCGGTAGAAATGCCATCTGCCCGGTGCAGTTATGGCAGTCGGTTGATCATAATAAGCAGGAAAAGTTTTGTCAAAATATCCTGGGAATGTATACATATCACTTCCAAGATCTCCATAGGCCCAAACCTGTCCGAAAGCCTGGATATCAAAAGAACCAGCATCCAGGTGACCATGATTGGCATTGTTACTGCCTCCGTGCATGGAAATAAACATAGCATCTTTGTTCCTGTTTTCCCGCAGGCTCATCAGTTCTATTCCGTGAATATAGTTATCAGTAGGATATGCAGTTAAATTAGAATGAACACTTACCAATGAAGGTTGATAAAACAACATATCGGCCCAGGATACCATATGATTTTCTATACACAGGTCATATTGCAATTTTGCCAGCGCAGAATCCTTGTTTCTTCTGGCAAACCAAAAAAAGCTGCCACTTCTGGATTTTTTAACCGGGTCATCTCCAACACTTAAACTTGTAACAGGACCCGAAACAAATAATGGAAACCAGCCTGTTTTCTTAAAACCGGGTTTGTCATCAATTCCAAATGCTGTCCCCAGCAGGTTATACATACTTTCAAATGCCAATGTGGTATACATTAGGCCATAGCCCCAATACATCAACCCTTCTTCACTTTGTCCATCAGGTTCAAATGCATGTATATAATGGGGTAATCCATTGGCTGCCAGTGAGATAATTTTACTCATTAAACCGGGATCATCTTCATACATAGCCAGTGCTGCCATGATCAATCCTCCGTTACAGATTCCGTTCCAGTTATTGGTTCCTCTGTTCCACCAGGCCGTATGCTGTTCCATTTGAAATTTTGCAGGTAACAACACATTTTTTAATACCGCTTTTTTCAATAAAGCTTTTTGATGATCATTGAGATAAACATATAATCCATCATAGGCTAACGCAAAATCAAAAGCACCGATACCGGTATCCAGAAAATGTCTGCTTGCACCCCAGTCCGGATAATCAATAAATAATTCCAACTGGTCCCAGCACCTCCTGGCATAGGTTGTATCTCCGGTTAATTGAAATAGCATCACCAGCGAGGGAACCTGGCTGGCAAATGCATGAATAGAAGGGATTCTTAAGTTTGCAGCATCCAACCCATAATGCAGTAAAGGCTGCTGCAGACTCTTTGCGGCATTTGCCAATAGCTGCTGATAACCAATCTGTATAATGGTATCTTTCTGGTCCAATAAATATTGCAACCTGCGGATATCAGTTTTATTAAAAAATAAACGGGAATGTGGAAGATTCCGGCCATGCAAGTCAAAACTTTTTTGAACCTGTTCTGAAGAAACAGTATCCTGTATTTGCTGGTAACCGGTATAAATATGGGAATAGCCCTTGTAAACAGGCAGAACAGACATCAATGTAAAAAAAGAAATAAAAAAGAATGCTGAATACCTTTGATATATTTTTTCCATTCAAATCAGTTTAAGCAATTTTATTTTACCTCAAATTCTGCGCTCAGTCCCTTGCTCATTCCCAAATCTAGGCTGCGCTGAACAGGCAATGCCCCCCCGATAAATAGGGTTACTTTACCGCTTTCGAGTAAGTTTTTTCCTTCATTATTCACAATACTCATCATTTCAGGAGTAATAGTAAAACTGAGTGTGACGGTTTCCCCGGCTTTTACATTTACTCTTTTAAACCCTTTTAAAGAAAACAGAGGAGTGGCAATGGAATCACTTTCTCTTTTTATATACAGCTGTACCACTTCATCTGCAGTAACTCTGCCTTTATTTTTTAATAAAAAAGAAGCTTTAACTGATTCGCCCTTCTTAATCAACTGATCTGATAATTGCAGGTCTTCATAATTAAATTTCGTATAAGACAAACCATACCCGAATGGATAAAAAGGTTCTTCCTGCATATACCGGTATGTCCTGCCTTCCATGCTATAATTTTCATAAGCTGGCAACTGGTCCAGTGATTTTGGAAAAGTAATGGGCAGCCTTCCCGATGGGGAAACCTTTCCAAATAAAATATCAGCAATAGCATTTCCCCCTTCTTCCCCTGGATACCAGGCAAAAAGAACAGCATCTGCTAACTGGCTGATGGCACTCATATTTACCGGACTGCCAGCAGTTACAATCACAATGATGGGTTTTGAATTACCTTTTCTTAATTTCTTCAGAAATTCTATCTGGGATTGTGGAAGATCATAGTTTAACCGGTCACCAAAATCAGGAGATGCAATAGACTCGCCTTCTTCGCCTTCAAAATTGCCGGAGAGACCCATAACCACCACAACTGCATCCGCTTCTTTTGCATCTCCGGTAGTCCAGTCAAATGGATTTACATTAGCCCTGTCTGCCAGAAAGCCTTGTTTATATTGCAGCAGGCTACCCGGATCCAGATGTCCTGCAATCCCTTCCTGCACCGTAATCATATTCTGATTAATGCCATAATAATTACCGAGCAAAGCATCAATACTGGTTGCGTTTGGCCCGGTTAAGAATAAATAGCCAATATTGCTTTTTAATGGAAGTACACCATTGTTTTTCAGTAATACAATTGATTTCTCTGCCGATTCCAATGCTATTTTCCGGTGTGCTGATGAATTGATAGTGGAAGCAGAAATGGTATCATATGGGTTGGGAATGCCAGTATCAAACATACCCAACTTAAATCTGGTACGCAATAAAATAGTTAATGACTGATTGATTTCATCTTCTGTAACCAATCCCTGTTTTACTGCATCAATCAGGTAAGGATAATATTCATCGCCACAATTTAAGTTAACACCCTTTTTTAAAGATAAGGCCACAGATTCTACCGGATTTTTAGTATACTGATGTCCCTTGTCAATATCTGCCAGGGCCCAGCAATCTGAAACTACATGCCCCTTAAATCCCCAGCTATTCCTTAATATATCTACTAATAATTCTTTACTGCCGCAACAAGGTTCTGTATTGGTCCGGTTATATGCACACATTACAGACTCTACCCCTCCATCCACCAAGGTTTTAAATGCAGGTAAATAGGTCTCAAATAAATCTTTTTTAGAAACTTCTGCATCAAATACATGTCTTAATTTTTCCGGGCCACTATGCACAGCAAAATGTTTTGCGCAGGCAGCTACTTTTAAAAAGTCGGGATTATTTCCCTGTAACCCCTTTACAAAATTCAATCCCATCCTGCTGGTTAAAAAAGGATCTTCCCCATAAGTTTCCTGGCCTCTTCCCCAACGCGGATCCCTGAAAATATTTACATTGGGTGTCCAGAAAGTTAATCCCGCATATTTTAAATGATGGTCATTTTTAATAGCAGCGTTATAAATAGCTCTGGCTTCTTCCGAAATAGCATCAGCAGTGCGGTAGGCAAGTTCTTCATCAAAAGTAGCTGCCAGTCCGATAGCCTGCGGAAAAACAGTGGCATTGCCGGAACGTGCTATTCCATGCAATGCCTCATTCCACCAATTATAAGCTGGAATGTTTAGCCGCTCAATAGCAGGAGCATGATGAACCATTTGCTTCACTTTTTCTTCCAGTGTCATTTTTGAAATCAGATCTGCTATCTTATGGTTAATGAGATCCTGTCTTTGCTGATGGCTGAGCGGCTGTGCTGATGCTATCAGGCATATAAAAAAGAACAGTACACTGCTGCAGATTTTCTTAAGATTCATCATTTTAAATATAATTTTCAATTCATCAAAGATTAGGAAACTTGTTTTTTATACTGCTCTGAACCTTTTTTTACAATTGCATAATCATCTAATTCCATCCTTATTCTTCTTAATGCAATCCGCATATGTGATTCAACTGTATTCTGTGTTATTTCCAGAATTTTGCAAACATCTTTATGAGAAAAACCATCTTCTTTCACCATTCTGTATACTTTCTGGCAATGCCTGGGTAACCTGGATACGGAAACTTCTATTTTCTGTTCAATTTCCGTAAGCATTATTTTCCTTTCCGGATTATAACTATTATCTATAAAGGAATATTCCATGGGCTCTATCATGCTTACCTGCTTCAGTTTGTTTTTATTTAAATAGGTGATGGATGCATTTCTGATAGAAGCAAACAAATAATTATTCAATTTTTCAATCTCTGCCAGTTTTATGCCAATACTCCACACTTTCATCATAACATCAGAAACAATTTCATCAGCAACTTCTCCACTATGGACAATATTAATGGCGAACCGATATAATGGCTTCTGAAAACAAAAAAATAGTTCACGGTAGGCTTGCTCATCCCGGTGATAGGCTACCTGTCTTTGTAGGAATAAGATATTTTTAATTCCTGGTTCCATTGTTTATTCGATAAATTTTAAATCCTTTAATTTTTTATTCATTACTGTAAAATCAATTCAATGCGCTCCAGCTCCCCCTTGTCAAAATGGGTGTTATTTAAACAAGCAATACTGTCCAGCAATTGTTCCGGCCTGCTGGCACCTATCAGAACACTGGTCACCCGTTTATCTTTTAATAACCAGGCCAAGGCCATTTGTGCCAGGGATTGTCCACGCTCAAGTGCTATCCCATTCAATGCTTTTATTTTCCCTATTTTATCTGCTGTAATATCAACCGCTTTTAAGAATACACCTTTGGAAGCCCTGCTACCTTCAGGCACCCCATTCAGGTAACGGTTGGTCAGTAACCCCTGTGCCAGTGGCGAAAAAGGGATACAACCTACTCCATATTCTTCCAGTACATCCAGTAACCCTTCTTCAGCCCAACGTACAAACAGGCTGTATTTGGGTTGGTGAATCAGGCAGGGTGTTCCCATCCTTTTTAATAATGTAATGGCTTCTTCGGCTTTATCAGCAGGGTAATTGGAGATCCCGGCATACAATGCTTTACCTTGCCGTACAATCAGGTCCAGTGCCCCCATCGTTTCTTCTAGTGGAGTAAGCGGGTCAGGCCGGTGATGATAAAATATATCCACATAGTCCAGTTGCATCCGTTTCAAGCTCTGGTCCAGGCTGGATACCAGGTATTTCTTAGAACCCCAGTCGCCATATGGCCCTTCCCACATGGTATACCCTGCTTTGGAAGAAATGATCAGCTCATCCCTGTAGGCCCCAAAATCTTCTTTCAGCAGTTTGCCAAAATTGCTTTCTGCACTGCCGGGAGGGGGGCCATAATTATTGGCCAGGTCAAAATGGGTAATCCCCTGGTCAAACGCCGTATGGAGTATTTTACGGTAATTACTGCGCTCATCCACATCCCCGAAATTGTGCCATAAGCCCAATGATAATGCCGGTAACTGTATACCTGAATTACCGCACCTGCGGTATTGCATTTGCCGGTAGCGTCCCTGATCTGCTGTGTATGACATAATTAATTATTTGAACCTTTATTAATGAACCGGATAAACCCTTGCTGTCCATCCACCACCACCAGCCATTTTCACAGTAAGAACAGTATTACGGTTTACCCGGATAATCTCTTTTTTATAATCTGTGGCATCTTTATCAGCATTGATCCCATCTTTAAATACCTCAGCTTCATAATCTCCTTCTCCTAAAAATGAAAAATGAATTTCCGTTTCACGTGCAGTCCAGTTGGTCATCGCACCTACAAACCAGTTATTTTCTTTTCTTCGGGCTATCGCTATAAATGCTCCTACCTGGCCATCCAGTGCAACTGTCTCATTAAATACAGTCGGTACTTTAGAGATAAAACTGGTACATTCCTGTTCTTTCGTATATATAGTGGGATTATCTGCCAGCATCTGTAAAGGAGCTTCAAATACAGTATACATAGCTATCTGATGGCATCGTGTACCCTGGCTCATAGGTAAAGCATTATTGGGCCTGAAAAATGTGGAAGTGGCATTACGCATGGCACCGGGTGTATAATCCATGGGGCCTGCAAGCATTCTGATAAATGGAATGCTTACATCATAAGTAGGCACTTTAAGGTTGGGGGACCATTTAACATTCTCCATCCCTTTGACACCTTCAAAATTTAAAATATTGGGATAAGTCCGCTGGATACCAGTGGGTTTATACATTCCATGTAAATCCAGTAATAATTGATGAGCAGCTGCTTTGGCTGCAAAAGTATAGATACGATTGACCATAAGCTGGTCATCCCGATCAAAAAAATCAACTTTAAACCCTTTTATGCCCATGGCAGCATATTTGGATAAAACACTGTCGGTATTTATATCCATGCCGATTACGGATGACCATAATATCAGGCCTACATGCTTCTGCCTGGAATAAGATACCAGCTCCTCCAGGTTGATATCCGGGTTTACATGTAACAAATCATTATGCAATGACCAGCCTTCATCCAATATCAGGTATTCGAGCTGATTTGCTGCTGCAAAATCTATATAATATTTATAGGTAATGGTATTAATTCCTGATTTAAAATCCACATGTGTAATATTCCAGTCATTCCACCAATCCCAGGCAACTTTACCGGGTTTGATCCAGCTGGTATTACTGATACGGGAGGGGGAAGCAAGCTTCTGTACCATATCGTTATTGGCCAGGTCTTTATCGGCATCACTGATCACCAGTATCCTCCAAGGAAAAGTTCTGCTTCCTTTAGTACTGGCAATATAGGGTTGCCTGCTGGTGGAAACATAATTCAGGGTATGATAGCCCCCAATTTTTTCTCCCGCCGGATAAGGTGCAAAAACAGCCTTTAACCCATTTGCGATGGATTCATTTGCAGTGATATACATACCCGGATAATCTTCCAGGTCAGCTTCTGTGATGACTGCTTTTTTATGATTCCCGAGGTCAACCAGCAGGGGTAATATGATCAGGGAATCTTTCTGTATTTCACTGAGTAAAAGTTCGTCATATACGGCTTCAAAAGATTGTTCATATTTGTCTTTCTCCCTGCGGCCATTGGCATAGGGAATAAAGGACCTGCAATTACTGGGAAAATTAAAATTCGCTTCCTCATTTTCGATGATGATATTCCCGGTTTTACTGGTAATAAACCGGTAAGCAATACCTTCATTATAGGCCCTGAACTGGATACCATAAGCTCCTTTAAAATAGAGTGTAAGCTGATTACATACATTCTGAATGGTATCCTTTTTATAATTGAGTGCAATGATTTGCTCGTTGATGCTTTCCTTTTTGGAAGAGAGTATTGTATTATTCTCCCCTAATACCAGGTGATTGGCTAGATGTAAGGAAACAGTTGAACTTTGTATAATTTCCTGGTGATCATGAAACGCTTTCCAAGTCAGTTTAGCACCGGAAGAAACACTAACCAGGGTCTTGCCATCCGGAGAGCTCAACTCAAATTCTATATTTTTTTGTTGCGCATAGAGATTACTACTTAACAAAATGACTAAAATTGCGAACAAAATTGTATATCTCATATATTTAATTTATACGATTTAAATAATTAGTCTGAAAAGGATTGAAGTGGAGACTTTCCTATTTTTTCCGGGAAGTCCTGTTCTTAAGTACCAAAAAAAGAGGTTCTTTGTATAGTCCCGTTTTACTGGTATAAAATCCATTTCCTAAAATCAGGTCTGGCTTGCCATCTCCGTCAATATCTCCCACATCCATTGTAATTCCTTTCTGGAAGCGGGTGCCAGACGGTAAAGAATAAGGTTGGAATTTAAAATTTCCCAAATTCTCCAGATATATAAATGGCTCTTCCGGTTCAATTGCAGAAGGATAAAAACTGATGGTAGCAATATCCAGCTGCCCATCTCCGTCAAAATCACGGACAATTGCTTTAAAACATCCATTAATGGGATAAAAATATTTCTGGGTAAAATTATTTTTTCCATCATTGATAAAAATATAAACTCCGTGATATGGTTTTAAGATATCAGTAAAATCACCATTATCTCCTGCAGTGTAAATGATATCCGGATAACCATCTTTATTAAAATCTACAAGGTCAAAGGATACAGAACCATAAGATGGCGGAAATCTTAACACCTGTTTTTCTTCAAATATGCCATTCCCATTATTTGTAAATAAGAATACGCCTTCTTCTCCCTGACCAAACAATGCCCATATATCAGGACGTCCGTCATGATTATAATCCTGAACAATGGTGCTGATAGGACCCGACTTATTTCTTAAAATATGTTTTTCAAATTTACCGTTTCCTTTATTTTCCATCCAGGAAAGGTCCCCTTTCAGGTTTCCGAACTGAGAAATGATATAATCCATTTTCCCGTCTCCGTTCAGGTCTGCATGTGATATTTTACAGGGTCTTGCAAGGCTATCAAACCTTGGCTCTTTTTTAAGGATATTTTGATGATAAATGTCAATTGGATAAATACTGCCATCCCGGGAATTATTGGCTGCCATACTTTTACCAATACTGCAACCTAATATACCATCCTGCTGAAAATCAAGATCTACTATGGGACCTGCTGTTTTTACTGCAGTTTCAATTCCCAGCTTTGCATTCAATACATACAGTGTATTAGTTGCGCTATTTTCTACCAGCAAACGGGCTGGGTTTTGTGTATTATCTATTTTAACATAAGGACTCATGGATACTTTACTATAAAAAGAACTATCCGGTGATTCAACAGTAAAAAAAGGCAATTCTCTTTTTACAGGTACATCTTTTTGCTGATCAGGCATTACTACCGGAGCCATGGCTACATAATAATCAATGATATGTTGCCATTTTAAAGAATCTATAATGGGTTTGGGTGGAAAATATTCATTAGGGTCAACATCGGGTGCCCTCAGATAATTTGTCCCGTTAAATGAAGTAATTCCTAAAAAAGGCCCCATATGGAGCATAACTCTTTGTCCCCACATTTCTTTTGTCAATAATGAGGGGTCAGGTAACATATGGCAACTTTGGCAATATTGTGCAGCCAGTTCCTTGCCTTCCTTGATATTAGAAACAAAATCAGTTGAATCAGCTTTTTTAATACTGAATATATAAATAATAACACTTCCATTGGCTGCCAATAATGCCAGTAATACCAGTATTTTCCATTTTTTTCTGATCCAATTAAACATTTAAATGTTTTTATTTTTTGATTGACTGTTGAACTGATTTTTAAAAGCTGTTTGAGTGAATGCAGTTATTTAGCATGCTAAAATTTCCAATTCAATCAAACAGCTTTTATTTTAATTATTCATAGATAATAAATAGGCCTAAAGGTTGAGTTTATTTACATCTATAATGGCAATAACCTGGTATAAAGTAGGGCTTAATGTATATTTAGTTGGATTTGAGATCACAATACATAAAGCAACTTTTTGGTTTATATATGTTTTTAATGTGGTAAAATTAATTGCCAGATTAAAATTTGCATAATATGCACCATTGGGTACTGTTACAGATGTAGGTAAAGTGTAAGCTGATGAAGGCAGTAATACCACTGGCAGATTAGCATCGGGTGCTACATTAATAGTTCCGTTAGCTATCATTTGCATAATGGTATCTGATCTTGTGCTCACATTCACAGTATATCCGCTTAATGACTGCTGCAATCCGGAACAGTTTACACCAAAATAAACATTTACCACATTGTGTATAGAATCTACATTAAAATTATTTGTAGTGGTATCATAACTGATATTGCTGGGTACCAGGTAATTCAGGTTAATACCTCCGGATTGTTGTGCCTGTGGCATATAAATAATAGTATTGCCAAATGCAGTATCACTGATCTTCTTATCGCAGGATGTCATAAATACTGCAGATATCAATATTATCAGTAAAAAGCCTGTCTGTTTAAAAAGTATTTTCATAATAGTATTTTTATATTTATACATATTTCTCTGATACTGGTTTTTAATAACCTGCATTCTGAATTAATGTACCATTTGAATTGACAATATCTGCATGCGTAAAAGGATAATAATAATTAGCAGGCGCATTAAATGTCCGGGTTGCTACAGTTATTGGACTATAACTCCATACACCTGCAGAAACTTTAGTCACCGCAACACCTGTTACGGGTTGGTTTAATACAGTAGCCGCATCCTGCCAGCGCAATAAATCCCAATAACGGTAATCTTCAAATGCCAGCTCAATTCTTCTTTCATGTTTAATAACAGTCCGGAAACTTGCTATATCCGGAGCCACTGATACTGTTATAGCTGGTAAAGATGCACTTGCCCTGGCCCTTACCAGTTGTAATGCCTGCCTGGCTGTATACTTATAACCATTTGCATTATCCGGGCCATACGCTTCATTCATTGCTTCAGCATATTCCAGCAATACTTCTCCGTAACGGTATGCAACCCATTGGTTGGAGGCCGTACCACCATTTACCAGGTTTAAATTATCAGTCAGGAATTTTTTCAGATAATAACCGGTCCTGCTGGCATTTCTGTTGGCCATATCATCTGTACCACCAGGTGATTCGTCAATCGTCCGGCTGTTCCAGGTGCTTCCGTTGGTAACAATGGATGCAGCTAAACGTGGATCCCTGTTGGCATATGGATTGGTTGGATTTACTGCACCTATATATTCATAAGCCTGTACCAGATTATCTGTAGGGCAAACTCCACTGTTTCCACCCGGAGTTGCGATCGGATAATTCTGCGTTTCTATCGTATTATTAACTGGCCTGCGTATCGCAAATATAGTTTCTGCACTGCCTATTGAATTAGCGCCAATAAAGTAATTCTGGTATCCACCGGTATATAAAGCATAATTGAGTCCGGCTGTGGCAATTACATTATTTGCAGCTGCAGCAGCTTTTTGCCACCTGGTTACATCATTGGTGGGATTATGCAGTGGACTGGCAGCATATAATAATACTCTTGCTTCCAAAGCCAGTGCAGATCCTAAAGAAAACCTTCCTGCATTGCCTGTATAAGCAGAAGTTGCCCAGTTTACCTGTAATCCTGCTTTATTATTTTCAATTTCCCTTACAATATATGCTACTACTGAATCATAAGGTGACTTTGGAATCAGCAGACTATCAGGTGAAGTTCCCTGATATGTTTCCGGAACAATGGGCACCCCACCATAATGTTTGATCAGTTCTGCATAATAATATGCCCTGCAAATATGTGCTTCAGCAATATACCAGGCCAGATTCATTTTATCATTTGCAAAACCAACTGGATCTGAAATAGTATCCCTGTTCAAAGCCAGAAACTGATTACCATTGATGGAATATTGCAGGAAAAAATTTACTGCCCTGATCCCATCATAATAGGTCTTATACAAACCGCCATCAGGGTTATTATTCGGATTAATTACTCCCTGGTTAAATACCAGTGTATTGGAACTGGCAGAAGTGATCTGTGCCTCATCAGACACACCGGCAAACAGATTATTGTCTATAGCAGCATACCCATATTGCAAAGAACCATAACAGGATGCTGCAAAACTAAACAGTGTACTTCTGTCTGTTACTATGGTTGCATTGGTATAATTGGTATCGATCCTGGTATTCAGGAAATCTTTTCGACATCCGGCAAACAACATCAGTAAGCCGGTTATCAGTACAAGTGTATTTTTAGAATTCTTATTCATCACTTTGTATTTTTTTAATTATTTAAATACGGCTACGATCCCTACGTTATAAGATTTAAGTGCGGGATAACCACTAATAGTTTGCGGATCAATATTATATTTTTTCAACAATGAACTCCAGGTAACAGGATTTACTGCATTTACATATAAGCGCAATTTGGACATCCGCATTCTTGATATCATTTGAGAACTGAAACTATATCCCAATTCTGCATTTCGGATCCGTAAATAATCCCCTTTGCGCATCCAGAAATCACTGGTCCGGTAATTATTATTATTAGCAAGTGTGGTTAATCTGGGATAAGTAGCAGTAGCCCTGGTATCAATACCCTGAGAGGGATAATAGGCCCAGGCACCCTGCTGAATAGGAAAAGCATTCCCATTATTTACAAATCCCTGCATTCCCGGAACGCTTAATAAATTAACAGAATTTCCACCTGCTCCCTGAAATAATACACTCAGGTCAAAACCCTCAAAATTCAAATTACCGCCAAATGCATAATTAAGAGATGGAATAGATGGTTTCCCAACAGCAGTTACATCATTTTGGTCAACCACTCCATTTTTATCTAAATCCTGGTATTTAATATCGCCTGGCTGTACAGCACCGAATAAGGGTGTTGGCAGTCCAGCGATTAATGTACCATTAGCATTAAAATCGGTAGTTTGATAAAATCCATTTGATTTCAGTCCAATAGGAGTACCATATGACCTGCCAGTCTGTGCATTGTATCCATAAGCAGGCGGTACTTCATCTTCATAATTGATGATGTTTTTGGCATAAGAAACCATACCATTGATGCCATATCCTACTTTTCCTGATTTGCCGCTGTAAGAGCTGCTTAACTCAAAGCCCTTATTGGTCATTTTACCAACATTTTTGAAAATTACATTATTTCCGAAATAACCGGGAATAGCATTATCCTGTGTAAGGATACCACTGCGCTTGTCCATAAAAACATCAGCACTTACGGTCAGATTCTTAAACAATGTAATATCAGTTCCTATATTGTATTTCAGGCTGGATTCAGCAAATACATTCGGATTGGCAATAAACAACGGATTTAATGTACCCGCACTACTGCTTGGGGTCGTGGTTCCTAAATATAAGGAAGTAGTGCCCCCATAGTATTGCTGATACAGAAACCTACCGGCAGAGGCATAATTGGAAGGAGATAAAGCATCTGCATTACCGGATTTCCCCAGTGATGCCCTGAATTTCCAGAAATTAACCACTTTATTTCTTTGCAGGAAAGATTCACTTGACAGTATCCATGCTCCGGATATGGCCGGATAAAAACCCCAGTTATGTCCTGGTGCATAAGCATCTGTTCCGTAATAAGAAAAACCAAATTCAGCGATGTACCTGTTATTATATGCATAGTTAACTTTACCACTTACATTTTCACGATTAACGGAAAATGTATACAATCCTTCGCCTCTGAATGAGGAATTCTGAAAGTTAACTGCTGATGCAATACTATGCTTTCCATAATCTCTGTTATACCCCAAAGTAAAAAATCCCTGCCTCCAGTCTTCCTGTGCATTCGCACTTTGAGAACTGGCAACAACAGTTGTGGTTTTATCAGTAGTGGTAGTAGCGCCATTGATATATCTGGCATAAGTGGCTGTCTTATTATATGTGCTCTGAATATAACTGTTATAGGAATATCCTTCCAGTAAATACAGCCCCTTGGTGATGAAATCAAGCCTTTCCCTTAATGAGAAATTACCTAGTAGTTCTCTTACCATATTTGACTCCCAGCCTAATCCGCTAATGGATCCTACCGGATTATTTGGATAAACAGTGGTCCCAGAAAAATGGGTATTGGCTCCATTTGTTCCTGTAGTATCATAAACAGGATAAATATTGGAAGGATAATTGGCCAGGTCTGACCATAATTTACCGGTAGAAAAATTAGAAGTATAATTGGGAGCTTTCCTGTTTTCAATTCTACCGCCAATATCAACTTTAGCGTCAAAAATACTAAACAACTTAAAATCCAGATTGGTCCGAAGATTATAACGGCCAAACTGTTCATTGGAAGTTTGAGTATTAGAGGATACCGGGCTATTAGTTACATTATATAACCCTTGTTGGTTGGCATAATCTAACACGATATTATATTTCGCATTCTCATCACCTCCTGAAAAAGACAAATCTCCATCCGTATAGGCACCATGGTTTTTCACAACCTGGTTAAACCAGTCTACATTTGTACCTGTTCCATTTTGATATGCCTGTAATTGAGCAGGAGAATATTTGGGATTCCATACCATTCCGTTATCATTACTGATTGCCTGATTATACAGATTAGCGTAACCATAAGCATTTAATGGTTTGTACAGGTTAATAGGACTTTGCTGGCCGGTTCTGGTTTGAAAGCTGATTGTGGTCTTACCGATATGCCCTCTTTTGGTAACCACCCATAATATACCATTTGCACCCTGCATTCCAAAAGTGGCAAGGGATGCTGCATCTTTTAAAATAGAAATACTTTCTATTTCTGCTGGTGCCATATAATTGAAATAGTTATTATCTACTTCAAATCCATCCACAAAAATTTTATAGGTATTGATCCCATAAGTTCCAACTCCACGAATATATAAGGAAGCTACATCAAAACCGGGTTCCCCCGATCCCTGAATGACACTTAACCCCGGTAAACTTCCATACAAAGTATTGGTAATGGATGGTGTTGGGGTATTATATAGGGTTGTTCCACTTACAGAAGATACTGCTGCTGTTGACCGGTGTTTCTTTAAATCAAATAATCTTCCCGGTATGCTTTCTTCTGTTACAGCATTTTTTAACTGAATAGTATCTATTTTACTTTCAGTTTTTTTCTGAGCCATTATCTGAATGGCTCCTGTCAAAAGCATGCTGCAAATAAGCATACTTTTAAATATGTATAATTTATATTTAGATCTATTACTGTTCATAATAATTCGTTTAATTCAATTAATAACCGGGATTTTGTACCACAACCAGTTTATTTACTTCGCCCTGAGGAATAGGTTCAAGCATCATCCTTGGTTGCCAGAATGCCTGATAGGCGATTGCATTCCAGTAACTGATTAAATTGCTTGCCAGGTTAACGGATGCCGTTGCGGTGGATGCTACCTTAAACTGGAATTCAAGCCTGTTCCCACATAATATATCCCCTACATTTGAAAGTTTCCAGTGTTTCACATCGAAATAACGTTTCATTTCTCCCTTAAACTCTACCGCCCATTCTCTTTGAATTGCTTTACGTAATGATGCCTGGTCTGTTACTGTAATAGAAGGTAATCCGGCGCGGTTATGCACAATATTCAAATTCTGCAATGCCAGTGAACTTTGTCCCTGTTCATTATAGGCTTCTGCCAGATCCAGGTATAATTCTGCTACCCGGTAAATAGGGAACAAAGGCCATACCCTGCTGCCAGCATGCCAGTAAAATTTAGTATTAGTACCGCAACCTTGCCCATAATTTACTGTTTGTGGAAATACAGCTGTTAACGAAGAATTTGACATACTGCCATTCCATCCCTTTGCACTCCAGTTATTATCACCGGGATTATTTAAAGCATCACATCCCGGGCCGGCATGGTCTGCCTGCCAACGTGGTTCCATTTGCCTGAACCGGGTAACATAATCACTTCCCGGTCTTGGTGCTGCATCTCCTACCTGTGGCCAGCTTTGTTCAGTTCCATCTGCTTTTAAATAATTTACCAGAAAATTATAAGGTGTTCCCATCAGCTGATTGTCATAACGGCTGGCCGTCCAGTAGGCCGACATATCATAATAAAATCCAGGGCCGCTTGTAACCACTGAATTGTTCTGATTCTGATAATTTAAGATCAATTCTGTATTTCCTGATCCGGGCAATGAAGTAGCTGCACCATAATCATTCAAAGCATTCGGATTTGGATTTCCTACTCCGGCACCACCTGTATTAAGAATATCCAATCCATTACTCTTGCACCAGTTAAGTGCATTGTTTGCGGCTGTAATGGCTGAATCCCATCTTTTAGGATCCGTATTTCCAAAACAAATCATATTATTATTGGAAGGGTTGGACATTGGTAAAAATGGAGCAGGTGAATTAAATAAAGGTCTTGCGGCAAACATTAACAGCTGGGCTTTCAAAGTCATTACAGCGCCCTTGGTTAACCTGCCAAATGAAGCTGCAGGCCAGCTGTTCGGCAAACCGGCAATGGCACTGTCACATAAACTTTCAGTAAAACTGAGTGTTTGCTGTAAACTGGCTCTTGGCAAATTCATATTATCTGTTGGCAGATAACTATGATTCACCAACGGCACTCCACCAAAACTCTTAAACATCAGCATATACCACTGTGCCAGCAGACCCTGGCATTCTGCCTTCACATACCCTTTAGTAACAGGGTCCATATCAGGCACTTTATCAATATTTTCACGGATAATACACAATTCCCTAACCTGCTGATAACAAATACCATAATTTACCCAGCAAGTGGTGGAAGCAGTATAACCAGTTGCATAGGCCGTATAGGTAAACTGCCAACTATATCCCCTGCTCGCCTCACCTGATATTCCGGCACCGGATGCACCTACATTGCTTTGATTCATATATGGCTGACCCAATGCCCAGTTATACGCATTTAATAATTCGGAAGTAGCGTTAAGAGAACTGGAAAATATAGTTGCCAAATTTACACTACCGGAAATATTAGGCTCCTGTAAAAATGTTTTCTGACAAGCGTACATACCCAATAGTATAAACGTTATCATTAAACCAAACATTATTTTTTTCATATGTTATGATTTTTTAATTGTTCTAGAATTGAATATTTACACCACAATTGAACGCTCTAGTAATTGGGAAAATGAATTGGCTGTTTACATCTGTAGTTTCAGGATCTATTCCATATTTGGTTAACGGTGCTTTGAAAATAAAAAGATTATCACCATTCACAAATACCCTGATTCCACTTATATAAGCATTTTGTAAAGCCTTTGTTTTACGGAAAGTGTAACCAATTTCAGCATTTTTCAGTTTGATGAAATTGTTGGATTTTAACCAGAAATCACTGGTTATAAAATTTGCATTATTGCTTGTGGTATTAATTTCAGGTCTTGGATAACTGATGGCCTGATGGTTGGCCACCTTTTCCGGTGTCCAGTATCCATCATATTGCCATTGGTATACCATTCCAAAGCCTTTGAAAAATACATCGGTAAGGCCCTGGTTCAGATAAAAACTTCCATTGGCTGTACCATTAACAAGGGCACTGAAATCAAATTCTTTATAATTCAATCTTAACCTGAAACTAAAAGCATATTCAGGCAGGTTTCTGTAACCCATCGGTGCCATATCCTGAGCATTAATAAGGCCATCTCCGTTTAAGTCTTTATATCGAATATCCCCCATTACCGTTTGATTGCTGGAATAGGTATTAAATGGACGGTTGGCTAAGTCCTGTGGTGTATTATAAAAACCATCACTCCTTAGTCCGAAATATTGGCCAATAGGTTTTCCGGTTCTGTTCATCCAGGAATAAGGATTGGGAACTTCTGCTTCATAAATGATTTTATTATAGTTATAGGAAACCTGTCCCGTAATAGAATAACCTAGCTTTTTATAATGATCTGACCATGTAACTGAAACTTCATATCCATGGTTGGTGGTTTGTCCCACATTCACAGGGGGGATATTACCTCCTGAAACACCGTATACTGCAGAAATGGTAGCGAGTGTGGTCAGGATATTATTTCTGTCTTGCTTAAATACATCTGCAGTAAGGGTTAACTTGTCTTTTATAAAACGCATTTCCAATCCAATATCAGTAGTCTTTGCCCGTTCCCAGGTTACACTGGTGTTACCATTGGCACCTTCATTAGAACCGGCAACATATGGATTGGCAGCAGATCCATTTCCATTTCCTAAATAATAACCGGTCTGGTTATTTAAATTATAGGAATTGGGCAGGTACAAATACCTTCTTCCATTGATCTGGTCATTACCGGTTTGACCATAAGATGCCCTTAACTTCAGGAAAGTTACCCAATCATTTTTTGGAAAAAACTTTTCACTACTGGGTATCCAACCGGCAGAATAAGCAGGAAAGAAACCAAAACGATGTCCGATTGCAAATTGTTCAGTACCATTATAACCTACATTATATTCCAGCATATAGCGCTGCTTATAATTATAGGTTACACGACCAACCATACCCATAATTCCCGAAGGAGTATTATATGCATCAACTGGTATATAATATTGTGAGGCTTTGCCTAATACAAGGGCTGTGATATTATGGTTACCAAAACTACGGGCATAATCAATGCCTGCATCCAGGTATAATTTATGCCAGGTGCTATTATAATTGTATGTGTTAGCATAATTGAAAGTAGTATAGGATTGTGCCCCGCCAAAAAAGTCAACATTATTCGGATTAATAGGATCCCGGTAAAAAGTATAGGTAGGTATTGTTGGGTAACTGGATACATATTTGGTATAATTATCATCATAATTGGCTGTTCCATGAACAGACAAACCCTTGGTGATAAAATCCATGGTATATTTTATCTTTCCGCTTCCGCTTAACATGGTATTATAGACAATACCCTCCCCGCTGGTAAGCACATTGGTTAATGGATTAATTTGAGTAGACCCTTTTATTCCCAATGGATTTAAGGAAGACCCTGCCTGACCTGCATATCCGGTAATAATATGTCCATCAATTACAGGAGGTTCCATAAACGGATTGGATTCATAAATATCTTCTTCAATCGCTTTGTATCGGCTCGACCAGTCAGTAGGGCTTGTTTGGCCCCCATTGGCTGTACCTGTTAAATAGGCACCAGGACCACCATATGTATTGAACTGGCCAGCGATATTTACAGAAATAGTCAGGTTTTTAACAGGGGTAATATCAAAATTGGAGCGAAAATTACCTCTGTTGTAAAAAGAACCTTTATTGTTATTCCCATATTTTACATTCTGAAGTATATCTCCCTGACTGAAATAACCTACTGAAGTATAATATTTCACTTTATCAGTACCACCCCTTACATTGATATTGTATTGCTGCTGCAACCCAATACCATTAAACTCGTCATGCCACCAGTCTGTACTTCTGTAATACAGTGCCGGACTATTATTCAGCTGGGCCTGTTGCTGAGGAGTAAGATTGGTCATGGCAGCAACTTCTGCCGGAGTGTAGTCCCTGTTATTTTGAAATTTCCAAAGATCAGTTGGGGTAAACAACAATTGATTCCAGGAAGTGTTTGCCTGTTCATTGTTATAAATATTTACAGCTTCATTCCGCATCAATGCATATTCATAAGAATTAGCAGTATGCAACAGATTTGCAGCTGCATTGGCACCGAAATTGGTAGATAAACTTAAAACCGGTTTGCCAAGTTTTCCTCTTTTGGTAGTAACAATAATGACACCGTTTGCAGCACGGATGCCATATACAGCAGTGGAGGAAGCATCTTTCAAAACACTGATACTTTCTATTTCATTCGCATCCATCGCATTCAGCTGAGCATAGGGTTGTTCTGCCGGTTGTTCCACTCCATCAATTACAATCAATGGATTGGTGCTACCTGAAAATGTACTCTGTCCACGAATATAAATATTGGTACCATTACGTCCGGGTTCACCACTTTGTTGCATGCCCGAAATACCGGGTGAATTACCTACCAATGCATTGGTAATATTGGCAACCGGACTTGATACCACATCATTTGCACTGACTGTATTCACAGCCCCTGTCATATTTATTTTTTTCTGTGTTCCGAATGCCAGAACAACTACATCACTTAAGGAATCAGTAACTGGAATGAGTGACAGATTAATAATGGTATTAGTCCCAACCACCACTTCTTTATTCTTGTACCCAATAAAAGAAAAAACCAGGGTTTCTCCTTTTTTGGCAGCAATGCTAAACCTTCCATCTATATCGGTTTGTGTACCGATATTGGAATTTTTAATTTTTACATTCACATTCTGCAACGAAGCACCTTTTTCATCTGTAATCTTCCCGCGAACTGGATTTTCGGCAGGAGGAATAAAAAATGCGCCAAAATCAATAGTAAATGGTTTTAAAACGGTCTTTTCCTTAACACAAATAATCTTATTGATTATCTCATAAGTAAGTTCCTGGCCATTGAAAATGTAGTCCAAAGCCTGGGGAACCGTGCTGTTCTTTAAATCAATATCTACTGGTTTCGCCTTTTGATTAAGCATGGAAATATCATACACCAAATCATATCCGCTTTGTTTTTTAATCGTTTGCAACACTTTTTCCAGGGATGCATGCTTCTCAACAATATTTATTTGCGCAACTCCGGTTGCATAGAGTTGTAAACAAGTGGCAAGCAGCAGAAATGTTGTAAATTTCATAACCAAGCGCATGTTAAGTGTGGGTGACAGATACGGCAATTTTTTGCCGTTAGCAGTTAAATGCATAGTTTTGATTTGTTTGGGTTTAAAATGGCAAGTCTCGGCGACTTATATTAATAATAAACCTGAATAACTTTCGTCCCGGACTGCAATTCGGGACGTTTTTTATTACGGGTTCACGGTTAATTTCCTGTTTTGAGCATCAATTTTATATTTTATATGATATATTTCAAAAATTCTTAACAAGTCAGTTAGATTCACATTACGGGACACACTAAAATAAAAGTCTTTATGTGGTAAGGCTCCATTAACCACTACTTCAACATCATACCATCTTTCAATTTCTTTTAAAATATCAGACATATCCGCATGATGCATTGATATAATTCCATTTTTCCATGCAATGGCCTGTTCCACATCAGCATGCTCAATCACTTTAATATCCTCATTTCCTATTGACAAAACTGCTTGTTGACCCGGAGTGATCATGGTTGCTTTTTTCCCGTTACTTACCTGCACACTTCCCTGAACCAATGTTACTTTAATATCTTTCTCATTATCATAGGCACTTACATTAAACTGTGTGCCATATACCCTTACTTTCCGGTCGCCCTTAATTACATAAAAAGGCATGGCTTTATTTTCGGCAACATGAAAATAAGCTCTTCCATTAATGGTTACTTCCCGGTCATTCCCGGAAAAAGCAACAGGAAAACGAATGGAAGTAGAGGCATCCAGGAAAATTTCTGTCCCATCGCTTAATGTTAAGGGATATTGCTGCCCTTTCTGTGTAGTAAGTGTATTATACCGGACAGGACCATCATTTTTTCCGGTATAAGAAAGTGCTCCGTTTATATTCGTGATAGCAGTATTTCCCTGCCGGGCAAGAATTCCATTCTGAGCACTATCCAACACAATATTTTCCCCTCCGTCAAGGGTTAAAGTAGCTTTTTTAACACCCGGTAAAATATCTTCTTTATTTACATGTTTTGCAGTCAGTTGTACTGGAATAACCTTAGCAGAGAATTTTGAATTGAAGATGTAATATCCTCCTGCAAGGATAAAAATGATAGAAGCAGCTGCAGAAACGGCAAAAAACAGGGTACTCTTCAGAAAAAATACTTTTTTATTGGAATTGCCATCAATAGACGCATCAATTTTTGCTTTTAGATTCCTACCGGCAGCTTCTTTTTCAGCATCAGATAATTGATTGTATATACCTGTTCTTTTTTCAAAAGACTGATAATATTTTTCAACAAACTTCTTTTCAGTTTCACTGGCTTTGCCCTCCAGGTAACGTTCTATAAGCTGATTAAAATCTTCCCTGTATTCGGGTTTTGACATGAAATTGTATTTACTCATTTTAAAAGACGTGTATAGAGACAAATAGTCCCAAAAAAATAAAAAATAATTAACAAATTAGATTAGAATAAGAATAAGGCTATTCTTTCTTTAAGTTCAATAAGGGAAGTCCTGATCTGATTTTGCACAGTTTTCTGAGACAGTTTTAATCTGACTGCAATTTCTGAAGTAGAATATTTACCACATATATGCAGTAAAAATATTTTTTTTCTTTTGGCAGGAAGTGTTTCACCAAAAGCATATGTAAGTTCCATCAATTCCTTTGCATCTAATATATTATCAGGCATTGCTGTTTCTGATAGCATTTCATCAAAATTTTCCTGAAATACTGTTGCATGTTTGTGTTGTTTGTAATAATCCAGCACCCCATTTCTTACTGCAACCATCAGGTAATTATGAATATTACTGATGTCTAAGGTTGCCCTGTTTATCCATAACCTAACAAAAATATTTTGTACAATATCTTCAGCCTGTTCCTGATTGGATAATCGTTTATAAGCCGCTTCACAACATAACAGCCAGTAACGCTCATATAATTGGTCAAATGCCTTCCTTTCACCCTTTTTTAATTGGTTGAGTAGTATAGTTTCATTGGTATGTAGCATCTGAATCAGCAAGCGTTGGTAGATTTCAATTCGAAATTATAATTTTCATTTTCAATATTCAAGATTATTTATGCAAAGGTTTGCACAAATAATCTTGAATGCTGATGCAGCTCTGCTATTTATCTGAAAAGCTGATTTTTATCATTTTCCTTAGGAGCTATTACCCATTTAAGATTGGGTTGTGTTGAAAGTTCAAAGTTCAGTTCAGCCCCTTTACTAATCTGATCCTGAGTTATAATAAGGTTTTTCAATGGTTTTCCATTCAATTTCACAGATTCTATATACTCCTTTTTCTCCGGATCCGTTCCTGCTGTAATCACAAATTCTTTTGCTTTGTAACAATCGGGCTGCAAATGAATTACAATCCGGCTAAACATCGGACTGGTTAGCTGATATTCCGGATTCAGTTCACAACCACCCTTCATTTGAAATAAACCCATGGATATCAGTGCACTTAGTGATCCCATTTGCCCCTGGTCTTCATCATTGCTGGCATAAGCAGTGGATGATGGAGTGATGGCACTGTAATTGGCAGTATACACTTCCCTGATCCAATGCTGGGTTTTAACAGGGTCTCCAAGGATCTGAAACAGATGGGCATGGAAAAAACCGGTATTATTTTCATATTGCAACCAACCATAACGGTAATGCTGGCCAGATGCCTGTTCAAATTGCTGATTCAGACGTTGAATTGTTTTTTCCCGGCCACCCATTACCTGAATAGTTCCATTCAGGTCGTATTGTGCCGGAAACCAGGTGAGCACAGCGGAATAACTTTCCAGAAAACCCATACTGTTATACACCAGTGGCGTAAATGGGGCAGACCATTTGCCACTGGAATCCCGGGGTTGCAGCCACCCGCTCTCCGGATTGTACAGGTTTTTCCAGCCCAGAGAACGTTGATTGTAAAAATCAGCTTCTGAAGAATGACCTAATTTCCGGGCAGCCTGACTTAACACCCAATCGCACCAGCCATTTTCAACGGTACGGGTAACCGACCATTTCCTTTCACCTAAATCATTGGGCATCCAGCCCCCGAATCGGGTGTAAATATCCACATCACCCATCCAACGGTTGGTTCCGTTGCGCATAGTGGCATTCATGGCTTTAAAAGCATGTTCTGCATCCACTCCCGGCAGATTCATCTGAATAGCCCGCCCAAATAATGGGGCAGCCTGCTGGCCCGACATGATAAAATCCACCCGCCCAACACTGGCCCCTAAAGGTAAAATTCCGGTGTCATCGTAAAACCGTAACCAGGAATTGCAAAAATCACGCAATACATCCGGATAGGCTAAACCCCAAATACTGTTCAGGTTCTGCTGGCTCCACCAGAATGCATCCGAAACATGCATATTAAACAAGGGCTGCCCTTTAGCATCAAGGGGGACTGATTTTATTTCAGTATACATCCCTGTATCATAAATAGGAAACAGGCCATTCACATCATTATTGATCTCACTGAATTTACCCTTCCGGTAAACAGGGTACTGCCCGTTTACATCACTAAAAATACCTCTTCCCAACAATGAATGCCAGAGATCTGTATAGAATTTCACTTTTCGTTCAACGGTGCCCTCCACTTCTATCCTGCTTAAAGCTGTGTTCCATTCTTCCCAGGCCGACTTCCGAACTGCCTCAAAATCCCAGTTCGGAGCTTCAGTGCTAAGATTAAGCAATGCCTGTTGTACAGAACAGTAAGAAATGGCAACTTTCATTTGTACTTTGGCACCACTGGCAACTTTGCCAAAATTCAGTACCAGACCACTGTTTTCACCCTTGATACCACTTATATTTCTTTGCATTTCCTGAGTACGCCAGCCATCCAGCGATTGGAATGCCCGATCTGTTGTGATTACAAAAAATACTTCAGTTGGTACTACCAAACGGGAATCTGTCGAAAGCCTTGCATCAGCTATCAGCAGGCTTCCTTCAATTGTATCCTTACCAATTCGTTTCACATCACAGTTAAACATCCTGGCCTCATTCCAGATTCCACAGAATGGAATCAATACCGCAGCATTATCGACCTTCCTGAAAGTATAGCGATGAAACCCTACCCGTTTTGTGGCAGTAAGTTCTACATCAATATCATAACGGTCGAGATGGAGCTTTTGATAACCAGGTGTTACTGTTTGGTCTGCCGGGTTAAAACCTGATTTCCAGCGCTCCGGTCCGGGTACAGGGTTGACCTCACCCGATACGGGCATCACTGCAAGTCCGCCCATTTGAAATTCATGTATATGACTGAATCCATAAACACTTGTCTGCGCATTTTGATAACCCGTATGATAATAACCAAATATCTCTGTGTCCGGAGCTAATTTTACCATACCAAAAGGACGTGCGGCTGCCGTCATAAAAAAGTTCCGGCAACGATCTGATCCGATCAGCGGATGCACATAATAAACAGGGGGAAACACTACTGTATCTTTATTCGTTACTGGTAAATTTTGCTGTGCATGCAATGGAATAATAATAGCCAAACAAAGAATTAAGAAAGCTGTCTGTTTATTTATTAATAATAAAATAGATTTTTTTTTCATGATTTTTTGGTTTTACTTATTATCCTTAGCCCATTTCGCATTGGGTATGGAGGAAAGTTTGAAATCTAAATGTGCCCCCTTACTAATATCTTCCTGACTGATAGTAAGGCTTTTCAATGGTTTACCATTCAGGGTTACAGACTCGATATACTCATTTTTATCGGGGTCCGGACCAGCAGTAATAATAAAGTCTTTAGCTTTATAACAATCAGGTTGTAAATGGAGAATGATACGACTAAACATAGGTGCAGTAAGTTCATATCCAGGGTTCATTTCGCATCCTCCCTTCATTTGAAATAAACCCATAGATATCAATGCACCCAACGCACCCATTTGGCCCTGATCTTCATCATTGGTAGCATAAGCTGCATTAGAAGTGGTAATAGCATTGAAATTAGCCTGGTAAACCTTTCGGGACCAATACTGACTTTTTACAGGATCCCCAAGCAGATTAAACAAATGTGCATGGAAGAACCCTACATCGTTATTATATTGCATCCAGCCATATCGATAATCTTCTTTTGAAGCCAGTTCAAATTGCGCATTCAGCCGTTCGATTGTTTTTTTTCGCCCACCCATTAATTGCATAGTTCCTTCTATATCATATTGTGCCGGAAACCAGGTCAGTACCGCTGAAAAACTTTCCAGGCATCCGATACTGCCATACCCCAATGGTGTAAACCCTTTAACCCACTTGCCGCTGGAATCCCTTGGCTGCAGCCACCCGCTTTCCGGATTGTACAGGTTTTTCCAACCCATCGAACGCTTGTTATAATAATCGGCATCTTCCGGGTGTCCTGATTTTAGGGCTGCCTGGCTAATTACCCAATCACACCAGCCGGCTTCAACGGTACGGGTGACTGAAATTTTATCAAAATCAGCTGGCATCCAGCCTCCAAAACGGGCATAAATATCTAAATCCCCCATCTGATTAGTTTTACCACTGCGCGTAGTGGTATTCAATGCCTGGTAAGCATGTTCCGCATCCACACCCGGCAAATTCATCTGAATAGCCCGCCCCAATATTGGTGCAGCTTCTTGTCCGGTCATAATAATATCCACCCTTCCCGCTGTGGCTCCCAATGGCAGTGTACCGGTATTGTCGTAAAACCGTAACCAGGAATTGCAAAAATCCCGTAATACATCCGGATAGGCTAAACCCCAAAAACTATTCAGATTCTGTTGGGTCCACCAGAATGAATCCGAAACATGCATTTCAAAAAGGGGTTGGCCTTTATCGTTTAAGGGAACAGATTTTATTTCCATGGGAATACTGTTCTGTGCCAGATTGGCCACACTATTCTGATCCTTAGAATACAATGGATACAGTCCGTTCACGTCACTGAAAACACCTCTTCCCAACAATGAATGCCATAGATCCGTGTAAAATTTTACTTTCCTTTCTGCTGTTCCTTCTACTTCTATCCGTTTTAATGCTGTATTCCATTCTTCCCGGGCCGATTGCCGAATTGCGTCAAAATCCCAATTCGGAGCTTCTGTGCTCAGGTTGAGCAATGCCTGCTGTACAGAACAGTAAGAAAGGGCAACTTTCATTTGAATAGTAGTCCCACTGGCAACTTTACCATAATTCAAAACCAACCCACTGTTTTCACCTTTGATACCGTTGATACTTTTTTGCATTTCCTGGGTACGCCATCCATCGAGCGATTGAAAGGAGCGATCTGTTGTAATTACAAAAAATACTTGTGTAGGTATCACTAACCAGCTGTCTCTGGATAGCCTGGCATCAGCAATCAGCAGGCTTCCCTCAATCGTATCCAACCCAATACGTTTTACATCGCAGTTAAACATTCTGCCTTCATTCCAAATTCCGTTTAAGGGTACTAATACAGCGGCATTATCCGCCTTCCTGAAAGTATACCGATGAAAGCCAACCCGCTTGGTAGCTGTTAGTTCCACATCAATATCATATCGGTCCAAATGTAGCTTTTGATAGCCGGGACTTACTGATTGGTCTGCCGGATTAAAACCTGATTTCCAGCGCTCAGGGCCTGGAGTGGGATTCACCTGGCCTGATATCGGCATAACAGCCAGTCCGCCCATTTGAAACTCATGTATATGACTGAATCCGAAAATGTTCGATTGCCCATTTTGATACCCCGTATGATAATAGCCAAATATCTCTGTATCCGGAGCCAGCTTTACCATCCCAAATGGACGTGCTGCTGCGGTCATAAAAAAATTACGGCATCGGTCCGATCCGATAAGGGGATGCACATAATCAACAGGTGCTGACAACACGCCTCCCGAATTTCTCATATCTGCATTTTGCTGAGCCAGCATTGGAACAATAGATAGAATATAAAATAAAATGGTAAGAGACATTTTCATAATAAAAAACCTATTACCACATTTCATGACATATAAATATAAAATTGTATTTTTCATAATGCATTCCTATTATATATTATTAGTACTTTATTAATGGAAAAGATCTAACATGCAAAAACCGGAATATTAAATCAGGTAAGTAATCGTTATGGTTTAACAACAGTTTTTTCACTGTACACTTTCTGAGCAACAAGTTTCCCGTTTTTATACACCGTATATGCTTTATCCTGTAAAACCAGATTATAACTATTCCCTCTGAATAACAGTCCTGTTAGTGTACAATTTCCCACTTCGGAAAAATAATTGGGATTAAATTCAATGGTACCATTTTCATACTCCTTAATTCCCAACATACCAAATAGAATGGCCTCGAATATAGATCCCCAGGCTATTTGGTTAGACATAGATGTAATATCTGCAGAAGGGTTATCCGTTCTTGGGTTTTGGGGTAACGTGGGAAAATAATGTACATATTCTGATGCCCTTTTTAATAGGTCCATACCCATTGCAGGGAAGCCCATTTCAAACAGATTGCGGGATATCCTTCCCGGCATGCCGGCATATTGGCCACCACCACCCCAATCGGCATCAATCCTATCCCAATGTACAGTATCTGTGCGTGCGATGGAATACAATCCGAAACGCCCAAGAAATTCATTCTCTTTCAGATGTGAAATCAACCGATGTTGCTGATAGGAAGAAGCTGCTGTACTGTTTAAAAGATCAAACAGATGATAAGTCCAGATAGTCCCCCTGGTTCCATCCGGATAAAGATTATCATACCAGCCTTTTTCTTCATTCCATAAATGATCATTAATGGATTTTTCCAGCTGTCTGGCCCGGACAGTATAGGTTTCAATAGCCGTGGAATCTTTCATTTGTGTAGCCCATTGAATTAACCGCTGATACAGTTTAAGCGTTAAACAATTAACAATCGGAACAATATGGTTATACCCATCAGTTCTGATCTCAATAATCAGTTCCGTATTATATCCCACATTAATCAAACCATTGGGCTCCCCATATTTATTATGCAAAATATTTGCCCATTGTTTCAGGCACTCATAGAGTGTTGCATTTCCAGCTTTTGCCTGTAATATGGAATAATCACCAGTTTGCCGGAGATAAGCATCCACCATCATCTGCACCGCAAAAGGCTCTTGTATATAGAGACCTGGTTTAGCTCCTGCATAGGTAATCCAGGATGACTTAAGTTTTCCCTCCCTGAAGGAAACCAATATCGCTTCTTTCAATCCGGCCGGGTCTAATATGCCTAAAAGATCTGAAGTATAAGAATTGTCCCAGGAAACACAGGATGTCCAAAAACAACCAACAGACCAAAATGGATTAAGGATAAAATTTTCCCGTTCAAACCTGCAGGATAACATGGTATAAATAGATCGGTAATAAAACTCCTGTAAGGTTTTATTATCAGATTGAAATTCCGGAAGCTTTTCTGCAGCCCACTGCATGCTTTTATGAATGCGTTGATCTGCTTTTTCCATACGTAAAGCAATATCTGATTGATATAAGGCAGGTGCCTGTGGATTTTTATCTACATCTTCCATTTGAATGGCAAAATAATATTCACCTATTCCTCCGGCAGGAATGGTCACTTCAAAACCCTGCTCATTTCGTTTCTCAACAGACGAAGAAACCCGAAAACGCAATTGTTCACTTTGTATGGTAAATACATCTGGATAGGTAACCTTAGCTGATCCTTTTTTCAATGCTTCCCTGGGATCCTGAACCCTTAATGAATCTGCTGCTTGATGTGGGGTTAAAGTGAGGGTAAGTTCTTTCGTATTGCGGTTCGTAATCCGGATCTTTAAGAAAACCTCATCCTTTTCCCCGGAAACGGAAGTCCATGTCTTTAAAGCAAAGGAACACCATTCATGATTGATCTCTTTGTGAAATGTGGAGGTTCTGGTATATAAGTTAGGTTGCCATACTTCATCCTGGGGTACAATTACCATGGGCGCATCAGACCTGAAATTACAACCCAGTGCATCAATACCCCCTTTTACCCAAAATAAATGAACATCATCCCTTATTTCAATGCTCGTCTTTTTATCGGAAAAGTTCATGAAAAAATTATAAGATGGAATATCGATAGGTGGAAATTGTACCCGGGTAATACCGGTTGCACTATACTGACAGGGCGATGCATATCCCCGGTTATTAAAAAGCAACACCTGATCGTCCAGAAAGGTCATATTTTCTCTTCGCATCGAAAGCATTTCCGGCGTTAATTGCGCTGAAACAACAAATCCCTGCAGTACTAATAATATGAAAATTATTTTTTTGAGGAACATATGAATTCATTTTAAAATTGTTACTCTTTCAATTTCTTCAATAACCAATCAATAATTTTTGTTCTTTGCTCTGTATAGGCCCAATGGCCGGTATCAGGATAAAGTATAATGGTTTTGGGTGCTGTAATACTATTGAAGGCAGCAAACATGGTGGTTGGCGGACAGGTTTCGTCATTGAATCCCCATGAATAAAAACCTTCCACAGTGAGGTTTTTGGCAAAATTCACCACATCATAATAAGACAAAGTGGTAATCACTTCTTTCTTATTAAAATAAGGCAAATTGGATTCATTAAAAAAATGAGGCCATCCACCAGCACGGGATTTCAGGTAACCTGTTAAGTCACATAAAGCCGGGCAGAATAATGATAAATATTTTACTCTTTTATCTAAAGATGCAGTTACAAAACTCAATGCCCCGCCCTGGCTGCCTCCGGTTACACCTAAATGCATCCCATCATATTGTGGTAATGTTGTTAAAAAATCATTTGCCCTGATACAACCTAAATAAACGCGTTTGTAATAGAATCTGTCTTTATCATCTGCATTAAAGAACGGATAATTTTTCAGTGCCCCGGTATTCAGATTGCTGTACACAATTGTATCCAGGGTTGCTGGTATGCCATGTATCCCAATATCCAAAACAATAAAACCCTTATCTGCCATTTCAATATCAGGGCTGGAGGGCCATACTCCTGCACCTGGTACTTTTAAGACAGCCGGATATTTTCCTTCTTTTTTAGGAATGGTTAAAATACCATACAATCTGCTGTTGCCAAAATTTTGAATATTCACCTGAAATACATTTGACAGTGCAGAACATCTTTCAGGAAGCAATACCATCTTCACATCTAAAGGAATTTTAGCTAATTCACTCATTGCTTTATTCCAGAAATTGTCAAAATCAGCAGGTTTTTCAACAGTGGGTGCAATATGCAAAACATCAAAGCCAGCAGTTGCAAGATTTCTGTATTGTTTGCCATCTACTTCTGCAGTTACAATGCATCTTAAAAATCCGGGTTGCAATAAGGTACCACCCTGTACATTTAATCTCCCTTCTGTTAAGGTTACAGTCTTTAACTGGGTAGGTTTCATTTTTTCTAATCCTACTTCGTACGTCAGTTTTACAGGATATACCGGAATACTGTTTTGCAAAACAGTTACTGTAAAATTTGCGGAATCTCCTAACCTATATTTCCAATCAGTATGATTAGGTACTACCATTACCTTCACAGGTTGCTCAACTGGCTGGGAAATAGCTGATTGATTAGAACATATCAGAAACATACACAGAAAAGAATAAATCAGTTTTTTCATTTGCTGTATTTTTTATTGTTCATAATAAACACCAAATTCAGCAATACCTGGTCTGGGTAAAAAATGCTTTAGCAGCACCCTCACTTTCACTCCCTGTACAACAGGAAAACGTAGGACTTTAATAATACTGTTCGATTGCTGAATAGCCATATCTATCCAGTTATTACCATCAAAATATTGAAGGACAAAGTCAGTTATTCGAGCCTCATTATACTTTTTCCCGTCAAATAGTTCTGATATAACAACCATATTAAAACGCTGCGGTTTGTCAAAATCTATTTCATACCAGGGGGCTTTTACAGATGAATTTGAAATCCATGCCGTTCTGAAATTATCATCATTTCCAAAATCACTTAAATAGTAATCAGGCCAGCTGGAACTTGATTTCTGGAACTTTGCTAAGTTTCGTGCAATAATGGGTTTTGTCTCGCGGGGCAATTTGGGTGCATTACCCAGGTTTTTCCACTTCTGGCCAATTAATTGTAATGCCTGTACTGCATTATCATCAATTAATCCCAAACGGTTCGGTTCAACACTTAATATAAAATTACAATGGGCCTCATTTAGTGGAATCAGGTTATTGAGTACTATAGAATCTGTGTTTTTCAGTTCTTCTGTTGGTGAACTGGTTTTCCAGAACCAGGTTTTATTGATTGGTATACCTGCCTGCGCAGGAATATCATTGCTTGCCTTAGAAATTTTCTGACCAGCATTCTGTTCATAATGCTTTACATCGGTATAAAACATTTCCTGCACAGGGTATTTGGCAGCATTATGTTCCAGCACCAAACAATTGGGTTGCAGTTTCTTGACAAGTTTGTATACGGCTTCAAAGTTAACATCCTCATACGAAATACGTGACCAGGGTGCATCCCATCCATCAATGACTAATTCTGAAATTTCGCCATAATGAGTAAGTAATTCGGTCAGCTGATCAAGTACAAATTGCGTATTTTTTTTAGTATCTATCCATCCCGGGCGAAGGTTATGATGAATATCAAGAATAGAATAATACAAACAAACTTTCAAACCGTGTGAACGAAATGCATCCGCATATTCTTTCACAATATCATGCTTATAAGCACTGTTCATTACATTGTAATCTGTTGTTTTGGTGTCCCAGATACAAAAACCACTGTGATGTTTGGTGGTAAGGCAACCATACTTCATTCCTGCTGATACCGCCGTTTCTGCCCATTGGTTGCAGTCAAGTTTGGAAGGATTAAATTCGGCAGGATCCATATTGGGGTTTGCCCAATCTTCATCCTGAAAAGTAGGGCTTCCGAGACAAATAAACATACCAAAACGCAAATCCATAAAATCCTGCTGCAATTTCAAAAGGGATGCACCGGTATTCAGTTGTGCATGAACTTGCATACATGTAACGATACACACACAAATCATACAGGAACTGATCATCAATTTTTTCATAGCTTATTCATTATTCAACGGAATACCCTGAACAGGCAATATCTTTTACATAAGCAACTACTACATAAGCAGTTTCATTTCCGAGATAATTGAGTTGATATTGCTTCACTACTGCAGGAATCACAAATGTTTCAGCATATTGAAATATTTGCGATTTACCATCACTGACAACTTCAATAGAGGTTCCTTCCACCAACATACAAATATGACATTGATGAAGGGTGTTGATCCATACTGATCCTTTGAACTCATACCTGTCCACTTCATAAAAATGAACCGGATGTGTAGGTAATTTTAGTTTTCTGCCTCCCGGCCATTCTTCCAGAATTTGAGGTACAGAGATCAGTTCTTTCTTTACTACATCTCCCTTTCTTTCAAAATACAAATTATTAAATGCATGTTCAATATTGATGGGCCTTGGCTGTCCATTCAGATCAAGCCGTAACCAGTCATACATTTTAAAAGTGAAAATATAAGGGGTGCTGCTGATCTCTAATACCATATTATTTTTCCCGGATGCATGTATGGTTCCGTTGGGAATCAGAAATAAATCATGTTTTTGGGCAGGGTGTATTTGCACATATTTTTCTACCGATAACGCTTTACTGTTCTGCCTGGCCTCCACTAATGCATTTTTAAATTCGTCGCTGTTAATATCTTCCTGAAATCCAAGATATACTTTAGCTTCAGGCTCACAATCAAGTATATAATAAGTTTCATCCTGTGTAAAATTTTCCCCGAATTTTTCGCGGATATAGACAGTTCTCGGATGACATTGTATGGATAGATTCCCGCCATCAAAAGTATCCAGAAAATCAAACCTGATAGGGAATGCTTTGCCAAATCTATCCGCTGCATTTCCCAAAATATTTTGGTTACTGGTATACATCAGAAAATCGAAGGATACTTCCATTAAAAAGGAATTGCCTTCTATTACTATCCCATTTTCCGGGGTAATCAGCTCAAATGACCAGGCATAATTGATTTCTTTTGTATTGAGTCCAGCAATGTTTTTTTTCATCCAGTTACCTCCCCATACTCCTGCTTCAAACCAGGGCCTGGCCCGGAAGGGTTGGGTAGTCATTTCCAACAGTGTTTTCCTGAAATCATTGCCCTGCATCCAGGTAATCTCGTCTATGCGCTGCCCGTCTGCAATAATATCAATTTCTGAAAGTAATTGTTCCTTATGAAGGTTCAGCACAGGCCAATCCACAAAATAAAATCGCTTATACATCTGTGAGGCTGCCCTCTGTTCTTCTGCCCCAAGATTACGGATACTACCTGCCCGCATCCGGTACTGGACCTCATTTTTGGGCACATCAATATAAATCAGCTTTGCTTTTAGTTTTACTAAGGCTGCTCCGGTTCCATAGATAATACAGGTATCAGCGGTACCAGCAGCTGGTATAATCCTGCTTAACTTTTCATTATCAAAAAAGTCTGCAATTGTACCGGTATATTTTTTTCCGAAAACCGGATCATCCCCATTTAAAGAAGGTCTGATTATGCCTTCAATTACTTCCGTAGGTTTTAAACAGGCCGCTATATCATACCAAAATATCTTTTTATTTTCCTTTACAAAATAGTGCTGTAATTGTACCCTGAAATTTTCCCATAACACACCTCCATATCCATCAATCACAACATATTGTTCTTTACTGATGACAGTTGCAAGTTCCTCAAAACCCTGGTGTACTGTATAACCTGATTTGTAAGAAGGATACATATCATAACCGCCAGAGTGGGGAACTGAACTAAGCGGCAATAAAGTTTGTGTTGTTTTTCTCTTTTGCAGGACCTCTGTTTTTTTCTCCAAAGTTTGCAGTGCTGCTCCTTTTAAAATACAGTCTTCCGTATCCCCACAATAAATAATTTCAGGCAACTGCTTTAATGGCAGTAACTCTGCTATCAATGTAGCATGAAATAATGATGCTGCTTTTGCTATATTACCTCCTATTACCAGCACTTCACAGGCAAACCGCTGTAACCAGGGAAGCAGAAAATTACCAAGATTTGATCCGAAATTGTTAAAAACAGAAACAGCAGCTGCTGACCCCGACTCAGCAATATCTTTTACTGATTGGGCACTTTCATTGCTGACTGTCTTGTATTGATTCAAAATCCATCGGGTGGAAAAATAGTCATCAGCAATGCTGTCTCTGAATTTCTCACCATATAAAGCCCCTGTTGCAGGAATCAATGGATGATGGTAAAGT
>Ga0208872_1000234_pt1 | contig 48338 bp, 32 predicted proteins | sample CryBogCBH12Aug08_FD_185508 | JGI IMG/M metagenome (GOLD analysis project Ga0208872, IMG submission 185508) | Freshwater microbial communities from Crystal Bog, Wisconsin, USA - CBH12Aug08 (SPAdes) | ecosystem: Environmental > Aquatic > Freshwater > Lake | place: Crystal Bog, Wisconsin, USA...
TATCAAAAGGATACTTTTCATATTTTAATACTACTTTGATTTAAAATACAGTTTAACCATACAAAACAATTTTAAACCCGGGGTTACATTACACATTAACAGGCTACCTGTTCCATTCTGCCGGGTTTTCTCTCCAATTTTGTAATAAAGCCTCTGTTTCTTTAGAAACAATTCCTTTTTCAACAGCCAGGTCAATCATAGCAGAATAATTAGATAAAGAGCGGAAAGGCACATTTTTATCAGCAAAAGCCTTATCTGCCAATTCAAACCCATAATTAAAAATAGACACCATTCCATCCACCTGCATACCTGCCTCCCTTAAAACATCCACTACCTGCAGGCTGCTTTTACCAGTAGAAATAAGATCTTCCACAACTATTACCCGTTGCCCGGGTGAATAAAAACCTTCAATCTGGTTACCCAAGCCATGTTCCTTTGGTTTTGGTCGTACATAGATATAAGGCAATTTTAATTGGTCGGCCGCCATAGCTCCCCAGGCAATTCCAGCTGTAGCAACTCCTGCCAGCATATCTGCCTCGGGAAAATATTCAAACAATACATTACATAATTCACTTTTGATAAAATCTCTAACAAAAGGAAAAGAAAGAACTTTACGGTTATCACAATAAATAGGGCTTTTCCATCCGCTTGCCCAGGTAAAGGGTGCATCCGGACTTAATTTAACTGCCTGCACCTGCAGTAATTTTTCAGCAACAGCTTTTTCATTTGTCATGTTGCGAAGATAAGTAATGGAATTTGTAAGCAAATTTTCACAGGCAATTCATTTTTATTCTGGTAATTTGTATCATAAAAAACAGTATTTTAAAATAGTACTCATACAACCAAAAAGATATTGAAGGCAAATTCAAAATGGTTAAGATGACTGTATATTTACTTTATTCAATTCATTATGCATAAAATTATAGCTGCCGGCGGAATCGTTACCAATACAGAAGGTAATATATTAATGATTTTCAGAAGGAGAAAATGGGATTTACCCAAGGGGAAACTGGATAAGGGAGAAACAATTGCCCAATGTGCGGTTAGGGAAGTGGAAGAAGAAACCGGACTAAAAGATATCCTTTTAGGTGATTTTCTGTTGATTACAGAACACCAGTATCAGGATCCGTGGTTAAAAACAGAAGTTATTAAAGAAACGCATTGGTATAGAATGAAAATAACCAAAGAACAAAAGCTGATTCCGCAAACTGACGAAGATATTACTGATATACGATGGGTAAACCGGGAAGAATTAAATGAATGCCTTCAACATACTTATGCAAACATAATTACAGTAATTGAAAAATTTATTCAATCTACTGTTTAAAAAATGTTAGTCTCTTATTAGAAGCTGAATAAGCAACAGGATTTTAAACACATTGATATTCAATATTTTTTAGTATTTTTTCTTAATAGATCGGGCAACTTCTCTGGGTAGAAACAAAGAGGCATCCCCACCATTACGGATAATATCTCTTACAATGGTAGACGCTACTGAAGTATATTTTGGCTCACCGGTTAAAAAAATGGTTTCAATATGCCGGTCCATGGTTCGGTTGGCATCTGCAATTGTTTTTTCATATTCAAAATCACTCACATAACGTATACCCCTCAATATAAAACGGGCTCCTATCTCCCTGCAATAGTTGATCGTGAGTCCATCATACATTACACTGATTACCCGGGGTTCTTTTTTGTAAATTTCTTTAACCCATTCTACTCTTTGCTCAGCGGTAAACATCGGACTTTTAGAAACATTGGCACCAATACCCACATATATTTTATCAAAAAGAGGTAAAGACCTGTTAATGATATCCACATGTCCTAAAGTTACCGGATCAAAAGTCCCAGGAAACAGGCAAATACGTTCCATGATAAATAATTTACAATGTATTATTTACGATATACAATTCAGAAATGATGCAGCTATTAAAAATAGAGTGTATTTCCCAAACCGTAATTTAATTCTCTCTGTTCGCCAGTAAATATAATACAGCCATCCTTACAGCTACCCCATTCTCTACCTGATGTAAAATAATGGAAGAAGGTCCGTCTGCCACATCACTATCCAACTCCACTCCTCTGTTAATAGGTCCGGGATGCATAATGGTAATTTCCTTACCTAAACTTTCCAGCAATCTCCTGTTTATACCATAAGCAAGGCTATATTCCCTTAAAGAAGAAAACAAGGGTTGGTTTTGCCTTTCCAGTTGTATACGCAGCACATTGGCAACATCGCACCATTGTAAAGCTTTTTTAACACTATATTCTACCCTTACTCCTAAAGCTTCTGTAATATATTTTGGTATTAAAGTAGGCGGACCCGCCACTACAATTTCAGCGCCCATTTTTGTAAGCAGGTATATATCACTCAATGCAACCCTGCTATGCATAATATCCCCTATTATGGCCACTTTTAATCCTTTTAAACTGCCAAACTTTTCAAGCATGGAAAAAGCATCCAGTAATGCCTGGGTAGGATGTTCATTTATCCCATCTCCTGCATTTACAATAGCCGCTGGAATATGCTTAGCCAGAAAATGCGGGGCCCCACTGGCACTATGGCGCATGACCACCATATCCACTTTCATGCTTAAAATGTTATTTACTGTATCTAATAGCGTTTCACCTTTAGCAGCAGAAGAACCGCTTACAGTAAAATTAATGGTATCGGCACTTAACCTTTTTTCAGCCAGCTCAAATGAAATTCGTGTTCTGGTAGAATTTTCATAAAATAAGTTCAGAATAGTTACATCACGTAAAGAAGGAACTTTCTTAACCGGCCTTTGTAAAACATCTTTGAACTGAGTGGCAGTAGAGAGAATTGTTTCGATATCCTCTTTCTGGAGGTCTTTAATACCAAGTAGGTTTTTGGTAGATAGTTTCATTAAAGTGCGAAGATAAAGTATTAACGAATTAAGAATCTAATAATTCAATACATTCTTTTTCATCTTTTTCTTTCCAGTATACTTTTACTTTCTGAGATATGAATGTATCAATTGCTTCTCCACAATAATCTGGTTGTATCGGAAACTCACGACTAAACCTTCGGTCAATCAGTACACATAATTCCACTTTTGATGGCCGTCCAAATGCAAGCAATGCATCTAACGCTGCTCTGATCGTTCTTCCTTTATACAACACATCATCCAGAATTACCACACTTTTATTTTCTATATCAAAAGGAATATCTGTTTTATTAGCAATATGCAAATGCTTCCTGATATCATCCCTGTAAAAAGTAATATCTAATTTGCCATAATGAATGGATGCTGGATCAACAAGTAGTTTTAATTCATTTACAATCCTGTCACTAAAAAAAATACCTCTTGGCTGAAGGCCAAGGATAACCGTATCTTTCAGATACAAATGATTTTCATGAATCTGGTGCGCTAACCGTTTAACAGTTAATGCAATCTGATTCTCAGTTAAAATCGTCTTCACTCAGTAATTTTTCATAAAAATAAGCTTTATAATTATTCGATTGCTTTACAAGGTAAGATTATCAATATGCCCTTACTTTGCAGGTTCATGTTTTTACTCCAAAATATATCCCTGTATCAGTTTAAGAACTATGATCTGAAAGCATTTTCCTTTAAGGAAAAAGTTATTGCCATATGTGGTCCTAATGGAAGCGGGAAAACAAATTTACTGGATGCTATTTATTATTTATGCTTTACAAGAAGCTATTTTAACCGGCAGGATGCACAGATTGTAAAACATGGTTTACCGGGATTAAGGCTGGATGGCCTTTTTTTAAAGAAGGATGAAACTTATAAGGTTACAGGCATCATACGGGAAAATAACAGGAAAGAATTTTTAATTGATCAATCTGAATATAAAAAATTCTCTGAACATATTGGCCGGTTTCCCTGTGTTATGATTGCTCCGGATGATGTAAGTTTAATTACAGGGTCGGGTGAAGAAAGAAGAAAGTTTTTGGATACCCTGCTTTCACAGATTAATCCGGCTTACCTGCAATGCCTGATAGACTATAATAAAATTCTTTTACAAAGGAACAGTTTGTTAAAGCAAATGCAGGAACAACATCAAAAAGCAGACCTTTTACTGGACACACTGGATGAACAGCTGGCTGATAAAGGAACTTTTATTTTTAACTGGAGAAAAGAATTTATTGCAGACTTTCTACTACAGGTAAAAGAAGCTTATCAGCAGATTGCTGGAAAAAGCGATCAGATTGAACTGATATATGAATCTCAATTATTCAATCAGCCTTTATCGGTACTTTTACAATTAAACAGGCATCGTGATCTGATTACACAAAGAACTTCAGCAGGCATTCATAAAGATGATATTCAAATCCGTATGAAAGACCTGTTTTTCAAAACCATTGCTTCACAGGGTCAACGAAAAAGCATGCTTTTTGCTTTAAAACTGGCTGAGTTTACAATTTTAAAAGATCAGAAAGGGTTCTCTCCGATACTCTTAATGGATGATGTTTTTGAAAAACTGGATGCTGAAAGGATGCATCACCTGTTATTTAAAGTTTGTGTGGAAGAAAATGCGCAGGTATTTATTTCTGATACCCATGCAGAAAGGCTTTCCGAACACCTGGCACAATTAAATATTGCTTACCAGCTGATACAACTTTCTGCAATGGATTAATTTTCGGCTGTCTTTACAAATCTTATCTTTACAAAATGGGAGAATATTCAATTGGCGATGCCATGAAAGGGTTTATTAATAAAAGCAGGTTAAAGAATGGGATTCGTGCTGTTCAGGTAGAAGAAGTATGGGAAAAATTAATGGGTAAGACAATTGCTAAATACACAGACAAAATTGAAATAATACAGCAAACACTTTTTATACATACTAATGTAGGCCCTTTAAAACAGGAACTGCAATATCAGAAAGCGCAGATTATTGAAAGGATAAATGAAGCATTTGGCGAAAAAGTAATTACCCAGGTGGTTATACATTAATCAAATCCAGTATTGTTGTAAACCTGTATTATTATTTGCCCTGGTTTGTTCTTTATTTTCTTCCACTGAAGCATGTAATAAATCCGGCAGCGTAATTACACCTTTAAATTCAAACCCATCAAAAACAGGTAAATATTGGGTTTTGAAAGTAAGCATCAATTCCTTGCACCTGTCAGTAGATTCATTCATATTGATAACAGGTATATCATTGGATAAAATTTCTTTAACTTTAGTTTCACTGGAATTCCTGCCTGCCAGAATAATTTTTTGTGAATAATCCCTTTCACTCATGATTCCGGAATAATGTCCATTGTCCATCACTATTACAAAACTCGTATTTTCAATTTTCATCAATGCCAATGCATCTAATACACTTGCTTCGCCATGTATAGTATTGAAATGGGAGGAAGAATGTTGAAGAATTTCATTTACGGTTTTCATACGGTTAAATTTGAATGATCAATAATTTTACAAAACATATTAAGTTCACCTAAAAGTTACGAAATAAATATGATTTCTATCATGATTTAACCAAAAAAAATTGTTTTATGAATTGAAGACTCTGGAAAATTAAAAAGTATCCTTTTTATTCCTTTGACTTTCAGTTTATTACTAAATTTTTAATTTAACAGATTTTATGGAAGAAGACCTGATTCTTTTTCAAACTTAACAACATCTGCAAAACTATGTTTTGCTTTTATCGTTCCTTTATCCAGCAATATATATGTAGGTTGCACCCTGGCAGCTGTTTTTAAAACGGTAGCATCTGCCCTCAAAATAGTAAAATGGGCACTGTTAAATAGGGGAATTACCTGATCTGGCAATGCAGTAACAATATATAAAGGAATATTTTTTTCATGACAAAGAAAATCAATTCTGTATACATCATCTTGCCATAACCTTATTGGTGTATCCAAATCCTTCAGTAACAATAAAACACATTTCTGATTCAATATAAAATCAGTTGTATCCTTTCCATTCAAAGTACGCAACGAAAAATCAATAATGGCAGGTTCTGCATTTCCTTTTCTGACTAATTTGTCAATTCTGTTTTGAAATATATAAGTTGAATCAAAGTTATCAGGAAAGTGGTTTTTATCAAATTCAACTACTTCCTCATTTTTTCTGTATTGAAAAGTGATAGTAAAACTATCCGGAACAGCACCTGGAGGAATTTTCATCTGCTCCTGAATATTATTACCTTTTTTATAGGGTAAACAATCTATAATTGGCAAATGTCTTAAAACATAAATCTGTAACCCTATCGTAAAAATAATAGAAAACAGTATGATGATGATCGATAAATTAAGGATCAATACCCTTTTAAGATATTTAGAATTAAAAAACAAAATAAGGATCATGATTAATAAAATCAGATTTTTTAAAAATGTGTTTATTCCGCTGAGTGGAATACAATCACCAAAGCAACCGCATTCTTTTATTTTTCCGCTGAATAACACATAAGCAGTTAAATAAGTAAAGAAGCTGATTAAAGCCAGCAAAAACCAATTGAAAAATTTTATTTGCCAGCTAATCAATAAGGCAACGCCAGCCATCACCTCACAAACATTCATCGCAACAGCGGCATATAAAGTATAATTATCCATAAAATGCCAGCCCCAGGCTTCAAAGAATTCAAGCATTTTATAACTTAATCCAAGCGGGTCATTAGCTTTCACCAATCCTGAAAAGATAAAAAGTAATCCTACAATCCACTTCAATATATTAATAAAAGTCTTCATTACGCTTAATAAAATTATGAATTTAATGTTTACCTTCTTTCAAAAGAATTAAAGCAAAAACAGCATAGTTTAAAATATCTACATAATTTGCATCAATACCTTCACTGATAAGGGTTTTACCATCATTGGCAAGTATCTGTTTAATCCGGAGTAATTTTACCAATATAAGGTCAGCAAAGCTTTCCTGGCTCATATCACGCCAGGCTTCTCCATAATCATGATTTTTATTCTGCATAGTTTGCTTGGCAAAATCTACGTATTGATGGTAAAGTCTATTCACATCATCTACTGCCAGGTCTTCCACTTTGGGCTGATTCAATTCGAGTTGTATCATTCCAATCACAGCATAATTAATAATGCCTTTAAATTCAGAAGCAATATCATCCCCGACTTTTTGAGTTTTAAGATCCTGTATAGTTCTTATCCGAAGGGCTTTTATAAAAATCTGATCAACCACAGAAATAGTTCTCAATACCCTCCAGCTGGTTCCGTAATCTTTGGTCTTCTTAATAAAAATATCTTTACACAGTTGTATTGCCTCATCATATTGATTATTTGTATTTGCCATTTACATTTCCTTTAAAATCACAAAATATACCAACAATTGAACAAATAAAAAAATAACAGGAACCTGGATTGCAGTAAAGTACCAGCTTCAGATCGTCATTTATTACCTTTGTCAGAATTGCAAGTTAAATCAAACTATACAATGTTCACACTCAATTGTAAAGGAAGATTATTAATATTAAATGCCCCGGCAGTAATGGGCATTATTAATATGACACCTGATTCTTTTTTCAGTGAAAGCAGGCCATTTAATTTACATGCTGCTTTATTAAAAGCAGATAAGATGATTAAGGAAGGAGCCACCTTTATTGATATTGGCGGACAAAGTACCAGGCCAGGCAGTGATCAGATTTCTGAAGAGGAGGAACTGAAAAGAGTAATAGCTGTAACAGAATTAATTAAAAAGGAATTTCCGGATATTTATCTTTCTATTGATACTTTTTATGCAAAAGTTGCAAGGGAAACTGTAAATGCCGGAGCAGATATTGTAAATGATATCAGCAGCGGATCAATGGATGAAAATATGATTCCAATGGTAGCTTCGTTAAAAGTGCCCTATATCGCTATGCATATGCAGGGAAAACCAAAAACGATGCAGGATAACCCGGACTATGACCATGTCACCAGAAATGTTCTGGATTATTTTATTCAGCTCACTGAAAAACTCAGGCTTGCAGGTATCCTGGATATTATTGTAGATCCCGGATTTGGTTTTGGAAAAACCATTGAACAAAACTTTACTTTACTGAAAGAACTTTCTATATTCAAATTACTCCAAAAACCCATTCTTAGTGGTATTTCCAGAAAATCTATGATCTGGAAAACTTTAGGTGTTAACCCTGATAAGGCGCTCAATGGTACTACTGCTTTAAATACTATTAGTTTACTAAACGGAGCCAATATTTTAAGAGTACATGATGTAAAGGAAGCCAGAGAAGTTATTCAGCTTTTTGAAAAATACAGTTCATAAAAAAATCCGCAGTTTATAATTAAACTACGGATCTTTTTTTATTTATTAGCACACTAGTATTAATGGTGCTGTTGCTGCTGTTGCTGTTGTCTCATCCTGTTAATCTGTTCCTGCATAGCTGGATTCATGTTTGGATTAGTTCCAGGCTGTTCAGGAGCCGGAGTGGTAATGTCAGACACTTCGACTTCAAATATTAAATTTGAAAAAGAAGGAATAACCGGAGGCATACCCTGTGCCCAATATCCCATAAATGCTGGAATATATAATTTTCCTTTTCCACCTTTACCAAATAATTTCAATCCTTCTTCCCATCCTGGAATCACACGGTGTGCTCCAATAACAAGTGTAAGGGGCTGGCCTTTAACACCATTTTTAATATTGGAATCAAACTCTTTACCATTTTCTAAAGTTCCTCTGTAGAAAACAGCAACCTGCTTGCCTGTATCTGCTTTTGGTTCCGTACCAGGAGTTTCAATTTCTACTAAAACGCCACCTGGTGTTTTTTGAGTTTTAACGCCTTTTTTAGCTACCAAAGCTTCCAGTGACTTGGTTTCTTTTTGTTTTTCAGTTTCAATTTCTTTCTGGTAATCAGCATTTACATCTTTATCATTTGTAAATACATTGATAATTTCCAATCTTCCTTTAATTACGCCATTCTTAGTAAAAATATTGTTGTAATCAGGAATCATCTGTAATTTTTTCAAAGTATCAATACTCATCAAAAATTCAACTTTATCACCAATACCTGCTTTAGTAATAATTTCCGGGAAATCATGTTTTCCACCTCTTGCAGAATCCACCTGGATATAGGCAGGAATATGGTCAAAAGTTGTTTTTAATACAGAATCCTTAGATCCTACTTTAACTTTGTACTCAATGTTCAGTTTTACAAACTGACCCTGTTTAATTTTTTCTTTACTGTTTCCGGTAATCTTGTAAGCAAGACCGGATTTTGTTTTTTCATATTGATTGCAGGAAGCTAATAAAACTGCTGCAGCCAAAATCGTGTTGATGATTTTCATTTTAAATTATTGAAGTTGTTGTTCGTATTCTTTTATCACTTGATAAAATTTTTTCACTGTTGTTTCTAATGGGTCGCTGCTTCTGCCTCCTGCCGCATTCATATGTCCTCCCCCTTCAAAATGAAGCCGGGCAAAGATATTGACATCAAAGCCATTTTTACTTCTGAAGCTCCATTTTCTTTCTTCCTCCCTGTCAATTACTATTGCTGCAAAACGTATACCCTGTATGGTAAGTAAATAATTTACCAATCCTTCAGTATCCCCGGTCCTGATATCGAATTTATAGATATCCGTTTTGGGAATTGCCATGATTGCAGTGTTGTATTCATATAAAACATCCATACGGTTTAATAAAGCATTTCCAATAAACCGTAATCTGTTTTCTAAAAAGTTGTCATAGATATTTTCATGTATCTCAGTATGTTTCAGTCCCAATTCCAGTAAATGTGCCACCATCCGGTGAACAGAAGGTTTAGTGGAAGGAAATCGGAAAGAGCCAGTATCTGTCATAACACCTGTGTATAAACAGGCTGCCATATCCAGATTTAAAAGGGTGGAATTGCCAGACTGAACAATAAAATCGTATACCATTTCACAAGTGGAACTTTTACCTGTATCACTGATGCCATAGGCAAAAGCTTCTTCCTGAGGTTGCTGGTGATGATCTATTAATATTTTAACAGCCCCGGATAATTCCAGGTATTTTTCCATGTTTTTGGTACGGTGCAGGATATTAAAATCCAGGCAAAATAACCAGTCAGCTGCAGATATCAGCTCCTTGGACTTATCTTTATATTCTTCAAAATCAATCACAGTATCAGTCCCTGGCATCCAATCCAGAAAATTAGCCCAATTGGTAGGTGAGATTACCAGTACATGATGACCAAGGCTTTTCAGAAAATGATACAATCCCAATGATGAACCCATGGCATCGCCGTCGGGTTTCTGATGGGTTGTAATCACCACTTGTTTGGGACCACTATGTAGTAAAGGATAAAATTCTGTTGTTGATTTCATACAATGGGCGCAAAAATAGAGGAATTCACTTGTTTTAATATCATTTCTTTATGAGTTGATTCCAATTTTAAAATAAAGCATTCATTTCTTTACCTTTGCGGCGAAAAGTAAAAATGATATTATGAGTAACAGAACTTTCACAATGATTAAACCGGATGCCACTTCCAAAGGATATACCGGAAGTATTTTAGCCCAGATTCTTGAAGCAGGTTTCCAAATCAAAGCTATGAAATGGACTAAATTAACTACTGCACAGGCAGGAGAATTTTATGCCATTCATAAAGAAAGGCCATTTTATGGTGAACTGGTTGAATTTATGAGCAGCGGACCAATTGTTGCTGCAATTTTAGAAAAAGAAAATGCTGTAGCTGATTTCAGAAAACTGATTGGTGCTACCAATCCGGCTCAGGCTGAAGAAGGAACAATACGCAAAAAATTTGCTGCTTCTGTAGGAGAAAATGCAGTTCATGGAAGTGACAGTGATGAAAATGCAGGTATTGAAGGTGACTTTTTCTTCTCCAAATTAGAAAGATTTTAATATTCCATCTGAAATTTGGCACGATTTTTTCAAATTAAGGATGGTTTTTTAAGGGTTTAGGGTTGAAAAAAGGGGTATTGATCTCAATACCCCTTAATTTTTCTTACATTTTCTATATAGTTACATTAATCAGTTTGTCTTACAATCAATTATTTTTTCTCCAGAGTAGGGTATTGAATTCCTAATTGTTCCAGATAACTTTTATATTTTGAAGGGTCATAATAATATTTTCTCATTTCCGGCCTGTACTTTTCCATCGTTTCTTTATTTAAATAAATGGCGGGAGGGTCGTTTTGTGAAATGAATGGAATATAATGCGTGTTTTTGGTCTGAACATTTACAAAGTAATCCTTTGCATCAGCTATAATTTTAGGATTGGTGAAAAAATCAATCAGAGTTAACGCAGTAGCTTTTGCTCCTGCTACTGTTCCTTTATGTGCCAGTGGTGTAGCCATTGCAATAGCATCTGCCCAATGATGCCCCTTGGTTCCGGGTATATTAGCCGGGTATAATAATTCAATAGTTGGTATTGTCCAGGAAATATCTGCAATATCATCCGACCCTCCACCCCAGGAAAAAGGCACTGATCCCTTTAATGTATCTATTTTAGTATTCAGTCCGCCAACAGGTTTTCCTTCTTCGTCAATTTTAGGGGCATCCACCAATTTCTGAACAGCTTCAGCCAACTGTTTATCTGCATCACTCCATTCAGGCATTCCAACTCTTTTGATATTGGCATACATTATTTCGGAAATTGGTTTATTAAAATGACTTGGCCAGGCTGTACCCAGAATCTGATAGTTCATTTTGGTATCTGTCATCATTGATGCACCTTTTGCAATGTTGATAGCCGAATTATACATACTCAGAATGTCTTTATATTCCCTTTCCCTGAAATAATACCATACACTGGCTTTCGAAGGAACTACATTTGGCTGGTCTCCTCCATCTGTTATCACATAATGGGAACGTTGTGTAGGCTTCAGATGTTCTCTTTTAAAATTCCAGCCAATATCCATCAGTTCAACAGCATCCAGGGCACTTTTACCTCTCCAGGGAGCCCCTGCAGCATGTGCAGCTTCCCCTTCAAAAGAAAATTTTACTGAAACCAGTCCGTTAGCACCATTATCTCCATAATTACATGAAAATTCCCCACTTACATGGGTAAAAATACAGGCATCCACATTTTTAAAATATCCATCCCTTACATACCAGGCTTTACTGCCCAGCAACTCTTCTGCAACACCTGGCCAGATAATAATGGTACCTGGAATATGGTTTTTCTCCATGATTTCCTTTACAGCTATTGCTGCAAAAATAATTACAGCCTGTCCGGAATTATGCCCCTCTCCATGACCGGGAGCTCCTTCCACAATCGGATCTTTATAAGCAACTCCTGGTTTCTGGGAAGCTTTTGGAATGCAATCAATATCACTTCCCAATGCAATTACAGGGCTACCACTACCCCATTTAGCCATCCAGGCTGTTGGAATTTTGGAAATTCCTCTTTCTAGTGTAAATCCGTTTTTTTCTAATACACCAGTGAGATATTTTGAAGTTTCAAATTCCTGGAAGCCTAACTCACCATAGCTAAATACCATATCTACCATTTCCTGAATATCTTTAGCATGTGCAGATACTAATGTAAGTGCCTCTTTTTTATAAGATTCACTGACTTTAACATCCTGTCTACGTTGCGCATTTAGCGAAAAGGAAAAAACAATAAATAATATCAAAAATGGTAATAACCTATTCATAAGCTGTTTTTTTCCAAATTTACTAAAATAAATCCGAAAATACAAGTCAAAAAAAGAAGCAGATGATCTGTAAATCATCTGCTTATACATATATATATTATCAATACTTATTGCTTTTTAATCAGCTTTGAATCTTCCAGTTTTTTTGTCAGTGTGGTAGTATAGGATTTACTAAATGAATTAATAGATGTGGGATTGAATACTTTTGACTGAACAGACCACATTATATCTTTGGTTTGTACTTCATACAGGTTGCTTTGAACAAAGTAAGTCTTGTTTTTATCAAAATAACCGGGATTGTATATTGTCTGGGTCCAATGGGTATAATAACCAAAAAAGTCACCCTGCCATGTATAGGTATTTCCAATTGAATATGCATCTCCTCCTTCGTTATATCTTACAGATTCCTCTTTATTTAATATGGAAGAAACAAATACTGCATCACAACCGCTGGATATAATTTTAACCCATACAGAATCTTTATTTGGTGGAGCCGGGTCAATAATATTTGGAGGAATAGCATCGATACTTCTGATTGCTTCATTCCCCCTGTTTTTTACTGCATTGGCTAATGTACTTTCCAGCTCTGCCCTTGCTTTAATATTCCCTGAAAGAACAATAATAAAAAACTTATGGAATTGTTTCCCTTTTGCTTTTTCTGTATTTACCCAGACTCCTGTAGTATCCTTAATAGGTGCACAGCCATTAAAAAACACAATGAATGCCAGCATTATCAACATCAGATTTCTTTTCATAAGTAATTTTAAATTTTCATAATAAATTTTTCTAACCACAATTGATACAAAATAAAGGTTTTATTTATTATAATGCTTCCAGGAGATTAAAATATAAAACAACTGATTTAAACTGGATACACTGTTCCATACTGCAATTCGTCCTTCTTGCATTTTTATGCATAGAATGTAAAATTTAGATGGCTTTTTTTTTGTGATTGATGTTAATACATCAGTCAAATCTATAGGTTTATGACATTTTTAATCTTTATATATCCATGAGTTACAATTCAGGCTAAAAAGTTTACCTTATTCATTTCAAAAATTAATACCTTCTGTAAATAGTAGCTTTTTCCGCTGTTGGAGTATCGTCACCCAGTTTAAAAGTCAATCCTGCCCCTAATCCAAATTGAAGAAAAGAAGAATAACTGCTCAATCCAACCCCCGAACCTCCTGTCCCAAAGTAGAAACCTCCACCAACTGCCTGTGAAGCAGATGCCATTTGAGCAAGTATTTTAATAGCAATTTTTTTTGAAGCCCATAAATTAACTCCAGCCCTGAATCCATATCCTAGTTTTGTGATGGAACTTGAACTATTATCATCCGGGTTTTTCAAATCAAAAATGGATAATCCTAAAAAAGCACCTGCATAAGGTTCAACTTTATTGTTTCCGGTGGGGAAATACCGGTTAAATGCCAGCATTATATTATTAAGGCCTAAATTAAAATTAGTGAACTTAACTGTTCCGAAATTTCCTCCGATATAAGTCATCGGTGCATGCGTATCCATTCGCTGATAAAAGCATTCAATACCATTGTATTTATGTAACATATATTCAAGCCCGCCTCCCCACATAAAACCTCCCTCTATTCTTCCTTTAAAGTAATTACTACTATTGTAATAAGAATCTACATTGTCGCTGAATGTACCTATTGCATAGGTGTTTAACCGTAATTGTGCTTGAATAATATTGGTGCCTAAAATCAAAACTAAGCCAAATAGTAACAATTTTTTCATCTTTTTTCTAGTTTTTAATTTATAAAATATTGAATTAAGGGTTCCATCCTCCACCTAAGGCCTGATATAACAACACTATGGAGTTAAGGCGTTGCTGATACAGTTGAGATTCCAGTAGTTCAGCATCAAATAAGCTGTTTTCCTGTGTAAGTACCTCCAGAAAGGAAGTATAACCATAATCATAACGGGCATTTGATAATACTAAAGCTTTTCTGGCAGCATCCACCTGCTCTTTTCTTTTCTCATATTCTTCTTTAAAAGTTCTGGAGCCAACCAATGCATTATTAACATCTCCCAAAGCACTTAATAATGCCTGTTCATATTGAATCTGAATTTCCATTGTTTGCTGCTTTACCAGTTCAACCCTTTTTTTATTTTGTCCAAAATGAAAAAGCGGACCAGTTAGTCCTCCAAGTCCATTAGCCACAAAACCATTGGTAAGAATACTGCTTACCTGGGGGCTGGCAAATCCCAACAACCCGGTTAATGAAAAACTGGGATATAAGCTAGCCTGTGCGATACCTATTGATTCAAACTGAGCCCTCAGTAAATGTTCTGCAGATTTTAGATCAGGCCTTCTTTCCAGTAACTGAGAGGGCAATCCTGAAGGAATTTCTGGTGGTAATACCTCATCAAACAGTGAAGTCCCCCTGTTCACCGGCCCGGGTGTTTTACCCATCAATACATTCAAAGCATTTTCGGTTTGAGCAATCTGGCGTTTTAAATTTGGAACAAATGATGCAGCAATTGCCTCTTGCTGAATGGCCTGCAATTTATCCAATTCTGCTATATATCCTTTTTCAAACCGCTCACTGATAATTTGGGTACTTTCTTTTCTGAGTTGTAATGTTTTTTCTGCTATTTGCAACCGGTTATCCAAATCCCTTAGAAAAAAATAAAGAGAAGCTGCTTGTGCAACCAGGCTTACTTTTAAAGCATCTCTGTTATCCTGAGATGCCAGCAATTGTTGCTGTGCAGCAGCAGTTGCTCTTCTCAATTTACCCCAAATGTCTACTTCCCAGCTTAATAATCCCATGGTACTAAAAAGAGCACTATTTAACCCTGATCCTACTTTCAAGGCACTGATTCCTGCTGTTCCACCTCCTGCCTGAACCTGATAACCTAAAGAGGGATATTGATTGAGCCGGATAATTTCTGTTTGTATTTGTGCCTGCTGGATTCTGTTAGACGCTAAAAGTAAATTTTTATTATTATCTAAAGTTGTTTTAATGATGGACTGCAAGGCTGTATCCTTATATAATTCAAACCATTTTACCAATGGTAAACTATCCGTATTTGATTGTAAACCAAAATCCTCCGGCACTGCAATATTGGGCCTGGTATATTTGGAACCCACCATACAACTCCCTGCCAGCAGGGTAACAACAACCAAAAATGTCAAATATCGTTTGTTCATATATTAATGGGTTGATGGGTTAGAAATAGTAGCATCCGCTTTTAGATTCTTTTTTTTACCTTCTATTAAGACAAAAAATGCCGGAATCAATATTACGCCACATATGGTAGCCACAAGCATTCCACTGAATACAGAAGTTCCCATTACTTTCCTGGCTTCAGATCCTGCACCAGTTGCAGTCATTAGTGGAACAACCCCTAATATAAATGCCAGTGAAGTCATTAATATGGGCCTGAAACGTAACCTGGCACCTTCAATAGCTGCCTGAAAGGGTTCCAACCCTTCCTGATCCATTTTCATTTTAGCAAATTCAACGATCAGAATGGCATTTTTTGCATTTAATCCAATCAACATAACCAATCCTATCTGAGCAAATACATTATTTACATAAGTGGCCGCAAACATTCCTCCTATAAATAAACCCAGTAATGCTCCCATAACAGCCCAGGGAGTTCCCAATAAAACACTGAAAGGTAATTTCCAGCTCTCATACTGTGCAGCAAGAATAAGAAATACGAATAATAAAGCCATTGCAAATACACTTGCACCTTTACCTGCTGCTTCTTTTTCCTGATAGGATGTATTGCTCCATTGATACCCAATATTAGAAGGCAATACCTTCTTTGCTACACCTTCTAATACACGTAAAGCAATATCTGAGCTAACTCCCGGTGCAGGTATTCCATTTATTTCTGCAGCCCGGTAAATATTAAAATGATTAGTAAACCCCGGACCGGTAGTGTCCTTAACTTTTGCCAGTGTTCCCAAAGAAATCATATTGCCGGAAGGATCTCTCACAAAATATTGATTGATATCATCGGGCTTCATTCTATATTCGGCGTCAGCTTGAATATATGTTCTGTACTGCCTTCCAAAAGAATTAAAATTATTTACAAACGCACCACCTAAATAAGCAGAGATTGCACCATTTACTTCCTGTAAAGGGATACCCAGTTTCTGCACTTTTTCTTTATCTACCTGAATTGATTTTTGCGGTACTGCAGCTCTGTACAAAGTATAAATTTTTCCAATTTCCGGACGCTTGGATGCATTCGCAATGAATTTCTGAGTTTGTTGTGCCAAATATTGAGGAGAGTTTCCCTCTTTATCCTGCAACATCATCGTAAAACCAGCACCACTGCCTAAACCTGGTATTGGCGGAGGTCCAAAAACAATCACCGTTGCATCAGTAATATTCTTATTTAATATCACATTCATTTCTGAAATGATCTGTGCCGCAGTTTTATGCCGTTTAGACCAGGGTTTTAAACTGATGAATCCCATGGCTGAATTAGGCGATGCAGTTCCTGACATCATATTAAATCCATTGATGGCAGTATAAGTATTCACCTCTTCCATACCATTAAAATAGGCTTCCACTTTTCTCGAAATTTCTTCTGTTCTTTGTTTGGAAGCAGCATCGGGTAATTGAATACCAATCATAAAATAGCCTTCATCTTCTTCAGGTACAAATCCTCCTGGAACTTTCATACCTAAAACTCCGGAAAGAACACAAATGCCAATCAAAATAAATACAGTCATCACTAATTTTCTGGCCGCAAAGCCAGCTACTTTTATATAGCCGCCAGTGAATTTGTCGAAGTACCTATTAAACCCATCAAAGAATTTTGATAATAAACTTTTGCTTGGTTTTTTGGGTTTCAATAAGATCGCTGCTAATGCAGGACTTAATGTTAATGCATTGAAAGCCGAAAGTGCTACGGATATAGCAATTGTAATGGCAAACTGCTGATACAACCTTCCGGTTATGCCACCTGATAAAGCAACGGGAATAAAAACAGCACATAAAATAACAGCGATGGCTATCACTGGCCCGCCTACTTCTTTCATAGCTTTTTGAGTAGCTTCCTTTGGTGAGAGGCCATGTTCAATTTCATGTATTACTGCTTCTACTACTACTATGGCATCATCTACCACTAATCCAATCGCCAATACCATTCCCAATAAAGAAAGTTGATTAACAGAGAATCCCAATAATGGGAAGAACATAAATGTTCCGATCAATGAAACGGGAACTGTTATCAACGGAATTAAAGTAGCACGCCAATCCTGCAAGAATAAAAAAACTACCAAAATCACTAAAATTACTGCTTCAAATAAAGTGTGTAAAACCTCTTCAATACCCACGGTGATGGCTTCTGTAGTATCTAAGCTTAATTTGTAATCAAGTCCATATGGAAATCTTGATTTCAATTCTTCCATTTTTGCTTTTGCCTTTTTAGCTACATCCAAACCATTTGCACCGGGTATTTGGTACAGCGCAATTACAGCACAGGGACTTCCGTTTAAATTACTGCTAAGATTATACATCTGTAATCCCAGTTCAATTCTGGCAACATCTTTTAATCTTACCTGAGCACCATTACTGTTTGATTTTAATATGATATTCCCGAAATCTTCTTCAGAAACCAAACGTTGTTGCAGTATTGCCGTATAAGAATTTTGCACGCCCGGAGTTGAAGGCTCATCTCCAAAAGATCCCCCGGGTACAATATTATTTTGTGCTTTGATTGCATTTACAACATCAGATGCAGTGATCTTTAATTTTGCTAATCTGTCTGGTTTAACCCAAACACGCATGGCATATTCACTGCTACCCATCACAGATACATCACCCACCCCTTTGATACGTTTTATCTCATCCAGTAAATTAATAAATGCATAGTTGTTGATAAAGTTTGCATCATAAGTCCTGGAAGGACTGTACACTGAAAATAAAAGCAATGGAAAAGTCAAAGACTTCTTTACATTAACACCCAGATTTATTACTTCGGGAGGAAGAAACGGATTTGCCCGGGAAACACGGTTTTGTGTCAACATATTTGCATTATCCAGATCGGTTCCAACTTCAAATGAAACCTGCAATTGCATAGTGCCATTATAATTTACAGATTTCATGTAAATCATATTCTCAACACCGTTCACTTGCTGTTCGATTGGAGTTGCAACAGTTTGTTCCATGTCTACTGCGTTTGCACCTGTATAATTTGCAGATATCTGCACCATGGGTGGTGTAATTTCAGGATACTTTGAAACAGGAATACCTTGCAATGTCAACAAACCCATGATTACAATAAAAATGCTGATCACCATTGCAACAATTGGTCGTCGTATAAAAAATTCACTCATAAAATAATTTAAGATTAGATCATTGAACGGATGTTGAATCGTAGTTCCATTTCATTGGAACAGCTTTAATGATAACATTTGGCTTCATTACAACTGCATTGCCAATTACGGCTAACCTGTCATTAACTTTTAGCCCACTGGTAACAATAAGATTACTGCCTACCTTTACACCAGGTTTAATAATTGTGGGTACAATTTTATTACTGTCTGATAAAAGAAATACCTGGAAAATGTTTTGCACCTGATTCATGGCCTGTTGAGGAATCAATATGGCATCTTTAAAGAACCCTGTCTGTAATTTTATTTTAACATACTGGCCCGGTCTTAATAATTTATTACTATTTGGGAAAACAGCCTGTATCAGCAAAGATCCGGTAGCCGGATCTATCTGCCGGTTGGTTAAATCTATCAGCCCTGTTTCATCATATAGCGTTCCATCGCTTAAAATAAGCTGGACAGGTAAGGATTTACCCAGAATTTTATGATCTTCACTAACCCGCTGCCTGGCAAATTTCAGGTATTCATCTTCACTAATTGAAAAACGAACCCTTATGTTATCAACAGATGAAATTGTATTTAATGGGGTTCCAACATTTAATTTACCTACATAATCTCCTACAAGAAATTTTGATATCCCTATAATACCGGAAATAGGAGCCGTAATCCTCGTATAGCTTAATTCAATCTTTGCATTTCTTAAAGCAGCTGCAGCAGCATCTACTTCACTATTTGAAGCTTCATAGGAAGCTTTGGCTGCATCCAGATCACGGGCACTGAGTGCATGCATTGCAGCCAGTGGCTCTACCCTTTCCAAATCTGACTTTGTTCTGGTTTTCTGTGTATTAGCCTGTGCCAGCTTAGCTTCCGCCTGATCAATTTTATTTTTGTAAGGCAGGTCATCAATAGTATACAACAATTGACCTTTTGTAACAAAATCCCCTTCCTTAAAATGGATGCCGGTAATCCATCCATCCACTCGGGATTGTATGCCTATATCTTCACGGCCATAAGTTTCTCCAACATACTCCGTATAAAAAGGGATTGTCTTCATCCCAACAGTTACAACATTCAATTCGGTTTCTGTTGCAGTATCCTGTTTGGTTTCATTGTTGCATGAAAGAAAAATGGCTATCACAAATAGCCATTGGAAAGGTTTTAAGGATTTAAACATATTGATTAATATAATCGTTAAGAAGACTTTAACATAAATATAAATGTTTTTATAAAAGGAAACATATAATAAACAAAAATATTTATTCTTATTGCTTTATTGAAAATATTGTAAAAACCTAACCCTATTGATCATTATTTACCAGTTTCTTGTATTATCTTAACTGTTTGTTCAATAATCAATTCCTCAGATTACTTTTGCAATAACCTTATTGCCATGAATAAAAACTGCATTTCCAAAATTTTAATCGCTTTATTTTCTCCCTTACTGGTTGTTTCTCAAACAAACTCAGTAAAGCAAGTTCAGTTATCCCAATTCCAACTGCAATCATCAGCGGTAGTTACTGCTTCCGGAAAAGAAATATCCTCAAATGGATATATAAGTAAAGAACATTGGTTTCCGGTTACAGTTCCGTCTACTGTACTAACAGGTCTGGTTGCCAATAAAATATATCCGGATCCCTATTCGGGAATGAATAATATGCTGATTCCGGATGCTTCTGACAGTTTCAACCTTCAATACCATCTGGAGCAGTATTCTCATATTCCCAACGTACCCAATCCTTGGAAAAAAGCATATTGGTACAAAACTAATTTTACTGTGCCTGCAAATGATCAGGGCAAATTATTTCAACTGATCTTTAAGGGTATTAATTATAGAGCAGATGTGTGGTTGAATGGTCAGTTAATAGCAGATTCCTCAAAAATAGTGGGAATGTTTGCATCCTTTAACCTGAACGTCAGTAAAGCAATTAAACCCGGTAAAGACAATATCCTGGCTGTAAAAATTTATCCTTTAGATTTTCCGGGATTACCTGATCATCCACAGACCAATGCATTGGGTGATTTCTTTTTAAATGGTGGGCCAAACGGAGATATTGGCAAAAATGTGACCATGCTTTGTTCTGTTGGATGGGATTGGATGCCCGAGATTCATGACCGCAATATGGGCATCTGGCAGCCTGTATTTCTGAGAACATCCGGTAATTTAGTGGTGGAAAAGCCAAAAGTTACCACACAGTTTAATAGTCCATCTGATACAACCTCGGCTAAAATCAATATTGGATTAACCGTAGCTAATTACGGATCTAATGCTCAAAAAGGGAAACTCAACATCAGTATAACTCCTGAAACTTTTACTGGAAGCAATATTAACATTACTAAAAACATTATTGTTGAAGCTGGTGAGTTAAAGGATTTTACTTTTACAAAAGAAGATGTTAAAGAATTGCTGATACATCATCCCAAATTGTGGTGGCCGCATGGTTACGGGAAAGCTGACCTGTATAAAATCAGAATACAGTTAATCAGCAACAATAAAGTTTCTGACGATACTGCATTCGTCTTCGGAATCCGAACAGTAGATTCCAAATATTCAACCGTAAACGGATGGAGTAAACGAGATTTTTATGTTAACGGTCAGAGAATTCATTTGGTAGGTGGTGCATGGGTACCCGATATGATGCTGCAGGAAGATTCACTTCGTTTTGCGCAGGAATTGCAATTATGTAAGAATGCCAATACCAACCTGGTAAGAATCTGGGGTGGTGGCGTAGCACCTCCGGATGCTTTTTTCGAAGCAACAGACAGGCTTGGTTTACTGGTATGGGAAGACTTCTGGATAACTGGTGATACCCATGGAGAATTCAAAGGTTCACAGGATTATCCTTACCAGGGTAATATTTATATTAATAATGTAATTTCCACTATTTACAGATTACGAAATCATCCTTCTTTATTGGTATGGACTGGTGGTAATGAAGGACATGCCCGTAAAGAACTGTATGATGCTATGAGAAACAATGTTGCTTTACTGGACGGCACCAGGCCATTTATACCCTGCTCATCCGGTTTTGCTCATTTGCCGGCAGACTGGAACAACTCCTGGCCGGATAATCAACCAGGCGGAGTGTATAGTGGTGGTTCTTATAAATGGGAAGACCCGAAATTCTATTTTACCAAAATTAATGAAGGGAAAGACTGGTTATTTAAAGATGAAACGGGGATACCCTCTCAGGTACCGTTTGAAACACTTTCTAAGATCATACCAGATTTAATACACGATACCACTTTACCTTATCCGTTTAATAATTCCTGGGGATACCATGATGCCTGTTCCGGTAATGGCAAATACGATTTATACTATAATGAGATGATTGCCAGGCTGGGTACACCAAATAATCTTAAAGATTTTTCTGATAAAATGCAGATCATGAATGCAGATGGATACCGTGGTATTTTTGAAGCTGCCGGTCATAAATTAAATGATAATGGTGGTATTCTGTTATGGAAACTGAACCCCGCCTTTCCAAGTGTGATCTGGCAGATATTTGATTACTACCTTGCCCCAAATGCTGGTTACTATTTTATGCAGAATGCTTGTGAACAGGTGCATATCCAATTTAATGCAGATGATTCCATGATTGCGGTCATTAACAGAACATACCATCCAAAGAATAATTTAAAAGCGGAAATTGCTTTGTTCGATATAAATGGGAATAAACGCTTTGCCCAAAACAGTACTATAATTCTGAAAGCTTCGGAAGTAAAGGAAATACTTCCGCTTTCCTCAATTCTTTCAGGATATTCAGATCTGAATTTTCTTGTCTTGAATCTTAGGGATACTTCCGGAAATACTGTTTCCCATAATGTGTATTGGCTAGCCAAAAACCACCAGTATCAAAGCCTGCAACAAATTCAACCTGCAAAACTGGATGCGAAGATCCTGAATAGAGTATCTGGAAAAACAGAGACCAGGTGGACTATACAATTTACCAATACCACCGGTCAAATGGCATTTTTTGTGCATCCTAAATTTACAGATGGTAAAGATGAAATATTTCCGGGTTTCTGGTCAGCCAACTATTTCACGCTCGCACCAGGTGAAAAAATAATACTTAATGCCAGCTATCCCAATGCATCATTATCCAATAAATCAGTTCAACTGAAATTAAGTGGATGGAACAGAAATGATGAATGGATTAGTACGATTCAATAAGAAAATAACATTTCAAAACATCAAAAGCCCATTGTGGAAATAATGGGCTTTTATTGCTAATAAGCGTAAACAACTACTATTTATAAGCTTATTTATTCATAAATGGGAATTGATTTCAAATCAGATGTAAGGGCTGGAATAAAACTAACGGCAGCACCCCCTCCCTTTGCAAGTTTTAAGGTTAGTATGGTGGTTGGGTCTACAATATATTTTTTTATCTGATAAATTTCCGGATTATCCTTCCAGTCTGCATGGTCCCCATCTGCATAGATAGTGGCTATATACTTAATACCTTTATCCAGAAAATCAAGTGGAACTATTGTTACCCTGCTATTTTCATTGGTAATAGCCCCCAGAAACCATTGATTAATTCCTTTTGCCTTTCTGGCGATTGTAATATATTCTCCTGGTTCAGCTTCCAGAATCTTAGTATCATCCCAATCAACAGCCACATCTTTAATAAACTGGAAAGCATCCAAATGTGCTGCATAATTTTCAGGTATATCTGCAGCCATCTGCAATGGGCTGTACATAGTTACATACAATGCCAGTTGCTTGGCCAATGTAGTATGCATTTGTCTGTTGGGTGCATCCTTTGCATAATTTTTCAGTTTGAATATCCCGGGGGTATAATCCATCGGCCCCCCAATTAAACGGGTAAAAGGCATAATAGTTTCATGATTGGGAGCATTACCATTGCTGAATGCATTCCATTCATTACCACGTCCGGCTTCACAAGCCATCCAGTTGGGGAAAGTACGGCAGAGCCCAGTTGGCCTTACTGGTTCATGCATGTCTACCATAACCTGATATTGTGCAGCTTTACTGGCTACCCGTATATAATGGTCTGCCATCCATTGCCCGTCGTGATGTTCTCCATTTGGAATAATTTTACCCACATAACCGGTCTTTACAGCATGATACCCAAATTGGTTCATGAAACGAAAGGATGTATCCAGTAACCGGTCAAAATTAACGGCACTGCCTCCTGTTTCATTATGCATGATCATTTGTACTCCCTTTTCTTTGGCGTATCTCTCAATTTCTTTTATATCAAAATCAGGGTAAGGGGTTACAAAATCAAAATTCTGTTCTTTATGAACCCCTGTCCATTCTTCCCACCCAACATTCCACCCTTCCACTAATAAACCCTTAATTCCATGCTTCGATGCAAAATCAATATAATGTTTCACATTGGCTGTGTTGGCGCCATGATGTCCATGTGGAACCAGTTTTCCATTTGCATCCAGCGTATCCGGATTATCGGTATAACTCCAGCTGCTTTTTCCGGTTTGCATTTCCCACCATACCCCCATAAATTTCATGGGATGAATCCAGCTGGTATTGGAAATTTTAGAAGGCTCGTTTAAATTCAGGATCATTTTGGATGCAAGAATATCAGTTGCCTTATCACTTACAATAATAGTCCGCCAGGGTGTTTTTGCAGGTGTACGCAGGTATGCTTTATTACCAATCGGATCAGGCACAAGGTTAGCAGATAGTATATAATGCTCTCTGTCCACATGCAATTGCATGGCAGGATAATCTACCAGTGCTGCTTCATGAATATTAATATACAAACTGTCTGCGGTTTTTAACATCAAAGGCGTTTGCACTGCATACCGGTCAGGTTCATTTTCAGTAAAACTGCCATTAGATAAAAGAGGTAATTTCCATCCATCCACTTCACTAAGTTTAGAATGGGTATACTCATACTCATTTTCATCATAATCAGCAGGTATCCAGAATGCTGTATGATTACCTGCAAGTTTAAATTCTGTCTTTTCTTCAGAAACCACAAAGAATTTAATGGCTGATTGTAAAGGAAATTCATACCGGAAAACTACACCATCTTCAAATACCCTGAATACAATATTTAACTTCAGAAAAGGACTGGATTTTTGTTTCAATTGAATAGTCAGCTGCTTACAATGATTCTGAATTTCCTTCACTTCTCCCCATACAGGTTTCCAACTATCTTTAATATCTGAGGAATCTACCTGAATCACTTCAAAATTACGGTCAACGTTGCCAATCTCTTTCAGGTTAAATCCCAGGTAGGACTTTAAAACAACTTCTCTGCCTTTATAAAAAACAGAATATTGAGGCATTCCTTCCTGGTTCAATTCAAAAACCAGGTTCACTTTATTCATACTGGCAGAAACAGGTAGGTGCTCCTGAGCAAATCCTTTTAAACCAAATATTATAATAATGGTCAGACTCAGAACTTTTTTAGTAACTAGCATTTAATTACTTCTTAAAATTGAAAAATAAAAGAGGCAATATTGAATTGCCCTTTTAAAAATTACTGATTATCTAAAATTAAATATTGATAAGGTTGTAATGTAACCTGTGCAGATAAACTGACAGTTCCTCCGTTTATTTTATCATTCCAGCTTGTATTAGCCAATGCAGCAGGTAATGTATAAGAAATAGCTGAATTGCGCATATTTACCAGTACTACAGCTGTCTCAGTCCCCTGTTGCTTGGTAAAAGCACAGATATCAGCATTGTCATAGGAAGTTAAATTTCCACGTCGTATTGCAAAACTACTGTTTCTGAAACTGATAATCTGTTTGTATTTTGTCACCATATCCGGACTATTGGTCCAGGGTATCTTATTGGAAGTACCTGTAAAGGGAAATACGATCGGAGTTGGATCTGCCACTTCCTGACCATTATATATAAATGGAATCCCTTTCATATAAGCTATAATGGTAAATGCTGCCAAAGTACCCTTTGTTCCGCCAAACAAACTTAAGGGAGTACCATCAGAGCCATCCACATCATGATTAGTCAGGTACCTTACTACCTGCTGCTGACTGTTTAATACACTGGCAAAATCAGCTGTATTTAAATTATCAATAGTCAGCACAGAAGCATTATTTTTATAAATGGTTTTAAGATTACCATAATAGTTAAATCCGAATATATAATCAAACCCGGCTGCGTATTTGGAAGTATTACTGGATTCAGCAAACAGAATCAGATTATGGGTTTTTATATTTCTTAAGGTATCAATAGCCTGCATCCAGAAATCATTGGGAGGGCCATCTGCATAATCGCACCTGAATCCATCAATATTTGCTGTATATACCCAATTTTTCATAGCCTGAATCATGGCCAGCCTCATAGCACTACTGGTATAATTTAACTGAGCTACATCTGTCCAACCCATTCCTGGTGGACTAACAATATTACCATTTGCGTCCTGCAGATACCAATCCTTATGATTAGTTATCCAGGCATTATCCCATGATGTATGATTAGCCACCCAATCCATAATTACACTCATATTTCTTGCATGCGCCCCATCTACCAGTGCCCGAAGATCAGACAACGTACCAAATTCCGTATTTACAGCTGTATAATCTTTCACACAATAAGGAGAATTTACAGAATTCAATGCACCAACCGGATAAGTAGGCATTAAATACACTACATTAACTCCTAATGCTTTAATTGAATCCAACCTGGCAATTACCCCCTGTAAATTACCCTGAGTACTGAATGCACGTATATTTACCTGGTAAATACTAACATCCCTTGTATCCGGAACATTGGCAAATGGAGTACCATACTGTGCAGAATCAGGTGAAACTACAACTACAGGAGGCACTACTACAGGGGGTACTACCACAGAATGAGAAGGAGTAGATCCATTTTTTGAACAGGATGCAAAAAAAATGGTAAAAACTAATATAAGAAAATTCATTTTCATAATTTTTGATGTTAAATTTTAATACATTAAATGAGGTGTTATTATAATTAATATCTCCCTTAAACCATTTCTTTGGTAAATACAAGGATTAACTGGCTTAATTTCCCAACAAAGTACCTCTCTGTAACCCATCGAAAAAATAATAAGTGTAAAATATAGAAAATACTATCTGATTTTAGAAAAAAAATACCTTATCTAATTAATTATCAATTAAATAGATAAGGTGTACCCCTCTTTTCAATATAGACAAAATATAATTAAATCCGAAAGATTTAGATGTTGATTGTGGTAGCAATTTTAAGTTTTTGATCAAACTCTTCATTAGAGACCAATGATTTATTGCGGATTTTGGTCTTATAAGTATAAATGGTATTCACCGAATAATTCAGAATCTGAGCTATCTTTTCATTATCAGAAATGCCAATTCTGATCAGGGCAAAAATCCTTAATTCGGTATTCAACACATTTTTATCCTTTAAAAAAATCTGGTTTTCTGTTGAAAAAAGCGAATTGAACTCTTTTACAAAATTTGGGAACAGTTTGATGAAGGTTTTATCAAAACTATCCAGCAAATCTTCCTTTTCCTGTTTAAGATTGGTATTCTGGATCAGAAAACGGATTTCATCCAGTTTTCGCTCATTCAGTTTCTTTTCAATGGAAGATTTAAACTTTTCAAACTTCTCCAGCAGCTGATAATCAATTTGAAAAAAGTAACCAATATATTCTTCTTTAATTTTATTGGATTCCTGTAATTGGTAGTTACTGGCTTTGAGCTGCTGATTAAATTGTTCTTTAATTGTATTAGCCTCATTTAACAGGTGATTAATTTCTTTTTCCTTTACATGTGCATTATAGATAATTTCTTTTGCAAGCTTTATTTTTTTTAATTGAACATAAATGATAAAGGTTAATATAATCAACAATAAAAACAAGACTGAAACTATCAATAAATAGTGTTCCAATGTTTTCTTCTGAACATTTATGATATCTATTACCTGCCCTTCAATAATTGGAAAAATTGCTCCAATCTGAAGCTTGCGTTGTCTTGCTCCATAAAATTGTGCATCATCATTTGCTTTCTTAATGCACATCATTGCATTTCGGGTATCCCCGCTTTCAAACAGTAATCTGGAAACATTTAATAATGCTGTGTTCTCTTTTGTAGAAGATTTTATATCAGCAATTGCTGCTTCCAGTAAATAGTTAATAGCATCTTCATTTTTTTTACTTTTAAAATATAACCCGCTTAATGTGGAGGTTGCCAATGCAAAATTGTGGTAAGACAAGTCTTGCATACTGTCTATAATATATTTAAATGCTGCCAGTGCACTATCTGCATTGCCAGTTTTCAAATTTTTTAGTCCCAGAAAATAGCGGTAAGAAAAATCATTCTTTGAATAAAAAACCAGTGATGAATCAATATATTTACCCGCTTTTTTTAAATAATCAATGGAATAATCATTATTATTGTTGTATTCTGAAAGATCATAATAATATCTTCCCAATAATGAATAATAATTTGCCCTCAGACTATCAGTAAGTGTTTTGATTGGAATAGCTGTTAAAACATCCAACGATTCTTTAAACATTCCGGAGGAGAGTAATATAAAACCCAAATTTAAATTGGAAATTGCTTGCATAAACGGCACATGCAGTATTTCTCCAATAGTCAGCATTTTCTTTGTATAGAAATAGGCAGAGTCATAATTATAAGCCCGGTATTCTTCAAATAACTTGCTGTAAATGTCAAATTGCGACTGTAAATCCGATTCTTTCGCCCTTTCTAATGCTTGTTTAAGTATACCAATCTTCTTGGTTTTATCAGCATCAAATTGACTGGTCTTTTGAATTGTAGCATCTAATAGTACCAAAAGGCTGTCTGTCCTTTTTTGACATATTAAATCAGTTGTAAAAAAAATGAGCAAAATAAGTAATAAATATTTCATACCGGAGAATAATGCTGCAAAAATGGTTAATTTAAAATGAAATATCCTGAAACTCAATTTCTGTATTTCAATTTTATATCTTTAGAAATGATATTTCAGTTTAGAATATACTAATTGTAAACAATCTCCCAATTTATATTTACTGCGGTTAAACTGCGCATTACAATCCTTCTTATATTTCCTGTTTTTTCATTACTAAGAATGGTTACTTCAGTATTGGTAATCACCTTATTAAAACTGTATTGATCAGGTTCAAATATATACAATGCATACTCATCACCTGGTACTATCAAACTTTTCCCTTTTAAATTATTTCCTTTCCAATCCACCTCCTGCAAATCAACTCCACCGCAACTGATATGCCTGTTGGTAGCTATCACCTGAGGATGATCTTTTTTTTCCCGAAAACAGAAAACCTGGCAATGATAAATACTATCTATTGGTCCGGGCTCAAACTGCTTTATAAATGAACCCATATATTTTTTGGTCCAGAATTCAAATACCTGGTATTCCTTTTTTTCGTCCAATCCCAGGTCTTTCATCTGTAACATTTTATCCCTTTCATCAAGCCTGCCCAAAACCAGCCAGTTTTCAAAAGATTTGTTGATTTCAAGTGAGAATAGCCCTGTTGTAGTGGTTGTGCTGGCATCAAATGGCCTTGGCCCGCTCCCACTCATTTCCATATCAGCTAATCCAATCAGGGAAGATCTGGAAGGATCCACATCATAAACCTGCCCGGGTTGTGTATATAGTATGGGTATGCTTCTTTTTGCAGCTTCCAGTAAGACCCTATTTTGATACTTTTCCGGTTTATCTGTCAGCATAAAAACGGATCCTGTAAGTGAAGTAGCAGTGCAGCTTCTGAACGCTTCTTTTTCACTGAGTACAATATGATCGGGGTCGTTTCTCCAAACTATATTATTGTAAGAATTAAATTGTGCTAATCCTGCATAACTATATCCATCATTACCAATCCTGCATCCATCAACCAGCCCAGTCAGTTCGGGCCGGATACCCCAGCAGGCCAGTAAAAAATGGTCTTTCCCTATTTCCTGTCTGACAGTTCTTACTACTGATCGGAAAGCCTCATTCCTGTCGGACTGTTTTATCGCAAAATATTTTTTATTGGAATTATACCCCTCATATTTTAAATGCCGGAGGGCATCCAATTTAAAATATTGCCAGCCTTCTCTATTTAATTCTTTATAAACAGGAATAAGCAACTCCTGTTTAGTGGCGGGTTTGCTGCCATCCATTATATAGCCGATCCAATTACCTGATGCAGGTTCACCCTTACTGTTTTGAACAAATAATTGTTTGTTTTGAAATGCTTTAACAGAATCAGCAAAAGATACGTTAGTCCATATTCCGGGTACCAACCCTTTCGATTGAATATAACCTGCTAAAGATTTAAGACCCGAGGGGAATTTGGTATTTGGATGCAACCATGTTTCCGGAAGCCCGATTGGTGTTTGTTCATACCCATCATCAATCTGCAAATAATCCAATCCGTAAGGCTTCAGTTTTTCAGCCAAAACATCTGCTGTCTGGTGTATATCATTTTCAGTAATCTGATCAAAATAAGCAAACCAGCTGCACCATCCTGTAACCGGCTTTTTCCAGACTGAATAGGTAGAAGGGTTAAAATAAGGTAATCCCCTGAATTTCCTGTAATAGTCTGGCCGGAAACGGATAATAATTTCAAACCCTTTCGCCTGAATCTGGTATTTATTATCTTCATTTGGTATTACATGTACCCTTGTTGTAATTTTATCCAGGGATAAAAGCCAGTCACTGCTTCTGTCATACACTGCATTATTCAGTAAACTATAACTTTTACCAACTGTATGCCTTACAACTTTTAACCCTTCATCAGCCGGTTCACTTTCGCAGGCAATAGATTCATCAGATCCAAGAATTTCACCGGTACATTCAAAAGATTGAAGGTTATTAGCCCTGATAGTAATAATATAAATTGGAGCATCATTATATAAACCTGTTTCCTGATGTATAGTATAGCTTTGATCTTTTGTAAGTATACAGGAAAAAACTTTCTTTTCTTTATATTTCAATACCACCCTATTTGATCCCGTTTCAATATCCGGGTGCTGACAAAAACCAAAAATTGACAACAATATCAGAGGGAAATAAAATAGTTTTATCATTCACTAAAACTAAGAAATTTTTATTTTTTTTAGATTGCAAACCATCAGATTATACACTTCATTCTTTAAAACTAAAAAAGCAGTTTTTAAAACTGCTTTTTTTGTTTACTTACTAACCCACACCTTAATTCTTAATAATAATAGCAGAACCTATCTTATCATTATTTTCATCCAAAATGATCACATAATAAGTACCGCTTGGTAACCCATTCAGATTAAGGCTCAAACTGATGGTAGTACCTGATTGAGTGGTATTTTCACTATTTTCCAATACTAATTTTCCTTTGCCATCAAACACTTTAACTACCACTTTATTTACCGTACCGGAATTCGTAAAGCTGATATTCGTAATAGTTGTAGCCGGATTCGGACTGCATTTAATAGTCACAGGCACTTTACCATCATATTTGATAATATCGCTCACACTGTCCTTGCAGTCTCCAATACCAGAAACCACCAATTTTACTTTATAATCTCCCTTAGTATAATAAACAGTCGGATTACTTAAATCTGAAGTGGTACCATCACCCAAATCCCAGAAGTAAGTCATATTTCCGCTTGCTATAGTAGAAGTGCTCAGGAAAGTTGTACCTGTACCTGTTCCGGTATTATAATCCACCGTAAAAGATGCAGATGGAACAGATCCTACAGTAATTTGAACTGAAGCACCAGAAGTACATCCGTTGCCATCTGTTACAGTTAGAGATATATCATGGTCAGCTGCCGTGCTGTAAACATGCACCGGATTCTGATCTGTAGAATGGTTTCCATCATTGAAGTCCCAGTTATACACCAATGTTCCGTTTCCGCCGGTAGACGCATCGGTAAATACAAACTTATTATCTGTAATACATTGTGCTGTATTATTCACACTAAACTTAGCCACAAGGGTACATTTTGTTGGAGGAATGAAAGCACTGCTGCAGGTAATGGTTACTGAACTGACTGTACTTCCGCAATTATTGGTTACTGTATAGGTTACGGTTGTACTTCCTGCTGCAATACCTGTTACTTTACCCGTATTATCAACTGTTATAATTGCCGTATTTCCCGATGCCCATACCCCATTTGCAGTATTGTCACTCAATTGGATGGTGGCTCCGGGTGTAACCTGAGTCTGACCGCTGATAGCTGCAACAACCGGTAAGGTACAAGGCGCACATTTAGCTACAGTTACGGTTGAAGTGGCAGCTGCAAGTCCACATCCGTTATTCAGGGTATATGCTATTTCCGATGTTCCAGCTGCAAGTCCGCTTACCAAACCAGTTTTATTTACTGTTGCCACATTCGTATTGGTACTGCTCCAAACTCCACCAGTACCATTAGCAGTAAAGCTGGCATCGGTTCCAAGACAGATACTCGTATTACCGGAGATGAGCGGAGTAGATGGAGGTCCGGTTACTGTAATTATTGTATTCGCTGTAAATACCCCATAACTATTTGTAACCGTATAATTAATCTGAACATTTCCAGCACTTACACCTGTAACTAATCCGCTTCCGGATACTGTTGCTACTGCAGTATTCAATGAACTCCATACACCAGTTTTAGTGGTATCAGTTAACTGGATGGCAGCTCCTTTACATACTGAATCCAGACCATTGATCAAACCAACATTACCTATAATAGAAATTGTTTTATTACTAATATTTACGAGTTCTTTTACACTATCCACACAACCACCTGAACCAGTAACTACAAGTGTTACCAAATAAGTACCGGGATTATATACCACCATCGGATTGATTAAGGTAGAACTGGTTCCATTTCCCAGATTCCAGTAATAAGTCATATTTCCGGCTGCGATAGAGGAAGTACTGTTAAAGGTAGTGCCGGTACTATCATAGGTATTAAATGCTGTATTGAATGAAGGAACAGGTTCAGGTCCTACTGTTATCTGAACCACATAGCCACTCTGACAACCTTTAGCATCTGTTACGGTAAGAGAGATATCATGATCAGATGGCTGACTGTATACATGAACAGGATTCATTACTGCTGAATGATTGCCATCATTGAAATCCCAATTGTAAATAAATGGCCCTGTTCCTCCTGTTGTTGTATTGGTAAATACATAATTATTACCGGAGATACACTGATTTCGTTGATTTAAAGTAAATCCTGCAGTAAGATTATTACAACTATCTGTTGCAGGTTTATTTACATAAACTGCATATTTCACTTCAGTAATTCCACAGGAATTACTGAAAGAATAAGTAATAGTATCTGTACCAAGAGCAACCCCCGTAACCACTCCATTATTATCGATAGTAGCTGTTCTGGTACTCAGGGATCCCCATTGGCCACCTGCTGTTGCATCAGTTAATGTAATTGTTTTGCCGGTTATTACTGAAGATGCTCCATTAATCGGACTTACAGCTGGTGCACTGTTAACTGTTAGTACTAAAGTTGCAGCACTGTCACAACCTGCTGCATTGGTTAAATGAACAGTATAGGTTCCTGCAGCAGCATAGCTCTGTCCATTCCAGCTATATGGTAGTAATGTAGAACATATGACTGTATTGGTTGTGGAACTGCTTGGCTGATTAACTTTTAATATCAAAGTTGCTGCACTGTCGCACCCTTCTGAATTGGTTAAATGAACTGTATAAGTTCCGGCACTATTATAAGTCTGATTATTCCATATATATGGCAAAGCAGTTGCACATACAGTATAATTAGTAGTGGATGTACTGATAGGTTTTACGGTCAGGTTCAGTGTTGCTAAACTATCCCCCCCTTTACTATTGGTAAGGGTTATCGTATAAGAGCCTGCACTTGTATAAGCATTGTTATTCCAGCTATATGGCATAGCAGAAGCACAAACACTGATATTTGTTGTTGACGAAGTAGAAGGAATACAATAATAATAGACCAATATTGCCGTATCAATAGCTGTTGTTTGTATTGCCATGGTATCATTACCAGTAGGAATAGAAGCAGAGAATTGTGTACTGGTATAAGCAGTAAGGTTAACAGTTCCATTACCCTTATATAAATTCAGCAGAGAAGCATCTGTAAAGATGGTACTATCTGTCATTCCTGAAGTTTGTAGGCCAAAATCCTTACCACTGGTACCTGCAAAGTCTTTTATTCCATCAAAACCAGTAGAAGAAAATGTATCAATAATTGCTGCCGGGTTAATTCCATATAAAAATCCAGGTCCGGCAAAATCCATACTACCCTGTACATTTATATTGACAAGACGCTTTGTTCCAGCTGCCATATTACCGGTCACTTCCACTTTTGCATCTGTTGTAATAGAGCCTTTATTAATTACTTTAACGCCCAGTAATGTTCCTGATGTCGGGTCAAATTGTGCAGCTGTTTGTGTTTTCAAAGCAGGTCCTGACCAGTCTGTAAAACTTTTGGGAAATATAATAGTTTGCGTAATTGTTGCTGCATTTCTGCTGCCACAAACAGGTATATTATCCATTGATTTGGAAGCTGGGGTAACCACTACACTGGTATAACTGGTATCAATACAACCACCTGTACTTTTAGCAATCAGCATTGCATTGTAAATACCAAAATTACTATATGATTTTATTGGATTAGCCTGTGTAGAACTTGTCCCATCGCCAAAATTCCAGCTAAAACTATCACCTGTAGCTGTTCCGCCAGCTGTAAAACTAAAGCTGTTGCCGTTTAAAGGCTGTGTTGTGGCATTACTCACATATGAAAAGTCACTGTTTTTTGTGGGTACAGTATTTATAAGCACATTAACTGCAGCAGAAATACAGCCACTTAAATTTTTAGCATACACAGTATAATTCCCGGATGTTAAACCACTGAAAATTCCACTGTTCTGGTAATTTATTCCATCAATGCTATAAGTTATACCTGTTCCGCTAACTACAGATACTGTTATAGTACCTGTTGATATACTACAGGTTGGCTGTGTTACACTTACTATAGCAGCTGGTGTTGCTGGTTGTGCATTGATAGTTACTGATGTTGTAGATATACAACCACTCGCATTCTTTGCATAAACAGTATAAGTTCCAGTTGATACATTACTGAAAATGCCTGTTGTATTCGTATAAGTTATTCCATCAATACTATAGTTCATACCAGTAGGCGCTGTAACCGTAATTGTTCCGGTTGTTACACTGCAGGTTGGCTGTGTTATTGTAACTGTTGGTATTGCTGGAGTTGCTGGTTGGGCATTAATGGTTGCTGTTGAGGTAGAGATACAACCACTTGTATTCTTTGCATAAACAGTATAAGTGCCTGAAGCTAAACCACTGAATGTTAATCCGTTCGTATAAGTTGTTCCATCAATACTATAGTTCATGCCAGTAGGCGCTGTAACCGTAATAGTTCCGGTTGCTACACTGCAGGTTGGTTGTGTTACACTTACTGTTGGTACTGCTGGTGTTGCTGGTTGTGCATTAATAGTTGCTGTTGTGGTAGATATACAACCACTCGCATTCTTTGCATAAACAGTATAGGTTCCAGTTGATACATTATTGAAAATGCCTGTTGTATTCGTATAAGTTGTTCCATCAATACTATAAGTCATACCTGTAGGTGCTGTAACCGTAATTGTTCCGGTTGCCACACTGCAGGTTGGCTGTGTTAATGTAACTGTTGGTACTGCTGGTGTTGCTGGTTGGGCATTAATAGTTGCTGATGCTGTAGATATACAACCACTCGCATTCTTTGCATAAACAGTATAAGTTCCAGTTGATACATTATTGAAAATGCCTGTTGTATTCGTATAAGTTGTTCCATCAATACTATAGTTCATACCAGTAGGCGCTGTAACCGTAATTGTTCCGGTTACTACACTGCAGGTTGGCTGTGTTAATGTAACTGTTGGTACTGCTGGTGTTGCTGGTTGGGCATTAATGGTTGCTGTTGTGGTTGAGATACAACCACTGGTATTCTTCGCATAAACAGTATAACTGCCTGATGCAACATTGCTGAAAACTCCAGTTGTATTGGTATACGTTGTTCCATCAATGCTATAATTCATACCAGTAGGCGCTGTAACCGTAATTGTTCCGGTTGCTACACTGCAGGTTGGTTGTGTTAATGTAACTGTTGGAACTATTGGTGTTGCTGGTTGTGCATTAATGGTTGCTGTTTTGGTAGAGACACAACCACTGGTATTCTTCGCATAAACAGTATAGGTTCCAGTTGATACATTACTGAAAATGCCTGTTGTATTCGTATAGGTTGTTCCATCAATACTATAAGTTATTCCTGAAACAACAGGTGATATAGTAATGGTACCTGTTGCCACACTGCAGGTGGGCTGTGTTACACTTACTGTTGGCACAGCTGGTGTTGCTGGCTGTGCATTAATGGTTGCTGTTTTGGCAGAGATACAACCACTGGCATTCTTCGCATAAACTGTATAAGTTCCTGTTGTTACATTACTGAAAGTTAATCCGCTTTGATAATTTGTTCCATCAATGCTATAATTCATTCCCGTAGGAGCAGAAATTATTATGCTTCCTGTTGCCACACTGCAGGTTGGCTGTGTTAATGTAACTGTTGGAACTACTGGTGTTGCTGGTTGGGCATTAATGGTTACTGTTGAGGTAGAGATACAACCACTTGTATTCTTTGCATAAACAGTATAACTGCCTGATGCAACACTGCTGAAAACTCCAGTTGTATTAGTATACGTTGTTCCATCAATACTATAGTTCATACCAGTAGGCGCTGTAACCGTAATTGTTCCGGTTGCCACACTGCAGGTTGGTTGTGTTACACTTACTGTTGGTACTGCTGGTGTTGCTGGTTGTGCATTAATAGTTGCTGTTGTGGTAGATATACAACCACTCGCATTCTTTGCATAAACAGTATAGGTTCCAGTTGATACATTATTGAAAATGCCTGTTGTATTCGTATAAGTTATTCCATCAATACTATAGTTCATACCAGTAGGCGCTGTAACCGTAATTGTTCCGGTTGCCACACTGCAGGTGGACTGTGTTACACTAACTGTTGGCACAGCTGGTGTTGCTGGCTGTGCATTAATGGTTGCTGTTGTTGCTGTTGAAATATTTCCACTGTTATTCTTGGCATAAACAGAATATGTACCTGCTGCAACGCTATTAAAAGTTACACTACTCTGATAATTTGTTCCATCAATACTATAAGTAATTCCTGTACCGGCAGGCGCTGTTACTGTTATAGTACCTGTTGCCACACTGCAGGTGGGTTGTGTTACACTTACAGTTGGTGCAGCGATTACCGGAGTGATAGAGCCTCCTGTATAAGAACAGGTATTGATTACCTTTCCGGTAGAAGGGTCTGTTAGCTGAATAGTTAGGTTATTCGCCGGCGGAAGATTATTATTATAAAATGTATACGCTACCTGGTTGTTAGAAGGAACACCCGGAGGATTAAACGGAGAACCTGTTGAATTATTTCCCCAAACCCAGTTTACAGTAGGTGGTGTTACATCATTAATCCATACTTCTGTAATTACTGGAGGATAATTAATGGCTGCATCCCAATTTAAAGTTAATGTACCCTGATTATTACTGGTTAATCTGTTTATATAATAAGTACTGCTTGTAGAAATATTACTGGCAAATGTGGTCACTACCTGGCCATTTCCGTTATTTCTTTTAAAACTGCTGGGACAATTTATATTATCTACAGCTGGTACAGAATTACTGCAGGGGATACTTCCTGCAAAAGGATAATAATGAACCTCACCAGAAGTCTGAGTAAATGAAGCTGCTACAATTTGTCCTTCAATATTAGACGGATTGGTAGATTTGATAATACTTGCATTGGGTGCCAGAATACAACCTTCAATGGTACTGTTTCCTGCTATATTTAATGAAGTGGTATTGGGGAAATTGTAAATAATATAAGCAGCATTTGATCCTGAAATCCCAGCCTGATTCCATACATTCCAGGTAAAAGAACCAGAAGCATTTACATTAATTACTAAAATATGGTTCGCATCCGGAGAATTATTAAATGTTATACCATTTGTAACTGAATTAAGATCACTGCCTGAACAGTTTAATACATTCACTCCCTGGCTAAGTGTAATTTTCAATTGACCTCCGGTAAGTACAGATGCAATTGTAGAACCGGTTACATTTCCATTAGGATTTGACAATACAGCATTACCACTTAACCCGTTTAAACAGGCAGATGAATTATTGAAAGCAGTAAATGCTGAAGAAAAATTCAGATCATTGCTTATTTCATTATCACAAATTGGATTGGCATTGCTGATATTGCTTCCAAAATAAGGAGCATTATCATTAATAAGGATATTAGGACTAGAACCATAAGAAGCACCCGAAGGGGTAATTTGTATATTTGAACTGGCACCATTATTATCTGTATACCAAACTTTTGAACCAGAACAATTTCCAATTTTAAGATAACTGTTACCATCCAGCTGCAATGTACCGGTTGTATAATTGATAGTACCTCCCACCAATAATCCAATCAAAGTATTGTTTATCTTAAAAGTTCCATTACTGTGGATATTCACCTGATAACCTCCATTAACGGTGAGATTACCTCCCATTGCAATCGGGCCTTCAGATTCATTGGAACTTAAGGAAGCATCACCTGAAAGAAATACGTTAAAGCCCTGTGCAGGACTGAATGGATTCTGTGCATAAATTGGCAGGGGCATTACAGAATAAAAAACAATTAAAAGGAGCAGCAGTCTTTTCATAAAAAACAATTAAAACATTTACATAATCAACAGATCAATTAAACATTTTGCTTCATAAAATACATTCAATAATCAAAATGGAAATTCATAGGATATCCTGAGGGTTATAACAGATAATCAGGATTATATAGAATTGAATCATTCAGGAATTGAAAAAACTCAATTAAAAGCCCACTGGATTGTTTATTTATTGTTTGGAACAACAGATTGAAGACGTAAACAAACTTAACACCTGTCATATAACATTTTTTTAAAAATCTATTTAACCGGATTAAATGAACATTAACTTTAATTATCATTCATTAAATACCAATTAAATCTTAAGATTATTTTAATAAGACAGTTGTTTTCAGTATCAATCACAGATAAAAACGATCAATCTTGTCATTTATTATACTACAAAAATTTCAACCCTTATACGATGCATTTGTAATAATTTTAATGCAAAGCCTACATATTATCTTTATTGATTAAAACAGTCTAAAACTTTCATCTGAAATCACTGATAGGCTGTCCGCTAATCTTTAGTATAAAACATCATACCGAATTTTATTTAGCTGATTATCAAATAGATATAATATTGGAGGAGCAAAATATTTCCAATTAATAAATAAATATTCCAATTTTCGGAATAAAATGAAACCATCTGTTTAAGTAACTTTTAAGAAGCACTTATACTTTTATCAAACCCTGAGAAGGGTATAACAGAATTTAATAAATAACTTATTCACAATTGTTTAAAACTATTGTAAGCGATGTTTAAAAACACCTTTAAAACTTATGTTAACAGGCTCAATGCTACCGTCTGGTTTAAAGATTAATTTCTCCAGGCAGGTTTCACGGTGATTGCCATTCGTCTCTCCAATAGGCCTGCGATGATAAGCAATTACCCATTCGTCTTTTCCTGGAATTTTAATAACGGAATGATGGCCTGGCCCCTTTGCAACTGTTGAATCCTGTTGCAATATCTTGCCTTTCCGGGTAAAAGGTCCAACCGGGGAGTTAGCCATAGCATAAGCTACACTGTAATCAGAACCTTCCCAGGAACCTTCAGACCACATAAAATAATAAATGCCTTTTCGCTTTATCATAAAAGGGCCTTCCACATATTTTTCAGGCGTAATTTCTTTAAAATAACTACCATCTGTTAATGGTACAAGGTTCAGTAAATCTGCACTCAGTTTGGCCACATTGCAATGTCCCCACCCTCCGTAATACATATATACCTGTCCATCATCATCTTTAAAAACACATGGATCAATGGGCTGTGCACCATTATGAAACTGATCAATCAATGGTTTTCCCAATGTGTCTTTGTAAGGGCCTTCCGGATTGTTTGAAACCCCTACACCAATTCCACCCAATTGCTGGTTATTTTGAATATCATTGGCTCCGAAAAACAAATAATATTTCCCATTGGTATGGATGGAAGCCGGTGCCCAAACAGCAAATTCAGCCCAGGAAAAATCTTTAATATCAAGCACTTTGGAATGTTTAGTCCAGTGTACAAGGTCTTTGGATGAAAATGCATCCAGATAAGTTTGTTTGAGGTAATTTTTATTGATAGTCAGTTTTTGCCTGGGCGTTAAACTGTTTTCATCAATTGGTTTAACAGTACCATATGTATCCGATAAAGTTGGGTATATCCAATATTGTTTTCCATACACTGCTGCCTCCGGATCTGCATACCAACCCTCAAATACCGGATTGCCGGATAATCCTTTTTTCTTCAGGTTTAAATCAGGTTTCTGTGCTTCAATACAGAAACAAATTCCCAAAAACAGGTTTAAACAGGTAAAAAATTTCATTTTTCTCAAGTTTATAAATTGAAATGTACTTAAGCTATTTCCAACAAGCCCTTTCATTAACATTTCATTATGATTTAAAAGAGGGATTAGCAGCATTTTGAACCGTCCTTTAAATAATGAATTATTATAAAATTGTAATGTAAATAAAGTTTCAATTTTAATGAATATATCCAAAATAGTACTGGTATTATTAATATTTATGACTGGCTGCAGGCAGGAATTAACACCTTCCAATCCCGTTACTTCAACAGTCCCATTTGCTTACTTGCTTGCAAATGCGAATATTAAAGTAGATTCAGTAAATGGCAATTATTTACATTTTATAAACAGTAATAATCAACAGGATTCAACTGCCAATGTATTAATCACTTTAGACACCATTAACTTAACAGTTTACCAGGGCTTTAAATTGATTGGCCCATCAGGAGCAACTGCAACAGGTAATTATACCCAAATAGGTTACTGGCCAATGATCTGGTTTATTCAGCTCAAAGATTCAGTTCCCGGTAATAATTATAAATTAGAATTGATTAAACAGGATAGTTCTTTTATTTATTTACCCATTACCTGGCAATGAAAGATACAAACTTGCTAATAATAAATTCGTTCTCCTGCAAGCTTATCCAGGAATATCATATCAGGCATGGAATGAAACTGCCGGAAATCATTAGCTGCCGGATGATCAGCCGGTGGAGTATAAAAAGAATGATTAGGCTGGAACTGCCTCCCCCCTTTTCCAGGTGTTTTCAAACCACCATTTCGCCAAACCAATACATAAGAAACGCGGTAATCTTTAATTACTTCATGCAGGGTTTTGGTAAACCATTCTTTATCTGGCAGATTCTCCGATCCTGTTTCTGAAAAAGCAGGTAATTTATTATGGTGACTGGCAAAATCGGTTAGAATGGACAACCGCATTTTATTATTCCTGATAAAACTCTTACGGGGATCCATTACATCAGCACTTTGATAGGCATCAAAACTAACTATATCAACCAGTTTATCTCCCGGATATCGTTCCTCAAACTCCCTTTGGTCATTAAAATCCGCTGCATTATATACGTACAGAATATTATGTACCTGTTCCACATTTTTCAACTGGTCTACTGTAAAGCGCCATAAAGCTTTAAATTCTTCTGGAGAACAGTATCCTTTTCCCCACCAAAACCAACCTCCTGTCAGTTCATGAAAAGGCCTGAATAATACAGGAATGGGTTCTCCATTATTAGATTTTAAATTTCTTATGAAAACAGCAACAGTATGTATCCATTGCTTAAATAATTCATTTTTAGGGCCACCAGGCAATATGGATGTCACAGTACCTGAGGACACATCCCAGGCAGTTTTACCATTATAGGGATTATTGCAATGCCAGCTAAGAGTAATTACAGCTCCCCGCTCATAACCAAACCTGATTAATTCAGCCATTCGATTAAAAGGAACACTGTCCAGATTATAAGGACTGTATGCCTCAATATGCCCCAGATCAAACCCAAATAATGCGGGATAATCATTCGTAACAGATTTCACATCACTCCTTCCTGGTTCCAGCATCCAGCCTGTTCCATAGGTAATATCGTCCTGATGGCCAAATAGCACTCCTTTCTGCATCACCCGAAATAAATTACTGTAAAGTTTTTTAGTCCTTAGGGTAGCATCCCCGTCAGCAGTAGGATAGTTTTGGGAAATAGCAGGATACATGCATATAAATAAGAAAAAGAGAACTAAACTAAATTTAATCATTTGAAACTTGTAAAATCCTTTTACAATTAAATATTGTGCAATTCCGTAAGTTAACATGACAAAGATACTCAGTCCTGTTAGTCCGGGGAATAAAAATTTCTCAACTGCAATACTCCCATCAGAAATCACAAAAAAGATTGCACCATAATATATATATATGGCTCCTGAATCGGAAATTTTCTCCGCTTCTGAAAGATTGGCAGCCAGACATGCCATTAAACTGATTGCGCCAATGTAAACAGCTACCGGAATGGCAAAGGGGGTAAACAAAGGGCTGGTTTCTAAATATTTAAATAGAAAATAACTCAATAACAGCATAAAAGCAACCCCTGTAAGACCTCTTTTATTGATCCTGAATCTCTTTTTCTGTAAATAATAATATATACAGGCATATATAAGTTGCATCATTACAAACGCAGCCATTCCGGCAATAAAGTATCCGGTTGTTGAAAACATCAGTAAAATATCACCAATACATGCTGCCATTAAGCCTGAAAAAATTAGCTTACTTAAAAAAGGATTTCCAGGTTTTGATTTATTGGTAATAAGAAAAATCAGTAATAAAGGGATCAAAACTGGTTTGGTAAACCAGCGCCAATTATCCAGTTTAAGCAGGCCCAATACAATATCTGTAAACAATATTATCCAGAAAAGCAATAAAGCTCTTTTTTTCAAAAATTTCATATGTTCTAAATTTGCAGAGATCAGTTGCTGACCCTTATGTTTTGCAAGTTAATTCTTCTTTATTTAAACCGGATTCTTACTTACCGGCTCCGTAGCTACTTCTGACCATATTCGGGTCAACCCCACCAATTGGTGGGGTTGACCCGAATATGGTCAGAACCAGGTAGCTGGCCGGCACCTTCCAGTTTAGTTGAAAAATATGAAACTGCAATAAAATCTATGGCATATTTTCAAAAGAACTGTAATTAAGATCTGTACATTCTATTTTTGCAGCATGATTACTGAACAAGAAGAAAAATTTTATTCATATTGGTCAGAAAACCGTTTACAGCAGCAAAAAAGCTTCAGACAGTTTTTAAAAGGCCTTTCCTCCGGAATTGCAATTGGGGTTGCCATTCTGATAATTATCAGTATTGGCTGGTACAGCCGTGCCAATATGGAAGCCAATACCTTAGCCAGTCCCCTTTTAATCATCATTTGTATCGTAATTATTTCTGTTTTCATGGCTTTTATGTATCATAATTACCAATGGGAACAAAAAGAACAGAAATTTCTGGAATTGAGTGCTAAAAAGAAAAAAGCAGAAAACCCTTTACAGCAAAAGGTTTCAGAATAAATATATTCATTGCAACTCATGTGTAAATCTCTAAAAACCTATTTGCTTATTCACATAATAGGGAATTGAGGAAACACCTGATATTTTCTGTAAAAATATCATTTTCATTCCCCTATCTTTGCCCACTTAAATTTTTAAAACCTTATAGTTATGCAATTGAAAGGTTTAGTGCGATTTTTTGCGATTGCTCTTATACTGATCTGTCTTTACCAGTTATCGTTTACTTGGTTTGTACATAGCCATGAAAGTGATATGGATGCAAAAGCCGGCCAATGGGTAAAAGCTGTTTACCCTACAGCAGAACAAAAGTATGCCGGTAACCCAGAAGTGAAAGCACTCTACGAAGACACATTAGCAGAAGTTAAAAAAGATCGGCTTCAACGCTTGCTCGACAGTACCAAAGATGCTAAAATCGGCCCTTTTGGTTTAACAACCTATCGTAGTGCAAAGGACAAAGAATTAATGCTTGGTCTGGATTTGCAGGGTGGTATGAGTGTTACATTAGAAGTGGGATTGGATGGTTTGCTGAAATCTCTGGCAGATTATACAAAAGACAAAGCTTTTAACCAGGCTCTGGAAAATGCTGTTCAGCGTAAAGCCAACAGTGGTGCAGATTTGATTTCCCTGTTTACAGAAGAATACAAAAATGTAAATCCATCCGGTTCTTTAGCCCCTTACTTTGCTACCCGTAGTAACGGAAAGCTTAAATTCACTTCTTCTGATAATGAAACAGTTACCTACTTAAAAGAACAGGCACAGGCTGCTTTTAATAATACATTGCGTATTATGAGAACCAGGATTGACCGTTTCGGGGTATCTTCTCCTAATATAAATCCCGATCCTTCCAAAGGCATTATTAATATCGAACTGGCTGGTGTAAATGACCCGGAAAGAGTTCGTAATTATTTACAGTCCACCGCCAACCTGCAATTTTTTGAAGTCTATACTTTTGAAAGTCAGGAACTGGTGAACGGCTTAAATAATGCAGACAAAGCAGTTCAGGATTACTTAAGTGGTATTAAACAAACCGATAGTACCAAGGGTTCTAAAAAAATTGCTGATACAGCAAAAACAGTAGTAGCCAAAGCTGATACCAGCAAAACGGCCACTATCTCTCAATTGGTGAATACCGGCAAAACTGCTACAGCCAAAACTGACAGTAATAAAACTAAATCCATAGAAAACCCCATCAAAAAATTGTTGATTCAGGGTTCTCAGCCTTACCGCAGCAGCACTGGGAAAGTGATTTACCCTGCTTCTCTGGCTTTAATTCAGACAACAGATACCGGTACTTTAAACGGTTACCTGCGTTTGGAAGTTGCGAAAAATAAATTTCCTTCCAACCTGCAATTTGTATATGGCAAGTTTGAAAGTGATGATCCTAAAGCAAAAAATATCCTGAATTTATATGCTATCAAAACATTGGACAATGGCCAGGCAGAACTGGAAGGTGACCATGTAAGTGAAGCTGCACAGGATTTTGATGAACGCGGAAGAGTGGCTATTAAAATGAATATGGATAAAGTAGGTACCAATATTTGGGCTAAAATGACTGCCCGTAATATTGATAAACCGCTTGCCATTGTACTGGATAATTTTGTGTACTCTGCTCCTAATGTGAATGATGCCATTACTACTGGAAATTCTCAGATCAGCGGTAACTATTCTTTAAAAGAAGCACAGGATCTGGCTGAAATATTACAAAGTGGTAAATTACCCGCTCCTGCAAAAATTGTTCAGGAACAGGTGGTTGGTCCAACTTTAGGTAAAGAAGCAGTTATGGGCGGTTCCTTATCCTTCCTGATATCTTTCTTAGTGATTTTCTCTTTAATGCTGATTTACTATAATACAGGTGGTTGGGTGGCCAACAGTGCATTGATCCTGAACCTGTTATTTACCATTGGTATTTTAAGTGCCCTTGGATTTACCTTAACAGCTCCGGGTATTGCAGGTTTGGTATTAACGATTGGTATGGCAGTGGATACGAACGTAATTATCTTTGAAAGAATTAAGGAAGAACTGACCAAAGGAAAGGGCTACCAGACAGCAGTTGCTGATGGATACAAACGTTCTCTGGCTCCTGTACTGGATGCGCACGTTACTACCTTATTAACTGCCATCATCCTTGCTTATTTCGGTTTAGGCCCTGTTCTCGGTTTCGCCACTACCCAGATTATCGGTATCTTATTATCCTTATTCTGTGGTATCCTGGTATCCCGATTAATTACAGATTTCTATACCAATAAAAACAGGCACTTTAATTATTTTACCGGTTTATCCAGAAAAATATTCAAACACCGTTCTTTCAAATTTATTGAATACAGAAAGATTGCATACGGAATATCTGCAGTAGTGCTGGTATTGGGTATCGGGTCCTTCTTTAATGGATTTGATGAAGGGGTTGAATTTGCAGGCGGACGTAGTTACACGGTTAAATTTGACAAACCTGTTTCTCCCGATGCAGTGCGTGATGACCTGAAAAAAGTATTTGGTGAAGCTCCTGTAATTAAAACGAAGGGGAACAATAATCAACTGGATATTACTACTGCTTACATGATCAAAGAAACACATCTGAAAAGTGTGGATTCAATGGTGGAAACAGCTATGTTTACCGGTTTGAAAAATCATTTACCTGCAGGGCTTACTTATGGTGAATTTGATAAGAAATACAAACAAAGTTCTCAGTCTGTATTACCATCAATATCAGATGACCTGAAAGCTGGTGCTACCAAGGCAACCATCTTTGCTCTGATCATCATTTGTTTGTATATATTTATCCGTTTCCGTGACTGGAGATATTCATTGGGAACCATCTTCTCCTTATTGCATGATGTATTTGTAACCCTGATTGTATTCAGCTTTGCACGTAAGTTTGTACCATTCCCGCTGGAAATTGATCAGTTCTTTATTGCAGCGGTATTAACAGTAATCGGTTACTCAATGAATGATACGGTAATTGTATATGACCGTATCCGTGAAGACAGTAAATTATTGAAGGGACAGTCCAATGCAACCATTATTAACCGGGCGATCAATGATACCTTAACCCGTACGGTAATGACTTCCTTAACTGTATTCCTTACAATATTAATCTTATTCATCTTTGGTGGAGAAGTAACCAGAGGATTTGCATTTGCCATGCTGGTGGGTGTTATCACCGGTACTTACTCCTCTATTTTTGTAGCAGCTCCTATCCTGGTAGATTTTGCTAAAAGCAGACCATTGGGTAAATCTGATGACAAGAAGTAATACAAGTATAGTATATCATTTAGAAAAGTCCTGCAGCCTGCGGGACTTTTCTTTTTCCCGACTTTTGGTCTGTATACAGGATATTAACATGTTATTGCATTCATATTTTTGTATTTTTACGACCAGAACTAATTATGCAACTTACTTTAAAACAAATAGCAACTAAGATTTTTATTGCCCTGATGGCATTGCAAATCATCAATTTAAGTATTGATTCTGTTGAGTTTCAACCAATAGAAGCTGCCATTACCATTGGTGACTTTAACTACTTAAATTCTATGACTGAGTATGTTTCAGAAGTTATTATGGGTATGAAAGATGCATTTCCCGAATTTCAGAATCAATCTTCCTCATCTAAATCTCAAATTGTTAAGCATTTATCAATAAAGCTATTTGAAAATTATTCCATAGTCCAGGCTCCTTCTATTTTCAAACAAAATAATTCCTACTCTGTCCCTTTGAAAGAAGCATATAATTATTTGTTTTTAAGAGAAATAAATCCTCCACCACCAAAATACTGCTAAAAAAGCACCAATATTTTTCATTTTTATACATTGAACTAATTATTTGATATTCATAACCTCAAATAATCTTTTCAACTTTCCATTTAAAATATAAGCTATGCTAAAAGCAACTAATTATTTAGTAATTGGTTTTCTGCTTTGTTGTTTGGGTATTCAGGCCCAGAATCAGTCAGGCAGCAAATTGTTTACAGACAGCATTTCATTGCAATTAGACAGTGCAGAAAGTTTGTTCCTGCGCAATAATTTCCTTTTACTGGCACAGCAGTATAATATTGAGGCCAGTAAAGCACTTGTTATTCAGGCTAAATTATTGCCCAATCCCAATTTCTCCTTCAGCAGGGGCCCCCTTATTCCCATTAATGATGTTCAATCCAATTACCCCCATTCCACTTTTTTCAGTAACAGTGAAAATGCAGCCCAGGTTTCTCAACTGATTCTACTGGCTGGGAAAAGGAATAAACAGATCAAAATTGCTCAGGCCAATGTAAAACTGGCAGAATACCAATTTTATGACCTGATCCGTACTTTAAAATATACCCTCAGAACCGATTTCTTTAATATCTATTATTTACAGCAATCTGCCAAAGTCTATCATAAAGAAATAGCAGCCCTCCAACAGGTGGTTACTGCCTTTAACCAACAGGCGGGTAAAGGCTATATTGCAGAAAAAGAAGTGATCCGTGTAAAAGCACAGCTCTACAGCCTCCAGAGTGAATACAATGACCTGATTAACCAGATCAATGATACCCAGAGTGAACTGAGGCTGGTGTTACAGGTTAAAAATCTGTATATCAACCCCCAGATAGATCCGGCTAAAATAGCTGCCCTTTCACCCGACCATTACAGTGCCGCCAGTTTAGTGGATACTGCTTATCAGAACCGCACTGACCTGAATATTGCACGTACCAATACGGATATCAGTAAACTGAATTATAATTATCAGAAAGCACTGGCTGTACCCGACCTTACAGCTTCCCTCGCTTATGATAAACAAGGCAGTTATGCCCAGAACTTTAACAGTGCTGGCATTTCAATGGATTTACCCTTCTTTAACAGGAACCAGGGTAATATCAAATCTGCCAAATTCATGATCGATTATAACCTGGCTACCCAGAAAAGTACAGAAGCTACCGTGGAGGAACAGGTGTACAGGGCTTTACAAAAAGCCTA
>Ga0208872_1000235_pt1 | contig 47964 bp, 55 predicted proteins | sample CryBogCBH12Aug08_FD_185508 | JGI IMG/M metagenome (GOLD analysis project Ga0208872, IMG submission 185508) | Freshwater microbial communities from Crystal Bog, Wisconsin, USA - CBH12Aug08 (SPAdes) | ecosystem: Environmental > Aquatic > Freshwater > Lake | place: Crystal Bog, Wisconsin, USA...
ACCGGCCTTGAGATAGTGCTTATAGAGTTGTAGTTGTAGCTTGCATTCCCCACAACTACGATCAGTGCAGGTAGGGCAACCGATCTTATTGACTTTATCGAACTGAGGAGTCTTAGTGGCTAAATATTCAACATCATCATCGTCTAGGAACTCATACTTGAGATTGATATAGCTATTCTGCCAATTAAAAGGCAAATCGTTGAAGAAAGTCATCAGACCCCATTAATCCTTCCACATTGGGCTTAGGTTCAGCTTCTTTAATTCTATCCTGGTGCAACTCGATATACAACTTGTCTTGAATCCATTTACTACCCTTACTAAAAGCAGTAACAGTCATTACCTGCCCGTTAAGGACACAGTTGTACTTATCGAAGAGAAGCGCTATCATGTGACCTGCATCATCACCATATCGCTCTTTAAAGCTCTTGAAAATAGCCATCTCTTTGACCCATTCAACCGTATACTCAAATCCTTGAGTTTCTTTGAACCTATTGGCAAAGTACACTAGTAGGTCTTTGGGTTGAGCACTAGCTAGATCAATCTGACTCCAAGGAGGAGCTTCCTTCTCTTCCCGAACAATCACCACTACATCATCGTAGCTATCGTTATCAAAGTCGGCTAGTTGTTCAGCGACTTTCTTTTCGCTCATTAGAATTACCCTTTACTAGAAACTTCTCACATACATCCGAGAAATTCTTGATCTTCTTACTTACATAATCACGAATGTCTTCATCAACATCATTGAGAGATCGACCGGTAGGTACAATAGCGGTTAGCCCGTCCTTACCGAGTAGAATAAATCTCCACTGTCGATCTTTGTCTTGCTCGTTCTCTTCGTGACCGTAAACCTGGACCCAGCGATCATCTAGACCACAAAGGAATCCTTCGTATACAAAGCCACCGCTATATACTGCTACTTCGTTTCTACGACTAGCGATAATTGAGATGTTTCTCTCAAACATCGAATCGTTAGGATGCGCTAACTTTTCCATTATTTCCACTCCATCGGGCTTGTTGTCCCTTGGTAAAATCCATTATATGTTCTACTAGTGCTTGCTTCAAGAAAGATCATTTGTGCAATACTGGCCCCAACCTCAATGTAGCTCTCGCTCTGAACCTGTACCATCATACCACAAGCTCCACGGTATCCACTATCAAAGAGACCGTTCTCTCCGGTACAACCGCTCTTGGCCATACTACTTCTAACCAGAGTGATTCCACAGAAATTATCAGGTAAGTCTAACATTTCATTAAACTCCACTTGATAGCGAATACCGGGCTCTAGTTTATACATCGAGTGATCTCCATAGAAGAATGGTTCCACTTCTGTATAGTCCGGTAGTTGTCTCTGGTTCTCTTTATCGGCATAGATAACGAGAGTGCCATTGATCGTATAGACCTTCTTGACCGTTAAATCAATGCTATTTGGTTGAATGTTATCCCAGGAATGACCATCAATATAGCCTTTCCGGGCAACCAAGAAGGGATCCAGGATCATTATCGACCTGCTACAGTTTGCATCCACTCATCACGGTAAGTGTTGGGTCCCGGGTTACCTATAGTGGGAGCAGACAACCAACCGAGAGTGGTATTGGTAACTGTTGAGGTACCAGGCTTCTGTACTCCACGCATAGCCATGCAGAAGTGCTCGGCCTGGATATAGACTCCTACACCATTAGGGTGAAGGTCACTCTCCTTAAGAGCGGTAGCAACCTGAGCACCTAGACGTTCTTGGACCTGAAGTCGGCGCGAATACGCATCAAGAACTCGAGCAAGCTTAGATAGGCCCACAACCCGCCCATTACAAGGAATGTAGCCAATAGTTGCAGTACCAAAAAAGGGAGCAAGATGATGCTCACAAAGACTGTAGAAAGGAATATCACGAACCACAACAAGCTCGTCGCGGCCTTCCTGAAAAATTGCCTTATTAATGATAGCAAGGGGGTCCTCCTGGTATCCTTGGGTCAGTTCCTGGTACATCTCGACCACTCGGCGAGGAGTATCGATTAGACCTTCACGAGAGATATCTTCTCCCATGAAACCTAATAGACCTTGGACATTTTCCTTGGCCTCTTCGAAATTATTTATACTTACTTTGCTCATTTTCTTACTTTCTGTTTTGTGGTAATCCTTATAGTGATTTTCAACTAGAAGACCGGTTCGGGTGTAGTGAACGTCGCCCATTACTTTTTTTTCTTTCTCTTAATTATACTAAGGTCTGGGAATCTTTTCTTCTTGCCTGCTTGGACATCTCTAAGAACCGACATTGCTGTGCCTATACCGGCAGCATAACCGTGATCATAGTTATTTCCACGAGTCATGGACTTGTCTACTGCCTCGATATTCAACTTGTATAAAACATCGATGGCCTCTTCAAGTCTACGACCCATTATCTAGCTCGCTCGTTTGCAGGCCAGATAAAATTGTGAACCTGTACGTTTAGTCTCCATGGTAATTTATGCTCGAGTACCAATTCAACTACTCGCTTCTCGGGGAATACATCCCAGGCAGCACCAACCCAGAATACAAGGCCGGGATCAACTTCACCCTTGAGAGTGTTCCAGACCTTGATGGCCTGCTTAAAGTCATCCTCGTCCTTGCATACAAACTTAATGCCATCACCAGTACCTAGGTTAAGAGCATTGATGGTCCGCTCGGTTAGGTAACTAGCACCCTCACCACTTCCATCTAGCTTCCAGTCCATCATAAACTGAACATGGTAGAGTGCTAGAGGGGAATAAACAAAACTACCATTGGTAAATGCTTCAATCTCAAATTCTAGTTCATCAAGAGCACGGATTAGATCGTCCATAAGCTCTTGCTTCTGCAAGAAGGGCTCTCCACCGGTAAGGCAGATGTTCTTGGCACCAGACTCTGCTGCCTTTTCTACACAATCGGCAACAAGCTCTTCTACGGTACGCTTGTAACTACCACCGGGCTTACCCCAAATCTTGGGATCTACAGCAAATGGAGTATCACAAGGCCAACCCTCACACCGCATACTGCAACCAGCAAATCTTACAAACTGGGTAGGCTTACCGGCTCGAGGACCTTCACCTTGAGTACTTACATAGTGCTCAACCAAACGAAGAGAGTTCTTGCTTGCAATACGTACTTCGGTAATCTCTTGATTAACTTCATTTTCAAATTCGTGTTCCATAATCATTTTTTCTTGATACCAACCGGTATTCTCGTTGCCATTCATCATACACCTCGGCAATAGGCTACACTCGTAGGAGTTTCCCAGACAGCAACTTCATAGAGTTCTAGGTCATTACCGAACTCTTCTTCAATGTCTCGGGCAATCTGCATCCAACTCCATCGAGCAATATTTTCGGCCGTAGGAATTAATGGGAATACAATTAGGTTCCAGTCATTATCGTAACTGGGCTTTCTTAGGACTTCAAGAAGAACCTTATCGTCTTCCCAAACAGCAAAACCGTGGTCTAGAACATCGTGGATACGCCAGTTCATAATGTTCTTGAGGTTACCAAAGTCAATTAGCATACCGTGGTCTGGGCGAGTGGGGTCATCAATAATTTGACCCTTACAGGTTACACGAACTTTATAACGGTGGCCGTGAGGGTTTCTACACTTGCTACCATGGGTACTTACACGGTGACCAAGATCAAATTCGATCTCTTTGGAAATTAGGTTCATTATTGCTCCTTACTTTCTTTATATATTAGAAGGTTTCTTTATGAGAATCAACTACTTCTGTAGCTTTTTTTACGGCCTCAATAAGTGCCCGATCAATAAACTCATTAAAGGTCATATTTAGTGTAATACAAGCTTTACCAATCTGTACAAGTTCTTCACCGGTAAAATCAATCTGTACTGACGTAGTGTCTTTGCTCATTTTACACAACTTTCCACTGCCTGTCGAACCTTCAAGAAATTATTGTAGATCTCTCGAGGCTTGGCATTTAGTGGAGCATAGAGTCTGATAGTGTTACTGCCATAGAGCACTCGACCACTGAAGATACCGCGTTTCCAGATCTCTTGAACTACTCCATCAATCTCGATGTCATCATCAAGTACCAAACCCAACATAAGGCCCAGTCCTCTCAAATGAGCCACTTCACAGCCTTCTAGAGCCTTATGGGCCATGGCATTACCATCAGCTACGTTATTTAGCAACCAATAAGTCTGAGTGGCCTTATACATCTCTCGTCCAGCGGCAACACTAACGGGATTACCGCCAAAGGTACTCAAGTGAGTGAATGGATTCTTTTCAGAGATATAAGAGAATCGTTCACTACTGGCTACTACTGCTCCCAGTGGATAACCTCCACCCAATGCCTTACCGAGAGTGATGATGTCCGGGTGGACTCCTCGGTACTGTTCGATTACAAACTGAGTTCCCGTTCTACCAAATCCGGTCTGGACTTCATCAATGACTAGTAGGACACCATGCTCCTTGCACCAGTCACTAACATACCTTGCCCAGGTTGGATCTACGGGAACTACTCCGGCTTCTCCTTGTACCAGTTCCATAAAGAGTGCGGCTCGATTGCCATACTCTTCGGGAATTTCTTCTCCGATTTGCACCCACTTAGTGAGTTCCGGACTAACCATATAACTGAAAGGCTCACGATAAGTTGGCTTATAAGTGAGACTAAGACTACCAAGAGAACGACCGTGGAATCCATCTTTAAGTGCTATAAATCCTTCTCTACCCGTACTTAGGGTAGCTAGTTTCATTGCTAATTCATTTGCTTCTGTCCCACTAGTGCAGAACCAGACTTTGTTATCATCAGAGATCTCGATAAAGATATCCGCTAGGTTTTCAGCATACTTAAGTTGCTCTTTGATATTAAACTCACCGTATACGTTAATATGAGCATATCGCTCTACGGTTTTTAGTACCTCACGCTTGATGGCCGGATAATTGTGTCCTAAGTTGTTTACAGCAATACCGCAGGCCATATCAAACATATTACCATACTCTTTGGTCTTGAGATAACTACCCTCGGCACCAGTAATAGTGATATCATAAGGCCAGGGATTGGTCCTAGCTAGCTTTTCCATTAATCCTCTCCTACATATACATCAAAATCATCGGTAGTATCAAACTGCTCAAAGAAATGAGGAAACTGCATTTCTCCAATACTACAGATTCTAGTTATCAATTGGTCTTCTAGAAAGTCTAGAGCTTCTTCATCATTGGGTTCTATTGACACCGTACTAATACGGTCTCTCCACTTTTCAATGAAGGGTTCCAGATCTTCTAGTTCATTTACTACTACAAATCTAGTATCACCATATAGTGTAGAAAAGATTTCACGACTATTCAACTTTTCTTCTCGAACATATTTACTTCGATAGTTAGCTAGAATAGTTTGTTGAACTAATTCACTCTTTCGAGTTAAGGGCAGTTTGTTTCTAAACTCATCAATGGCCATAGCATAGAGGTTCTGCATAACTGCACTCATATCCTGGTACTGCTTTTGAGTTACATCTCCTACAATTACATAGAACTTGGGACTCAGGCAACCTTCACCATAGTAGCTATAGAAGTCAAAACCAATCTCTTCCATATTACCAAGGGTAAAGTCAGAGGCTTTGACAATGCCAAACGAGAACTTGGGTCCGTGAATCCAAACCCTACGGCTAGGAGTTTCTAGTTCTTCAAAAGCTGCTGCTGTATATTCATCACCAAAGACTACAATGTCGGTAGCCTTCTCCAAGCAATCTCTCCACTCACTGGAAAGTTTGAGTTCATCACTATGTTCTTGAAATACATGAGTTTCTACATCCTTACCATAGTGGTCAATCACATTCTGAATTAACCAACCTTCATCGAGGGTGGGTGCCTTGACCATTACACTCTCGGGGCCAGCAAGTTTGAGGCAGAGAAATACACTCTTGGCTGTGGCTCCAGGAACACTCTTGGCTCCAACAATTACAAACCTACGATTGCTCTTTTCAGTAAACTCATCGAACTCACCGGGGATCTCCATAGAATCGATGGCCATACGGTAGTCATGCTCTAGAAAGCGGCCGTACTTGGCCAACGTCTCTACCAAGTCTACATCGGGATTAACGATCCATTGACTGGGCGTAGGTGAGGCTGCATCCTTTTTCCGGGGCATTAACTGCTCTTCCTTCCAATACTAGAGATTCCATAAACTTACTACCAGTATAGATGTGCCCTACGTCTTCGGTCAAGATAAAAGGACAACTCCATACATTTGCTAGGTCAACAAAGGCAATAATACCGCTCTCACCCTGCTGTACTTCTGTCTGAGAGAGTGGATCTACCAAACGGTAGTTCAACCATTCAGGTGCATGATAACGAACTTCACTCTCGTTACCCCAGGCATAGAGTTGACTTGAGAGTTCACTCATAGAGTATTCACGGATAAGGTCGTCCTTTTTAACCCCAAAGAAGTTACCGACCCTACGGGTAAGTTCTTGAGGAGTAACTTCAATATTGCGACCCTTCCAACCTCCGGTCTCCATTACCAAACTATTCTTGGGAAGCTTGATGCTCTCTAGGTCTAGTGATCGAATGGTCTCCATAAGGTCATAGAAAGCCAGGCTAGTTCCAAAGAGAATTACCGGTTCTACTTGCCAAGAAAGATCCTCAACAAAATCACGTACTCTAATAGCATTGGTCATACCATCAAAGCGTTCGAACTCACCACTAGGATCATAGAGTTCAGAAAGATACTGCATCATGTAGTATAGACTACTATTCTTGAGTTCGGGAGTAAGACAGATCATTCGGTACTTGGGAGGACCATAGTCACCAATTGTAAATCCAAAACCTCTAGCAATACTGGCTCGGTAGGTTTCGGTATCATACATAAAGTGCTCGCTCTTATCACGGCCGGTAGTACCACTCGAATTAAAGAGAACTCCAGGGTAGGGCATTTCGGTCTCCCACTGGATACCTACACGGCCATTCTTGAACTCACCGATAGGCATGAGAGGAATCTCTCTCCAATCTTTAAGAGCACCCTTATCATATTTCTTGTAGATCGGGTTCATCTCTCGGTGGAGATCGTAAAGTTCTAGAGCAAGTTCTCCAAACTCTTCGTTGTAGAGAGTGCCATTCTGGATAAAATCTTTGACCTTACCAACAATCTCGTTAATCTGCTTACTATTCACTTTCCCAACTTTCTCCCCAAGGAGTGCTCTCTCCATAGGGTATTGTTAATCCATCTGTCTTTGATACTATTTAACTCGAACTGTTCCAACATCTTCATTAGTCTAGTTCCATGAATTGGAGTATGGGGTTGCACCGGGTTAAACTGTAAATCACCAAGGGGTGGGAATGGAATATTATCCTTTCCATCCAATTTAATCAACTCGAAAGCTTTACGAACTGTACTCTCATATTCCGCTACTTTGGGGACATTGGCGATTACACTCTCCAGGTCTCCGTGTTCTTGAATAAGTTTAGTGGCTTTAACCGGTCCTAATCCAGGAACTCCAGGAACATTATCTCCCTTGTCTCCCATAATGGCCCAGATCTCGGGAAGTCGTTCGGGAGTGACTTTCCACTCTTCTAGGACACTAGCGGTATCGTAGATCTCTTCTTTGATATCTCTACTCTGACTTAGAGAGGGTTTCACTACAATAGTATGGTCTCTAATCAACTGCCTAAGATCATGGTCTGCACTAACAATAACCACTCGATCAAAGTTTTGCCCATATTCTAGAGCGGCTTTAGCAATGATGTCGTCAGCCTCTACGTTATCTAATCTCAGATATGGAATACCAATCTTGTTTAGGAATTGAAATACTAGATCTAGTTGAGGACGAAAATCACTCCAAGGATCTTCTAAACTCTTTTGAGGTTTGTCCTTTTTACGATTACCCTTATAATCTGGATCAATAGCCAATCTCTTGCTACTACGTCCTTTATCAAAAGCCACTAAAACATGACTGGGTTCATACTGTCTAATCATACTGGCCAGAGTGTTAAGAGTTCCATAGACTCCCCAGGTACCTACCCCATCAGTACTCTGCAAATTTTGTCTCATTAGGCCACTATATGCTCGGATAAAAACATTGTGGCCATCAAAGAGTAGTAGAGTTCTCTTAGACATAGAATTTTTCAAACTCCTGGTAGAGTACATTTACTGCACCAGGATTCATATACGAGTCCCATTGAGTCATAGGAACCTTACAGGCCGCTAGATAGCAGGCCAAGTTCCAGTTTACAACATCCATTTCATCTGGAGTCCAAGTGCTCTTGTGAAAATTCAGAGGAGTCCAGTCCTTAGGCCTGCCGAACTCAATGCCTCGCTTAGTAATCTTAAATCGAGTAGGGCAAGCGTAAGGACTAGTAGTATCGTGACTTACCACTAGGTCCAATACCTTGCTAAATCGAGGATCATTGTGTAGAGTGTAGAGTTCTAGGACATCTAAAGTGCCCAGCATGTGTACTCCAGTACCATTACCGTTAACAAAAGCATCATCATGAGCTAGGAACTCCAGGAACCCCAAGCGCTTGCCCCATCTACGGGATAGATCTTCTGCAATAGCGGTTTCGATCTTGGTATCGTAAGTTACTCCAATTCGATCTACAATACCACTTCGGTCCCAGAATCTATAACTCTCCAAACCCTTTTCCAAATTCTTGGCTTGAATAACGCTCATAAACTTACCCTGATAACCAGAATTCTTCATCTCTTCGTAGAACTTGATTCCATTCCTACGAGTCTTACGGTCCTTGTGAAGAGCGTCTGGAAGAATAATCCACTCGGGTTGCAATCTACCGGCCAAGTAGGCCAATCGAGCACCACCCTGGCCTTCTCCGAGTTCGTCTGCTCCATTATCAAGAATAAGCTTTTTAAGCTTACTATACTTCTCGATTACTCGGTCGTCATTCATCTCATGGGATAGGGCATAACCTACCCCCTTGGGTATTACTAGCTTAAAAGGTGCTCCAAGGTAAAGGTCCATGATTATATTTTAGTTGCCCTTCTTTTCCTGTTCAAGTCTTTTCTTCTCTTGACGCTGTCTTTCACGTTCTTCTACAGCAGCACGACTAGAATCCGGATACTCCATATACTTGATCTTAGTGGCCTTAAAGCCTCTCTCGAGTTCGGGATTAAATGGAGCCCAAATAGGAAAATTCCACTCTCGACTATCTAGAATATCTTGAGCGGTCATCGAAGGGTTATTAAAAGCATTATAAACAAACTGGCTACAAAACTCAAACATGTCACGAAGTTGATCGGGATCTAGAGTACCGGGAAATAGTCGAAACTCAATGGTGCCATACTTAAATAGAGCACGAACGTTAATACCTGCTCGAACAATGCCAATGTGGTATACTCGCTTTTTACGAGCTTCAATCCACATAAAGTGGCAATCGTAAAAATTACGAGGGCTAGTAGAGTTCATGATATCAATCACTCGGTTAGGTGGAACCTTGCCCTTACTCCAAGCGGTTCTCTGCTTTCTATACCACTGAGCCAATTTGAGGTCTTCCTTAACGGGGAAGAGTTCTTTAGTGGGTTCAATTAGCGGAAAGAGGTTAAGAACGGTATCCTGGTTATCCTGGGTATACTGAAATAGGGTCTTAAGTCCTTCTAGGTCTTCCTTGAGTCCTTCTACTCCAATGTGAATGTGAACACTATTACGGTAGTTGATAGTGGGGTTAAGAAGTTCTTTTAGCTTGAGAAAAATCTCAATTTGACCCTCAATAGTGTCAGTGGGAGTAGTGTTAATTTCTCCACCAAAGTTCCAAGTTTTACCGCTAGGGTCATTGGCGTGTCCATCACTATTAACTAGAGTGGCATCTTTACCGTCCCACTTGCCGAGTTCGGCCGGAGGCTTGATTCTAATATCGACGTCAGCCCACTCTAGTTCAGCACCGTAAGTGAATTTTGTATAGGACATATTCCTCCTCTTAAAAAGGGTCTTAGCTTGCAATTATAGTAGAAGACATCGATTCTACAAACTTTTGCTGAGAGAGATTCTTGGCCTTACTCTCGCACATGATATCAAAGTCTTCGTGGAAGCTCCAGGCCCATTCATTACTGGCTTGGTTCCAATAGTAGTCCGAGTGGGCCCTAAGCTTGGGCTTATTGAGTCCACGTGACATACTCTCGATAAAATCCGGACGCTTATCGGTAGGGTGACCTAGAAAATGTTCTTCACGGGGACTAGAGTAGTGGATAACCGGGCGAACACCACGCCAACTCTCGATAACACGCTGCATACGAGAGTCGTCGGGTTCAATATACTCGCCGGTCTTGACCCAGTGGTGGTGAATATCTACTACTAGAGCAAGATCACGTTCAAGCTTGAGACTCTCGTCAATACCCCAGGTCATCTCGTCGTTCTCGATAGTAAGGCAATTCTTGGCTACAGGACTCAACACCGTTAACGCTTGTTGAATACCGTAGGCACCGTGGGCACCACTAATATGGGTATTGATCTTGAGATCTTGAAACTCTTCACCATAACCCATCCAGAAAGCCATATCGGCATGGTACTCAATCTCATCAATACTACGCTGCCTAACATCAGCACTGGTACTGGCTAGTACCGTAAACTCACCGGGGTGAAAACTAAGACGGATATCGTGCTCTCGAGCAAAGTTACCGATATCGGCAAATCCGTCTTCGATCTTTTCAATAATACCGTGTCTACGATAAACCTCACGCCAGTAGGGGATGGAGTAGAGGGGAAGAAGGTCACTGCCTAGACGAACCATGTGATAGATTTCGTTTCGAGCAGCAGTTCGCTCTAAGAGCAACTTGACGCTACGAAGGTTATGCTCCATCACTTCGATGAGTTTAAAATCGGCCTCGTGGCCTCGATGCTTGTTCATCCAGGTTAGTGTTAGGCCTCGGGTGTTTAAAGCTTTGGCATCATCTTTACTACCGATACCGTTAATCTGTCCATCGTGGTCAATCCACTTACAGGCAAAACCTACTCGCTTTTTCATTACTTATCTTTCTTGGCTGCTTCTCGTTCGGCAATACCATCGTGAATCTCATACTTACCTCTACTTACTTTAACAAAGTAAAATGGATTCTCTTTGATACATTTTATAGCCGTATCGTAGCTACAATCAAGAGCTTTTGAGATTTCTGTAGTACCGAATACCTTACCGACATTCTTTAGTACCCACTCTCGCAGTTCACCACTCTTGTCTTGACGAATTTTCTTTTCGTGCTCAGGGAGAACACCAGTTAACTCTTCAATGAGATTTTTGCCGACCATATGAGATACTAGAGCGGCAACTATATTTTCTCCAGACCTTTTGGCCTTATCGATTATGTACTCTGCTCGTAAACGTTCTTGCTTTTCATAGAGATACTCTCTAACAACCCTACGCTCTTTTTGTAGACTTTCGGCTAACTCTTCTTGATTTTCCAACTCTCGACTTCCTTACTGAAATATTCTTCCCACAACTCTAACTGTGTAGGCATCACTTTAATTTTAGTTGACTTCTTGTAGGGTTTCAAGTTCTCTTGGATAAGTTTATCGATCTCGATCTGATATTTCTTATCGGTGGGACGAGTTCCATCACCATCTACCGGTCGATTGTCTAGAGGAATGTAGTAGATGACGTCCCAGAAGTTCTCAATCTCCCATCTCATTTCCATCTGACATACTCTTAGGATATGAGTTTCGTCTCTATTGGGAGTTTGCTTGCTACGAACCTTATAGAGTTGATAGGCAGTTTCATCCATGGCCCATCTCTCACTAAGAACATAGGGTCCAACAACATTCTGTGTATCAAGCATTTGAGATCTACGATAGTAGATACAGGCCAGTTCAAACCCCGGCTGATCTCGATCCCAGCCTAGAGTCATTAGATCACGAGTAGCAGAACCCAAAGGTGGTAGACTATAATCTATTACCTCTCGAAGAATATTCATGGCAGTTGTTTTACCTGCTCCGTGTGCTCCGGTAAAAGTAACTCTCATATTTGCTGGCCTCCTATAGTGCCTTTTCGAAATTTCTTACGATTCTTCTTGACCGGTTCTTTAAAGGCATCCACTCTCAATACAATTAACCTTAGTTGTCTATCGGTCATTTTATTTAGTCTTCTTAGAGAGTGAGCTATCTTTAGAATGTCATTAAGGCTAAACATTCTAACTCCACCTTCACTTCTTCTAATTTTAATGGGTTCTCCATTACTTTCAACCCAATAGCCCAAGCGTTCTTTTTCTCGAAAACTAGCAGGTCCTAGATCAAAGAAAGCAGCGGCCATACTCGAAGAGAAAACAGGATCATCATCTCTTCTTGCAATTCCATAAGGCCTTTTACTTGATGGCTCGGACATAGAATGCCGTCCGGGTCTTGCCAGGGATAGTGGCCTTTACAATCTGCTCCATACCCAAGTTACCGAGTTTAAGTTCCTTCTCTAGGGCCTCTTCGTTAAGTTCCCAAGATTCCTCTTCTTCAGTAATCTGTTTGCCACCCGGAAAGATAGTAGTCTTCTTGACTACCGTATAGTTGGTAATACTCAAGAACTGATCTTCATCTAGTGCTTCCTTGAGAAGGTCCATGTCTACATTGAGCTTGCCACCGGATACCTCTTTGGAGAGCTTGACTCCATTAGTAGCACTAACGAGAACTCCACTCTCGGTTACTGGGTCTTTGCCTTGGAGAGTGAGATTCATATCAATCTGCTGAGTAGCAAACTTCTTGAGAGCATTCTCTCGACCTTCGATTACATCTTTAGCACTACGAACTCGAATTAATTCATCGGCCAGGAAGTCAATCTCTTCAATAGAGAGAGGAGTGTCTCGAGTTACGTCTACGGTGCCGAGAACCTCAAGTACATTTACTACTGGGGTAATATCAGCGGCAGTAGCACTTTCTCGTTGTACCTCTGCTCGGCTCTTGGCTTTTTCTACAACTTCGTAATTGGGATCAGTTACTTCTACTAGCTTTTGACCACTAGGAAGGATCACTCGCTGTGCGGGAAGTGGGCTCATTTTCTAACTCCTTTGTTGGATTACTAATATCTATGTTAATAACTTCAGTTGAACTAATCAACTCTTTTTTCTTGGGTTCATACTTTCGGGCTTCTGCCCCTCCACCTATTTCGGTGAGAACTCTTCTCCACTTTTTAGTGTGCCCTTGACCCGGGCAGAGTAGGTGAGCCACTTCATGCTTCATTACTAGACTGGGATTACCACGTTTAGTAAAAGCCAGTTTTACATCACGAATACAGATCCAGCCGAACCATTCATCTTCTGGACTATTGTGAGCGTGTGCCCATACTTCTATCCACTCTAGAGGGTTTTCGGCACTAACACAAGCATTACCTAGGTACACTCCCCATACTACCGGGTAGTCCTGAAGGCCAAATACGGCAGGACGATGTGCACCAGGGCGAATCTTAGGCATCTAATGCCCTTATAACGTCACAAGGCCACAGTTGGATAAGAGTATTATTGGGCCCTTTGCAACCTACACAGTAATTGACTATACCCTTACGACCCTGGTGCTGGAATAATGGTTGATGCTTCTCTCGTAGGGCTTGGCGTTCGTCGAGTGACAGATTTGTCACAATGCGTCCTTTGTGTTGGTTGTGACATATGTGCCACTGGTGTGTGCATCAATTATGTCAGAGAGTGCTTGGTAGCAATCCCACCACCCCATGTCGTAGCCCTTGCGGTGCGCCAGTTCGGTTTCAGTGGGTGAGTAACCGAGGTTGGTCATGCGCTTGTCGTCGACTTCGACTTCTCCCTTCGACGGTGGTTTGTGCTTCAGCAGGCGCTCGGAGATGAGTTCTAAAAGGAGTTCTTCGACACGCTTGCTATGCACATCTCGTAGGGCTTGGCGTTCTTCTTTAGTCATGGTTATCTAACCAAACATAAAATGCAACCAAACAAACCAGCGGGACAAATACAAACGACAGTTCCCAAGGGTATGTAGCATTAATTACGGTAAGAACTGAGAGGATAGAAACCATCAGCAATACTGGTGGCCATGCGAAACTCTTCATTCTAGAACTCCGAAGGGTTCATCGTCTACCCACTTGTGATCTTTCACTCGAGCTTCACCGGCAAGAAGTCCATAGATTAGACTACAGATAGATTGTGCTTCTTCTCGAGTGTTAAATACACCTAGGCAGGCGCCGTCTTTTCCATCGTCATTGTCTACCCATAACTTATAGAGGCCGTCATCATAACCTCTAACAGAAATTCTTACACCCAGAATACCACTGTCTTCATTCATTAGTAGTAATCCTCATCAAGATCTTCACTCTCTTTTCTGGCTTCTTCTTTGAGCATTTCTACAAACTCTTCGTTGTTAAGTTCTTCAGCACTGGTATCTTCTACCTGAGCTTCTGGACTCTGATCGGTGATAAGTTCTTTTACTACGGATGCAAACTGAGGACCTACAATATCATCCCACATTTTAGTAAAGGCAACTTGAACCTTTTCTATACTATCGTGTTCGCCTTCCAAGAGCTTAATTTCTGCTCCCACTTCAGGTTTAATCCAGTCCCATTCTCCCTTGGCATTCTTGACTTGAAGAGTGGCGCCAATGCTTACATTTAGCTTAATTTCCATCGTTGGCCTTTACACACTTGGGGCATACTCGATCGTTAAGAAAGCGCTGATCATCACTCTTTAGAAACGGGAAGAAATGATCGGCTCTGGTTCGACCGGCCATACTCCACTTGACATTCTGAAAATGGTCTAACATTACATAGACATATTCTCCGCAGCTAGTGCAGGGAAGTCCGGTTTTAAATTCTAGTGGCATACTTACTCCTTTAGGTTAGATTATTATGTTAATCTATTCTACAGGGTTAATCAACTAATTTTTCAAACTTGGGAAAGTAACGAACAAAAGTTTTTTCGGCAGCATTCTCTAATAGAGTTTCACACTTGCTCTTGATCTCATCAAAAAAGTTCCATGCTAGAGGAACAATACACACCATACCGAGTTCTTCTCTTAGGGACTCTGGACTCTTGATTTCAATTTGCATACCGGGGGTATAGAGGCCTTGCTTAAGCGGGTTATCGTCTACAATATAGTCAAGGTTAATACCGGCAAAGTTCAAGAGAGTATTACCCTTGGCTGCAGCACCATAACCGATCAATCTATAACCATCACGCTTGAGCTCTTGCAGCCCCCATTTGAGGGTGGCAGCAACTTCTAAGCAACTAATGGCATAGTCCTCTACCACTTGGTCATTGAGCTTGAGGTCATCAAAGTAACTAATCTCTACGGCATTGGGATCTTTGGATAGAACAAACAAAAAACTATTACCGTGAACACTCGGACGTTGAATATCTATGATAGTTAGTCCCATTGCTCGAGCTATAGTTCTAAAACTCTCTACACTGTAGAATGAAAGATGCTCGTGATAGATAGTGTCGAACTCGTTATTGGCCACCATATCGCCTTGCGAGTTCTGAATAAAGATTTTGCCAGTTTCACTTATCATTGTCTTGCACATGGCTAAAAATTCACGGGGATAGGCATTGTGGGCCATAACATTTTGGGCCACTACAACATCAAAAAAGTCTTTATAGAGTTCGGCATAACCCCAGTTCAGGTAGTCCAGTTCCACTAAGTGTCTTTGAGCACTAATCCGATAGAGATTTTCACTAGGATCAATACCCCAAGTGTCCCAACCGACATCCTGGTAGTAGTTGAGTAGAGTTCCATCGTTACAGGCAATATCTAAAACTCGGTGGTTATTGTGCTCTAGATAACTCTCGGATAGTCCAACAAACTCTCTAAAGTATTCGTTGAGAGTATGGCTAGTACCGCTTACATATAGGTAATCTCTAAATAATAGATCGGGATTGACCGCTACACTCAATTGCAGGTGAGTACACTTGCGGCAATAATTGAGAACTAGTGGATAAGTTTGCTCTTGATCGCCCTTATTCTTGACATAACTATTGGCCAATGGTTGATTGCCCAAATCCAATACCTGAATTAGTTCGGTATTCCAGCAGGCTAGGCATTCATTAAGCTCGGTGTAGGAGTTTTTCATTATACTCTTTTCTAAAAGTAAAGTTTTCTACATTATAGTTATCTAGTAGATCTTGTACAACATCTCCAATAGATAGATGGAATTTATAGCCATAATCCCGGGAGAATTTGTCGGTACTAAGTCTAAAATCATAGGTCTTACCCTTGCGACCATGGTCTAGAACCGGTACTCCGGCAATCTCAGCGGTAAGGTCAGCAATACTTCTAATGGTCTTGTTGGTAGAAGCCAGGTTATATGCTCCACAGATAAAGTTATCGCTCTCAATAATACAACAAATACCGTCAACTAGATCTCTCATACCTAGAATGGGTCTATAGAAGTCACCGTTACTAAGATTGATAACGCCATTCTCTCGTGCACTATGAACCATCATATTGACCATGAGGTCTCCACGAAGGTTCTCACTATGGCCATTTACTGTACCCAACCGTAGGCCTACAACCTGCTTGCCTTCACTAATGGCCTTACTGGCTACAACATCCATCACAATCTTGGTGAGATCATAGTGATTGACCGGCTCCCAGTTGATGACATTCTCGTTATTGAGTTTGGGGTTATTGCCGTAGACACTACCACTACTAATATAGATTAGTTTCTGCTCTGGGTGTAGTTTTAAGAGAATGTCTTTGAGGCCTTCAACATTATTGTCCCACGCTTGATAGGGACTGAACTCGGCCATCTGAACACTCGAGTGATTGCTCAATAGAACAATATAGTCATACTCGGAGAGATTAACATCTCGATAGTTGACCTTTTTACTATATCCAAGGTCCTGACCAAATAAACATAGGTCATAGGAATCTACGGAGTGGTTCTTGCTTAACGAGCGGTAGAGTGAGCTACCGATATACCCGTTACCACCAAGCAATGCTATTTTCATTCTACTCCTTTGGTGCCCCAGGAGGGATTCGAACCCCCGGCCTTGAAGGTAGAAACTTCCTGCTCTAATCCACTGAGCTACTAGGGCGTGATATAAAGTTTAGTGCCCTTAGATTGATAAATCAACCCGAACCGTTCTCGTAAGGGTTGGTACTAATTCCATTGGCCTGCAGTATGTCTAGGGCTTTAAAATAGTACGGTGCTTTAAGACCACCGGCTGCACTACCGGCACTTCTAATTAATGAAAGAATCCATTGCTGATTGGCAGCAAAATCATTAAAGGCATTGATATAGTTGGGACTTGCTGGAATATTGTTGAGCTCCAACATCATCTTGGCTGCCCACCTGAGTTGTCTATTCACTCTAGGGGCCTAATTAGGTGTGACAGACTCTCTTGATTGTCTCTTACATATTTGGGGTAGAAATCGTCAATAGGTCTGGTAACTAGTTCAAACCCTCTGTTAAAGACATCTTCATTGTTCATCAATCTCTCTCGGATCTTACTGAGAGTGGCCTCGTTGTTGTATTCGGCGTGAGCATAACTCATAATCTTTTGAACAATGGCTTCTTCACCACCCAAGAAACTCCAGTGCCAGCCGGCTCCATCAATCTGAATGCCTTCGTGATTGTATCTCTGCTTTTGAGCATCAATGAGTTCATAGGTGGCTCTATCACTAGCTCTGGTTCCGGTCCAGGGTTCACTGACATTTTGAACATTGAGCCAGTATTGATGCATAAACTGTTCAAACTTGTAAATGCCACCCTCATAGTTGTCTCTAAGCCATTCTACGGCATCAGGGTTGGGCACTTCGTCTAGTTCACTAGTGAGAATTAAGGCATCTTTTCCAACACCGTAGGCATCAAGATCTACAGGATACGCTCTCTGGTAGTTGTCTCGACCCCAGGTATCAATCTTTTCTGGAAAGCTCAATACACAGGTACTCACTCGTTCAGGGTCATAGAGAGCCTCAATGTGGGGGAAGCAGAGTTCACGAGGGTTGCCCTGGAAAGTTTCTGTGGCTTCTTTAATGATAAAGCGATCTACGACATTATCAAGAATGTTCATTCTCAATTCTAGTAGTTCAAATTCTCCATTAAAGAGAACAATGTCCACTACTTCCATTGCACGTTGCCCTTCTTGAGAAGCTTGGCACTCTTGCTCTTGTTAGTGGCCTTGTTAAAGATACTAATCCAGTCTCGGCAGACATCTTTCCAGGTGAGCTTGTTAATCCACTCGTAACCGGTCTCTACACGCTCGGGGTATAGTCCAGCCTTGATTTCCAGAATGGCATCTGCGGCTTTACTGACGTTCATAATGGGACGAATACGCTCGTTATCATTTTCTTTGATAATCCACATACTGGGATTTTCTCCACTAGGAACCTTCCAACCACGTTCGTTATTACCGAGAATTTCGTTAACACTGGTGTTATCTGGAGCAACAATTGGTAGCTTGGCTGCCATTGCTTCGGTAATACTTAGGCCCCAACCTTCGCCAAAAGTGGTGGTCAAATAGCAGTCACTGGCATTGTAGATCTGATTGACCATCTCTAGTGGAAATCCCGAGTGAGCCGAGAACTGCTGTGGGTTAGGTAGAGTCCAGTGAACTCCGGGCTCTAGACCAAAGTTTCTAGCCTGCTGGATAATACTACCACCAAAGTCGGTCTCTTGCATGTGCATGTAGAGAAAGGCATCGTCTACTCCACGGTCCAAGAGTTCACGGAGAATCATAAAGCTTCTACTGACATCCTTGCGACCCTGGTTACGGTTAATGTTAGTGATAATAAACTTGTCCTTGTGAGCACCAAAAATCATGGTTCGAGCCAAAGCTTTTTGATCGTCATCTAGTGGATAAAAATCCTTGGTATTGGTACCATGGTAGATAACTGCATGCTTGTCGGCTAATGCGCCAATATACTTGCGGCTTTCGTTCTTGGCATACTCGGTATAGGCCACCGGAAAGTCGAAGGCATCTGCACACTGCTTGACCCACTCTTCCTTGGGAGTGCAATCAAATGGGTAGTAGTAGATAGTCGAGAATGGAGTGGGCTTATTGCGCTGAATTTCAAGGATCTGAGGAACAATATTGAGAACAATAAATGAATCCTGAACAATAAATACTACATCGTACTCTCGTGAACCTAGCATGTCCAAGAACACCTGTCGACCGTGGTAGTCTCCGTAAGGGCCTTGCATTCTCAGAGCACTAATGGCCGGCCAGACATTACCGGGGAATCGCTCTCGGTCATATACTCCACCATCATAGTTAATGGCTACTACATCAATCTCATAGTTACCGGTGTCATTGAGCTCTCTAAGAATATTACTCATTACTGTAGCAAATCCAGTAGCGCAACAATAGTCACCCCAGGCGAGTACACGAGTTTTGGCCATTACAGATACTTCCAATCTTTAGGAGTCAGGGTATTATCATTATAGGGCCTTTTATACTGTTCCACCAAATTACGGTTGTTACTACCCCACTTTTTAAAATAATATTCCTGGCTCTTGAGACTATTCATGGGCTTGGTTAGTTTTTTAGTAGTCTGACTTCCCAAGTGGATATATGGAATTTCATACTTTTTAATATCATAACCCAAAAGTACAATGCGATAATGCATGTCATTGTCTTCCCACCAGCAGGGGTCAAAGTTTTCGTCAAACCAGCCGCAGTGTTCCCAAAAATCACTACGAACCATTACCATAGAGAACAGTTCACGCTCTTCGAACTCATACTCGGTTTCTTGATCAGAGAATACAATCTCGAATGGGTCGTCAAAAGTCTTGGTGACGTCCAAGGGAGCAGTAAGTACAATCTTCTCTGATTCTTGACTCATGGCTTCTACCCAGGCATCAATGCTCCAAGGAGCAAAGAGAGTGTCATCGTTGGCAATAATGACGTAGTCACAACCATCGGTAATGGCTTGTTTCATGCCATTATTCCAAGCGGCACTTAAGGGGACCTGGTATCGGTGCTGAGGTTGAATATAGACCTTGAGCTCGTTTTCAGTGGTCTTGGCACTATAGATCAAGTCAATGGCCTGATCGAAGTTATTGAGTACGGGAATTACCAATCCCACTTTACGCGACATTTTTCTTCTTTCTCCCTCGGCCTACAATCTTAACTCTTGCTGCTTCCGCTCGGGCTTTCTCTTCTTGAGTTCCTTTGACCCAGACACTTTCAGGTCTATGGGAAGCAATCTTGAGGGTCTTTCTTAGCCTCTTTCTCTCTTTTTCGGTAGTACCGGCCCAATAGCCATAGTGCTCCCAGTGTAGAGCGTGGTTTAGGCACTGCTCTCTTACCGGGCAGCTTTCACAAGCCTCTACCAAAGAGGAGTGAATGCTCTCGCCTTGAGTGGGAAAAAAGAGTTTGGTATCCATTCCTCGGCAATTGGCTTGGTTTTGCCAAGTGAAATCGATGGTCATTGTCATACTATATATGTTAGTATAAAGTACGGTGAATAACAAGAGAGGGAGGCTCCGGGAGGAGTCAAGGTTGATGAGTTCCGACTACAACTCCCGGAGCGATTTGGGTCCCAAAGAGAGGGCAATTACTTCCCTCGTCTTCTATTTCTTATTTGCACCGAGCTTTACATTATCCTTTCTGCTCTTAGCGAAATTTTCAGACCGTGAAACTAGCCCGGTGACGTATTCTACGAACAACTCTATGTTACGGATGTCATTCTCACGTGAACTCGAGTCCACTGCAATCTGCATACCGATTAGAGTAGAATGCATTTCGCCTGATAGAATGTAATCCATCAAGTCCTTGTGCATCTTGTCGTATTTGTTAATTGCCATATCTATCCTTTACCATCCTTGTCCGCAACCGTATTGATCGGGGACATAGTTACTGCCTTCGATCTTTCTGGCTATAAACACCTGTTGCATAGGTGTAGCCAATGCTGCATTTGGTGACAATCTAAGACCACCAAATTCTACCCAGTTAATATTTCGAACTCCAAGTCCGCCACTATAGATGGGGCCTTGAATGTTCCAACGGCCACCTTCTTCACAGATATTAACTTTATACCACATTCTCATAATGTTTGCTGGAACATACCAGAACGGGTGTACTACTTTATGTTTAACTAATTGAACTACTCGAGGTAATTCTCTGCTCGTTTTAATTTTCACTGCAGCAATTGGACTTTGTGACAAGAGGGTTACTCCAAGTGCTACTAAAATTACAATTAAACGTCTCAAGATTTCTCCAGACTCTCTAACAATAGGGACGTTAGGTTTCTATAAGAACTCCTTTCTGTATTCTAGTAAGTATAATTGCAATGGGTTCTGGAATCAACTTCCAAAAAGCAAACTCTGCGGGCTTAGATCGATAGTGTCTTCTAGGTCTACACTTTCGTCTACTATTCCACGGATTGCTTCCGCTTCTGCTCTTCTTCTAAGAACCTTATTGTCAATACGCTCTTCAATAGTTCCGGTTGCCACTGTTCTATAAACCCAGGTGTGGCTAATGCCCTTGCTCTTGGAGTCGGCACGATTAATTCTATTGGCTCTCTGCTTGTATTCTGCATAAGTCCTCGGAATCTCAATGTTCCAGAGATAGGGGGCATAGAGATTGAGGCCTTCCTGGCCAACGTCACTGGTAATCAAAATGGCCGGGTCTTTGGTTCCGTTAAAGATTTGGATATTGCGAGTAACCTCATCACTCTTCATGCCTACACCCCAGATGGGTAGAACTGGAATATCCGGAAACTTTTTCTTTAATGATTCAAGATATGGAAATAGAGTACCGTTAGTCCAAAAAGTAAATAAAACACTCTTTTGGCCACTCTCAATATACTCTTCTAGTTCACTCTCGATTAGTTGATATTTGGCACTATTCTCAATGCTAATAACATCTCTGAACTCTTCCACAATGGCCTTGGCAAATTTACCGTCACTATTAAGAAGTCCAGCACTAGTATTGCAGAGCATGCGCAGAGTATCAATGTAGCCCCAGTTTGCCACAGGGTTGTCAGGGTTGTAATGCTCTTGAGCATACTCTTCGGCCCAATTGTATATCTCTCGATCTTGGTCTGAGAGTTCAAAGAGAACTCGCTTGGGTACAGTTTCCGGGAACTGTTTGGCAATATTGGGGTCACTCTTCATGGCTATGTGAGTCCAACGTTCGTGTTTTTTACCAAGTAGTGGTAGTTTACTTCGGTCCCACTCTTTGACGTAGAGTTCTTTGACGTATCCTCTTTCAAAGGTCACTAGGTCTTTGCCATACACTCTCTTAAAAGCATCTCGAGTAAGGTCACTTACTCCCGGAATATCTGGCCGAATAGTGGCAAAGATGTTTCTAATATTAAGAGGACTAGTGGTGTAAGGAGTAGCAGTTAATGCTAGGCATTGAGTACTCTTGTCTCTGTTAAGAAGAATGTCAAAACCTTCACTCAAGAGACTAGTACCAGTATTGATCTTTTGAGCTTCATCAATAATGACCAGCACTCGTTTGTCTTTGGCCAATTCCAAGATTTGCTCTAAATCAGTCCTACTATAATCAGCGGTCTTTTTCTTCTCACCGGGCTTTCGGGTCATACTGGGACCACGGGCTTTTTCGTAATTGAGTACCAAGACTTGAGCATCTGTTTCTTGGTAAAACTTGTGCCTCTTGGCTCTGGAATCACTATTTACTCGAGCTACATTGAGAGTAGTCATTCTACGATATTCTTGTTCCCAGTCATACTGCTTAATTTTTTTGCAGAATACCAGGACAAGATCGATCTTATCTTCGTCAAATGACTTTTGACTGGTAAGGCAACTTAATAGAGTTTTTCCTGCTCCAGTGTCCCATTGTATAAGAATTCTATTAAATTCTTGATTTTTTAGTTGATTCCAGACCAAGTTCAGACCTATATTTTGGAATGGAAATAATTTGTTATATGATAAGAACGGTGAGTTTACCGAATAAGTTTCCTTGGTAACCTTACTTAATTCATTATATAAAATTTCTGAATCCTCATCAGCAAAATCTAACCTTAGACCCAATGACTCTACGTACTCTTCAAACTCCGGTAATAAATCACGGTTGCGTAAAGTATCGTATGGATCTAAATATCTCTTGGCGTCTAGCTGAGTACCGAGACTGGAAAATCTCAAAGTGCCATTGAGAAGGTTACTACTCTGAACATAAACAGTACCCTTAAGGTCTTCCTGTAAATTATCGATAGTCATACTTACTATATTAGTAATGTCTTACTAAAAAATCAAGCTAAAATATAGGGAGTATTGATGTTCATTAGTGAACTAATACTGTATGCTGTCGGGTAATAAAAATTGGGAAGTTGGAATAGCGGTCTTTGTTCTGGAGTCAGTTGCCAGTCTAGTTCATTAATCTTGGCATCACTTAAGTAATTAATGGGAGTGGTGTTGTAGTAAGGAGTTTGAACATAACCCGGTACTAGTTCCATAGATGAAAGAAATACGTTGTCCTGAACAAACGTGGCTTTAAGTTGAATCTGGTTAGTAGTACTTCTAGTGTTAATGGAAGTAAATGGGTCATTGACCCCTACGGTAATCCAGTTCCAGTTAGAGCCATTGTCTGTAGAGTATTGCCAGGTAACCGGGTTGTAGAATATACCAAGCATGGCTAGTTGATAGGCTTCTCCACTACCGTTATTCTGACTCAGTCGTGCACTAAAATTGCCGTAGTTGTAAAGTGTGGAGTTACTTAAGCAGAATGGAATCTCGATGTCTACCCAAGTTTGCAATGGAATGTTGCTAAACTGAGCATGTGCAATCTCGGTATTACCTGAGTAGAGACTGCAACGATAAGTACCATTATTGGTACTAGGTAAGTAAATACGAGCCACTGCTGAGATTCTCATGCCACTAGTGACAAGTGGACTAACCCAAGAGTTTTGAATTCCAGAGAAGAAACCGGCATTAGAAAAAGTCAAAGTTCCGGCAGTAACTGAAACTGCAAAACTAGCTACGTTAGTACTGACCGGTTGACTACTCAAGAAGTTTAGTCCACTTGCCCCTGTTAAGGTAACAGAGCCACTAGTAACTGTAGTACCACCAGCTCCTGAATACACTACATAAAATGTTGCACTGCCATTACCACTAGCAGTCATTAAAAAACTATAAGCATTGGCACTACCACCCAATAGTGTACTGGCGCCAAAACTAACGTTACCATAGTCTTCTTCACCGTAAGAGGCCATGTATGAATAGACTGCACTATTTAGTGAGATTGAAGTAGTCCCACTAATAGTACCGGTAGTTACCGCACTTGAACTGTTAATGGGGCCACTCCAACCAGTGCCACTAACCATATATGCTTCTGCAGTGGTCATTAAGTTACTACCACCGGCTTGTGCACTTTGAACGTAGGTAGGGGCCGTACTGTTAGGTGTAATCTGCCAGAGTCCGTAGTTGCTATTGGTGGGAATACTGTTGACTGTGGCCCCCGATACAGTTACCCCCAAACTCGATAAACTAGAACTGTTGAGTAGAGTTTGATTTTGAGTTAAAAATGGCTGCCAGTCTGTATTGAGACTAGCAAACTTAAAGTTATTAAATTGTGAATAGGTCTTTAAGTTATTGGTAATTATTTGACTACCGGCCTTACCAGTGTAACCAGTGCCGCTAATTATTACCGAACTACTACCGCTTGCAATTACAGGACTTCTAAAAGTGGCAGTCGTAGTAGAGTTAATGATTGTATTACTGCTACCTGGACTTACAGTAAAATTATCGTTAAACTGAGTGTAATCCATTTGCACTGATTGATTAGTTGAATAGAGAAATAGAGTTTTGATTCCAGTAAAGTAACTCTGATGCCAAGTTTGATTAATATTCACTTGCTTGTAAGTGTGAGGTCCATAATATGGAAAGCGACGAATTAAAAAGTTGACGTCAGTCAATGGGTTATAGGTACTACCAATACCGGCTACATCTTGAATAGTCTTGTAACTAATGGTAGGGTCAGTGATAGTGGGTGAAATACTACTACCGGGTGCGCCATTGCCTGTAGACCCATAAACACTTGAGAGATTTTGAATTGCCAGCCCATAAATACTGGCACTATTAATCTTCTTGTTGAAGGTTTGGGTTGAGGGATTGTAAGAGCTTAGTGCATAACTTTGATTGGCAATATTGGGAATTGCATTCTCAATATTTGTGTAGTAAGAGTCTACAGAGTCGGGGAATACCTCTATGGTTCTTTGAATAGAATCAAAAGGCAAGTCGTAAGGTTCGGCAGTTAACTGAGTAAACTCGAACTTAAAATAGCGAGCAAGTGTTGAAGGAATTTGAAAGACACCCTTTTTGAGTCTAAAGTCTTTTTGTACTGGAGCCCAGTTGACGTTATCTAGACTACTATAAAGATTGTAGACAGTACCACTATATAGTGGGTCAATGTAGATTGAATCTACAGTAGTGGGGATAGAATTAAACAAATTGGTACTAATGCCATTGACTACACCTGGAGCATTAAACAAGTATTGCTGACCTGATACTGAACTTGACACTCTCGGGCTAAACTGGAACTGTGCAGTATTAGTGGGCATTACAAGACCGGTGGTGGTAATGGTAGTCCATTGATTGGCAGGACAGTTTACTTTTTGGTTACCGTCAAAGATGTCTTGAATAAAAGTACCAGACCCATCTTGGGCAATAAGGTCCAAGTAAACACCACTTAGAGCGGTATTAATTGGATAGACACTAAAAGTCCCTGAAAATACCTGCCCAGATACTGCAGACACAGTGTCTGTATTAGCAAACCAAGTTGAATTATTGGCAGTAGCAGTAACTAGTAATGAATTATTAAAACCATTGTTGACGCCACTAGTAACAATTGAACTAGAAATATTTACTGCAGCCCTTCTAGTCCAACCACCAACACTCGTCAAATAAGAATCAGTAGTAGAGAATAGATTCTTGGGAATTGAGTATTGATTTAGATCAATGACAAAATACACTACTGAATCACCTACCGGTTGAGGAGCACACTTCCAGTAAACTTCACCTACCGGTTGAGGAGCATTCTGCATGTTAGTCAGTGCATACTTAATGGGCCAGTAAGTTTCTACAATACCCAATGCATTTTGAGTGGTAAGACCGGAAATGGTAGTGGCAGTACCTTGAGGATCTAGATCCGAATAGTTAATGGCATTAAGTAGAACTTTAAAGTCGTAAATACCAAAACTATACTGCTGCCCGTTAGGGACCTTGACTATCTGCAATAGAAGGCTAGTGGTAGAGTCAAAAGTGTAAGTTTGATTTAATAAAATTTCTTGATATTGAAAATATTGCCCATTATTCTCTATAACTACACCAGAGTAGAGCTTAGTTAGAGAACCACTGCTACTCTGTTGGTAGAGAGTCCAAGAGCAGGGAACTTGAAGAATTCTAAAGGAGACAAAGTTAATATAAGTAGTACGATTAAATTGAAATTGTAAATTGTAAGTAGTATCAACTGCATCATCTACTACACCCGAATACCAAACTGTAGCTGCAGGAGGGTTGGCAAGATTGACGGCACTTAGGTTACTGTTTTGATTACTAGCGGGATCTTGATAAGCATTCTTCTGCTGGGGAAGAGTGTCAATAACTCCCGTTACTCCGTAGACCTTATTGACCACTAGACCGTCAACAGTCATAGCAGTATTGACACTACCGTCTACGTAGTCTACTAGAGGATTTTCATTCTTAGGAATTAAAGCCATTATTGTGCTCCAAAAACAGTGCTAGTGACCGTTAGAGTTTCGTTGCTAAGCGGACTTTGAGTGGTTATAGATTGCAGACTGAGACCCGATAAATTTATAGTAGTAACATTAACTGTCGAAATGTTGGTTGTAAGATCGATCGAGGTCTCTTGGCTTTGTAAATAAGCAAAATATGGAGCAGTTGTAGGAACTCCCGCTCTAAGCCAGTATCTACTAATGACAGTATAGTCTGGATTGTTTACTGCACTAGTGGGCAAGTTTACTTTACTAACCGTACTGGTTCTCTCTAGGTAGAAGTATTCCGAGTTACCGCTAATACTGGTATAGGGTACAGGTACAAAGTTACTAATACCACTAACAATGGTGACAATAGTTCCTAGGGGGGCAATTTGACGAACATCTTGAACAGTTTGTGACGGTTTGCCCTTATTGACATTAAGAACGCCACTGGGTACAACGGGAACTAGAATAATCTCGTTACTACCAAGCCCACTTCTACTCCATCCATTGGTAATAGCGGCTCCACTAGCACTAGTAAATTTTTCAATCACTTGAACGGGAGTGTGATAGGTTGCTTCTGCAGTGCCTCTTACTCCCAATACACTACCACCCTTTAGGTAGGAGTTGGCCAGGTCTAGTAGTCGTTCTCGATAGGCAGCATCTTTTTCTACTACATTTCTCCATTGTGCAGTAGAGAGTTGGTCAGTAAAAGGATTGACGATATAAGAGTAGAGTTCATATACCGCACGAGGGGCACCCAATAGTTGGCCTAGAATGTTTTCTAGATCTGAAAAAATTGGATACTTTTCAGTAATTCTAGAACTAGTCTGCACCATGCTCAACTGGCCTGTACCACTATTGCCCAGCAAGATGGACAAGAGTAAGGTAAGGTTGTCCCCGGGTTCTAGACTGTATACCGAATCTGGAAAATTTCTAGTCTTCCATGGTAGAGTCTGCCCTATGGCAAGTGGGTAAGAGTTACCGGTAGTCATTAGAAGTTATTGATTCCAAAGACATTAAAGTTAATAGCATATAGCAAAGGCACTTGGTTGGCACGCAAAAGAATGTCCTTAAGGTAGGGAGTACCATTGGGACTACCATCAATATTGACAACCTGAATACCATAGTAAGTGGGGTTGTCATTAGAGTTGGTTAGTCTAATTGATTGCAGGCCATTAGTGCGATAGACCGACGATAGAAGACCGGCAATACTTACACTACGACCAAATGGCACCGAGCTTAGATAGCCATTGATTGCCGATTGAACAGCCAAGTTGACATTACTGGGAGTAGCACCCGGTGAGTAGACAATTGAGAAGTTGAGAACCAGTGGTAAGAACTGGGCCTGTCTGGCCAATACATTACTACCAATCACTCGGCTCTGCTGTGAAAGATTGTCAACAGTAACTACGTCAGCATAAAAACTGTGTGCTAAGATACCGGTTTGATAGTTAATGTTAGTAAAGTAACTGGTTCCATAGCTACCGGTGGGGTCAATGGCTTTTAGAGCAACTGCAGTTAGGTCTTGAATACTACCGGCATTATTGGTATTGTCGTAAATTGGGTAAGCGACCGGTTGCCATCCAATAGAGCCGTTGACATTACCTACTAAGTTAGTTGCAAGATAGATCGTGTTAGGATTACCGGGAGTTATAGAAGTAATATAGTTACCGGTACCAATTCCACTGGCAATAGTGGCAGCTGTACCACTAGCCACTAGCCCAACAGTAAGACCGCTTACACTAGTTGTAGTAGTAACATAATTGTTTCCGGCCGTACCGTTTACCGTTAGTGTGGAGAATCCACTTACAGTTAATGCAATGGGATAGTTGTAAGCACCCAACGAGAGATAGCTGGGGGCATTCCCAGAAATTACCTGGTTGGGAAAGCTGGCAACCGGACCCTGACTAAAATCTACGACATAGTCCCCGGTAGGAGGCGTATTACCATTGGCCAACTTGAATTGACTGGCATCAAAAGCTCCACCAGTACCACTTGCAGTGATGACATTAGTATTAATAAATACCACTTGCTCGAAAGTAGAGAGAACGTTGGTACTATTGATAAAGACGTCTACATAATTGGGATTAGCGATCTGAGTACCGTTACCGGTAATAGTCACTCGGCTACTCATGGGAATGTATTCGCTCATTAACTGAATAGTGCTACCGGTAAAGGTATTGGGAGCGTTATTTTGAGTAGGAATAAAAGTGATTTGCAAGTGAACCGGTGGAGTACCACTGGCTTGAATATAATTGTAATCTACATTTCTAGTATAGAAACTCTGATTAACTGAACCAAAGTTTAAACCCACTACTTCATTACCGGCCGGGTAGCAAAACTTGGAGTCCGGAATTTGACTAACAATAGTGTTAATGCTACTGACTGTGCTACCACTAGTAATTACTAAGTTCCACGGGGTACCCTGGCTAAATGTTACAGTGAGACCACTAACTACTGTATTGCTGCCACTAATAGTCCCGGTAACTGTAACATTAATGGTATTGTTGTAGTTAAGTGATGCACTATTGAGAAGGTTAGTGACAGTAGTGTTTAAAGCGCTAGCAGCTGTGCCGCCACTAAGAGTAACTGGTGAACTGCCGCTATAAACGTAGGCAATATTCAAAAAGCCACTGGCAGTAGCCGTTCCGTTAAGGTTGTAGTTAACACCATCAAAAATAATGCCACTAGCGAGCGGGTAGATTCCTACTGGACTCGTGCTAGTGGCATAGACAGTGACGTTGGGTTCTAGTGCACCCAAGTTACCACTAGCGGTTGTAGCTCCACTGGCTACAGTCAATTGCGCTAGAGTTTGAAGTCCTACATTAAAAGTGCTATTGCCACTAACTACTGTACCAATCTGTAAACTCTCGGTATAGAATTGCTGAGTTCCGATAACATTGGTTTGAGTAATTGCCGGATTTTGCTGAGCCAGTGATTGAAACTTGCTATAGGTACCGGAAAAGTTTGAAAACGCAGTGTTAAGAAATCTTTGCTGAAGTTGACTGTCCGTTTCAGGGTCAGTACCATACACTGCAGGAGTGGTGTTAATCACTGTTGAGACACCCAATAGCGGGGTTGCTAGGCCTGTAATAGTTCCTACAGAGACATTATTAAAAGTACCGGGCAGTGCACTGGCAATTGGAACTACAACACTCTGAGACCCACTAGAGATGGTGGCAGGAGAGGTGGTAGAAAAAGAGATTCCGTTAGCGCCAACACTACTGATAGTGTAGATCTGTGTATTGTTGGGAATATCATAGTTTTGAGTAGCGACATTACCACTACCTACACTAAAAGTGGCAGTACCAATGGCTCTGGTTCCCAACTGACGAGTGATACCAAAAATATTGACAAAAGCATCTAGCTCAGTACCAAACTTGGTAGTGACATCTAGACCATACGAGAGTAGAGTGCTATTATTGGCAGTATTGGCCAGTTCGTTGGCTACACTTTCAAGAATTTTATAGGTAGCACTACCAACACTAGTGTCCCAAGTGGGGTCACTGACACTAAGAGATGCTAGTAGTCTACTGAGAACGGAATTGGCATCAGCCATTGGTTACCTGCACTCCATTGGGATTAATCGAAAAGCTAACATTAACAGAACTACCGGCCAGTGTAGTAATGTCTACCGTTACTCCCATTATAGTACTATTGGGTAGTGGGTAGACTTGAATGCTATTGACACTAGCAATAATCTCACTCTTATTATAGTATGATAATTGCGCTTGAGTTTGTGCCGTTAAAAGATTTTGTGTTTGCTGTTGCTGGTATAAAGAGATAATTCTCTGAACTTCAGATTGCACTTGACTTTGCAAACTAGTGGTATTGGCTTGACCGGCAAACGAATAGAGAATACTACCAAAATTGGGAGTAGTAAATCCTACACCATACTCTTCAGCAAGCCATAGATCAATGTCTTGAGTTAGCTTGCTAGATCCCTGTACGAATTGAAGTCGTCCACCAGAATCTAGGACTATGTCTCCATTAACTACTTGTTGGCTTCTCATAAGTCTCCGTTAAATTTCAAGGTCGAGTACATTAGGCCTGACTTACTGTCATAGTCCAACTAGGAACAGAAGGGCCGTAGGGTGGGGTAGATTGAGCGACAACCTGCACTTGGTTTGCATTATCAGCTCCCCATACAAGTTGTAGATAGTCTCCAGCATTCATTTGCTGAATAAAGTTCCAGGCCGGTAATACATATGGGTTTTTAGAAGACATACTAAATTCACCACCGGCCCAGGGTACGTCTACTCCGTTTACACGACTCCAGACACTGGCATTATAGACGCTATTACCGGCTGTATTAATTAGTGCAAACTGGCCACTAAAGCTAAAAATGTAGACACCGGTAGCATTTGCGGTAATCCTACTACCTGAAACTAGAGTGAAACCGTTTGAACCGGCGTCTGTATTAAAAGTAACTATGTATGGGGTATTTGCTAGAGTAGCAGTTTGAGTAGTAGTGTCATAATAGTTACCGTAAGTTGGAGGAAACTGCGGTAGTAGAGAAGGGTCTACATTGTTGGGGTCACTGACAAATAGCTTTAATCGATAGGCAGTAGTGCTATTGTCTACAAACCAGATTTGGCCTTGACGAACTTGATTCAAGCTAATACCAGGAGGAAGAGCGTCTAATGCAATCTGATACTGGAATCCTCTATTATCTAAACCTAGAGTCCACATGAGATTGGTAGCAGGGTGTAAATAAGGACTAGCTAGTAGAGTGACTCTACGAGTGTTTTGAGAAACAGTGGGGTTATTATTAATCATTATGGAGCACTCCTAATAGTTCCGTAACCGCTATTGGGATTGCCGCCTGAACCACCAGGACCACCAGTAAAGGTATTATTGGCACCACCACTACCACCACTAGAACTGTTAACCGAACTCTTGCCGTTGCCCTTATTCTTACTCTTACTAGGAGCTTTAGCAGGATTATACGGGAACCCGTAGTGAATCATAGTGGGAGTGGCACTTGGTGTACTTCTATAAACCGGACAGGTAACCTGAGCGTTGGTACTAAAACCACCCGAACGACTACCCTGGTGACTTACACTCTGGACATAGACTTCGATATTGTGGTCGGCCAATCTGATTCTCATACCCGGATAGAGTTCGGGCATAAAAGTAAGAGACACTTGAGTAGTATACTGATTGGCCCAGTGCATTAGAAAAGTTTGCCAAGCAAAAAAGAACTCGGTAACGTGACTTCTAATATTCGGTTGCTCTTGAACCAATGGCCTCATACCGTAACGAGCCAAGAATGCATCAGCAAAAGAACTAAAGCCCGGAGGGGTTAATTGATTAAGTTGATCCAAGTTTATATTAAACAAGTTGGCCATGACTTGTTCAATCTGTACACTTACAATGCCATTACTGGTCATCCAGTCTGTAAGGCTTACCTGCTGTCCCATATTAAGTGGGTCTCCACTAATGGCTACGTGAGTGGTCAAGAAGGTATCGTTGTGATAGAGTTGGAAGTCCAAGATCTCAATATCATAGAGGTTGAGAGTGGGGGCCTGACCATAAAGCCCAAAGTAATCTGGAAACCACGCTACAAAATCTCCAGTAGGACTACTTTGAAACTGTCTCAAGCTTGAACTAGCCATAGTAGCAATACTATTCAAAACCGGTTGGTCAGTTACAAATGCACGAGGAGTACCAAATAGAGTTAGAGTGTTCACGTCAACGGTCGGTTGAGTAAATAGAGTATTGAAGTTTTGACCCTTGTTATTAATGTCACCAGGGGTAGTTCCAGTAGAACTTGTAGCAATAGGAGTGTTATTAACGGGAGCATTTTGCTGTGCTGCAGTGGTAGATTTATAGCCTGGCTGAGCAGGAACTACAACTCCCATATAGTTATTACTCGGATTACGGAGAGCTGCATCTTTAATTGCTGGCCAAGTAAAATCTATATATGGTTTTGTATAGTGCGTACCATCCCAAGGTACAGTATGTAGCGCTTGACTAAGAAGAGAAAATGCCACTTCTGGTCGTTCTGCAGTCGGATGATTATAGACACCCTTGACTGGGCCGGCGTAGGCACTGGGAAATTGACCACCTGGAGCAATCTTCACCCCACTAGAGAGTGTGTAAGTTTTACCGGTCTTGTTATACCGAGGTTCAGAGTCAAAGACTGCACCAATAGGGTCCCACATAGTGTTACTTAGACCACCACTCTTGTACCCGAGCATTTTCCAAGCCCAGTCTTTGGCTGCATCTAGTAGACTGGGGAATGCTCCTGCAGGAGTTCCAGCTTTACCCCAATCAGTGTATAGATTGGTGTCTTTACTACCTAGAGGGTTGAGATTAGCAGCCCAAGCACTCTGACCATTGTAAATTACACCACCTTGTTCGTGATTTACCCAGGCGGTAAGCATCATGACATTGACTTCGGTAACTGGAAACCCAGCCAATGCCAAGCATAGTGCACACCAGTCAACCAAATTTTGCACTTGAAAACTATTAATAGAGACGTCGTTAAATAGTCGTCCAAAAGCACTACCCACTGAAAGAGTGCTATTGTAGACACCCAACTGTAATGCCTTAGCAACATTGTTAGTATAGTTAACATTGTTTAGCCAACTCAATGAACCTGAAGACCCATCAGTTACAGGAGTATTAAAGTTCACTTTATTTTGTGCATATGCTTGCTCGGGAGTTTCTGCAATAGTTTTACCAGGAATTGAGATATTGTAACTAGCCAACTGATTTAGTAAATTGGTATTGTCTTGAACTCCAACTGAAACCTGTGTAGGGTCTGCCCAACTGGCCGTAACCGCTACTTGGTTATAAGTATAAAAATTGGGTGTACCGTCTACGGGGTCTCCAGCAAGCGCTTCAAAGGCTTGAGGAGAAACAACGATATTACCACCAGTATTTCCGGCAATACTGGCTCTTACTACAATTTGATTGGCATTGGCAATACTAGTAAGAAGTATGGGTCGACCGTCATTTAGTAGAGCTCCAGAGTAAGTGGATAGCCAGTTCATGGCTTTTGCATCTACACCGGCACCCATATTAGTAGTAAAATAACCCCAAGGAATTACACACCACCAGTTGGGATCTTGATTTTTATCGGCAACCGGGTTTTTCTTACCAAGTTTGTTGCGACTTGAATCTTGATAGTATTTGACTACATCTTTAACTTGAGTTCCAGGTACACTAAGAATGCCACCAGATTCTGTATTGTTATTTGAATAGCTAGCGGTAAAATCTGAAGGAAAGGCCGATACGGTTCCCCAAGCACCATTGGCACCGGCTGCATTGGGGATTGCTACAGCACTCTGAGGAAGACCGGAAGGCAAATCTTTATAGCCTACATAGTTACCGGTACCTTTACCGTTAACTCCTACACCAATCAAGTTATTGCCACTAATAATACCGGCACCATCTAGAGCTTCTACAAAGTTACCGATACTATTTTGTGGAAGATTCTGAACTGAGCTTTGATAGATTGCGTTGGTTGAGTTGGCAATCCAGGCCGTTGGAAGAGCGCTAATGTGAATTTGCTCTTGATTCCAACCCACTACTTTAGTAAGTAAGTTTACCATACCTTGAGCACCACCACCATCCAAATACTTAGTAGTACTCTGTGAATCTTGCATAAGTACGCCGGGAAGTAGTCTCTGGAACTCGGGATTATTGATATCCCAGAAACTGTTCTGGACTCTATAAAGAGTACAGTAGGCAGTAATGCTAATGGGCTGTGGAATTAGAGTTAGAATGGGGGCTTCAATTATGTAGCCGGTAAAACATTGTAGCCAACTCTCTCGCTTGAGAAAGATTACAATACGATCCATAGTTTCAATAATCGGTTGCTGGGTAAAGTTATTCTCGGCTCGACCGGGAGTATACTTCCAGTTTTGATTATTGAGAATTATTTGAGCACTGCTTGTAGAATTAATGGCTCTATTGATATTAAAACTTATAATATCTGCGGAAATATCAATGTAGGCCTGATTGCCATTGGCGTCACGAGCATCAATATATGCTCTAATATCTGGTGAATAAAAATAAGTGCCTGAAGATCCTTGAGTGCCCATTATTGAGGAATCCCGTCGTAATTGATACCGATATTCATTTGTGGTTGAGGATTGGTCCAATTGGGTCCAACCCACACTGAGCCCCAACCATTCTTGACTGTAGCGGCCGTAGGCAATAGTCGATTGGGGAAACTGGCATTCACTGCGTCAATCTTGCCTTCGGCAATACCTAGAGTGGAACCCTGAACCACTCCCCCATTGGGAGCTGGATTAACTACATTCATGACATATTGCATAGAGTATACATTCTGGAATCGATCGTATAATGGGTTAATGGTCTGTATCCAGCCCTGATAATGTATGGGTTCTAATTTTAGAGAGCTGGGATCATACCCATTATTGTGACCCATAAGATTATTGTTCACTATAGGGTTAGTATTACCTGATGATAATATTTTATTTCCGTAGGGGTCTACGGATACCCCTGAATAGTTATTAAAGTACAAAAAATCCATGGTGATATTAGTTGTACCTTGAGCTACGGCATTTTGATGGTACTGAATGGCGTTATGAAATTCTGTCATTGCTTTAAAGCCACCGGTACCATATCCGGCAAGATCACTTACTTTGTAGGGGAAACGGCCAGTAAAAGATTCATTAAGGCCTGGATTAACCTGTAGTGGCCAGTCAATGTTAAAAGTTAAAGATTGCTCGGCTCTACGAATGGGTTGCCAAACTAATCCATCTTGAATTTGATTGGTGTTATACTGAGTCATACTACTAGTACCAAACTGAGTAATCCATACGTTAAATTGATGTGTAGAAGCTGCAAAAGTACCAAGAGTGACTCCGGTTACAAGAGTGACAATAGCATTACCGTGTCTACCTTGATTATAGGTAACACCATTGTTAACGGGGGTTACGGGGCCCTTAAGAGGGACACCTCCTTGGTCTACTCGGGCTGCATTTGGAATAGTGGGCATACTACTTTTGATTTCCTAGAAGCTTGGTGATATCTAGAGTAACGGGAGCGTTATTACTGGTTTGATGAATCATGCCTTGAAGGTTGCTCCAAGCAAAACCGTTAAAAGAAGCTACCTCTTGTTCCGGGTAGAGAATTACATGTGAAACTGAACAGTTGCTATTTACAGATTTAGACATTATGGGTTCCAACTCGAGGCGTTGCCGCCAATGCTAGTTTGTGGACCTTGACCTGATAGGTATTGGGCCATCTGGGCTATATTTATTTTACTGCTGGTGTTAAGGCCCTGGTAGTAACCGTTATTGTAAAAACCGATACCGCCAGTGGCTGAATTACCAAAGCTAAATAGTGCAGGAATCTGAGCAAGTTCCGCTCCCAAAAGAGTGTCATTGAGAGTAGTAGAGCCGGCACTATCGATCTCGAATGCTATCTGATAGGGATAGGTAACTGTATCTGTGCCAAAACCTACACTAACCTGCTCAATCCATACTTGTTGATCAATTTTGCCATCAAGGTCAAAACTTACAGGAATTACTAATTTGGCCGAAGCCTGGGTTTGAATTTGACTTTCCTGAATTAATTTTAACTGATCATAGACATAGATCATATTCTTTCTACTACCGGCCTCTCCTTGGAACATTAGAGTTTGAGCCTGAGTAGAGAGCAATTGAATCACTCGCCCACCATAAGTATCAAAAGTCTGTCTATTGAGTTGATAACTCCAAGTGACATTATTGGGATTATAGGGGAGACTAATCGTTATATTAGATGGCTTACCGTTACTGGCAATAGTTTGATAGGTTAGTTGAGCGGTACTCATCGACCATATCCCGGTCTATACATACCGGCAGTGTTAATAATTGCAGTTTGACCGGTGTTGTTACCATTGCCTTGAGCAGCAGCTCCCTGAATCTGTAGATTGGTCATATTGGTGGAGTTGCCGTAGAATTGAACTAGGTTTTGCAAGCTTGGACCAATCTCTAGTTTAACTGTAGCGTTAGTGGCACTTTGAGAAGCCATTCCGGCAAGAGTGTCACCGGTGACCTGAGAGTAAGTCATCCATTGGCTTTGATTTTGACCGTTTACTCGACCAATATAGCCGGTACCTTGAAGGATCTCTTGACTGGCCTGCTCTTGCTGAGCTAGGTCTAGAGCTTGAATTTGAGCTCCGGTATAGACGGAGCGTTTGCCACCGATAGTTAGCAAATAGTCGGTTTGTCTAGTGCTTGCAAATGGATTAGCAGTATTGGCGTAAAGAGAGCTATTGCTAATACCACTAACGGTAGAGATATCCTTGTCTAGACCACTAAGCATATTACCAATACCGACGACATTATTGGTACCCCACCCACCGGTTAGGTTGTGGAGGTTATTGAGAGTGCCACTGGCCAGAGCGCTTGCCGGGTTGTATTGACCCTGAAGTAGGTTAATTACAAAGTCAATTGCTGTTTGACTAGTCCAGGGTTTTTGACTTGAGTCAGTGGGTCCAATATACTCGCTCAATAGTTGAGGAAGGACACTCCAGTATTGACCCACCGCTTGTTTTAAGTTGGCCATACCGGAAGTTAGACCCATATTAGCCAAGATACCCTTTAGCATATTGACTCCACCTTGGGCCATTGCTAGCTGACCGCCTGAAGTACCCATAGCGTTATAGGCGTTACTAAAACTAATACCGGCACCCTGAGCCGCTAAAGCCATACCCTGGGGGCTATTGAATAGGCCACCAACCCCCGGAGAATTCTGTAAGATTTGAGCATACGGGCTGCTACTACCCATAGTGGCAAATGCCGTTGCCAGTTGACTACTAAGTCCACCCTGCATACCGGCATTCTGTGCCAGTTGACTACTAAGTCCCATAAAGCGCTCTTGTAGAACACCGAAACTAACACTGGTATTGGCACTGGTATTGGCCAAACCCGTTAAACTTTGAGTAAGTTGCTGAACTGTATTACCGGCTTGAATAACAGAGTCTTGAAACATCTGTTGACTCTCTTGGGGGCTTAAACCATACTGACTGTGAGCCATTTCACCAAAATTTACATAATCAGTGAGAGTTTGATTTCTATAACCTTGAGCTAGTCCGGTAAAGTTGAGTTCATTCATTACCGATGGACTCGTAGTGGGGTTAAATATGTTACTAAAATAGTCTCGAGCCTTAATGCCAAGCATGCCTATAGCATCATTTTTACCGGTCAAGGCACCCATCTCTTGACCCTGCTGCATGTAGTATGAATAACCTTTGTACCCGGCATAAGCAGCGGCCAATGGAAAAGCTAATGCTGAACCCATAGTGGCTGCACTATTCAATAAACCACCCTCTAGCCCGGTAATCATAGTGGCTCCACCGGCTGCAGAAATGGCTTCAGTACTGGCTGCAGCTGCACCTTCAGTTACTTCTGGAGCCAGTACACCCACTGAGTTTGCTGCACCGCTTAGTCCTCGACTAGCAAGATATTCTGCAGATGCTTGATCTCCGGCGGCCAACGCTTCTAGATTAGGCCCCATTGTCGGCCTACCCACTAGCCAAGGCTTACTGGCCATAGATCTATATAACCAACCAGAAGTGATATTCCCACCTAAGTTAAGGCCGTTTAGGTACCTAATAGCGGAAGTTAAACGACCACCAGACATCCAAGAGCTACGAGTAAATAGACTTGCAATCTTGTTTACTGCCATTTGTTCGGGCCCGGCAGAGTTTCCTTTTCTGCCAACTCCACCACCGGGTGCAAAATCTTCATACATACCGCCTGTACCATTAACCATCTGGTCAAAAATTGCAGTTTGAGCCGCTTGACGAAGATTGTCATCAAAGGCACTGGTTCCGGCATCTGGCGGTTCGTAGGGTTCTTCGTCTTCTCCACCGCCACCCCAACCGCCACCACCGCCCCAACCACCCCAACCACCACCGTACATATTGCCACCGCCACCAGCAGCTGTACTACCATTACCGCCATTAAATACAGAACCCATAACGTTCATGTTGTTGGCAAGGTTATTGAGAGTACCGGACATGTCACGGTAGGCATCGGCAGTGTCTTTGACGTTTTGACGAACTTGACTACTAATGTCTCTAAGCTCTTTTTCTCTGGCCAAGAGTTCATCAGCAATTTCTAGACGCTTTTGGCCTTCTTCAGTAAGTTTTGCAAAAGCCGAAAGGGTATCGTTGCTCTGATCTGCAGCGGCTTCTAGACCGGTAGTCCAACTACTAATAGTATCGGCAAGTGTGGCCGCTTCCTCGGTACTACGTTCAATATTGTTAAGTCCTACATAGATATTGAAACCGATATCACCACCGGAGCTGTCTCCTCCAAGATTTATGTTATCAGGCATCTTCGTCTCCTAATAGATTTATATCTATACCGCTAAACGTTTGTAGAGCTTTGAGTTTTTCTTCCCAACCCTCTTGATCTTCAATATTGAGATTATCTTCAACTTGACCATGAGCTTCTTGAATAATTCTTGTAAGCTCCATAACTTCTTCGAGAGTTTCAGGAGTACGCCACTCAATGGCATCGTAGCCAAGGTTTTCTTCTTTTTGCTCTTCTTTTTTACGCTGGTATTCCTTGTAGGCTTCCGGGCGGTGAATAAGAAGTTGCTTTTCGAAGTCTCGTTCTTCTGCTTCCCAACTTTCTTTGCGTTTGGAAGCCAGTACGATCACTAGAGCCTTTTCTTGAACATCACTGAGATCTTGTTGATTTAAGATCCCCCGTTCATAGGCTACTTCAAAGTGAAACTGTAGATAGGGGTCTAGTTCCCATCTTTTGGGGTATCAGTGTCCTCTTGTTCGTCAGTAAAGATCGGAACATAGTCAGGGTTTTTACCCAAGACACCAATCTCTTGAAGAACTATTAGAACTTTACCCTCGAGTTCGTCAATCTCACGGAAGAGAATGTCAACGACTCCGTCATACCAACTATTAATCACGTAGTCAAACTTCTGCTTGAATACATTGGTGCCTTTGGCAGTTCCAATGAGACTACGACCGTCCACACTTACAAGTCCTGCAGCCACTACAGCGGCCCGATAGGCACGACCATAGCCGAGTGTATCTTGATACTCTTTGGTAGCCAATGCAATTTCTAGTTTATCATTGACAGTAAGAGTTCTTACTACAAAGTGGTGAAACGGGATTTTTGTTACCGGGGCCTCTAGATAGCCCAGGTACAAGAGTCCTTCAAACTCTAACTTCCACTTATCCGGGAAGCTGTCCATACCTGGGCTATCATTAAGGTTAGAATTCATCAATACTCCTTGGTCAAGGACACTCGAGTGTCTACCTTTATTATAGTGTATTAATTAGTTCTTGTTCAGGAAGCGGTTGTAAGGCTTCTTGGGACGGATACTACGGATTTGAGCCTGAATAAGGCTAGTAGCGCCTGAACCGGCACTTAGTGCAGTACCAAATACGTTGTTGGCTAGAGGACTACCGGTAACGACACCACCGGCAACCGTTGCACTAGTGCGACTCTGTGACTTACCGACAGTTAGAGTACCGACACTTACGGTGGCACCAGCGGCAACGGTACCACTTACACGAACACTAGGGCAAATACCCTCAAGCTGAACCCAACCGTAGTTACCACTAGGAATGTTGACGATAGCAACACCAGCAAAACCACCTTGGCTAGTGCCAACAGTAGTGGGGCTAGTACCGGTATTGTTCGTACTCTGGACATACTGAGTACCTTGAGCGTCAACTGAAACAGCGTAAGTGGGACGCTGGTTAGTGACAAAGCGGTTGTTCTCGTCGTACCACACTAGAACGTCACTACCCGAGATGTTGACACTGGGGTTGTAGACTAGCTCGTAGCGTTCACCAGCAGGGCCTGTTAGAGCCTGGTTACTGGCACCGCCGACAAGACTAGGCTGAACGCCAACGTTAACACCGTTCAACCCACCTGGATCAAATGCCTGGCCGGCAAAACCAGCAATCGAGTAACCGGGTAGGGTACTGGACGTGTAGGTCTGGGTTAGAATGTTTTGTAGGTTAAGTTGGTTGTTGACACCAGTTGAAGTTTGCGCTGGAACAAAACTACCGGTGGTAGTGGAGTCCGAGTTAATGGTGACAACATTAATGATGTTTTGACGTGCACCTAGTGAGAGCTTTTCGAAAGTCTCCCAGTCGATAACGTACTGAATACCAGGAAGCATCTTGCGGTGGTCCGGAAGAATAGCTTGCCCGATACCGGGTTGCAATTGAACTACTACTGAACGAGCAGGCATAGTTGTTTTCCTTTCTTAAAAGATTAGTTGGACTTGGTTGAAACTGTCGAAGAACTGTAACCGTTGTTGTTAAGTTCACTACTACCACTGTTAGCATTAGCCCAAGTGGCTGCATTGGTACTAGTAGGTCCTGAAACTGCAGTACCATTGCCTTGAGCAGCAGAAGTACTCCAGACACTCTGGGTTTCCGTGCGGTTAAGGTACATGAACTGAACACTCTTGGGGAATGTCATAGTACCAATATTCACGGTCTCGTCAATCATGACATTTACCACTACACAACCGTTATAGGTAATAGTACGAACACTACCACTAGGACTCGTAATGGTCTTAGTGATAGTGTAACCTGGAAGAGTGTTGCCATCACTAAGTTGCGCTTGGAAAACCCCCAATAGGTCACTAGCGTACTGGAAACTACCGCCTAGTTGCGCCCATACTTCATTACCCCATTGTTCACGGAAGGTAATTTCTAGAGTACCGGCTTCTAGAGCTGCCGGGAAAGCAATCTCGATAGGGTACGGTGAGTCAAGAGGTTGGATGGCCTGAGGGGCAGCAACTGGACGAGGCGCAGTTTCACGTACTAGGTCTACGTATAATAGAGCTTTGCCTTTAAAGTTGATGGAGGTATAACCACCACCTACGCGGAAAATTGATTGGGTCATAAATTATCTCCTAATTGACAACGACTAGGCTGCTACGATGGCACCACTTTGAGTGTTAATACTCAAGTTTACCTGTACGTAGTTCAATGGGTAAGTTGGCGAGTATGAAAAAGCAACATTCACACTAGTGGGGTTATTGGGGTTAAGTGTAACACTAAGACCCTGGAAACTCTGGATCAAACTAGTGGTAACTGCGTGCTGTAGAGTGGTTAGTACCGTACTGTGCAGAGAAGCAATTGAGTTAACGGTCAATGGACTACCGATAATGTTTGAAACATCTAGAGCAGACGAAATGTTGTTGGCTAGACGGTCACCAATGGCATTAATAGAAATTTCTTGGGTTAGCCAGTTGGTAGTGTTCAGAGTCAAGCCGTGACGTACATATACGGTACCATTAGTACGTTGACGGACTACTGTACCACCCAAACTCTGAATAGTGGTACTGTCATTACCGGAAATCTGGTTGGGGATACTATAGATACCGTTAACGTTCTTGTGAGTAATAGGAATGTAGACGTCACTCTGGCCAACAAATAGACCGGCAAGAGCAGCTGCTAGGTAGACGCCGTCAATGGTAACAAAACCCGTACTAGTACCGGTGGTGCTATTGACGCCCGGATCAACATTAATCTGCTGAGGCACCGCCAAACTCATACGAGTACCTGCACCTGTAGCAATACCAGCAACACTACTGGTGATGGCATTTACCGTACTAATAAGGTTGGCATTAGATACCGTAGAGTCTAGACCAACAAATGCACGTTGGTACACACCATTGCTGGCCTGTGCTGTCAAGAAATTATTGATACCGTTAAATAGTACACTATTACTACCAGAGTTAAAGGCTGTATCGTACTTGAGAGGTACAATGACGTCAATTCCCGGGATGGTAACAAGGTTTTGAACTGCCGTTAGAAAGTCAGTTTCATTACCGCTATTGGGAGTGGGAATATTTTGTAGAAGGACTCTACTGGCGCCATTCTGAAATGCAAACCAAGCACCAAGAGTGGCCGGGCTATTAATGGTAGCTACGGCATAACCCAGACTGTTTGTTGAGTAGGTAAAAGCCGGACCAAAAGCCGCTTGAACTGCATTAAAGCTATTGAATGAGTAAGTTTGACCACTAGCGGCCGTAGTGTAGGTATACTTGGCAGCAATGTAGCCGGTACCCAATGCTTTCATATTGGTACTGCCGGTAATAGTGGTAATAGTGGTGACTCCACCACTCTGACTGTAACTGTAGTCAGTACCACTAACTAGAAGTACGCCGGTAGTATTATTGGTCACTACTAGACCACTAGCCATAACGGTACCACTCTGAGTTAGAGTAAAGTTACTGGCAACACCACTAGTGACTAGAAAACGGTCAGTCTGGCTTGCAGTAGGGTAGTTGTTGTTGGCGTTAGCCAGGATGCAGATACTAAGTGCACCGGGTCCGGCATTCGTAGTAGTGGGAAGCGGGCTTAGAGTCGTATAAATGCCCGGGTTCTGGTAATTGGGATTAGCCATAGAGAATTCTCCTTACAGGTACTTTGTATTAGTTGGACAAAAAGTTACAATGTCTATAATGTAGGATTAAAGACCAGAGAACCACTGACCATGACACTGGTAATACTGTCTTGGTAGTAGTTGTATTTGCTTTCATAGAAGTCGCCTACGCACTGCACTCTCAAACTGGTTTCATAAGTGAGTTCTTCGGGACTAAAGGGTGTTCCTGGTGCTACAGTGTCTCCGAGCCCGGTAACGGTTGTAGGTAGTAGAGTGATGCCCAATAGGTCATTATTGGTAAGGCTATTGTAGAAAGCTGCACTAGCCGGACTATTGGGATTCATCATTACCAGATTATACATAGAGTCCCAAAGTCGGTCTCGCTCTTCCGAGTGCATGGCCAAGATCTGGAAGTCAATATTTCCTTCAAAGTAACCCACTCGAGTAAAGTCCCAGCCAGGGCTTCCGCTAACGGTAACTCCACTGGCCATAAGAGGTGTATCTGGGTAAAGGCCTTGCCAGCGAACACTTGTAGGCCTAAACTGAACAAAGATAGCAGGCCAAGCCACTTCTTCCATAGGGTACTCGATGGTAATCGAATTGGGAGTAAGATCTAGGCTAATATTACTGGGTAGATTGCCAGTAGGGTTAAGTGCATTAAATCCGGCTGTTAATGCCTCTACAATGGCAATCTTTACCGCTGTTACAATCATGCGCTTTCACCCTTAATGGTCTTAATTAAAAAGTCCACTTGACTTTCTTCCAGAGTTCTAATAATTTCGGCACTACTGGCACTAGCGGCCCACTCGCTTACCGCTTGACTAATACTTCTCTGTACAAAGTTTTTGGGTTCTAAACCCGGGTGCTCCCACATCTTCTTGATAATGGTAGGTCTACCTTTTTCATCACGAGACAAGATCTTGGGCCTACCGATATTCTCTAGAGTAGCACTTCTAAAGATCATACGACCACTAGCGTCTCTAATTGGCACTACTTTACCGGCCAATTCGGTCATAAGCCTGGGTTCAGCACCCTGGTCTTGTACCTGCATGTAGTACGGCATAGTCATGCCGATGTAGCCTTCATCACTGGTAGGTAGAATAGCAGCTGCACCTCGACCCGTATCTTTGGGAGCCAGGTCTTTGGCAATCTCTACAGCTCTACGAGACAACTCAATGGCTAGAGAAGGAGGTAGTGGAATTCTACTAGACATAGGCTACCTCGTAATATGGGTGTCCGGGCCACAGGGTCTCTAGAGTGCACATTTGATTTACAATTTTGGTGGTTTGTGCAAACGGTTGAGAGGTTCCAGTTCGAGTGGGGTATTGGGCACTAACTCCCGGACCGGTACGAATGGTAGTAGGACTTACAGTGCTAACCTGGAATCTCTGATTGCAACTAGTAGGAGTATCGTTATTCCAAGAATCGATTCTAAAGACAATATCGCCTACACGGATCTGTGGAAACCAAGAGAACTGAACTCGAGGGTTCTGTTGCCAAAATTGACCGGTCTGTAGATTTTTACGAACGTCTTCGGTATCAGCGGCTAGCATATAAAGGTGGTAGGCCGTAGTCTGAAAGCCACCGGTAAAAGTAGTGCCATAGCAGTCTGGACAATAGCTATTGCCACTCTGCCTGTATACCTTACTGGCTCTAGCCTGGATACTGGCACTAGGGTTACTGGGGTTAGGGCTATCTTGACAGGTAGTGCAGTAAGCGACAAGTCCGGCTGCAGCATCTTCTGCTCGCCAAATACTTCTTACCACACACTCTTCGCCAAACCATTGTAGAGTTTCATCGTGGAATCTCTGCTGATCAATCTCGGCAAAGATATCTCTTTGCTTGACCACTAATAGCGGGCTCTCGACTTGATAGGGCAGTGTCTGGTAGGGGCCACTGGGTTGAATTACCGGACCCGGTTGAGGATCAATGGGACTAGTAGTGGGATCAGTCCAGTTCATGCTTGTACTTCCACTTGCTTTCCCTCTGACTATGGCGAATGGCCCAAGACATTATGCACCACCGGCATTAACTGCTGCATAGGCATAGTGAGGGCGAGCAGGGTTGACAAACATTCTGGGAATAAGTCCACCGGCCACCAAGAGACTACGCTTACTACCCACCATGTATTGACGCTTCATCTGTCTTAGAGCTTTATCGGCAATCTCTTTTTCAAAAGTGTAGAGTTGCCACCAACGGTTGTAGTAGTCTCTACGGTCCATCCAGGCAGCAGTCATACCTTGAGGAGTGGGTTGTTCAATGTAGTTACGAGCGATATGCTTTAGAAAGTGAGCATAGGTCTGGGTAGCCAATACTCCATAGTAGGTACTAGGCCAAGGAGCCATAGCGTTATTCCCCACTTCAAAGGCCGGAGAGAAGATTGGCTGGAACTCGTAGTTGCAGTAGTCTAGAGCTTCTGTACTCATAATGAAAGCAACATCTTCGTAGATGTTAAAGCCGCTCTGTTGCATTTCCTGTAGGTAGGGTCCACCCGAGGTAGAGTCGAAACTACGGTCTAGACGGTGAACAATACCGGCAGCCAATTGACGAGTATCGTAATCTAGATTTTGCCAGTAGGGCATCTGATCGGTAATAGTAAAATTATCCTGATATTGTCTAGGGCCACCATTGATGGTATAATACCAGTTGACTTGATAGTTACCTTGAAGAGCGGTTTGTGATGCATTTAGAGTGTACTGAAAAGTACCGGTACTCTCGTAAGTGGCGTATGTACCACTAGGAACTAGTACAGTTCCAGTACCGGTATTGACAATTTCTAGAGTGATATTGTAGGTCTCTACTCCACTAACCACTACCTGGTCCGGATTGGTAAGAGTGCCCAAAGAGTAGATCATAATGCCTACAGGTTCTACAGCATATTGAGGAATTGGTCTTGTTCTCATTAGATTGTTATTGTTCCATTTCCTGAAGTAACTGTCAATATTGTCCAAGCACCATTAGAAGTTTTAGATACTGCAAGTCCACTGGAAGAGTAGCTGCCATAATAGTCGCGAATAGCTAGAATAACTATGCCATTAGTTCCTGCAGCACTACCTCTACCCATGCCGTAACCCGCACCACTCCAACCGGTTCCATTATTCCCAAAAGTAGGGCCAAAGCCACCACCGCCAGCAGAATAATAAGTATTGGTACCGTTAATGTCACTCGTTTTTCCAGCACCACCTGCACCACCATTGGCACTAGTGCCAGAACCATAACCGGCATTACCGGCTGCACCTGCACCACCACCACCACCTTTAGCACTAATATTGCCACCGCCACCACTGTTGCCTTGGCCACTAGTACCCGAGTTACCCGTAGCGGTCTGTGAACCATCACCACTGCCGGAAGACCCAGAACCTCCGTTTCCACCACCTAGAGCAGTGCTGGTATTAAAGACACTGTTACCACCATTGGAATCCGATGTATACTTGCCTACAGTGACACTATAACTTCCTGCAGATAATGAACCACTAGTGTCAATAAACCCTCCGGCACCACCACCTAGGTTACCGGAACCGCCACCAACAACTAGAAATCGAGTAATGGGATAGTTATTGACATTGTCTTCCTTAGTACTAGCAACTACTCCCGGAATAGCCGGCATTAGACAATGTCTCCTGTTACTACCCAGTAGTACTGGCCGCCATTATTCACATACAGAGCGGTAGCGGCACTGTAAGAAGCTCTGAGCTTGGGAGCATTACTGGTAGTAGCGTTAGAGAGGACTTGACCATTGGTTGAGTTACCGGCCCCACTAATAGTAAAGACTCCACTAGGATTATTACTCCAGCGAACAAAAGTAATCTGTTGACCACTTGTAAAACCAGTGGTACTGGCATTACCGGAAGGTAGAGTTACAGTTTGTGTGGCAGCATTAGCATTCAAGAAGACAATATTGCTAGCGTCTGCGGGTACTACAGTATAGTTACCGGTTTGGGCATTACTGCCCGTCGTAATTTGACCACCACTAATTGTAGCATAGTTAATGGCACCGGTAATGTTTGCTGTAGTACCGGTAATTGTAGTGGCCTGAAGTGTACCACCAATTATGACATTTCCGTTGGGAGCATTAATAGCGGTACCTGCAAGATTGGCATTAATCGTACCAGCTGAATTAATATTATTACCGACATTTAAAGTATTGCCAATACTTACGGTTGTGCCGGTGATGGTAGTAGCCGTAACGGTATTGACAAGGTTAAGATTGGTGCCGGTAATAGTAACGGCCTGAAGAGTACCACCTATGGTGGCATTATTGGTAACACTTAGCGTGGCTGCAGTTAGGGTACCATTAACTGTGGCATTATTATTGACCTGAAGGCCACTTGTAGTAGTTAGGTTGGCAATAGTGGCACTTGTACCACTATGCGTAGTGGCCACCAACTTGGTTGCAGTAGTGGCATCAATTTGACTTGCTGGAACAACAACTCCAGAACCAATACTACCTGAAACTACTCCAGCATAGTTGGCATTGGTAATAATACCCTGAACTGTGGCATTAATTGTACCATTTACTGTTAGATTCCCATTAACTATAGCGTTGCCGCCAACATTTAGTGTTGTACCGGTAACGGTAGTGGCCTGGACTGAACCACCAATAACGGCATTGCCGAATTGAGTATAGAATCCTGTATTACCAGATGCTGCATAGGAAGTAAAGCCTGAACTAGTACCGCTTGCCACTATATTGCCATTTGCTACAACATTGCCGGTAACATTGACGCTTGTTCCACTGTGCGTAGTGGCTTGAACTGTAGTAGCGTTGAGTGTACCAACACTATTGACATTGTTGCCATTGAGGCCGACATTATTGTAGAAGTTGGTTCCACCGGTAACATTAAGGCCACCACCACCGATGTTACCTGTTGTACCGGTAATGGTAGTGGCAGTAATTTGAGCAATACTATTGATACTGTTGCCATTGAGAACAACATTATTATAGAAGTTAGTTCCACCCGTTACACTAAGTCCACCACCACCGATGTTACCTGTTGTACCTGTAATTGTAGCGGCAGTGAGAGTGCTAGTGACAGCTAGACTAGTACCGGTAATAGTAACGGCCTGAAGAGTACCACCTATGGTGGCATTATTGGTAACACTTAGC
>Ga0208872_1000238_pt1 | contig 47765 bp, 70 predicted proteins | sample CryBogCBH12Aug08_FD_185508 | JGI IMG/M metagenome (GOLD analysis project Ga0208872, IMG submission 185508) | Freshwater microbial communities from Crystal Bog, Wisconsin, USA - CBH12Aug08 (SPAdes) | ecosystem: Environmental > Aquatic > Freshwater > Lake | place: Crystal Bog, Wisconsin, USA...
GTAGGATTGAAGCCCTCAGGTATTGAGGTTACACTGTTCAGGTAAAGGGAACCGCCAACCGTAGGATTGAAGCCCTCAGGTATTGAGGTTACACTGCTCAGGTCAAGGGAACCGAGAATTTTCTCTTCCCCAGAAAACTGTTTTTTAGTGATACCGTGTCCTTCACAAAATGATTTAATTTTCTGTTTCATAATTTTTATTTTGGTTCAATTTCTTGTAACAAATAATCCGGTATATACTTCCTCTCGCTTGGTGCTATTAAAGGATAAAGGGCTTTAAACCTTTCAACAATTAAGGGGAAGCATTTCATTGATTGCGCTTCGAGTATTTTGTTATCATAATTTGTATGACAACTATTTCCAAAGAAGCATAATTCAATAAGGTTTAAGGGGTTGGAAGCAATAGATTTAAAAATGTTCTTTGGTAAAATATGGGCGGCTGAGAACTTCCAATATTTTGGGTCGCTCTTACAAGTCTTGCCCCCACAATTCACACATTTGCCAGTTATTGTTTCTCTAAACTTTAAAAAGTTTGCTTCTATTTCTGCCCGATGAACATTGTCAACCCTTATACCTTCTTTTTTGGTGGTAGGTTTAGGTTTGGGCGTTAATCTAGCTTCTGCCCTTAATTGTTGATCTGTTTTTTTAAGGCCGTTTTTCATTGCAAGCCTTTCTTCCAGGTATCCCATAAATTAAGATTGTTGTTTGGGAGTTATTTTGAAAACGGCAACGGTTACCAAATTGTTTTTAGCAGTATAGGCAAGCTGATCTTCGAGGGTTTCTATCGAAAGGGGGTATCTCATTTGCTCAGTATACCCCCCTTTTTTCCATGAATAAACCTCTATATAATGAGTAGCTTTCATAAAATGATTTTAGGCTGTTTTTAAAATTGTTGCGCCAACTTCTGAATCATGCTCAGCAATCAATACTGATCTTGTAGAAAGCAAATCAATCATTGACTGTTTTACCTCCCCGGCTTTAGCTAGCCTTTCTTTAAACTCTTTTACCCAATCAGCATCCGGGCCAAAAGCAATGATTTTCATTTGTAAAGGCATAGGCATGCGAGGGTCATAGCTAACTGCATAAAATTGGCTCCATCCTCTGATTAACATATTAGTTTGCCCCTGGCAGTAATACTCCCAACGCTTTTCCCGGTATTCAGCAACTGAATTAATAAGAAGGTTTTCTAAGTGAACATCTGAATTAAACGGACACTTAAAGTCTGCCCCTTCAGTCTGATCGAGGCTTTCCCAATCGGGAGAACCGCCCCCATGTTCACCATAAGGGAAGAACTTAGGTTCTGCAACTCCGTAATAATTGCCCTTAATCCCAATAATATCTTCAAACATTCTGTTTGCTTCTGGCTCATTTGCTTTACCCCATTCCGCTTGTTTAAAATCGATTGTGTCTTTTACTTCACAGGTAATTACTTCGGCTGCTTTTTGGCGTATGTAAGTCAATGCCCCCTGTCCAAAAAATTCATCTTTCTTTCTGACGCCGACAAATAATTTATAAACCTCAGAAGCTGTAAACCGGCCTAATCTCTGAGTAAGCCAATCAGTATTTGAAAAATATCCTTCCATTATTTGAGATTTTTACGGGTGAAGAATTGGAAGTTTTTAATAAACTGGATATTATTTTCCAGTTCATGGAATGTCGCTTTAATGGTTTCAAAATCTTCTTTGCTTGTTGCTTTCTCCATTAAGCCAATAGCCTCTTTTAAACCGTCTGCCGGAAGCTCTGCGATAACATCCTGCACTTCCTCCATTGTTTGCATACCCATCATGATTTCAGGGGCGTATAAGCGACCAAAAAAAGCTGCGGAACGGTAACGGAGCATTAACTCAGGCATTGTTTGCCATTTGGATCCGGTCTTTGTAAACCATCCTTCTTTCTTAGCCATGTCAATGGTAACTTTTGGTCCTTCCAATTTGTCGTTTGTAGCAATATCGTAGGCCCAAGCAGAACATCCGTACTGATCTTCTTTACCTGATAATTCAAAACGGATAGGGGAGAACTTTTTGCAAGAATTTAAAGCGGCAATAATAAAAGTAGAACTCCAGGAAGGTTTGCCATGAACGATATAAAGGTTCTGCATTACCATAAGGGGAGAAGCCCCTACACGATTAGCCATTTCTAAGGCTATCATCGTGTTTTGAATGTTGTTTTGGTATTCTTTTGGGATAAGGTTCGAGGAAGCTAACATCTTAGCTACTCTTTGACCATGCTCGAAACCGGTTGCATCGGAGAAAACCGATACTTCCATTCTTTCGGGGATTTGTTGATTTTCCATAACCTTGTTTTTCTGATTTGACAATTTGTTTTTTAAACCCGGAATGCTGCAAACATTCCGGGTATGTTTTTTTATTTAGCCAATGATCTAACAAGGGCTGCCACACTTGTCTTTGATTTCTTGGCTTTTGCAGTGATTTTTTTGTGCTGCGTTTCGGTTACCGCGACTGTAATTTTTCGCATATATGACGGGTATAGGTTGCCGTTGCCTTTTGTTTTTAAACGATTATCATAGGCTCCTTTGAAAGAAGCGTGTTAAGCAAGTCTTGGTACTGTTCGCTTTCTCCGAACTTTTCATAAAAGCATTCAATGACCTTTTTAGCGCAATCGATATGAAAAGGATTGTTGCAGCTTTCGATTATTCTTTTAACCCATTCGTAACTTTCTTGCATAATCCAATTTTTTTAAAAGTTTCCCGGCAGTTTACCTTTTGATTATTATCTAAGGATTTGTAACACGTTCCGGGGTTATATATAGAGAGGGGGGAAGTTTCAAATAAACCTGCTTATAGGTAGAAGCCTTCGCAGGTACATTGTCAAAACTGCCGCTATATGAAAAAATGTTTTGCCGTGAAATAAAAGACTGCACCTATTGCCATTCCTAAGAAGAATAAAATAAGTTGTTCTTTGTCGGTTGTTTTGGGGCTTTGGATATTCATTAGTTTTGAATTGAGGCTATTAATAAATACTTGTTAACGGCTTTGTCTAAATCTTTTCTCTCAGGAATAAAACCTGCATTTAGGCACATTTGGAAAATCATTTGCTTAATATATCCTATTGGGAAATTCATTAGTTGAGTGTTGATATTGCAAGTGCGTAGGCTTCTGCACACTCCATATTAGAAGGCATAGCATTGTTAGTTTGTTTCTCAGCCGGAATAAAACTTGCTCCGATTCTTTTCATCACTTCAGCATATTGTAAGTACAAATCAAGTTTTTCGGCCACCGTTGTATCTCCCAGGTTTTGCCAATAGTCTTTTGTTTCTTTGCAATGACAATGGTTAAGCATCTTGGCTGCAACTGTATAAGCCCTATTTTTTTGCTCCATTTGAGCAATCAAAGACAATGCTTTGAGTAAGTCTGCTTTTTGTTCTTCGATAGTATTCATAGCGGGTGATTTAACTAATAAAATCGTGTTTGTCATTTGGGTTAAACTCATCTTCAATGGTCGGTTCCGTTCTAAACTCATTGGCTAACCAAATCCAAAGGCCGAGTAAAACGAATAGTGTTATCATGGGTCAATAGTTTTCTACTGTGTCCATATTCATAAACTCGTCCACTAATTCGCTATCCTCTTTTACCTGTAAATAATCTTCCCAAATACCTTCTAAATCACTTTCTTCCGGAAGAAATCCCAATGAGCAAGTATGAACTCCATCACTTAATCTCCATTCTGTACTCGTAGCTAAATCATGCTGTTTCAGGGTAAGTTCTCCGGTGTTATAGATTGTGGTCATAAAAAGTGTTTAAGACAATGTTATTTTTAAGTAAGAGGCCAGTTCAGTTTTGCTATAAACCCAATTCCTATTGTTTGAAAGAGGCGTTCCAGTTATTACCCCTTCTTTTCTTTTTCTTCTAAACCATTCATCAGATAACCCTAGCTTTTTCATAGCATCTTTTTGAGATACTATATCATCGAAAGCGGCTATATGACGGGGAGATACTTTCATTATGCTGATGCGTAGATTGTTGAGCGTATTTTAGCCAACGTTTGAGGCGCACCACTTCCCTTTGCCATCACATTGCATAATACAGCCCTGCTTATACCCATTTCTTCGGCTGCATGAGAATCAAACCGGAAGTTTTTAATAAATGCTTTGAGAGCCCTTTTGTCCTCTTTAGTCAGATACTCGCTTTTTCTGACCTTACTGTGACTTTCCGCAGTTGTGATATTCATAGATTAAGTATATTTTTGTTTCAAATTGTTATTGACTAATCATTAACGCAGAACAAATATAGGGGAACTTATTCCCTAAATCCAAATATTTTGGGAATTTATTTTTGGGAAGTTATTCACATTCTTATTAACATGGATATTAAACAAATAAGAGATATAAAAGGGCTTACTCAACAAGATGTTGCCGATATTACTGGGATTCCTAGATATAGGATAGCTAAATGGGAGCAGGGAAAGGGTAAGCCGAAGGCGGAAGATGCTATTATATTAAAGAAGCATTTTGGGGAATTATATCCCGTTATGGGGGAACAATATAATAAGTCCACTCAGGATATAGTTGTTTCAAAGTCAATTAAAGGGAATAAAAATAAGCATCCAGTTAGATTTTATGATGTAGATTTTTTAGCGGGAACTAGCTTGATAGAATTTTATGACGATTCAAATATGATAGAAGTGGCCTATGAAATGGATATACCGGAATTTGCGGGTTGTACGGCCTTTAGAGCCTATTCTGATAGCATGGAGCCACTTATTAAATCGGGGAGTATTCTATTTGGCACAAAAATAGATGATTGGGTGAGTCACCTGGAATATGGACAGATATATGGGATAGTATGTAATGACGGGCGTAGATACCTTAAATATATTCGGAGGCATTCTGATGTAAAAACTACCTTTTTACTTAGATCAGAAAATAGTGAGATGTACGATGAGTTTGAATTGCCTAAAACCGCTATAAAAAATCTTTGGCTTATAAATGGATGGTTAAATAGAAGAACTTAAATCAACCCTATGAAATTTATCTTATCAATCTTTTTTACTATAACAAGCATTTTCTCCTTTTCTCAGGACTGGATAAAGAAAACAGATCCCTTTACCAAAAAGACAACATGGGAAACCGATTGGTATAGAATTAAAATAAAAACAGGCGGCTTTTGGGATACCGATTTTTTATTCGCCAAACTTATAAGAAATGACGAGGATACCGTTATAGGATTTTCATTTAAAACAAGTATTCGTTACGAAGCCTTTGCGGACGATAAATCATCAGCCATATTTTTATTTGAAGATGATTCTACCCAAACAATTTATAGCGAATACGGCAACTCAGAACTTATTCAGCCATTAAACGGAGCATCTTATTATAATGCGAGAATATGGTTTAGGATGCATGATTTTCTAAACAATTCCTTGAAAGGGATAAGGTTTAATCTTTATAAAACATATAAAGATTACACGCTAAAAGAAGATGGAGCAACATCTTTTTTATACTTTTTGAATAAGGTTACCTTAAAATAGCTGTTTTGATTTTCCAAAATAATTTCTACCTTAGCATTTCAAAGGCAGAGCGGGACCGTCACTTAAACCCCACACGAAAACAAGGCCAAAGAAAAAGGAAATGGTAAAACCTATAATTGAGCGTTATATTAAATGCGCGCACGATGTTTAAAAAAGAAAAGCCAACGCTTCTGTTTTTTATCAAAGCGAGTAAAATAAAAAAGGCCCCGAACAAGTCGGGGCATAGAAAAAGGAAACACGCTAGTTTGAAACGGCCTTAAAAAAGGCTAAGGCTATCACAAGCATTGCGAGTGCTTCGATTAGCTTAATAAAATTCTTCATGTGCTGGAGAATTAATATTAAACGAATGGTCTTGGGGCATCAACGGCTCTACGTTGAACTTCCATAATCCCATTTGCAAAACAAAAAGGCTGATGTAAAAACATCGGCCTTTCGTTTTACGGGCTTGTTCTTAATTTAAATATAATTAATTTATCTAAGCGAAAATAGTTGCTTCGCCTATCGGCTCAGACGTTCCACGCTTTTTTCTTTTTAAAACATTCCTTCAGCACAAAAGGCTAACGCAAGTAACATAACGTCAATACATTATAGGTTTTCCCATACCTTATTTTTAGTTCTTTGGCCTTGTGGCGTTTGAAGCCTTGCAAATAAAGCCGCTTGCCATTTCAAACGCCAGTTTTCGTATGGGGTTTAAGTGAGATTTACGCCCATTTATCCATCCATTCATCCACTTTAGTATCTGTTATTTTGTAGTAAATAGCCGTTGTTCTTATAGATGAATGCCCTAATAATTTACTTACTACCTCAATAGGGAATCCCAAAGAAGCTGAGTTTACGGCAAACGAGTGTCTTCCCATGTGAAAAGTCAAAGTTTTATTTATCCCGCAGATAGTAGCCATTTCTTTTAATGCTCTATTGCAATGCTCGTTTGTTAAAATAGGTTCAGACAAGTTTTCTATAATGCCTATAACCTTGTCAATTAGTTTAATGCTTACTATCTCCCCGGTCTTTGAAGTAGAAAGGATAAGCCTATGAACGCCGTTGTTTACCGATACCCGTTCCTTTATTTGTTTCATATCTCCATATCTTAATCCAGTATAACAAGAAAGTAAGAAGTACCACTTTGCAATATGGTTATAATCATTTTGCTCAATCATTTCTATTTCATGGTAGGTTAAATATTCTCTTTGTGGTTGTTTATAGCCTATTGTTTTAAACTTTATGGGAGTTCCATAGTCATTAAGGACTTGTTTTATTTTTTTTATGTTTCTGCCTATTGTATTGGGGGTTATATCCTTGCCAAACAAATATTTTTCATACTTCTTTAAAAGTTCAGGTGTAACATCTGAAATAAGTATATCCCCGGCGTATTCTTTGAAGCTGTCTATAAGGTAGCTATATCGATTGAGGTAAGAAGGTTTGCACCTGGTTTTCATTTGTTCGATCATAGCCTTAGCATAGGGGAAAAACCTATGTTCTTTCTTGGCAGCCGCGCCCTTTAATTTTATGCCATCCTCTACGGCTTGGCTTAGGTATGTTCTCTCAAGATCATTCTTTTTTTTGGAGATAAGCCGGTTGTAATGGTCTTTATTTATGCCCGATTTTACTTTGCCATCTTCAAAATTCTTTTCTTCAACATAGATTCCAGTAAACACTTGTCGCCTTTGCCCTTTGTAATACACCTGTAAAATAACGGGCACACACTCTATATTGTCAATAATCTTTTTCTTATCTTTCCGTATAATCGTATTGATTATGGGTTGCATAGGTTGCGTTTCGGGTTGTGTAAATGTATGGGTTTTGTTGGGTTTATGTGGAGTTAATTTTATAAAACCGTGACCGCAAATAGATGTAAAAACAATGAAACCCGCTATAGAAGCGGGTTTCATTGCGTGTACCTAGTGACCGCGTTAGGATTCAAATGTTCCACGTGGAACGCCTGATAATATTACACATTTGGGGATATTTATTTTTAAGGTTGCGTATTGGGTTGAGTAAATTTGATTTCAAAGCCATTCCCCCATGACTGATAAACGCCCTTTTGCAATTAACCTAAGACAAATTCGTGAATTAAAAGATTGGAGCCAGGAACAAGCCGCCCGGAAAATTGGCATCCCTTTTAAGAACTATCAGGCATACGAAGAAGATCGTTGCCAATGTAGATTAGATACCCTCACAAAGATTTGTCACACATTTAAGATTGACAATGTTCTATCATTTATAACTCGGGTTCAAAAAAACTAACTAAGTGATTTAGCTAATTTCATTAGTAATAAAAATGCTCATTAATTTAGTATCCGTAAAGCCTTTTTCGCTTAGTTAATGACACTTGAAGATCAATTCAACATCTTACTGCAAGCCATCGAAAGGATTGCAAAACAATCTGATAAAGATTGCAGATGTCCATTTACCGCTCAGCGAAATAGGGATTTAGCGAACAAAGCACTAACCCGAATTAATGGACAACCTCCCACAGAAAGAACCCCAACTAATCAAGATTGAGGGAATCGCATTTAAAGCAGACGCATTTGGTGATTTACGATTTTCTATGAAAGTCGATGTAATGATTGCGGCACTTCAAAGGTTGAAGAACGCCCGGGGTTTTATTGATGGACCTGTTTCCCCGGCAAAAGTCATTACGACAAAGGGTTTTACCCATCATGCTTTTGCAGAAATTAATGTTCAGGAACCCTCAAAATCAGAAGATGCAGACAGTTGAATTTAAGGGGGAGATATACCCGTCATGGCAAGCTAGTGGGTTCGCTGCAAGGTTTGCTTTTCCTTTTGCGTTAGAGGTTTGCAAAGGTGAAGGATTGGATGTTGGCTGCAATCGTGAAGAATGGAAACTTCCGGGCTCAGTTCCGATAGATCCAGTTTTGAATAATTTTAATGCTTTCGATATTCCTTACCCCGATTGGGATTATATCTTTTCTTCCCATTGTTTAGAGCATTTAGATAATTGGGTTAAAGCCCTTGATTATTGGCATACTAAACTTAAAAAGGGCGGTGTTTTATTTCTTTATCTGCCCGATCATTCACAAAAGTATTGGCGTAGTTGGTCAAACAGAAAACATAAGCATCAATTTACCCCGCAAATATTAAAAGACTATTTCACCGATCAGCCGGAAATGTGGAAAGATGTATTTGTGTCAAACGTGGATTTGAATAATTCGTTTATTGTTATTTCGTATAAAAAATAAAATTTATGTTTCTATATCCAAATTTCAAAATAAAAAAGATTGATAGTTCTAAAGACAGGTTTCTTACAAAAGAATATTTGTCACAGTTAGAAGTAAGAATAGATTTTTTAGAAAAAAAGATCGCTACTATAGAATTTCCTTTTTCTTTTAATATTGGAGATAAGGTAGTAGTCTACGAAGAAAATATTTCGGGTCAACTTGTAAAAAAAGCAGAAGGTAAAATTTTAGAAATGAATTATTCTGTAGAAAAACATTGGATATATAAAGATTACCACAGGATAAATGAATATGCCATTTTAGATAAAACTGATAAACTTATAAGAATACACACGTCTAGTTTTACAAAAAATAAGGTTCAGATTACTAAACTATTAAAATAAATCTGAGGGGATATAAAAAAAATACAATTACCAAACTAACCAAAAAATAAAACTATGAAAATAAGAACGTATTATGTTTGGGTATTATGTGCATTGGCATCGTTTTACCTTTGTGCAAGCAATGTTTATGAAGGCAATATAAATGTAGCCGTTCCGTGGGGGCTATGTTTTTTACTCCAATTGAGAATAGCGATCTCTGATTATATTGAGCATGAGGAAAGTAAATAGTAAGTATGCATGAATGCAATAAACTAAGGCTTTCAAAGCAAGAATCACTAATCGTCTTAAAGCAAGCCGAAAATGGGAAAGATTGGCGCAGAGAGATTCGTAATTATTATTGCAAACAATGTAATGCTTGGCATACTACTTCAAAAATAAAAGTATCAAGCAATAACAAAAAAGAAGTAGCCCCGATTGAAGTAAATAGATGGACAAGTTTATTAATACCAAAAGATGAATTGCCGGAATATACTATAATCCCAAGATTTATAAATATTCCAGTTAATCCGATTGTAATAATTTTTCAAAGCCTAATTAAGAAGCCTCAATGCAGACCCTAAACATTCGAGAGAATATAAAGCCCTTAGTAGTAAAAGCCCTGAATAAAGCTGACACGATAAAAGAAGCAGCCAAACTATTAGGCTTACGAAGCGAAAGAACTCTTTTCAACTACATGAGAGAGTACAATATAAAACGTACTTATTACAAAGCCTTTGACCCTAAAATAAAAATTCATGATAACTGATATAAAACAGATCATAGGGTTTTATTTGGGTCAAAAAGCGGTAATAGTCGCTGAGCCAAAAGGCACTTACACCTATTGGAAAAAGTTTGCAAATTTTATTCCCGGGGATAAATGTTTGATTCATGCCATCCATAAAAAGGATTGTTGGCTAGACAATGGAAGCAAAGTATTTCCCATCCCATACTATTGTATAAAACTACTCTTAAAACCATATCACGGTAGCGATCATCAAGATTCAGAAACTTTCAGAACATTAATATCAGAGGGTTACGATGTTTTTAAAGTAATAGGAACATTTGCTTTTGATGTCGATAAGAGAATTACTAAAAAAGATTTGGAAAATAAAAACTAACATATATGACTGAAAAAGAATCTCGCATTGAAAAAGCACTTTTTGACCTTATTCAAAATGCTGGCCCATTATTAAGGGTTTTATTTACTCACGCCGATTCAAGGGAAAAGGAATCCGAAAAGGGGGTAAGACTTATTTCTGACGATTCTACCGTTTATTTAACTCTTATGGAACCAAAATCAAATGAGTGCTTAGACAAATGGGCCGAAGCAATTGTAAAAGCAGAAGAATTAGTTGATTCTTTGAAAAAAGAAAGGATTTGGGCCTGTACAAATCCAAACTTTTTTAAAGCGATTAAGGCAAAACATATCGTGAAAACAAAGGGCATTCAATGAAACTAGGAATAATAGTTACAACCTATAACCGGCCCAAATATTTAAAACAATGTTTGGAGAGTTTGCAACGGGCAGAACTGCCTGAAGGTACGTTTATAGTTATCGTTGATGACGCAAGCACAGACGCGGAAGTGGATAATGTAATAGCCGTTTTTTGTGCAAAAAACAAATGGTATAGATTTAAAAAATTTAAAAATGAAGGGATAAAAAAACTTATTCGAGATGGGATAGGGGTTTTTCAGGAAAAAGATTATCCTCATAAGTTTAAATTTGACCTTATAATCAATTTGGACGGTGACGCAATAGTCCGCAACGACTTCGCAACCGAACTTATAAAGCTGCACGAAAGATTCCCTAACCAATTAATAACCGGCTTCGAGTGTACCAACAAAAATCCTGATGGTTCACCCCGTCACAAAACAATAGGTGAAGGGCAAGGATTCAAAATTAGGCAGACAGTCGGAGGAATAAACCTTTGTTTCACCCCTAAGATGTATAATGACTGGATTCTACCGGCTTTAAACACTTCCGGCAATTGGGATCAGCGCGCTTGCCTAAACGCCGGCAATGGGGTTATTTGTGCCTCACCTTCATTAATTCAGCATATAGGCTTAGAAAGCAGCATGGGACACTCAGGCACAGGGGGAGAAATGGCAGATGTTTCAGATACATTCAAACCGTTGCATCTGCCTAATGTAACTTTAATCGGGGTAGATACCAACGCAGACCGGTTGCAAATGGCCTGTGATATTTCAACGAGAGATATTTTGTTTGGCGATGTAAAAATGATAAACAACGCCCAGATTCGATCAAAGCAAGACTATTCCGCATTCTGTGTAAAGGAACTTTACAAGCACGTTAAAACGGATTTCATGCTAATTATTCAATGGGATGGCTATGTATTAAACTACAAAGCCTGGAACCCTGAATGGTTAAACTATGACTATATAGGGGCTCCCTGGTGGTACAGGGATGGCATGAACGTAGGAAACGGAGGCTTTTCTTTGAGGTCAAAAAAACTAATGGAAATTGTGGCAAAAGACGCAGCTTTTGAAAGGGTTTTTCACCCGGAGGACGATGTTATCTGCAGACAAAGGAGGCGTTATTTGGAAACTCAGTATGGGATAAAATTTGCACCTGAAGAATTGGCCCGGCAATTTTCCATTGAAGGTTACAACCAATCCAACAAAACATGGAGTAATGAATTTGGCTTTCACGGTAACCATATCGACAAATCAAATTCAAAAGATACCAATGTTGCGTTAATTCAGCAATTCTTTGGGATTGGGGATGTAATATTTTCAATTCAAATAGGTTACAATCTGATAAAAGAGGGATACAAAGTTATTTGGCCCGTAAAAGGAGATTATGTCGAAGGATTAAACAAGGCTTACCCTCAAATTACTTTCATCGACTACAAAAAAGTAAATGTAAACTACGATAACAAGATCGACAAGGTAATTGACGGAATAAGAATGATACCGCTCCGGTGGACCTACGAAACCCAAAAAGTACCTTTCAAGGATTGTATGCGCTCAAAATATGACGCAATGGGTTACGATTGGGAAACATGGAAAGACGCTCAGTTTGTAAGAAACGCAGAGAAAGAAACGGCACTTTTTAAAGAACTCGGGTTGCACGAAGGACAGGAATACACTTTGGTAAACGAAATATTCTGCACCGATTTAACGGGTAAAAGGGTAATTAATGCAGAAGGTCATATCGTAAAACTTCAGCCGCGCCCCGGATATTCCTTATTTGATTGGGCTATGGTTATTGAAAAGGCTAAAACAATTCATACGGTAAGCACTTCGATAATCTACTTACTGGAAATGTTGCCTTTAAAGGCTGATAAAGTATTTATTTATATCAGAAAGCCAAACGAAAGGGACCACGAAAATTATCAGTATATAATGACTAAACACGTTGATAAATACGTTTTTGAAACCCCTTAAAAAATAAGGCAACTATATATGAGTTGGGACAGGATTTAAAAGAATAGATTAAATTAAATCAATAATTTTAGTGAAAAAATGCCCATTGTTACATTTATAGCGAACTATAAGTTTCTTGCCTTCTGTGATTGATGGCGGTATGAAATTCCCAGTTGCACCACAGGTAGGGCAAATAGCTGGTTCGGTATCTATCATTGCTGAAGATTTTATCTTTTTTGTTGCGCCCGCACCACTAGTAGATATTTGTATCATTTGCTCAAACGTACCGTTGAACGTAACCTTTGGCTCGTATTTAGGCTCTCTCTTTTTGGTAGATTTATTAATCTTTATTTCCTTTGCCATATAGCAAATTTATGTTTTTTCGTTTGTATATACGATATATATGCGTACCTTTGTAATAACAACAAAGCCCCCGCAGCACACCTTACGTCTAATGAGAAACTCCTGATGAGAGAGCGGTGCTGATGGGTTAACGGCACATATACTGATGCCGATACTTTGCTGGTCTAATTTTTTATTCTTAATGTTTTAGCGAACTAAGAATGTAAGGGGAAATTTCTATTTCCCCTTATTTTATTCAGCCAACAACTCAAGCAAGTCAAGTTGTTTTCTTAATATTTCTATATCTTTTTTCTTTATGTTACTTGGGTATCTTAAAAATGCGAATTGTTTTCCAGAGAGGGGTATTTTAATATCCTCTGAGTTTGGAATATCAGGAAGCCTTAATTGATCTTTAGGTGTTTTGTGTTCATCCAATTGGGGTGTAATTAAATCAATAATTTGCCCGGAATTAGCGTTTGTTTGAGTATTGATAATAGTTTCTGTAACAACTTCTGCGTATTCAAATCCGGGCGCACTAACCTTTTCTAATTGTAGCTTATAATTCAGAATATTATGTTCATTCGCTGCTCCAGTAAACTTAGCATTTTCAATAAATAGCGCAGCAACCTCATGTGCAACCTTTTCTGCAATCCTGTGAAACCTTATTAAAATTGTTCTTAATTCAGGTGGTATTACATGCCCATCGTGGTTATTGATTAAATCTTGATAAAGTTTTGGAGAACCAAAAGCCTGTAGTAAACATTTTCGTTTTTCAGCATCAGATAAATGATTGCAGATTGTTTTATATAATTCTGTAATTTGATATGTTTCCTTTTTTCTATTTAATAGCCCATAATGAGATGCTGCCGCTATGTCTCTATGTATGTGAGTCGCTTTAGTTTTTAATACAGCTGCAATATCTTCTCTACTTATATAGGGAGACCCAGGGAAATTTTTAGCAAACGCATCGACAAACTGAATTGCACGTTCAATTGAAATAACTGGATAAGCCGCACTCCTCTCAACAATTCTTTTGGGCTTAGCAACAGATGATTGATCTGTTTGGGGTATATTATTATTCATCTGTTAATGTTTTAGCATTGTAAAGATAGATGTTTACTAACAACAAATGATGAAATATTTTTTCACTTGTTAACAAAATTTATAAATGATTGATAATCAATTATTAACTGCAATACAAAATTTCAATAAACATTTGTGACTTAGATGGTTTGAAAAATATTTTAGTAAAAATTAGGCAGATATTGGGACTAAGTGTATATTTACAGTACAATTAATTGAAATGGAAACGCAATTCAAGAACTTACAACAACTATTAGACTTCTTTAAGGATGAACAAACCTGTAAAGATTGGTATGAGCAACAACGTTGGGGCGGTTCTATTGCCTGTCCTCATTGTGGTAATGCGGGTAAGATATACCGTACTAATAGGGGTTTTAAATGTGGCGAAAAGCTATGTGGTAAGAAGTTTACTGTTATTAGCGGTACAATATTCGAGAATACAAAAATCAGTTTACGCCTATGGTTTGGTGCTATGTATTTAATATCTACCTCTAAAAAAGGTGTTAGTTCCTTGCAATTAGCAGAGCAATTAGGTGTTACTCAAAAAACAGCATGGTTTATAAATCACCGTATTCGTGAAATGCTGAAAGATAGCGCACCTGAAACCTTTACAGATGTGGTACAAATAGATGAAACACTTGTAGGTGGACTAAATAAGAACCGTCACGCGGATAAGAAGCATAAGAATACGCAGGGCGGCAAAGGAAAGTCCATTGTATTCGGTGCAAGGAGCATCACAGGAAAAGTTAAAACCTTAGTTATTCCTAATACTGAAATATCTACTATTCTGCCAGTAGTGAAGAACTGGATAGAAACAGGGAGCATTATGGTAACAGATGAAGCACGGCAATATCATAAGTCATTAGACGCTGATTTTTTCCATGTTTCAATAAACCATAGTGAAGGACAGTATGCAAGCGGATGCTTTACCACTAACAATATGGAGAACTTTTGGAGTACTTTTAAACGTGGTATTATTGGTATCTATCATTATGTATCACCACAGCACTTACAACGATATGCAACTGAATTTGAGTACCGTTACAATAACAGGAAAGATTCAGGGGTAGAGAAGTTTGAAACTGCTATTAAAGGGGCTGATAGTAAAAGGTTAACTTACGATACATTAACTGGTAAATAAAAAATCAAAAGGCTGCAATTATTGCAGCCTTTTTTATTAAGTTTACTTATATATAAGCATCAAATATGAAAACCTTATATTTTATTTTTCTTATGTTTTTTTCGTGGTGGGGTTTTTTAGGTTTTGCTGTACTTGGTTTATATAACTTAATACCAGGTAAATGGTATATATTAATACCTTGCTTTATTTTATCAATATTGTGGGCTGCTGTTGTTAGAAACTACGCAGAAGATTGGAGAAAAAAACACTATTAATTAACTTACCTTATCCCAACTCATATATAGTTGCCAAAAATAATCCATGCAAATAACAAAAGCGGTGCTTATTTCAGAAAACACCCGTTTAAAAAAGGAGTTAGCAAAGATTAAAAGGGATACGGATAGGGAAATTAGGGCGCAGAAAGATCAGATAGGCATTTTAAACAAAATGGCAGACGATTATTGTGGACAATGGAAAGAAGCTAAAGAAGCCTTTATAAAAATAGAGTCTGCAGCCTCTGCGAGCCTAAGTAAACTTTGGGGTACAGAAATCGAAAACAAACACCTAAAGTCCGATATACAATCAATAAAGAAGTTTTACCAAAATTTGTCGATTTGGAAGTTTATTTGGTGGAAGATTAAGCAAATAATGCCCAAAATGGTAAACAGCAAAATGCATACCATTAATGCCAAAGATTTGGTTATCTGGATGGAAAAGGCTTCATACTCAAACCATTTAAGACAAACCGGGGGAAACCCTAAATCAGAAAACAATCTTCAATAAGAATGAATAGACACAATCAAGCCTTTCCAAGTAAAGTTTCATCATATTGTTTCAATACAAAAAATTGAATAGGCGTGGATAACAAAATAAAGTGGGAAACCATAGAGCAAGACGGAAAGTTTGATATGTGCGCAAATAGGGGCGAAAGCGTCTCAAGAACTCAGATAGGGGAAATTGGAGGCAATAAATTTATCCGATTCCAGGTATTAGAAGCGTATTACAATCAATCCGGAAGAAGTATGGCATATAAGGTTATTAGTCAAACTGTTTTACCCTTTACTAATCAAGTAGAAAAATAATGCTAATTTTGTTAGTACAACAAATAACCCAACAACAATGGAAGGCAAGACACCCAAGAAACACGGAAGGCCAGCGATATACACTCAGGAACTAGCGGATAGGGTTTGCCTTGAAGTTGCCACAACAACAAGAAGCCTTAGAACTATCTGCAAAAAGCCGGGAATGCCATCGGTGACGAGTATTTTTAAATGGATACAGGAAGATACCAACGGTTTTGCTGAACAATACGCGCGCGCGAAAGAGGAGCAAGCGGATATGATGGTGGAGGAAATGATGGATATTTCTGAGCATACAAAAGAGGACCATACGGCCTTTACTGGAACCAATGTAGTGCAAAGGGATAGACTGCGTATCGATACCCGTAAATGGATAGCGAGCAAATTAAAGCCTAAAAAGTACGGTGAGAAAATGGATGTAACAAACCGGACGGTAAACTATAATGTTCCGCTAACCAAAGAGGAAGCCCAAGAACTCAACAAGTTATTGGAAGATGAGTATTGAGGTAAAAAAGGTAAAGATGTTACGGTATAAGACTCAGAAGTCTTTGCTATTCTTTACGCGGTATTTTTTCGTTCAAAGGTTTAAAAGGAAGTTTGTAATAGGCGATCATCATCAATTGATTTGTGAGGCATTGGAAAAGGTGTTACGGGGTGAGATAACGAGGCTGATTATTAACATAGCTCCTCGTTACGGAAAAACGGAAATAGCAGTAAAAAACTTCATTGCTCACGGTTTGGCACTAAACCCGGCAGGTAAATTTATCCATTTATCCTATTCTGATGATTTGGCATTGGATAACTCAGAGGAGGTAAAAGATATTGTTAAAAGCGTTGAATATCAGGAATTGTTTCCTGAAGTACAGATCCGGCAAAATACGGACAGCAAAAAGAAATGGTACACAACTGAGGGCGGCGGTGTTTATGCTACTTCTGCAGCCGGACAAGTAACAGGGTTTGGAGCCGGTAAAGTAGATGATGAAGCAAAAGATTTAGAGGATTTCATGTGGGATGAAAAAGAAGGTTTTGGCGGGGCATTGATTATTGATGACCCGATTAAACCGGAAGATGCTGACAGCGAATTAACAAGGGAAAGGGTAAATCTTAGGTTTGACTCAACTATCCGAAACAGGGTAAACAGTCGTAAAACGCCTATTATCCTAATTATGCAAAGGCTACATGAGCATGATTTAGCAGGTCATTTGATAGCTAATGAACCGGGGAAATGGACGGTATTAAGTTTGCCATCAATCAAGGAAGATGGTACAGCACTATGGCCTTTTAAGCATACGATTGAAGAATTGAGAGAACTCGAAGCCATTAATGAGATAGTATTTGAAAGACAGCATTTGCAAAGCCCGAAACCGTTAAAAGGTAGGTTGTATCAAAAGGGTTTCAGGACTTACAGGGAATTGCCGCCCGGGTTAACGGTTACAAACAATGTGATTGACACGGCAGACGAAGGGGCAGATGCTTTATGTTCAATTTGTTATAAGCCTACGCCATCAGCTATTTACGTTACGGATGTTTACTACACTCAGGACGGTATGGAAGTAACAGAAGAACAAACAGCTTTACAATTAGTTACCAATGGTGTAGATTCAAGCAGAATAGAAAGCAACAATGGGGGAAGATCATTCGCCAGGAACGTAGAAAGGATAGTCCGGGAAAAGTATCAGAATTATAGCATTTCTTTTTTATGGTTCCATCAAACACAAAATAAGCAAGCAAGGATATTCACTAATTCGGCAGCCGTACAGAATATGTTGTATTTCCCTGAAGGATGGGAAACAAAATGGCCTAAGTTTCATAAAGCGTTAACGGGGTATATGGCAGAAGGTAAAAACAAACATGACGATGCACCGGATGCGGCTACAATGGTAATAGAGGCAGAAACAAATATTTTTGAGGTTGCAGTAGGGTAAGACAATAAAAGCTAAAATAAATAACACGATGAGTTCACTCCTAATAACAAAGTCCTACACTCGTAATGATGTAGAGCCAATAATAGAAATAAAAGTAGGATATACTGCAACCCAAGAAGATGATGGGTGGTGGTTAATTACTGACAAAGAAGGGCAAAAGGTTTGTCGGGTGTCGGATGCTTCGGCAAAGGAATTGACTGTGGTTGAGGAAGAATATCAGATTAAATCAAACGAACTGAGATACGGAAGCATTGTATTGATGCATGGCGAAAAAGACACAGTTTGCGAGATAGGTCAATCATATAATGGGTTTTGCCAAAAACAGGGATATTTTAATTTGGATAAGGGATATATGAATCCCATTGCTATTACAGACGAAATTCTATCCAAATTTTCCCTGAAACTAACCACAAACCAAGAAACAACAATAGCCAAGTTTGAAAACAATACTTTGAACCTTCCAAAGAACAATGAACTATCCTACGACCCAGAAAGTAAGCAATTCATGTTAAACGGTATGTTCTTACCTGAATCACCAAAGTATGTTCACCAATTGCAGAACCTTATTTTTGCGCTTACCTTTATTGAACCTGTAATAACTGATTTATGAACCTAAACATAGACGGCAGCAAAGTAAATATTAGTTGGAAGTCCAACATTAGCACCCCTAGCCGTGTGTTATTGGCTAATCAGTTAATCGAGTTCTTAAACAAAAACGAACCATTTTTAATCTACGAAAAAGAAAACAACGGGCTAATCGTCATACCCTCTCAGCAAGTAACCTTTGATTTAAGCACCGGGAGCCTAACCAAACATGACGAAAAAGATCAGTTGGAATGGGTTGTTTCATGCGCCTTTGTAGCCTTTGATAAAATACGGGCATTAACTGAACTCGATAAAAAGAAACTACTCGATGCCATCCAAAAGAAAAAACTTGAAAATTCTGAGAGCAAGATTATTTTGCTGAACTAAGAATTTTAGCCTTCAAAAAAAATATTTGCTCAATTCCTTAGTATTCGTAATTTTACCCACAGACAATCTTCTGACTTCTCACACGCCATTTATTTAAGCCTCACAAAAGACCCTTATCTAATTCATTAAAGGGCAAACTTGAACTTTCTCGATAGAGCACGTTTTTATATAGCCAGTAAAGCGGCAGGTTTTGCGAATATCACCGGTGCGAGTACAGTTATTCAAGCCGAAATACTTCGTGGTATAATTACGTGGCAGGGTCAAAATTCGGTTTCGTTTGTTAATGATGGATTTTGTGGTAATGATATGGTTTACTCAATAGTAACAGCCATTACAGACAAAGCGAAGGTGTCCCCCTGGGAGGCGTACAAAATAAAGGACGAGAAGCAATACAAGATGTGGAAAGGGATTATGAGCGATCCCAAATTTGTGCAGAACTGGAAAGCGGTTGAAGAAATAAAAAACAGGGCATTAGAAGTTTATACGGGTGATGACAGGTTGAATGAATTGCTTATGTATCCCAATGATGAGGATACATTTTCTGATTTTGTTGAGGCAATGGGTATTTACAAATTGATTGTAGGTAACTCATACGCTCAGGCGGAATTGATAAAAGCAGGGGTGAACAAAGGCAAACCCAATAAACTAAATGTTCTTCCGGCTCAGTATATGTCAATCGTGGCCGATGTTAACCCATACCCCGCTCAAGTAAAAGGGTATAGGCTTTATATCGGAAGGTATTATTCTTATCAAAAAGAAGAAATCTGCCACGATAAATATAGGAACCTAAGAGCGGATGCGAGCGGATTGCAGTTATACGGAATGTCACCTTTGCAGCCGGCAGCCAAACTTTTGACGAGATCAAACGCCTCAAAAGACGCTAGCGTTGCGAATCTGATAAACGGTGGCCCGGCTGCAATGGTTTCTTTTGATATGGGAAACGGTGCACCAACGGGAGCCGCCACAACATTGGTGTCTGAAATGAAGCGTAGGTTTTTAGAGTTTTCAGGCCCCAACAACAAAAATAAAATAGCCATTGCCAATTATCCGGCAACTGTAAATAAAATAGGTCTTTCGAATGTTGACCTAGATATTATAAAAGGAGAAGCGCATGATTTAAGGCAGTTCTGTAATATCTATCACGTTCCCTCTCAGGTATTAAACGATCCTGAGAACAAAGCCGAAGCCAACGCCAAAGAAGGACAGAAAGCCCTTTGCACCAACGCCACACTACCGCTATTGTACAGCCTCGAAGCAAACCTTAACCGTAAACTATCAACTGATTGGGGTTACAAAGGAAAAGGAATTGTTATCGGCCCTGATATTTCTGCATACCAGGAGTTACAGGAAGATAAAGCAACTCAGGCAGCATGGTTGTTTAACACGGCCCTACCTATCAGAGAGAAATTAAAGATAATGGGATTAAAAATCCCTGATTATATGTCCGATGATTTACTGAATACAGTTTATGTCGGCACCTCAATGCAAGCCCTCGAACCTAGCCCCGATTTAATAGACCCATTGGATAATCCATCAAAGGATCAAGGTGAATGAAAAAGAAAAGGCAGCTTATTACAGGAATTACAAAAGTCTTTACAATAAGCTAACAAACACATTTCGCCCAAAGGTTGAAAAAGCCTTATGGGAAATGATAGATCAGTTCTTAGTTCATTACCGCATCCAACACCATGTCACGCCGGATATAATCCATTCAGCCCCACTAAAAAAAGCCCTTAAAAGACTCTACATCGTTGGGGGTGTTTCAAACGCTACCGTAGTATGGAAGAACATTAAAAAGCAAGTTTCAAAAGGTACAGGAAATCAAAACTTACGATGGTCATGGGTAATAAATGAATACTTAAAAAAGCATGGCCTTGAAAAAGTTACGATAGATATAACAAACACGCTGAAAGATCAGATTAAGTCAGCAATTATAAAAGGTCAGAAAGCGGGTTTAGGCGTGGATGAAATAGTAAGAAGCATAGAAGATAGTTCTTTTCCAAAATGGATGGCGGCGAGGATTGTTCGGACAGAATTAAATCAGGTAATGAATACTGGCGCAATGGTAGCGGCGGCAGATTCAAACATTGTTTTAAACAAGCAATGGTTAAGCACACTTGATAATCGGACAAGACGGATACCAAGAGATCAGTACGATCATCTGCACATGGATGGTACACAGGTAACATTTAACGACAAGTTTATTGTTCCCTCAACCAAGACAGTAGATGCAATGCTTTATCCAGGGGATCCATCAGCAAGCATTGGTAACCTAGCAAATTGTAGGTGTACTGTAGTATTTGTTCCGGCGCGCGATTCAAATGGATTGCCAATAAGAATACAACAAAATCAGCCATCAATAGACAACTCAGTTGCACAAACTGAAAGACCTGTTCACCAGGTTCCGGCAGGTTCAACGTATAGCGTGTTTCATGAACTACTAAGAACCGCAGCCGAAATAGGAGTAACGCAATTTATAGTTAATCAAATGCTGAATGAAGATTCAGATAAAAACTAAAAAAGATGGGTGAGATTAAAGTAAAGCAGATTGAGTATAAGGATACTTCCGATGATTCAGTAATGGATGTGGATACAGAAAAGCGTACCGCAAAAGTTATTTGGAGCCGTTTAGGCAACAAGGATTTGGACGAGGATATTATTTTACCGACAGCTTACACAAAAACAATCTCAGAACGCGGGCCGCTTGGTAAACAACTTATTTGGGCATTAACTGATCACAGAGCAAGCCTTAAACACGCAATAGGCAAGCCAACTGAATTATATGTCGATGGCGATAAACTTGTTGCCGTTACAAAAATATTGGACACGCCTTTCGGGGATGATGTGGCCAAAATGTACAACGCCGGATTAATCAATCAGCATTCGGTTGGCTTCAGTACCATTCAATCAGAGTACGATACAAACACAGAAGTAAGAACCTTAAAAGAATTAATGCTTTATGAAGGTTCAGCCGTGTTATGGGGTGCCAACCCTGAAACGCAGACAATCGAAATGATGAAAGGATTGTCTTTCGATGAACAAAAAACCGGATTAAACAAACGCCTGGAACTTCTTTTAAAAGGGTTCAAACATGGCACCTATACCGATGAAACTTTTTCTCTAATCGAGATTGAAATAAAACAAATCCAACAACTCATAGACCTAATCACCACTCCACCCGCGCCCAAAGGCGCAGTGAAGCCGGAAGTGCCAAAGAGCCTGTTTGATGCGTTCCAAAGTTTAAACAAATCACTCACCATTAAAAATTAAAAAAAATGGAATTGGAATTAATAGAAAAAGAGGTTAAGCAAATTGGCGATAACCTCAACACGTTCAAATCCTCTATCGAGGAAATGGCGAAAAAAAGTGGCGTTGATGCGGGCGAAGCAAACCGCATAGCCAATGAAGTAAAATCTAAACTGGATAGCATGACTTTTGCTACTCCTGAAGATTTGAAAAGTTTCAGCGTTGAAATGCAAAAGCAGTTCGATGAACTCGCTTCTATTGCAAAGAAAGCAGACTCTGCCCGTCCCGAAACAAAAGGATTAGATTTTGCCATCGAAGAAAGTCTGAAAGACTTATTCCCTAATCGGGGCGAAAAAGGTGTACCGGGTCAATCTAATCTGTACAAAAAAATGAAATCGCAGAACGATAAGTTCCGCATCGAATTGCCTGAGTTAAAAACAATGACTTTGGCAGCTTCCTTAACCGGTAGCCCACAGGCTTCTTATGCAACCAATCAGGGTATTCAGCCTGCGCAGTTGGTTAATCTGCGTGACCTGATCCCAACAATGAATACCGAAACCGGATTGTATGTTTACTACCGTGAGCCTAACCTTGCAACGAATAACATCGCTGTACAGTCTGAAGGTTCTGTAAAAGGCGAGAACTCATACTCTCTGAGTGAGGTACGCGTTGTTCAAAACTACGTATCAGGTTTCAGCCGTTTCTCTAAGCAGATGATGAACTCATTGCCTTGGTTAACTCAGGTTCTGCCAAGAATGTTAATGCGTGATTTCTACAAAGAAGAAAACGGATTGTTCTACAATGAAGTAATTCAGGCCGCAACCGGTTCAGCAACAACAAGCGAAACTGATAAAGTGAAGAAGTTCATCGATTATGTTGCGAACCAACGTACCGCCAACTTCAACCCTTCATTTGCAATCGTTTCTCCGGCTGACCGTGCAGCATTGGTTAAATCAACTTACACTAATGGTTACTATCCTGGAGCCGGTACCGTATTGTTCAACGGTTCTACTTTGACCATTGATGATACACCTGTGGTTGCTGCTTCATGGGCAACTGTCGGTAAAGTGTTGATCGTTGATAACACCTTCCTTGAAAGAGTACAGGTTTCCGGTTTGGCAATTGAATTGTCCTATGAAGATAGCGACAACTTCCAAAGGAACTTGGTTACTGCACGTGTGGAGTGCCAGGAAGAAATTGTTCTGATGTTAGCTAACTCAGCAATCTACGCCACTTTATAAAAACTAATGGGGAGGGGTTAAAATCCCTCTCCATTATTAAAATAAGCCATGAATATACTTTGCCATGTAGAGAACTATCCCCCTTACCAAAATTCAGGAGCGGAAACATATCTACACTCGATAAATAAGTTTTTGGTTTCGCGCGGGCATACGGTTAATGTAATGATGATGAAAAGAACGTGGGCTGCAACATATACCCACGATGGAGTGAATGTATTCCCGATTGATGGTCATTATGGAAGTCGAATAGTGGATAGCGATATAGTGATAACGCATTTAGACGCAACATTCGACACGTGGAAAATGGTTAAGCGAAAACCAATTCTTTGGATTTGTCATTCAGGGTTTGATTTCCCAACGGTACGAACCCATAGAGAGATAAATGTTCTTTATAACAGTCATACAATAGTGGAAATGGCAAGATACCCTAACCCACATTACGTATTGACACCGCCGGTTGATATTGATTATTTCAATGTTTGCCAAAAGCCCGAAAAGAATGAGTTCATAACACTTGTAAACATGAACGATTCTAAAGGTGGTGGGATTTTTTGGAGGATAGCAGAAATGATGCCCGATAAAAAATTCTTAGGCGTAAAAGGTTCTTACGGCAATCAGTTGATAGGGGCGGCAAGCAATGTGACTGTGATAGAGAATACTTCGGATATGCGAGATGTGTATAGCAAGACAAGGATTTTACTTATGCCATCAAGATATGAAAGTTACGGGATGGTAGGATTGGAAGGTATGGCAAATGGGATTCCGGTTATTGCGCATGATGGAAAGGAAGTATTTGGGTTAAAAGAAAACTTGGGATATGCGGGCATATTTATAAATCGGGATCAGCCCGAAAAATGGGTCGAAATGATACGAAAACTCGATAACAAAGTGGAGTACGGCAAAGTAAGCAAGCTGAGTCGCAAAAGGGCAGAAGAACAACGGGCAGAAGGTAAACTGGAAATGTTCGAAGATCATTTACACGTATTGGCGGGTAAGCAAAAACAAACTCACGTTTCAAAGCAAGAATATGCTCAACATAACTAATTCACCATATCCATATTTAGGAGCCGTTCCTAGCATCAACAGAATTGTTGATTATAAGTTAACGGAGGTGGGTTATTCTGAGCCTATCGATTTGGCTACGGCGAAATTGTATTGCAGGGCTTTAACTGGAACGGCAGAAGATGCAATTTTTACCCTTTTGATTACCGCAGCAAGGCAAGCTATCGAGGAGTACACTTTATTATCTCTTATCCCTAAAACGGCTCAGGTAATTATCGAAAATCCGGCAGCACCAATGGGCGTTCCTTATGGGCCAGTTGTGGGTGGAGTTACATATACTGATTCTAATGGTAACCAAACATACCCTATGCAAGTGGGGTTTGATTTTCCGGAAGTATTTACTTATACAGGGCAGTTAACGCTTAATTATTCATGCGGATATACTTCGAATGGTTTACCAAAGGAATTAATGGTTGCAATACTTGATCAGATAAATTTTATGTATGAGAATAGAGGAGATAATAGCGATACCGCACTTGTCTGCTTAAAGGCTCAATTGGCTTGTAATAAATATTCTCGTAGGGCATTATTCATGTAGCATCAAATACAAACAAATGAAAAAATTATTATCTTTTTTATCAATATTCTTGGTCTTTGGTTTTTGTGCTGATGCGCAAATAGATATTTCTCAGGCCGGGAATTTTGCTGTAATTAAAAATGGGAGTACGTATGTTGGCTCATATTCTTTGCCTACATTAAGTATCCGGGTGGGTCAGATAACTTCATCTGATACTATCAATGTGGTTATACAAATAGCCAACCAAAATGGAACAATAGTTGATCAACAAATTGCCGCAACAAGCGTATCAGTAAACACGGTATTAGCGGTTGGTTATATTGATCTTAAAAATAAATTAGCTTCTGCGTTTCCTTATCCATCAGGAGGAGGCGGAGCGGGGTCAAACGTAGCTGTAACTAACTTTCCTACTTTATATCCCGGGGATTCGACTAAGCAAAAACAAACCGTTTATATCACAGGTGCAAACTTACTTCCGGTAGATAGTACCAAAGAAAGGGCTGCTACATATATTATAGGATCCAATAAGTTGCCATTAGATAGTACTACGCAAAAGCAAAGTACATTAATTATCGGCGCAGGATTAAATGCATTAAATAATATTTATACTCAGCTTACATTGCCATTACCTACGGTTGCAAATGGAACTATTGGTGCAGTAAGTCTTTCAGGAACCAACAATATTACTGTTACAAATGAGTATGCAGTGGCTGCATCTGACTCAGTTAAACTTAAACAGTCTGTATATATTACTGGTGCGAATAAATTACAAGTAGGGGTTGATTCAACAACCACAGGAAAGAACGTAGTAATTTCAGGGGTTGGATCAAACCCTATCCCTATTACTGGATCAATAAGCAATGCCGGCTTTTCTGTTACTAATACCCCCACCATAGCAAATACTGGATTTGCTGTAACTAATACACCAACTGTAAATATAAACGGAACAGTACCCACAAGTATTGCGGGAACGGTGGCTATTTCTGCAACAGGAACAACTCCAGTAAGCATTGGGGCAACGGTGACAGTAACAGGTACAACTTCAATAGGTAATACTGTAACAGTAACAGGTACAACAACATCAACAATTGGTGGTGGTACATTGCCAACGGTAACAACCGTTTCCACTCTAACCACTCTTGCCAACGGGCAAACTGCATCAGGTTCAGCCGCCACAGGATCAGCATTAAGAATTGGAGGTAAGGTTGCACCAATCACAGCAGCTACTTTAGCAGTTGCATTAACTCCCGGTGTGGCTTATGATGTAGCTTTAACCACAGGTCAGCAAGAAATAATTAAGCCATACCAAACGGCAGAATTGGATTTTACTTTCAACGTATTTTCTACACTTTCCACAACTTCAGTACAGCAAATTATTCCCGCATCAGGTCAGGCATCAATCAGGAACTACATTACCAGTTTGTCGTATCAAACCGATGCGCCAGGTTCAGCCGGTAATGCTTGGATATTGGATGGGGCAGTTGCCGGTTCCTCCGTTACCATTGCAACCCCCGGTGTATTTACTTCAGCAGCCCATGACTTACGAGTTGGGGATGCTATTGTATTCACTTCACTTGGAACGATTACGGGTGTATCAACAAACACGATTTATTACATTACTTCAACATCATTTACAGGTACAACTTTCACCGTTGCTACAACTCAAGGTGGGGCTGCGATTGCAATTACGGGTTCAACATCAGCATTTACTTTTTATCGTGTACTATATCAGATTAGGTTACAGACAACGGCTATTGGTACTCCGGCAGTATTGACTTTTCCAACACCGTTAAGACCGCAACCAAACGCAGCCGTTAACTTGCTGATACCAGTATCGTTAACATCAGGAAATATTTATTTAACACCAAGCGGGTATAGAGGGTATTAATGAAAATAATTCATAGATACATATCGACAATTGATGTGGGCCAGTTCAGGGATATAATTCAGGTTATACCCCCGACTGACACCTCATCATTTGGTAATGTTTCAAGAGTATTTGACCCCGCGACTGCACAAAGCCAATATGCTTTAGTACATCCTGGGGGCAATGCAAGACAGTTGCAACAAGATAACGTAGTCTATGATAATATCATAACGGTTTATATAAGGTACACTTCAACATTAATGTCCAATTGGCAATTAATCTATGATGGTGCGCCTTATACGATTCATAAGAGTTCAAATGTAGATGCGAAAAACAGGTTTACTCAATTATTATGCTATTCTAAAAAAGCCGGATAAATGGGAACCTTTTTAAAACTGGATCTATCGGGAATAACACAGATACAGGAGGCCATAGAAAAAAAGAATGAGGATTTGATAAATGGAGTGGATGATGTAATGACGGCTTCTGTTTTGGATATGAACAAAGAGCAAAAAGAACTTGCTCCGGTAAATACTGGATTGCTGAGAGAAACATTAGGGTTTGATGTAGGCACACCACTTGTAAAGGAAGTTTTTAGCGGTGTTAACTACGCCCCTTATGTAGAGTTTGGAACGGGAGGATTAGTTGATGTGCCGGCAGGATTGGAAGATGTGGCTGTACAGTTCAAAGGACAGGGGTTAAGAAAAGTAAACCTACCCGCTAGGCCTTTTTTCTTTCCTCCGTACTTCGATCAAAAAGCCAAGATGATTGAGTTATTAAAAAAGTTATTAGGAAGATGAAAAACCCATCGTTAGCCCTTCGTAAAGCATACTACACCTATATTAATGGGTTAGGGTTAACATTCAATGGCAATCCACTTCCAATATATAACGGGATGGCACCGGACACCGCAACTGATTCTTATATTATTTTGAGTTCAGTAAATTGTCCGACAACACCCGACAAAGCGACTTACACTTTTAAGGCAAATATTTTGATTGATATTGTAAATAAAAGTGGTAGTTTTGGGTATCAGCCATCGGATACAATAGCCTCCTCTATTTTAGCTATCATCAATCCCGATTCAAGCCCCAATTTAAGCCCCGATTTTCAATGTGTTAACACCACTCTATTAGGTTTATACAATAGGGAAGGTCTTAACAATACTGAGCCATTTTTCAGGACACTTATTCAGTATGGGCATCTAATCACACAACTATAAATTTTAAAAGGCATGTCAGCAAATAAAATCAACAGCCGTACATGGCTGATCCTTCAATCCGATGATGGAGTAACCTATTTACCCGTTGGATGTTTAACAAACAACGATATGGATTTAAAAATACCTCCTATCGATGTAAGTTCTAAGTGCGGTAACGAATGGATTGCCGGGGTAAAGTTTGATGAAAAACTTACCGGAACTGCTTTCACAGACGATCAGTATGGTTCAATCACTTTAGCAAGTGCTGCTAAAATACGCGCTCTATGTGTTGCGCAAACTATAACCAACTGGAAAGTAGGACCCGCAAACCCACAAACAGGAGATAACTACTACACGGGTGTAGGCGTTGTAACTGATTGGAAAGAGGTTGCAAAAGACGGTGACGCAAACGTGTTTGATTTCTCCGTTCAGATTACTTTACCACCAATGACAGCGCATAACGCATATTAATATGTTTGTACTACACGTTAAAGATTCAGAGGGCAAAGCTATTGAGGTAAAACTCAAATGGTCAACATGGGCTATGAATAGATTTTGTCAGTTAGCCTCGTATCAAGAAGACGATAAGGGAAGGGATATTCCGTTAACTATCACTGAAATGTTTACGATACTAGGAAGTGGCAATTTTAGTTTTGAAAGGGTGTGCCAATTTATCCAGGCATCTGCAGAATGTGCTGATAGAGGTCCGGTTCCTTATACTGAATTTGATTACGCCGACTGGATAGATCAACATGGAGGGCTTTTTAAGAGTACGGGAGAGATAGCGGATTTTGCGCGTTATATCATCGAGCAAATTACAAATGATGTAACACCATTGCCGGGAGAGGGTGAACTCGAAAAAAAAAACAATCCTTAACGTGGGATGATATATTAGTACAGGCCGTTCAAAGCGGATTAAAGATAAAAGAGTTTTGGGCTATGTCATGGTACGAATTTAGTATCCATCGCATAGCCCATTTTCGTAATGATGTGAACGATTGGGCGCGAACTAGAAAAATAGCCTATATGATTTATGTAATGAATACGGGTGATAAATCTCGAATGTCAGAACAAAAGTTTTTAGGGTTACCAAGTGACGAAAAAGAGGACGAAGAAAGGCCGCTATCTATGGAAGAAGTACAAGAGGCATTTAGATTTTACCAAAACAACGGGGCTAAAAATATTCAGAACTAATGGCAGAAGATGTACAAAGTCTAAAGATTATTATCACGGCTGAGAATAAAGCGGCTTTAGCTTCATTGAAGCAAGCTGCCGAAGCTACCGATGCCTTTGGTATATCCGTTAAAAAGACAAGTGTAGAGGTTGATAATGCCGCTAATGCTACCGATATGCTATCGGCTAAACTTGTTCGTCTTAAAAAAGAACTTGAAAACGCAACGGATCCACGCAACATAGGAATTTTAAATAATTCCATCAAACAAACTGAACAACAACTTCAGTTAATCAATGCGGCGGCTCAACAAACGGGAGCCAATATCGAGAAAGGGATGGCGAAAGCTACAGTCGGCTTTGGTTCAGCCATAAGTAACGCCCGTAAACTTCAATTTGTTTTACGGTCACTCGCGGGAGTTGGATTATTTCAGTTGTTTACTTTGGGTGCAGAGGCTGCCATGTTAATGGCAACCGGAGTAGATAAATCTGCTAAAAAAACAAAAGAGTTCGCGGATGAATATATAAAGGCACTCGATGCGGCACAAGAGGGTTCACAAAAAGAAATTGCAACCGTTCAATCTTTAATCGCAGTAGCTACCAATGAGAGTTTATCAAGAGATAAACGCAAAAGGGCATTAGCTGAATTAAATAAAGAATATCCTGGGTATTTTAATAATACTGATAAGGATTTAACAGATACGGCGAAACTAAAAAGAATTACAGATGATTTATCGGCGGCTATTATCAGGCGCGGCAATGCGGAGGCTTTCGCTAGTTTAATAGGCAAAGAAAATGCAAAACTATGGGAGGCGCAACATAGTTCACTCGATCAGCAAGAGGCTAAATTAGGCACAGTTACTAAGGCATGGGATTATTTAAAGGGTTCATTACAGGCCGGAACAAGTCCAGTTTTAGGCATGATGAATGCCAATATGAATTTGCTTAACTCAACATTAGAGGAGCAACAAAATACCATAAAAAACTCTAAGGCAAACATTGCAAGCCTTACCGTTGAGATGAATAAAAATACCGAACAACAAATTTTAAACAATGATTTCGGTAAACTGGAAGCAAAAACAACAAAAGGAAAAGATGATGCTTATACCAAATTAGCGAAGTCATTAAAGGTAATAAATGGGTTGTATCAAAATAGGTTAATAGATAATGATGCCTTTAACGCAAAAAGCATAGATGCGTATGAAACCGCAATCAAAAGCCTTATTGAAAATGGGATAGACCCCGCAAGCGATGCTATTCAAAAATTAATTGGGTTAGAAAATCAACTTATCCGTCCGCGTGGTAACAAAGGCAAACTTTCTGAAATAATCCCTTACGTAAAACAAAACGATTATAACAGGGATGACCAAAGAAAGCTAAACGAGGGTAAAGGTCTTTCTATCGATAAAAATAGCATGGAAGGGGCCGGGGATGATGAACAAAAAAGAAAAGATTTACTCGCTTTGTCAAAAGAGGCGGCAACGGCTGCCAATCAATTAGCGTCTGCCTTTGTAAACGCTGTTTCATCAGGGGAAAACATGGGAACGGCTTTAATTAAAGTATTTGAAGATTTGGCTAAAAAGATTGCGCAGGCTGCAGTCGAGGCTTTCATATTTACGGCTATTCTCGATTCTGTTACAGGTGGTTCAGCCGATGCGGGAACGGTTGCGGGGGTTACAGGTGGTGGACAAAGTGGGTTTGGGTCAATATTCAAAAAGCTATTAGGATTCGCCGGGGGTGGTACTGTTTCAGGTCCTACGAGTGGTTACCCTGTTATGCTTCATGGTACAGAGCATATTATGCAGCCCGGACAATTACAATCTATCGTTGCAGCTTCCGCGCAAATGGGTTCTTCTATGGGAGGCGGAAATAATAATAGCGGGGGAGTATTACAAACAAGAATTTCAGGTAATGATCTTTTAATATGGCTTGAAAGAGCCGGTTATTCAATGAATGTAAGAAGATAATGTACGGACAAAAATATATAGTTCAGGCTGTAGGATTAAACAATAAAATGTTTACCTGCGAGATTTGGGAGAAAGGTTATTCCGGCTCTATTACTCAGATAGAAGCAGGAACCAACCCTTTTTTGCATTCATTAATTAATTCAACCGATGACGCTTTCGGGGGAATCGTTTCTTCAACCCTCGATGTGGATTGTAATATTACCAATTTTGTAGGAACGTTGCCGGATTTTAGTTCAACCGATGATCGTAAATATTGGGTTAATTTTTATGCCAAAGGTGCACCGGGAAGTTTCAATTCAACTATTCTTTGGAATATGTGGGAAGCTACTTCGCCGTTTGCAGATTGTAATATGCAAATACTTGTAAACGGGGTAATTCAAGTATTCCAATTTACAAACAATACGGGTTCACTTACTACCAAAGCGGGTGATATTGTTACAATACTTTTGGCTGTATTTATTTTACCAGCTCCTGCAGGCACAAATTGGTTGCTTCAAATTCAAAAAGATGGAACAGATATATACAATGTTTCGATAGACACTTCAACCGTTGTAATAGGAGCAAACCAAACATTTACTTTTGTTGCAAGCGGGGATTCTGTTTATACTGTAATATGTAAATCTTATTCAGCCTCTCAACCCGGGCCAACGGTTCCCGTAAATACGCAATACAACTTATTCCAGGGATTTATTTTGACCGATCAGGTTCAGCTACCTTTTAACACAGGGTACAAAGGATTGAAATTTACCTGTACGGATGGGTTCGCAATGCTTAAAAACATTCCCTACACCCCTATAAACAGGTCAACAGCAAATGAAACCCTACTAGCTGTTATTTTAAACTGCCTTAATCAGTTGCAGTTGCCTAATAACTTCAACTTGAATATTTGCCTTTCCATTTTTGCAAGTGGCATGAATGACAGGGGGGTGGGAACGCAATACGAGCCATTTTCACAAACATATTACGCTTATCGTAACTGGCTTACTTCAACCGGGGCAACTATTATCGGAACGGTGGAAACAAGCCCTTATATGAGTTGCTATGATGTTTTAAGTAAGATTGTAACTTCTTTCGGATGTGTAATGCGTCAATCGGGTTCAGAGTTTTTTATAGGCTCAGTTAGTGAAATGGCGGGAAGTAGTATTTATTACACAAAATATAATTCAGTCGGAACGGTAGTTTCAAGTGGTACTTTATCAGTTAATAAAACCGTTGCGCCTTATACAACAAGTGCACCTTATTACTTTGTCAATGGTTCTCAATATAAAATGCTGAGAAAGGGATTCCCTGATTTTCAGATTAAATGTCCGGCGGCATATTCACCTCAGGGGATTGATAACGGCACCATGAGTACATGGAGTAGCGGCTATCCTTATGGTTGGATTTATAGCCCATACGGGCTTGTTACCGGAACATCTTTAGGACCATACAACGCCCTTAAATTAGCCCCGACAGGTCCGTCCGCTCCGTATAATGTGGCAAATATCAGTCCATCAGTTGTTTCCCCGATTTATATTTACGACAAACTAAATCTATCATTTTGGATTGACGGGCAAACGGTTCCATCCAGTACCGTTCCGAAATGTTACGCTTATGTAATACTAACACCTTTAACGGGCGGTTACCAATGGTATGTAGATAAAAACGGGAACTGGGTACAATTATCTTTGGCTAATCCCAATCCCGTTCCTTATCCTGTGATTGGTAGCACAAGCAACGCTTATCAATCTGCTTCTATTTCTGCTAATGCTGCCCCGACTTCAGGAACTATTACAATAACGTTCAGTTGCGATTACGCCAACACGCTAACGTGTACCATTGCAAACGTAGTTTTAACTTATACCTCACAATACCAATATCACCTTATCAGAAATTCAGTTACAAACCTTTCTTATCAGAAAATAGTTGAATTGCCTTTGGGTGCGCCATCTGATATTGGGTGTATGACTCAGGTAGGTTCTTTGGTGGATAGCTCAAACACACCTTTAACTAATTGGTATAGATACGGAATAACAGAAAGCTACGACTGCCTATTGAGGCTTATTTACCAACAAATGTATAACGTAATGTCTGTGTCGTCATTAAACTTTGATGCAGATGTTATGAGCCTTTTTAATGACCCGGATTCAATCACGCCCTTTAATTCTTTTCAAGTAACAGATGCAACGGGTCAACTTTCAGCCTCCGGTAATTATTACTTGTTAGGTAATTCCAAAATAGACTACTGTAAAGATCAGGTTCAGGTTTCCTTACTCGAAACAACAAATACCGATTTATCAGTTACGCCTACCGAAATTAATGTACCTCAAAACAATTACTAATGTCAGTTCCTATACACGGCCTAAATGTTCTTATGTATGTAAATGACCCTATCGAGGGGAACATTTTATTTGCGTGTGCCCGTAACTGTACATTTAACGGAACGTTATCATTAACTCCCGTGACGAATTATGCGAGCAATCAATTTGAAGAATTTCGCCCTAATTTAAACGGGTGGTCCATGACCGTTGACGGCCTAGTAATAATAAATAACTATTCCTACGCCAAAATATTAAGAGATCAACAAGCGCGTATTCCTATATACGTTCAGTTTTCTGTGAACCAAGAAGATGGCACTTATGTTGTATATTCGGGTTACGGTTACACTACCTCTTGCTCTATTTCAAGCCCTTATGACGGCGCAGCCACTTACCAAGCCAACATTCAAGGAACCGGCGCGTATGGTGTTTCAAATAGCACTCCACCGCCACCAACTACAAATCCCGTGTACGAACTTCAATTTGCAGCCGCTTCAGGTGGCGAAACTTATTTGACAAACGCATCACTTGTCGGTGCGGTAGTGGTAGGACAATTCAGGGGCGGTTCTCAGGTGCCGTTAATTACTTCGGGTACACCTGTGGGTAACCAAATAAAGTTCACTACCGCATTGGGAAGATTGGATTTTGATACAGCTAATCCACTTGTAGCCGGGGAATTAGTTGTAGTACAATATAGATAATTTGGTTATTACGTTACAAAACGTAATTTTACACAGCCATTAAAAGCCACACATAAGCCACATACAAGACTATTCCTAACAGTCTATTGGGCTTTTAATGAAAAAAATATTCTTTCTCTCAGCGTTATTGTTTACGCTTTGCTCATTTCAATCTTCTGCGCAAACACCTTCGGGAGCCAAGTATAGGTTTGCCGGATCTTGGTTTAGTTCGCGCGATACTTCTGCGACAACAAGTGCGGACAGTAACTCTATTGTATTCAGAAAACAGGACAGCACTTTTTATGTAAAGGCTTTGGGGTATTGGTCGCCATTAGCAAAAGGGGCGCAATATTGGACTCGATCAGCCGGGATATTAAGCCCTTTAACCTCAACTGATACTGTTTCAGCTAAAAAATTTAATGTAGGGTCGTTAGGATTTACAGATGTAAATGTTTTGGGTTCCTTTCAATCTTCAGTTAATGCTTACAATCAAATTGTCCTACAAAATAGTAATAGCGGAAGTTCTGCTTCATCCGGTTATGTTGTAACAAACAATAACGGGACTGCTTCAACTTATTACGGTGAATTTGGAATGAATAGTAGCGGTTTTTCCGGGTCAGGTAGTTTCAATGCCCCCAACTACGTTTATTTAACAGCTACAAGCGGTGATTTAGCTATTGGAACGACTACAAATAACAACATTCATTTTGTACTAAATAATGGTTCAACTGATGCGGCTTTAATTAACTCAACCGGATTAACTGTAACGGGTGCAGTTGCTGCAACTTCATTTAGTGGGCCAGGAACGGGGTTAACCGGGTTGACTAAGTATTCCGATACGGCAACCATGCTTTCCCCTTATCTGCATTTTCAGGCAGGGGTAAAGTATTACGATACCGCAACAATGCTTTCCAACCGTTTAAAAATCAGCGATACGGCAAACGCTTTCAGCAACTACCTACGAAAAACAACATTAATACTTCCGGCAGAAGGTGGAACGGGTTACACTTCATTGGCTTCTTTGGCGGGGGATGCTGCGTTTACGGGTGCATTTCAGGCAAAGGCTACCAACCTAACAAGTTTAGCGGGGCTATCCTATGCAAGTACTTCCTTTGTTAAAATGACGGCTGCGGGAACTTTTGCGCTTGATGTAAATACTTATTTGACAACTTCAGCATCAGCAAACTTAGTTCCATATACAGGGGCAACGGGGGCGGTAACATTGGGAAGTAATTCGTTTACTGCGGGTGCTATATCAAGTTCAGTAAGTTCAGGCAACAATATAAATCTTGACAAGTCAGGCGGTGCAGCAATAAATTTTACTCGTTCAGCAGTTCAGCATTTCTTAATGGAAGATGACGCAAACGGGTTAGGATTTTACTATGGAAGTTCCCCAACATTGGGAACAACGGTAGGGCAATATGTAACTACTGGTTCATTAATTAGCACAAATGACGTAACAAGTTCAGGTGGGGTTGGTAGGTTTGGCGGAACATATACAGGAACGGGATATACCGGCCCTGCGGTTGAAATAGCTTACAATGGGGGTAACGCACAGGTATTTGGCTATGACAGGGGCGGAAGTGTTTATAAGCCGTTAGTATTGGCGGGAGGAACTGCCGGGGGTAATACAAGTCTTACTTTAACAAATACAGGTGCAACTTTTTCAGCAGGTGTAATAACACCTTCTTATTTTAAATCAACTACTGGGGCAAGCGGAACACTCGGTTCAGGGGCTGCATTCATATTCGATAACGGTCTAACGTCAACAAGCCAAAGAGAAATCACCCTTCAACTAAATGCTTCATTTGGGCTTTCGTTATGGTACTATAATGGAACTTCAGGAGTTAATACAGGCTTATCATTAAATAATGATGGTTCTGTTACAACTGGTGGAAATGTTACTATTCCAACTAACAGCTATTTTAATAATGCAACAAACTCTGTACAAATAACCGGAAATTTTTTCACTATAAACGGTGGTGCAGAATCTACTATATATTTTGATGCAAACGGTTCAGGTTCACGAAATAAATATATCCATGCAGTAGGTAACTATGATGATTATTTTGCAATAGGAGTAAGCGCACACTCAACAAACATAGGATTTGAAATATACAGGGATGAAACTTCTGGTAGTTACAATACAACTTGGGATATGCGTATGACTGGAAGTAGTACAGATTTGCAGTTTGCTAATGGTGGAACTTCTGTATTATCTGTTGCAACAACTGGTAAACTAACAGCAACAAATTTAATAGTATCAAAAGGCTACACCGTAGCCACTCTCCCAACTGGTGTAACAGGTGCATGGGCTTACGTTACTGATGCGTCTGGCCCTACTTACGGGGCAACGGTAGTAGGCGGTGGCTCAGTTGTAACACCTGTATTTTATAACGGTTCAAACTGGACGTGCCGATGATTTCCCTACTATTTATATCACTTGCATCCTTCTTTAACTCTGTTATGGATATATGCGATTTCAAATATCCTATCAGCATATTTCAGAACAAAAATCCCATGTTTTGGAACCATTCAGTTAGTTGGAACCAAAAAAAATTCTTAGGAATTGAAGTGCTGGACTCATGGCATATCGCAAAAAACTTAATGCTTTTATGCTTCATGGGATTCGGATATTTCTTTGAGGGCGGACTACCTACCATCTTTTTTGCATTGCTTTTATGGTTCATAGTATTTGAAATCTCTTTCAATAAACTTTTAATATCAAAAACCCAACCCAAATGAGAAAATTAATCACAACCCTTTCATTTCTTTTCATTGCGGCTATTTGCTTCGGTCAAAAAGATAGCACAGCAAAAGATACAACTATCCAAATCACAGTAAAACTGAATGATTTTAAAGCGTTGTTATTCCTGATTGATCAGAACATTGACAGCAAGAGAACAAGTAAGGAAATCGTTGAATTTCTTACTAAAAACGCAGCAATATTACCAACTGAAAAAAAGAAGTAAAGCATGGAACAGACCCATTACAAGGCAATAGCTGCGATAGGTGGCGCAATAGGAGCGGCAGGCGAAAATATCGTTCAGATGGTGCATACTCATTTGTTATCGGCAGAATCTCCGTATGCCATTAATTGGGCCGATACATTTCAGATATGCTGGAAATCGGGTGTGGGTGCCATTATCGGATTGGCCGTAAAACATTTTTGGGATAAAATCTTTAAAAATAAAAATAAATGAAAAACTTTTTAATCGAAGCGTATAATCGTTTCAAGGCTCCTACGCCTGTATTCTTTAAAAAATTGATTGTATTTGGTGGTTCCCTGGGAGTTGGCGCAGCTTCAATGCTTGCCATCAATGGGATTCCTCAGTCAGTTATAAACATTTGCCAACACGCAGCAACAATAGGAGCCGCAATCGTAGTGATTGCTAAAATGGCTGTAACCAATACATCAGACACAACAAACCCTTAATTATGACAACTTATAGCATTAACAAAAGACCCAACAATGATAGATCGGGTTTAATTATCCTTTTAATTGCGTTAGCTATTGGCATTGCAATGGCCTTATCAAGCTGCGGAACTGTTAAAAGTACTTCAGATATAACAAAGGTAAATACTGATACATCGGTAAGCAAAAACGTTTCCCATCAAGAGGTAAGCACTTTCGATAGTACCACATGGATTAACAATCACGGAACCTACAAAATAGTAGAAATCCCTGTATGGATTCATGACACAATCACGAAAAAAGATACTGTTTTATATTCAAAAACTACTGAGGGAGTTTATAATAAAGACAAATCAACTTCTATAAAAAAAGCATCTTACGATTCCTGGTATATATGGAACCATTACAACGTGTACACAAATTACGAAGTCGTAAAAACTACTGAAAAGAAAACCTCATTTAGTTGGTGGCCTTACATTATCACATTAATCGGTGGGGTTGCACTTGGTTTTTGGTTAAGTAAACTTCTTTCCCCGGAAAAAATATTGACCACAATCGAGGATGAATACAACAAGTTAAAAGCAAGTAAACTATGAGTGTAAAGAATTACTACCCGCAACTACCTGAAATACCCTACCAAAAAACAAGCATTGATATGGGAGCCGTTGTTGTACACGCTAAATCAATGATCGGAACTTACCCAAAAGAAGTAATAAGAACGGCTTACTGTGAGTTCAGAATGGAAAGCGGTAACGGTAAAGATGGGGTAAATAATAACTACGCCGGTATTCAGGCCGATTGCGGAGTATGGGAAGGGCTTGACTTAACCCATGCAACCGGAACAATGGTAAAAAAAGACGGCAACGGAGATATAAGGCGATTCATTTGCTTTGACGAATACGGCTATCAGATTTGCTTCAATTTCCTGTGTTACAAAATGCAACAAAGAGGCGTTTACATCGGTGCGTCAGGGATTAACACTCCCGAAGATTTAGCCCAAGCCTATGAGGAAAAGTGGGTTGCCAATCCTTCTGAGAATACTCGCGGCAATCGGGCAGACTTCGAATCGTTGTATCATTCATCTTTAACAGCTATTGCATGAGATTTCTTATAATATTGTTACTTCCCATTTTGGGAACGGCACAGGTCGTTAAATTTAAGTCTTACACGACTTATTATAATCCAAAAACATTAATCCCAGATTCCACAATTTGGGTTTGTTTGCCTCACGAAAAAGTCGCTGATAGAGAAGCGTCATTTCATGCATCAAGCGGCAGAAAAGATGTAAACAGAGATTACCACAAAAGCGGATATGATTTAGGCCATTGCGCAGACGCTTCAGATATGAACGGGGATAAGCAATCAGAATATGAGTCTTTCGATTTGAGCAATGTAATGCCTCAACTACCAAAGTTAAATCGTATTACATGGCTTGCTTTGGAAGATTACTCCCGCAAACTGGCCTTACAATATGGATATGTTACGGTCAAAACATCATGGATAGGAATTGACAAAACAATCGGGCCGGATAATGTTGTTGTGCCTTTGTACTGCGTTAAGAGGTTAAGTTATAATGGAATTGTTGAAAATTATGTTATGCCGAATAGGGATACAGTAATACGGCACCCTTTTACTTATTATAAAGTAAAATAATGACAAAGACAGCATTAGCGAGATCATTCCGGGCAAAATACGGGGAAAAAATGCCTACCCATAAACTTGCAAAAATACTTTACAAAGAACATAATTTATCTTTTAAAAGTATTGAAGATGCAAGATTCTTTTTGAGATCTATTGAAGGTAAGGGGGCAAAAAGAACAAAGATTTTACCTGAGTTTATTGTACCTCCAAGACCGATTAATCCGTATAATCTTCCCGCATCTGACGAAACAATCTTCGAACCATTCAAAATAACTGGCCACAAACGAGTGGCTATTTTCAGCGATATACACGTTCCCTATCACAATATATCGTGTATTACGGCAGCTTTGGACTTCTGTAAAAAGGAAAAACCTGATGCGTTACTGTTAAACGGTGATACTATTGATTGTCACAGGCTTTCTCGGTTTATCAAAGACCCTAAAAAAAGAAACTTTAAGTTAGAACTCGATACGTTCAAAGAGATGTTTAACATCTTCGAAAAACAATTAAAGTGCAAAATATATTTCAAGATTGGAAACCATGAAGAACGCTATGAGCATTTCCTTTATGAAAAAGCCGGGGAATTGGTAGGAATAGAAGAATTTGAATTTGCAAACATTATCAAAGCGAGAGCCAGGGGAATTGAAATGATAGGCGATAAACGGCCCATGTTGCTGAATAAACTTTGGGGCATACACGGTCACGAATATGTAGGTGGTATTTCTGCACCAGTTAACCCTGCCAGGGGTTTGTTCCTTAAAGCCAAAGAATCATCTTTTCAGGGTCATAACCACCAAACATCAGAACATACAGAACCGACTATTTCGGAGAAAATGGTAACAACCTGGTCACTTGGTTGCATGAGTGAACTACATCCTGCCTATATGCCACTAAATAAATGGAATCACGGTTTTGCAATTGTTGATCTTGACTCCAATGGAGAAGATTTTGAATTTAGAAATAAACGTATTCGTAACGGTAAAATACTATAAGATGGCAGCAAACATACCCCCAAAGTTTTTTTACAAGCTAAGCAAAATCGAGCAAGAGCAATTCGCAGTAAAGAAAATGAACGAAGCCTATCTAGCTGCAGAACAATGGAAGAAACTAGCCCAACAAGCTAGAAGATCACATATACCTGAACCCGAAGAAAGGCCCGATGAACTTTTAATGAAACATCCATGATTACCAAAGTAAAACACGAATCCCAAATTTACCTCGACCTGAAAGCACTAGATGAAAAGTGTTTTCCAGGTTGTGGGGATGAGTTTCTACCCAATCGGGATTGGTGGGTTATCATTGAAAAGGGAAAAATAAGGGCTTATTGTGGTTGTTTTTACTCTCAGGGAGTATGTGGATTCGTCAGAGCATGGGTACAACGTGAATATAGAGGGCAAGGATGGCAGAAAAAAATGATTTGGACAAGGATAAGGGCAGCGAGAAAACGATCTTCTGTGGTCGTTACTTACACAACACCAGACAATTGCCCGTCAGCCAATAGTCTAATCAAATGCGGTTTTTTATTACATGAACCTTCTTATGCTTGGGCCGGAAGGAATATGATTTATTTTATTAAGCAATTGTAAGTCTTTTCTCATAGTGTTAGTTTTGGTCCGGCCTGAGTTTCCACTCGGGCCTTTTTTGTTCTCAATTAAGCCCCAAAAAGTATTGCGTTTTTAAAATGCTTAGGGCTGTGTGCTGCTTTAAAAACGCAATATAGCAAACCCGCCCTGCCCGTTCGTGCGGGCAAATAGAGAGAGGATAACAAACAATAATAACTCAACATTATGTTACTTGGTTAGGGCTGTGTAGGGCAAAAGGTAAATTTGGGTGTAGCCTTACCTTTTGACCGATGGGGGAGAACTTCCTTGTTTTTTTTGAGCGGCGGAGCCCTTCGCTTTAATCAGTTGGGAAGGGGTGCCCGACGGGCAACACTTTTATCTACCGAATGTATAAACTAGGTGTTATGAATAAAACATCAATTAAACAACTTGATGAAGTGCTAAGTTATATCTATGAAAAAAATTCTGAATTAGATATAAATAACGAATACAAAAATTTTTCTACAATAGATAAAGTGCAATTAGTTGCAATTATTGAACACTTTTTCAATGATGGATTACTCATTGACAGAGGTAATAATAGAGCAAAGTTTTCTATTAATTATAAAGGGATGATGTTTAAAGAAGCTGGAGGCTATGCTCAAAAAAAGATTATCGATGCCCGAATCGAAACGAAAACAAATCGGAATGAGTGCCTTTTGATTGTTGGGACGTGGTTGGCGGGAATTGGTGCATTGAGTCTGACTGCTTGGGAGATTTATAAAACATTCGTTTTACGAATCTGTTAATACTCCTCACCGTTACAAGTGAAGCGTGGGAAAAAAACAAGGAAGTTCGCTGTGCGCCATTTAACATAAAGATTAGTTATTAGTGTTTGTTATTTCCTCCGGGTTTGCTTTTTGGGGCTTAATTGACTGTCCCTTTTTCGCTTTGAAGCACTAAATTACTAAGAAATTTGGTATTTCAAAACTTTATTTTTTGGTTGGGGGTGTTAATTATTTTATCTACTCGATTGTATTTTGTTGCAGAATCTAAATATCTAATTGTTTCGGAGTTATAGTATTTTGCTTTATTTGAATAAAAAATAAATGTGTCAGTTGATGAACGAATATCCATTTTATTTATAAAATAATGGGTAGAATCCTGCATAGTATCTGCGGTTTCAATAAAATTATGCGCTAACTTTAATTGCCTATTTATAGGTATAAACCAAAATATTATTACCAACACCGAAAAAACTATCATTGCAAATCCAAATATTAATTTACTCATTTTATATACTGTTTAGGGTTAGGTAGTTAAAGGGGGTTATTATAAATGAAGTTCAAATTTGCAGTTCAGTTTTACCCACTTGCCATCTCTTTTAATATATCCATCTATATACTTGCCAATTAAACCACCACTTGCCATGCTCCCAAAAGAAAGGGCTATTGTATCTTTCCCGCTAATTAAAAACTGAGGTGGTTTAGATGGAACACTAGTTGTCATATACCAAGTTTTATACGAAACAACCATGCCTGTACCTTCTATTATTCCATTTGGTGAACCGTACTTAATTATTCCATAAGTTGTATCTATATCTGTTGTTTGAACGTAAGACGAATCGTGCTGTTTAAAATCTTTGGGTAATTCAGGAACCCATTTTTCAGGCAACCTTTTTTTCTGCCCACTACAATTAACAACAACAAAGAACAAGGTTAATACTAGAAGTTTTTTCATATTTTGATTTTTAGTTTTTAAACGGTTCAAGTAATTTAACAATCTGAGGAATAAGCCAACCCGGGATTTCTTTACATAGGCTGATATGTTCCATTAAATCAGCCGCTCCGGGCATATCGTGCGTTTGTCTTGCGAACTCACAGATTATGTTGTAATGATCTAAATCACCACTGCTCAAATCTCGCTGCATTGTTTCCTTTAAACCTATCTTATCTAATCCGACCATTAGTTTTTTAAGCCATGTTTTTTGATTTTCAACAAAATAAAAAACAGCGTCTTTCAAAGATCCTGCGGGTAGTTTCATTACCTTATTTTCCAGGCACATAACATTTAACTTAGTCTGATAAGTCATGCTTGCAATGAAATCAAGTGCGATTAATTCCAATTCTTTTTGCTCTGCCATATATTACCATTCATTTGTTTTAAATCCATCATCGAATTGAGAGTTAGATTCAGTTATGCTTCTAATGGGTTTCCAGCTAGAAGGTAACTCTGTTTCTTCCCATTCTTCAAATTTCTGAATATCGAGTTTTGCCCTTAGTTTAATGGTTTCTAGTGAACCGTTTCTATGCTTGGCTATCCTTACATGGGTTTCTCCGTGTGTACTTTCGCCTTGTTCGTTGTTCATTACTTCATAATATTCAGGCCGGTAAATAAACATAACCATATCTGCGTCTTGTTCGATAGCACCGGAATTATGTACAACTATTCCATTGGTAATAAAGTTGTGTGTAAATGGAACGTGTAAATCACATACCCTTACTTCCTCAGTATTTTTTTCTACACTATACAATCTCCCCCAACCCATATTTTCCATTGTCATAAAGGGGGATTCTTCAATCGTGGTTATTCGGTTTTGAGAAATAACTTCTTTTAGCCTTGTTTTTGAGATAGATTTAAAAGCCCCGTTTTGCTTTTTCTGCATCCTGGTTTTAGTGCTCGAGATAAGTTCGTCTGTCAGTTCAATAAAAATAGAAGGTGCAGGGTCTATATATTTATCAGATGGGATGCTTAAATCGTTAAATCTTTGTTTGTTTGATACAACAATGCTCATATTTTCATTATCTGAAGAAGAACATCTTATTTCCCAAATATTATTGTAAAAATTCACAGTTGATCGAACGCCGATAGTTAATAAGAGCCAACTAACCTGTCTTGCCAATAACTCGCTAACGGTTGAATATTTAGCCGCCCCATTTGCAACCGTTCCGTCTGATTCCCATAAACCACGCAAAAGATCGATATGCGTTTCATTAGAGCTGCCTAAATATTGTTTAGGGATAAACTTTGTATAACAAGTACACCCTTCCATATTTAATTCCCTGATCCACTCCATCAAAGGATTTTTAAGGCTTCCCGATTCAACTCCGTTTGATAAATAGGTATCATAAACATTATCGCTTTTTTGAGTTTTTCTGTAACGAACCGTTACACCAAATTTGCTTACCGCTTCTTTTACTTCGTTATCTAGTTCTTTCCGGTAAATAAGTGAAGGCGTGCCCGTTAATCCTCCATTGCCAATCAGCCAACCCAAAAGCCTACCATGAGGTAAATAGCCCTTGTTTGCATGAGGGATTGATTTAGGGGAAGCAATTACATCGCGGTTAATAGATAGGTCACAAACCTTTTTCCACCCAACACCGGTTAAAACTAAGTGGTTTGCCGTTGCCTTGAATTGCCCGAATTGGGTTTTAACGGTATAAACGGTATTGTATTTCTTTTCGATAAAATCACAACTTGAAATTTCTACACTTTCGCCACAGGTAATAATTTTTGATGGCTTTTCGCTCAGCCGCTGAACTCCCTCCGGGGTATAGACAAATTCAGAGATAGGCAAACACTCCCTTAGATCGCTCAACTGTGGCATTTTCTTTTCGCCGGTCCTCGATTCAACCGCTCTCGATAGTTGGGAAAGCGCGATAATTGGAACATTTAATTCCTTTGCCGTAGCTTTTAAATTCCGGCTTATTGTGCTTATTTCTTGCTCCCTATTACCTTTGTTTTCCCCCGTTCCGCTCATTAACTGTAAATAGTCAATAATAATCAGTTTTACTTTATGCTTATTAACCATTCTTCTGGCTTTTGCTCTAAACTGCATTATGTTGATAGCTGCCGTATCATCAATATAAATAGGGGCAGATTCAAATTTCCTTACTCCTTTGCCTAAAAAGGTGGTGTACTGATTATCGTTTAATTTCCCCCTGGATATGCTTTCCATCGGTATTTCACTTTCTGCAGAGAGTATTCTCATTGCAAGCTGAGAGCAACTCATTTCAAGGGAAAAAAAACCAACACCAACTGGATTAACTTCATTCATGGCTGCGTTGCGGGCAAGATTTAAGCCAAGCGCAGTTTTACCCATAGATGGCCTCGCCGCCAAAATAATTAAGTCCGTATCTTGCCATCCATAAGTAACTCGGTCCATACTTTTAAAACCACTTGTAACTCCTGTTAATTCTCCTGAGTTCTTTCTTAAATTATCCACTCTCTCCACAACTTTGGCAGCGGCTTGTACGGCTGAAACAAAATCTTTTTTCAAGAAACTTGCCGTTATCCCAAAAATCCCCGTTTCAGCCTTATCTAAGAGGTCGAATACATCGGTAGTATCTTCGTAACCTTTACTGATTAACTCACCGCAGATGCGAATTATTTCACGTTGGATGAACTTTTCAAGGATAATGCGTGAATGTTGTTCGGCTGCATGGGTGTGAACTACTTCGTTTGTTAGTTTGGTTACATAAAATGGACCTCCGATGTATTCTAAAACACCTCTTTTCTGAAGTTCAGTAACTACTGATCTAATATCAACTATCATATTTTTTTGCTGAAGCCCACACATGGCTGAAAAAATAAGCTGATGGGGTTCTGAGTAAAAACATTCCGGGCGAAGTATTTCAATAACGGTGTCTATAACCTCTTTTTGTTCCATACAGGCACCTAATACCCATTTTTCAAGTTCTATGGCCTGAGGAGGTAATTTGCCATAGATAAGGGCATTATCTGTCTTTTGCTGATCGTGCTTTTTCTTGGTTGTGGCTAGTTCCATTCTATTTATTCAATTCGTTAAGTGAAAGTTTTATTTTCTTGTATCGAGCCCAACTTACTTTACCGGCTTTTAATCCTGTCACAGATTCAAAATGTTGTTTAGCCTTTTTCTTTGTAGTTGAATAGACAAAAAGGTTAAAGGCTATTATTCGATATAATCGGGTTCGTTTGTTCATTTTTCATCCCTCCTTTTCCAGTTTAAAAGCGTCAAATAAGCTGAAACCCTTTTTTTGTGCAAATCAGCCCAATTGTGCATATCTGAAAGAAGGGTACGAATGTTTTTTACATCAAACCCTTTTTCTTTTAACGATAAGTACTGATCGATGTTAAAAGGTTCTTTCATCTTAGCTACTCTAGGAGCAAACTTGTTAATCCATTCCTGAAAATTTTTAAAAGCCTCTTTTTGTTCGTTTGAATACTCAGGTGAAGGGATGGGAGGCGTAGCCGACTTGCCATCCCCTTCTATTTCTTCTTCGTATTCTAATTCTATTTCCTGTTCTATTTCAGGCGGACTTTGTGCTACCATCGTGCTGCCATCGTGCTGCCATTCGGTAGGCAGGGGAAAATTTGATCTTTTTTGCCTTAACCTTTGGTTAAAATCTCTTATCTGTAAATACTTTTTTCCTTTGGCTTCGTAAATCGCAATAAGTCCGGCTTTTTGACACTCAGTCAACAAACGGGAAATATCGGAATCTCTCACTCCATCGGTTAAAGGAAATAGATAAGCTGTTAATAATCTAGGTTCGGCATAGAAGCATCCATAATCGTCTGCTTTCATAATAAGACGGGTAAAAAACCTTTCAGCGTGCACAGATAAGCCAACAAACTTTTGCGAAGTAGTCCAATCTCTAAGCATTCTAATCGGCATCCTTATTGTTTTTCAGGTATCTTGTCCAGTCCTATTATGAAATATATTTTTTCTTCTTTGTAAAAAGTTTTGAGTTCTTCCATCATTATTTGCCTTGACTTCACGGAATAAAACTTTCTTTTGGTTAGTAGCTTATTCGTTGCTACCGTTCTAACTGAAACGTGTCCAACTATATTATCCCTGGCAACCCACTCAGGTAGTTTAACAGGAATGGGTTTAATTTCAATTTTTGAGGTCATAATAAATTACCCTGTTTTACTTCTGTAACATTTAATAATAATGGCTTGATCTGAACTTCAATCCTTTCTTTTCTTTCCCTGTCCTGAATAGGCAATCTTCCACCTGATCGAATACAACGCCTTTCCTTATCAAGAATTTTTAATAACTCTGAACATAGAGAAGATAAGCGTGTATATTTTTCGATTAGGGTCATTAACGGAAAAATATTTTAAAAAGTTACCAAAGATGAGAATCTTTCAAAGCCGTATGCGTTCTTCTTTTTAAGAATAGGGAACAAGTCTTTTGCTTTAATACCCTTATCCAATATCTTTTCTTTCTCTTTGCCTGTAAATGTTTCATTGATAAAATTCATGCAGCCCATCTCACAGGCCCCAGTGATAATGCGGTAATATGGTACAGTGATTATTGTATCAGCTTTAATAGGGTCTTTTTTTAACTTTTCGGCTATCAACTTAAAGCTAAAATCTTCTTTGGCTTTTTTTAGTGTATCACCATGAGCGTGAGTAGTTCCGTCTGTAACCAGGAAGAACTCTTTCTGCGAATGAACTTTTTTTACACGATAAGCGTTGCCACGTTTATTGACAATCTCTGTAAATATCCCATCTGCTTTTACATACTTTCCTTCTTTCCAAAATAGAAGCTTATTTTTCGGAGTATCAATTTTGCCAGAAGGCTTTTTGATTGTAACATTTTTCCTCAAGTCACTGTTCAGGTAAAGGTCACCGCCAACCGTAGGATTGAAGCCCTCAGGTATTGAGGTTACACTGCTCAGGTAAAGGTCACCGCCAACCGTAGGATTGAAGCCCTCAGGTATTGAGGTTACACTGCTCAGGTCAAGGGAACCGCCAACCGTAGGATTGAAGCCCTCAGGTATTGAGGTTACACTGTTCAGGTAAAGGGAACCGCCAACCGTAGGATTGAAGCCCTCAGGTATTGAGGTTACACTGCTCAGGTCAAGGGAACCGCCAACCGTAGGATTGAAGCCCTCAGGTATTGAGGTTACACTGCTCAGGTAAAGGTCACCGCCAACCGTAGGATTGAAGCCCTCAGGTATTGAGGTTACACTGCTCAGGTC
>Ga0208872_1000240_pt1 | contig 47523 bp, 64 predicted proteins | sample CryBogCBH12Aug08_FD_185508 | JGI IMG/M metagenome (GOLD analysis project Ga0208872, IMG submission 185508) | Freshwater microbial communities from Crystal Bog, Wisconsin, USA - CBH12Aug08 (SPAdes) | ecosystem: Environmental > Aquatic > Freshwater > Lake | place: Crystal Bog, Wisconsin, USA...
AGTTGAAACCAGTGAGACTTGTTTGGTTCACAAGCAATACTCCGTATGTGCTTACACGATGGAGCAAGCCAAAGACATTGTGATGCGTGGTGATATTTATGATGAATACAAGGAAATTGATCACTGGATTACCGATGATGTTCAAGTAAATGAAATAACCAATATCAAACATTCAAGAGTAGTGGAGGAAGACTGATGTTTGAAGTTCAACACTATACCTTGTGCGATGGATGGATTAACTGTTGGTCGGAGGAGGATGAAAACGGAGTAATGATCCCCTCCATTTATAGGACATATACCGAAGCCCTAGATGCCTTGAATGAATTTCTTGAAGATGATTTGATGGAATTTAACGCTGGCAATATTGATTCGATGTATGAATTAGACGAGTTCAGAATAATGGAGATTTTTTGATGCCTAAATATCGAGTATGCATAGCAAGAGAAGAGACTACCCTTTGTTGGATAGATGTTAATTGCAAGACAGAAAGCAAAGCTGAAGATCTTGCTTGGAAAATTTTTAACGAGGATTCTTCCATTTTGGAAAAAGGAGAGTTGGTTCATGCCGATGAATACATTGATTATGTAACGGAGGTGCATGATGGACTATAACCAGTTGAAAGACTTGGTTGGCGAGGACAATGCCATTTCAGTCTATGACTACTTTGCCGACTTTACAGTCGATAACTTGATCCAGTTGGTGCTAGATGGCTATACACCTAGCCAGTTGTTGCACCTTGCCAAGCAATTAAACCCAGTGGAGGATGAAGATGCCTAGATATTTAGTTTATATAGATTGTGCTGATATATCAGTTATTGATGATGCCTTTGAAAAAGGTTTAGATAATTGTGATATTGACGAATATTACACGCTGACAGAGGATGGAAGTCCTATTGTTTTTGAAGAGGGAATGGTAAGCAGTCCTGATATGTGCAACGGAATGGCAATTCGTTGTACAGGAATAACGGAGGAATAAATGCCTAACATGAACCGCCTACACCGATTTAAGGAATTACTTTGGGGAAGGTATGACGATAGGATTCGAGACCAAGAGGATTGGTTTTACAAGGGATGGGGATGGGAAATTAACTTTGTGGAAAACAATGACCAAAGCAGTTGTGTTGCTTATCGAATTAAAGACGGCACTACTGACTGGAGCGATTACATCATCCTTGAGAAGTATGTTAAAGAATGGAGGAAAGTGGTATGAATAAATGGGAAGTAGTGCCATTTTTTGACTATGACGATTACTACCAAGTTGGTAGAACAGTCATGGTAGATGGAAAGTATAAATTTGAATCAAAGGGTATTCGGTATAGGGAAAAGTCTAAAGCTCAGAACCATGCCAATAAACTAAATAAGGAGTTAGCAAATGAACCAAGCTGATAAAGATGCAGAAAAGTGGATGGAAATGAATCAGAGGGTGCAGTATCGCAACCTTATTAAAGCCAAAGAACTAGGCGATCTTTATTATATCGACCAACATGGCACAGTCATTGTCCATGATCCGAAAGCAGAGAATGAACCTAAAGAACTGTAAGGGGAAAGTGCCAGTCTTTGTAGGGGGTGATACTCCTTACAAACTGGTGGACTTTCCGACTAGGGAGCAGTTTGACGAGATGTATAAGTCAAACAATAAGAATCTGCGAGATAAGTATTGGAATGTTTTGAAGATGCGTTCACAAGGGCATACACTACTGGAGACTGGTAGTGTATGTACCTTAACTCGTGAAAGGATCAGGCAAATTGAAGCTAGATTTTTAAGGAAAGTAGTAGTTTCTTTAGAGACTGGGATGCTTTGAAATTGCCTACTCTCTTATGATAATCGTTGAAATCCTCCCCGATTGTTGGGGAGATCCAATACGGCTTGCCTGTTTTTTTGGCAGTCATTTCTCCGACACTGTTGGGATCGTTATCGGCAATAATGATCCCGTTCCCGATGTTCCGATTTACAAACTCCATGTTGCTTGCACTAAAACAAATATAGACCGAATACGGCAGATTCATCTGTTTCATAATATCCCTGACGGAAAGACCAGTGGCATAACCCTCGCAAAATATTGCAGTCCCTTTTGCTCCAATAGTGAAAGTTGCTCCTTTGCTAGTCTGTCCATGCAAGAACTTCTTGTTCCCCTCGTCATCAATGAGTTGGCATCCTATCAAGGTCTTACCACTTCTCATCGGAATGACTAGGATTTCTTTATCATCTTTGACCCAAACATTGCCATGCTCGGCAGGGAATCCCTTTTTGACAAGGTATGGATGTGGTTCAAGACTGCACTGGCTAAGAATCCACTCTGCTTTTTCCCTTGCTTTTTGTGCCAGTTGGTCTCTTTCTTGATTTGACGAGGCTATACGCTTCTTTACATCCGCTGACGAGGGCGATTTTCCTTGCGCAAACCAAGTTACAGGCTTTTCCATCGTTGCCCAGTTGATGACCCAACCAACCTCGCCTAAGAACTTGTAACGACCATTGGAGGATCTTGGGTGGTCTTCTGTTGGAGTTGCGACCCACTTGTCGTAGATAACATTGTTTAGGATCAATCCATGATCCCTAGCGAAGTTGACAAACTCAATCATGCTACTTTCCTCATCTTATTCTGTCTTTTTGACCATGCGATATTGCGGTGCTGCACCCATTTTTGAGTTTCCAGTGACGGCACTCTTCTGACCTCATCTAATCCACGAGGCCATACGCCAAACTTCTCTCGATACTTGTTGCTTGCCCAATACGGGTTATAAAGTTTCTCTTGGGCGATATAGAGCAATTCTGAATAGAACTTTTGCTTCACATCCTTTTCTACTCTGCCGTTAAAGCCAAGCTCAATAAGCTCTCCCTCGACTGCTTCAATTTGCCGTCTTGGTCTGACATAGCCACATGATGCACACGAATGACTGCCTTTAATCCATAGGGCATGGCATTGTGGACATTGTTGTTCTGCCTTTTCCCCTTCTGTTGGTTCTTTCTTGGTCTTTTCAATCTTCTTATCAAGATCTTTGACCCCTTCAGCGTAGATTTCTTCCCAGTCTTCCCTAAATCGGATGTAATTTCCTGAGTGATCGAGCCATAAACCGAACTCTTTCCCCTCGTAAGAACGCATTACACGACCCAGTTGCTGAATATGAGAAGAAAGTGACTTACTAAATGGGCGAGCTGATACCCCAACCATAACATCAGGCACATCAAACCCACGAGTGAGAATATCAGTAGCAATAAGCCCATGAATATCTGTATCAGGCTTGGCGAAGTCATCGATTACCTCCTGTTTGTATTCGCCACTATCCTTGTAGGATATGCTGACGAAGTTATAACCTTTACGAGCAAACTGCTCTACTAAATCCTGACCATGTGCGACACCAGCACAAAACACAATGGTCTTTCTTGGTCTGCCAAAAACTTCATGGCACTTCTTAATCCATTCGGCAACAATGTCCCCAGTGATCTGCATACCACGCTTGGTAACTTCTTCAGGACTCCATTCTCCTGCCAGTTTCTTTGCCCCTTTCATGTCAATTTCTTTGGCAATAAAGACCCTCAGTGGAGCAAGCCACTTGTCGTTGACAAGGGATTCGGTAGTCGATGCACACACCACATTGGAATAGATATGACCTAGACCTTTGGTGAACGGAGTGGCGGTAAGCCCAATGACCTTGATCTTGGGATTGGTCTGAATGATCTCGGTAATCTGCTTGCGAGTGATATGACATTCATCTACGACTAGTAGGTCGATATCAGGGAAGTTTTGCCGTCTTTCGATGGTCTGTGACGAACAGATTTGGATGCGTTGGGTGGGATCTTTTTTCCAGTGATCAGCCTGTAAAACCCCATGATTGATTGAATACTTGGTAAGGCGAAGACTGGTCTGATCAATCAACACAATCCTGTCAAGGATCATGGCAGCCCTTTTGTAATTGTCTGCCGTAGCCTTCATCAGGTAGATTGCGACTTCTGTCTTACCAAAGCCTGTTGGTGCGTAAAGGAGTTGGCATCTATGTCCGTCTTTAAATCCTTGACGGAGCTTATCTACCACCCCCATCTGATGTTCCCTCAGTACTAAATCCATGACTTACTTCTTCTTGGATAAAGATTTGACCTGACGGATCAATTCAGCGTTCCTTTGTTGATACATATCTCGGCTATCACGCAGAGCTTTGTTGTCAATTTCAAGGACACGAATCTGCTCACGCAAATTCACCACTGTGTCGTGGATGTCCTCAACCTCAATCTCGGTAGCGTTCCATCGTTTGGTGGCGATGATGTCTCTTGCTTCTGTGAGTTCTTTATCTAGGATGACGATGGTGTCGGTGAGTTCTTGAATCTTTTCTTCAACGGAGGGTTCTTCTTTTGGTTCTTCTTTGACCTCAACCTTGGGCTTTTTCAACTTCATGGTAGCTTCTTTGCCATGCTTGTTGATGTAAGTAACCTCTTCTTTGGGTGTCTCCTCCAGTGACTTACGAATACGACCTATGGTCATGCCTGACACGCCAATGTGTTTGCCAATCTGAGCGTTAGACCATTTACTCCATTCGGAGTCTTTAATCATGTCTAGAACGATTTGGCGGTTATCTTCTGATGTATGGGGTATGCCATGCTTGTTAGAGCCGTAGGCAAACAGTTTGGCATCTCTGACTGTGCCTTCCTTGACATCGCAGTCAATCGATACATTGCCTATTTGTTTGGTAGCGAAGTATCTGTGGAATCCTGCTGATAGCCAGTAGTCTGAGCCGTCAAAGAACACTGTGATGGGTGGAAACTCCACCTTCTCACGCATGAGATCTGCGTATTCTTGTACCTTATCTTGATTGAGTTGTTTGCGTACTTGTGTGCCACCATCAATACGGATGACAGCAAGATTTAATCTTTTCAATTTATTTCTCCTAGCAGTTGGAAATTCCAGTTTAACAATATTAAATTACTTATTCAATCTTTTTTTCATTACATATTTCAATCTACATTTATAAGAACAGTAACCACGTTTCCTATGATGTAGCCAATCTACTTGCATAAAACTGATACCACAAATACATTTCATACGACCTCCTATCAGGATTGCTAGATTCAGGGCACAACTATCCCCAATTAAGGGGATCAGTTGTTTTTTCAGTCTTGCTGAGTTCTTATTACACAATATTGCTTCGATGTCTTTGTCGTGCCTAGGTCTGTAAATTTATCACTTCATCGGTCTATCCATGCAGGATCTCTGCATACAGGACGGTTCCCAGTCGCTATCCAAGCAATAACGGATAGGTGGGGGCATATAGCCATAGCTTCTTCTAGGGGGTCTACAGCCTTTACCGTTGCAACACCAATGAGAACGGGCTAGACAACGCTAGGAATAGGTATACAAAATGGCATAAATCTATACACATTAAATAAACGTGTATAAAAAATACCTAATTTGTTCATTGGAAATTGTTTCAGTTCCAATGTCCTACTCCTAGCAGTTGAGACTATAGATTACATGAAGTAAATTTATTTTGCAAGCACAAAAGGAAAGACCCCTAGGGTGAGCTAGAGGTCTTTGGGGGATCGTAGGATCCAAGTCTGCATTGCACAAACATCTGCTAGGATCTAGGGCATCGGACTTGTCATGGGCTGACATACTAAATATAGCATAAAACTGACAAAAAATGTCAATAGGTAGATTTATTTTGTATCAATTAGGTGGTTTTCAAACAACCAACCTATTGTTTTGCGGTGAGCTTCCTCCCACATCTCAATCCTTTGGTCTTTTGAGAGTTTCGTGCCTTGGTCGAGTTCCGAGTGGCATGAATAACAGAGGGCAGCGCACCTATAGTCATGTGCCTTAATTCCCCTACCTTTACCGTCTCGAAGCTGATTGGAATGTGCAGCCACAACTGTGCCGTCAGATCGACCACACGCCTGGCATGGCGATTGCCTAAGTAAATCAAGGAGTTTCCTATTTCTATACATTTAGAGTAACAAAGTTCCACTTTTTGGTAGGGACATCGTAGAATTTTTCGCCTTCTGGCACTGAATTATTGGGGATTTCTTTGATGGGATGCTTCATTATGTCCTCAACATCGAGCCAGTAGCCCCACTTTTTGTCAAAGTGAACGATGAAGTATATCGTAGGAAAGCCGTTATCAAATAACTTTTGCTTCCTGTATGGCACATGAATAGTGGGATAAGGACATTCTGTCTCATCTTTTTTACGCCAGTCACGCAACTCAACCTCGATATAGCCTGACCTAGTGCCTTGGTTAAACACAATCAGATCAACTGCATACTTGTCTGGATTGGGTCTTGCTTCTACCATCCAGTGCTTTTTAGCGTAATCAATGACAGCTTGTCTTGAGGGAATATCACATAAATCATGGAGTTCTTGGCTAAACTTCTTTGGGTTATTCATCAAGTCTGCTATTAGGGTTCTTGGATATATTGTGGTTTAACAGGGCAGCATAAGCGTTGTAGTAGGCTTCTTTTTCCTGACGAAGCTGGTTAATAATGTAATTTAGCCTGTCTATTTCCATCTGCTGGATATGAAGTTGTTTACGCAAATAGTCATCGGCTTCTTCCCTGTCAAAGGTAGTAAAGGTTGTCATTTCTCTTGTTCCTTTACATACCTATGTAAATTAAACCAATGCTGACGCATAGACTCAGGATACATATCAATTAACCAGCCTTGAAACGCATTGGCTGGGTTTATATTCAATAGCAAGCCATCTTCATCTTTGCAATTCATTAAAACAATTAATAGGTTTTCCAAAGAATCTTGGCTTATGTTCTTTTTATCTGACTTCATTTCTCTTGTGCCTTTTTATGTTTAGATAAAGCATCTACCAAAACAATGCCTATTTCATTGTCCCAAACTGTATTTTGACCATCACTCCAACCTTCTTGAACATAGATAACTTCTTGGTCATAGTTAATATCGTAAGTAACTCTTGACCTACTTACACGCTTTTGAGTGCATAAATCTTCACGCATTTCAATTAGGCTCATTTCTCTTCCTTAAATAAATCTAGCAATGATATAAACAATAACCGCACCAAGTAACCACCATTTAAAACTTCCATCAAATACCCAGTTTATAAAGTTCATTTCTCTTGTGCCTTTCTTAATATTGCCAATGCAAACCTAAATTAAACCCAATAACTAATCCAAATAACATAAACACCACCATAAAGAAAAAACAATCTTTTAAATTCATTTCTCTTGTGCCTTTTTTAGTATCATTAGGCAATCTTGTACGTCATTTACTGCTTCATCATTACATGACAAACGCAATAAATCTTCAGCCCATTTGAGAGTGCCAATTAGTTTAGACTTTTCATCAGCCGTTAGTGCCTTTCTTTTACCTTCATAAAATTGAATTATTGCCTCTGCAAACATTACAGGGAAGTCTGCATCAGCACCAGCCCTAAGTAAACCTTCCGCTATACCGCCTTGATGTAAATAAATATTGTGTATTTCTTCAGTAGTTAATTTCATTTCCCTTGCGCCTTTCTTAGTAAGTACCCAAAACAAAAAGATAAAATAAACCAAACCGCTAAAGTAATCATTTCTCACTCCCGTAATTAAGCAACCAACTATTACGACCTTCGTGTTCTTCGGGTAACTGTTTAATCAATAGCTCTGCCCACTTCACACGACTAAGACCGCTTTCAATTTCTGCTTTGGTAGGCGTTAGTGTCTTTACTTTTTGTCCGTGAGCAAACCCTTCCATAAACCATGCTCTAGCACACTCCAAGTTTGTTTGATTGCTTAAATCTAAACTGTTCCATATTTCAATAGCTTTACTCATTTCTCATTTGCCTCCTCTTCGCCTACCCATCCAAAATATCCAGCAGCTTCGCCACAAGCACAGCACCTTAGCCTTGGAAACTCGCTACCCTTAACTCCGTACTCAGCTACCCACGACTTGTTACGACACCCTCCGCAGACAAGCACTTCATTTATGGCAGTCGGGGTTTCATTCCGATGTGCTAAGAATATTACTTTAGCGTTCTCAATCATTTCTCACTTGCCTTTCTTAAATAAATCTAGCAATGATATAAACAATAACTGCACCAAGTAACCACCATTTAAAACTGCCGTCAAATACCCAGTTTATAAAGTTCATTTCTCTTGTGCCTTTTTCAAGTATTCTGCAAGTCTTTTGCCATAAGTCAAAGAATGTATTTCCATTTTTAACGCTTCTATTTCAGCTTTTTGCTGGCATAGCATTTCAATAGCTTGTTTAACTGCTGGTAAATACCCAACAGAAAGCATCTTTTCAAACTCCTTTAAATCAGCTAGTTCATTTGCAGTCATTTTTTATCCTTTGAAGAAAACTTTTGATGGCTAATTTTCTTCAAACAATTGGCACACTTCCAGCGTTTGATGCTTTTATGAGCAGTTTGTATGACCTGACCAGTGTCTGCTGGCTGATAGGATATACATGACGAGCAGTATCTGAGCTTACCGACAGATGGGATTTCAAGCATCTTTTTTAGATCTCCGTTTAATGGCTGGTAAACCTACAGTCTCCTTTGGTTCTAAGGATTCTAGTAGGGCATCGGCATACTCGACAGATGCATTACTAATCATATCAAGGGGTGCAGCTCCACCATACGCCAGTAATCCGTTCATGGCAAACAGTGAAGCCAGTAACCTTGCGTGTTCTTTATCTTGTTCGTTCATCAATGCACCTGTTTGACCAGTTTCTTTAATCGGCTTTTAGCGTTCCTAAAGGAGCGTGTAAAGGCATATACGGCTTTCTCTTCTTCCATGCCCATTTCTACGGCAATGGTAGATAACACCATAGATACTGCTCCCAAAATAACAGTAGCCTCTACATCTGCTTTAGGAGCTAATAAGTGAAATATCTCTAATGCTATTTCACGAGATGGATCTTTAATCTTTTCTTGCAATGCTGCTTCCATAAATTTTGGATCACCGATTTCAGCCATTTGTATTTCCTTGTTTAATTATTGTTGTGGATCCAAAGAACCTACGTTCTAGCAGATCTTTATCTTCATCACCACTGCGTTCCATTACTAAGGTCTTGGCAAAATCTCTAAATAACTTAACGTCTTTGTATTTATCTTGAAACGTGCCACGCTGACCATGTTCATAACTTAATGGGTTAAAAGCATGAAGAATGATGTCCTGATCCCAGTATTGATAACGACCACGCAAATACTTCATAGTCCATTTAACATCTTCTACCTTTGACATCGTGGGATCTAGCGTTAGCATAAGAAACAGCAAACGCAAAATGATCCAGTCTTGTTTTTTAACCTTATGTAAACCGCCATATTCAATCATCGCTTTAGCTCCTCTATGCGTTCTGACAGAACCACGCCCAAGTCTTTACCTTTAATGGCAATCATCTGGGCTTCTTCGCAGTCATAAATTACTTTGGCTGCATCTTGGATTCCTACGTTGTAGCCAGTCGTAAATGCATCTGTGCCATCAACCAACATACCGATGGCGTTACGAATCAGAACAGATGCCTTACGCTGTTTTGCCAGTTCCTTTAGCTTGTTGTGATGCTCCAAAGGGAGGTATACCGAGTAGGGTATTAGTTTTTTTGTGTCCATTCCGTATATTTTCTGTGTAATTTGTCTAAGAGTATTTGAGCTGAACGATTAGTTTTGAGGTCGGATCTGGATGGGACATTGAGATAATTACGAACCCATTCAGTAGCCTCTTCCATATCTTCATCAAAGATCTGCTCTTCGGCATACAAATACTTCCAAAATTTAGGATCTCGGCAGAGTAAACCAGCGATACGAATAGCTCTATCGCCAGCAAACTCTTCTGCTTTATCCATCGGTTGCTCATCTCCGTTAACTCTGACTAAGACACATTGATATCTCGCCCCAACGTAATCCCTGAGTAAATCTTCAGGAATCTCATCAGGATGCAGTGACAATGTAAGCACATAGCCAGTCTTATCTTGTTTGAGAGCGACTTTAACGGCTTCGAATTGTAAGGTCTTCAACTCTGCCCTCCAAGTATTTAACAAGCTTCTTCCAGTCTTCAATGGTTTCCCAACGCTGAACGCAAATACGAGCCAGCTCTTCGTTTTCCTGACGGAGCACATTGAGTTCTACTTCTTGCTTTTGGGCTACTTCTTCCCAATGCACTGGTGCTCTTTCAGCAATCAAGCGTTGAATGTTGGCCTCATGTGCAGCTTCTGCTTCCATTTGATCAAAAGATACTGGAGCTGGTTTTTTAATATGATCCATCATTTCAATTATCTGTTTAGCCTTTGATTTGGCTGGTCGACCACGTTTCTTTTTCGTAGGAATCTCTAGATTGATTTTGTAATTAGGGTTTTGCATTTTCTTATCCTTAGTACGGGAGTTCTTCTTCAGGTTTGACATAGGGTTCCGCTGCGGTTAGTGAGGTGTAATTCATGCCAGACTTGGAGGTATTGTTCCAACCTGACAGGGCAATCTTGACCATTGATCCTTTGGATTTATCCATCTGTTCAATGAGAAAAGTCTTATCCAAAAAGATATCTCCACGCACATCAGGATGATTGGGAGTCTTCTTTTGATTGGGGAATAACGCCCCAGTGTTTGGTTTTTGTTCGTAAGCCATGTATTACTCCTTTGCAAATTTGTTTTTGGTTTCAGTAAACTTGCCCATCATCTCTTTAAAGAACTCAGGGTCTTTTGCTTTGACGGTATCAAAGAGAACCTTGTTCTTTTTAAATATCGTCATAACATCGGCATCGCTAGAGCATAGGTCTAGCAACATATGGGATGAATCCCTAACCAGTGCAAGCCATTCTTCTTGGGTGCAATCAGGTTTAGCGTTGATCACAATTTGAAACTCACCTTTCTTGCCCTCAATCTTTTCAGGCATTTTGGTGAACTCAGGCTTGGGTTCAATATTCTTAGGTGGCTCTTTAGGCTCTTGTGCATCAATGTGATCATTTTCTAAAACATCCATGCAAAGCAACCAAAGGTATCTGCGAAAATAGGTATGGGTGCTGCCCAGTGACTGGATAGCCTGACCTTTGGCGTTCTCTGCATATACCAGTGGTGAAGTAAAGGTAATCAAACCATCACCTTCTGTTTCATGCACTGTTAAATACGCAGTATCAGAGGTAAATGACACGACACCGCACAAACCAATCTTGTTAAAGATCTCGGTTACTTGGGGAATAAAGTCACCTAGTTCAAAGTAATTGAACCCTGCAAACTTATTCTTTCCTGATTTGTTGAGAGGAGTTTTGTGAAGCAATGCTCTTGCTTCTTGTAGTTTTTTATAAACGCTCATGTTAGTTCCTTAAAAACAAGTAGTGTTGCAATTGCCGTAGTTATCGCAACAAGTGGTACAAACGACCATTTTGTTGCCATACATGACAGTTTGAGTAGTACAGGCTGCATAGGTAAATGCCGATGCAGATATAAGCCAAATGGCTATTAGGTATTTCATGCTTGTTCCTTTAAATAAGTTTGATACTGGTTACACCATGTAGATACTGGGCAAAAGGTTTGGCAACGAGTTCTCTCACCTTTACGATGTTCAATTTCATAGCCTTTGCCTACTGCTTCCAGTGCTTTTACTGCTTCATCTTCGCTGTCATGCAAAGACTTAGCCCTAACACCACCGACCTTACGAACAGCCCATACTGCTGGCTTTTCCCACATTTCTTCGGGGGTACAATCAGGTAAGTCTCCATCGGTTTCTAAGGCGAACTCACACGCTGAATGTGCAGAGATACGGGCTTTGATGAACTCTTCACGCTCTGCCATAGTCCATAAAGTGATTGGTACTTCTTTGACTGGGGCTTCGGGATAGCCCTCTTTGGTTCCTACTTCTCTAGACTTCCAGTCACGCAAAATAGCCACGATGCCTAAATCTGTTACAGGGATTTTCTTAACCTTTTCAATCAGCCAAGCGTAGCAATTGAGTTGATATTCCCACTCAATCTTCTCGTTCATCACTGCCCAAACACTGGTAGTCTTGTAGTCTTTGATAGACAAGCCACCATCGTTAGTGATCTGAAGGTCGATAGCACCGCTTAGATTCCAGCCATCTATCTCGGCATGAATCCGTTCCTCCACAGTGTGATTGGAGTCCTTGCCATGCTCTAGGATGTTGTGAATGGCAGAGCCAAACAGTGACCAAACCATCTCAGCCACATCTTGCTCAAGCTCATCATCAAACTTCTTAGTCAAGGCAACAATCTTAGGACTGTTGATTAACTGGGTTACGGATAGATTAGCCTTACCTTTGCTATAGGTAGGGCGTTTTAAGACATTGACAAATGTCTGTGGGATATTAAATTTGTTTGTTAGCTTCATCTGCTGCCTCGTCTAACTTTAAGTTGAAAGCCTTGATCTGTTCCTCAGTCAAGGGTCGGATTCCCAGTTCTTTATCCATAGACCGAAAGACGGCTCTGAGGATTTCATGCTGGATTGGGGAAAAAACATCATCTTTGTCCATGATTGTTCCTATCTGAAAAGAAAGCTGTAGAAGGCAATAAAGACAAGCCCAGCCACACTCAAGCGAATAACCCATGCTTCTATGCGTTTGGCTCTACGGTATTGGGGAGTGGATAAAAGTGCTTCTTGAAGAAACAACATATCTGGGTCATCAATCTCTGTTCTGTTACCATTTTCTTGATAACGAGAACCGATCTTGATACCAGTCTTCGTGGTATACGGTACGTTCATTTGATTGTCCTAGCAGTTAATCAGTCTTTATTTTCACTGATATAATTAACCATGTCAATAGGTCGTACCAATTAAAATACATCTACTATGAATACAGTAATTTTGCCCTGGCCTCCTAAAGAATTAAGCCCAAATTCCACATTACACTGGGCTAAGAAGGCTAAATTTAAGAAAAGTTATCGTCATACTTGCTGGGCGTTGACCTTAGAAGCCAAGCTCACAGCTGACGGATCAGGGAAAATCCCTATCCTGATTACCTTTTACCCCCCAGATAAACGCCATCGGGATGCAGATAACATGGTTGCCAGCATCAAAGCTGGATTGGATGGCGTAGCAGATGCCCTCAAGATAAACGATAGGCAGTTTATGCCTACGTTTACCTTTTCAGATGAGGTTAAAGGAATGGTTAAAGTCCAGCTGACAGCCTGAACTTAATTGTCTGATCCAGAATTTCTTCTTTTTTGTTCTTATAGAAGTTAATCTGTTTGCGTTTTTCGTCTGGTGACAGCCTGTTTGCTGGCAGATCCTCAATCCTACGGATCTCAGCGTTAATATCAATCAGAGCTTTACCAGCACCAGCCGTAAAGCCAGAAGCCTTGATTTCACCTTCATGGTCTTTAAACCATTGCTGGGCTTCTTCTTTATGACCCTTCTTGATTAAATCCTTGAATGTGCCCATAGCAGTGTCAGAACGGGTCTTCAGGTCGTAGAAGAGATCTTCCCTGCCTCGTGGTACTTCAGGAGCTACAAACGAGCCATAGAGGGGATTATTGCGTTCCTCTGGGCTTGCTTTGTGACCAGAGAATAGGTTAGATCCCCACATCGCAGCAGCAGCCACAGAACCGCCTAAACCACGCATGACGTGATCAGCTTGGATTGGGCTTAACATCCGATGCTCTTGGGAGCCTAGACCGCTGGCATAGCTAATCCACTTTCCTAATTCAGAGGTGCTGCCGTTGTATTGACGGAAGGCAGCCAAGTCTTTCATTGACTGTGGAGTGACGTTACCGCCAGTGTAGAAGTCATGGTTTAGGGCTATCTCAGCAAATGGCTTGATGGCAGTAGGCACTGGACCCGATCCAAGTGGGCCAAGTAATGCATCCACTGCACCTTCCTTGAGAGCTTTACGCAATCTAGCATTGTCGATGGCATCTTTAGTACCCTCTTTAGTGATCTTGTTATAGAGCATCTCAGGGATAGACTTAAAGAAATAGCTGGCAGAAGTATGCATTGGGATGAGCAAGGTATGGTCATAGCCAATTGTCTTCATCATAGAACGAGGGATAACAAAGTTACGCATCTTTGTCTGATCATCCATCTTCTTGTATTCGTCATCATCACCAATCGCAAAGGCATATAACAGGCAAGTAGAAGCCAATAGACCGCTGGCAATAGCCAATCTGGTCATTGCTTGCTGACGATCTAATCCTCTTAGACCACCGCTAATACTGGTAATTTTTTGACCTGTGAGCCTTTCTACACCACCAGCAATAGGCTCTGCCAATGCTTGGGTCAGCACATCAATCTGCTGGGCATAAGCGTTCATAAACGCAATAGTCCTGTTGAGGAATTGAGCTGTTCTACCCATGCCACGCTTGTCAAAGTCAATGACGTTAGTCGCTGCAAGAATAGCTTTACGCTGGTCTCCACCGCTTGGGAAACCGCCAGTCTCTTTCATTACACGCACATAAACGGCTCTACGCTGTGCAAAGTCTGAGGCATCAGCAATCTGGTCAAGGATGCTGGTCACTCTGGCAAAGGCTGATTTATTTAATAAACCAATTTCTTGCTTGTATTGATGCTCTGCTGTTCTAGCACCAGAGTGATAACCGCCAATACCGTAAGACTTGAGCAACTCGACCACGTCATCCTTTTGGGTCAAGCCTTTAGCAAATGAACCAAACACACCGCCAAACAAGGCTACTGGGTTCTTCACGCCAGTCACGATGGCAGCTGTTGGAGCATCCATGAAAAGCTGTTTAATCTGGAATACGCCAGAGAAAGTAATCGATCTACGCAAGCCGTTAGCAAAATAAGCCATGATCTCGTTCATTGGGATTTGGATGTTTTCAATACCAATCACGGACTGAGCAATCAATGGGTCAGCAATTTGAATGTTGACCTTTCTGCCACTAATCAAAATCTTAACAATGCCACGAGCAGGATCTTCTTTAGGGAAGACTTTGAGCTTGCCGTTCTCGTTACGAGTGCCATACTCCTGGGCAATACGGTTGGCTGCATAGTTCTTAATGGCGTTACGAGTAGTCACCATGACGTTGTGAAGCATATTGTCCACGATGTCATCGATGTCTAAATCAACCTTGCCTTCTTTAAAACGATGCTCTCTGGCTACGTTCTTGACACCTTTAGAGCTGTAGATTGGGGTATGAACGTCTGTCTGTTCATCCATAATCCGCTGCCAAGGCACATAGTCTTCGATGTCACGCAAGGTATCAGCACGTTGTTTGCTGATCATGCGAGCTTGTTCCATCATGTCAATCATGTTCTTGTTGACAGCGTTCCAGTTATCCATCATTTTTCTAAGTTCTGGATACTGTTTGTCTAGCTTGCTAAAGTCATCAATCGCCTCATCGGACATATTGACCTTTTGCAAGGCAATACCGATGTTCTTAAAGTCTTGTTCAGCATCAGCAATCTTGTCCAAAAGCAATAGCTGACGGTCTGGTGAAGTTCTTGGATCCATCTGCTCTGTTTTAAGATCTTCTAATTCACCTTCACGCTTGAGGTATTCATCCACGATAGAACGTGAACGCTTGGCTTCAAAGTAGGCTTGGATGACGTTGGCAGCACGTTGAACGCCAATCTCTTTCTCTAACTGATGCTTCAAGGTCAGGATATTAGCCATCGAGAACTTGTCTTGTACGGCATGGAACATCTGATTGGTGTTATCAAAGACTAATTTACCCAGCATGATGACCTGAGTACCAATACGAGTAGCTTTGAGAGCTTGGTTCATAGCCACAGAAGCCACAGCACGACCTTCGCTGTCTTCTAACATACGACCATAACGGGCTGCATCGGCAGCTGTCAGACCAGCTGTGAAGTCTGTTGTCTTAATACGAGTAGCCAGCACTGCACGATCTAAGTTTCCAACCATGTTGTTGACAGCAAGGCGTGGTGACTCGACCATCTTCGCACCAATATTCTTAGCTTCTTGAGCACCGCCCAAGAACTTATCCATCACACCGTTAGAGGTATGGATAGGAGCATCATTGCGATTGTGCTTGGCTAGTAGCTCGTCAGTCTTCTCAACGCTGTAGAGGAACTTAGTCTTATATGGTCCTGAACTAATCAGGTCTACCAACATAGTCTTATGGTCTCTAGGTGTCTCGCCTTTAATTAAATCATTGAAGGCTTTGTAAACTGAATGGGTATTGTTAAAACCAAACAGCTTCTTCATCGCCTCAAATACTTGACGGATGGCGTTAACATAACGACCCCAAGGAGTTCCCATACGAGTGCCAAATAGCTTCTCAGCGTTGACAGCCCAGAACTCTGAAGGATTGATGTATTGGTACATATCCTGTGAAGGCAACAACTCCATCGCCTTTTCAAAGTTTTTCTCGCTTGGATCATTGACGTAATCCATTACCGCCATGAAATACTTTTGAGATACTTCATCAGTGTTTTTCTTGATGGCTTTCTCAAGGGCTGCTCTCCAAGATTCAACAATGGCTTGCTGGGTCTGTGGATCCATCATCTGCTCAAGTGTATGCATTAATTCATGGCGAATAGTGCCAGGATTAACAGCTCCTGATTCCTTGTATAGCCTGACGATACGCTCTAGGTTATTGAACACGCCAGCAGCTGTATAGGCTGCGTTCTGTGGAGCTTGTTTAACCGATAAGCGTAGACCAGTCAGAATGGCTGGGGATTGTCTGTAGATGTATTGGATAACGTCTAGGACATCTTTGCTGATATTGCCTTTGTTGTATTCGTTAAGGGCACGAGCCATAAACGCTTCAGGCGTAATCTTCTTCTCAGCAGTCATCTTCTTGTCGGCTGCCAACTCTTTGGCAAGCTGATCAAGATAAGTTAACTCACGCTGAGTATTGATTGTGGTCTCGCCTTTGATGACTTCACGCTTGATCTTGGTAATGCCACGTCTTACACGAGCCAACTCATCTGTTTTAGCTTTGTGAATCTGGGCAATCTGTTCCCTAAGATTCTTAGGAATTACACTTGGATTTAACTTTGGAATATGAGCGTAATTGGTTAAAGTAAATCCATCTTCATGGGCTTTACGGTCATACTCAATAGCTTTAGCAGGGCTTAGAATACCGTTCTCTGATTCAGCACCGTTGTAATAATCAATTGCAACTGGCAAGTATTTAAAGCCTAATTCTTTTGCTGCCATGATTCGATGGTTTCCTTCATTTACATAAGGGGTGCCATCTTGGTAAACATTGATATATGGGGTGTAATGGGTTTTACCATCTTTCTCAAATGGCAAATGGTTTTTCTCATTCATGTAATCCATTAAGGATTTCAAATCTGCAACTCTTACATTGCGTTGCTCATCATTTATACCTTGCAGTTTTGCAAGAACATCAACTGGAACAAGCATTTTTCGAACTGGTGAGTTTGTTACGCCCTCTTTTGTTCTGAAATAAGCTGTTGCAGAACCAAATCTATATGGAACTCCAGATGATTTTCTGCCATCTTCTCTAGATAATTGACGTTTGTGCTCTAGCCAATTTCCACCTGGATTGTCTGTAATCATATAAACGGGAGGAACTTTTGGCTGATACATTACGCTTGGAGTAACGGTTGCTTTTGGTGGAGCAAACATCTCTCTGGCTTTATCTCTAGGGCTAGAAGCAATCAGAGTGTCACCACGTTCATTCAAGATAAAATCAATCGCTTTGGCAGCCTGTTGTTCATTACCTCTGGCATACATAGTGTTGCCAGACTTATAGAAGTCACCAGTAATATCAGTCAAACCTCGGTCTAGGAAGTATGTACCGCCTTCTTTCTTAGAGCTTGGGACATTGAATTGATACTGGTTGCCATAGCTAGACTTGGTAATCCGCAATACATTATCCGCAGAAGTAATAACACCGTTTACTTCATTCATAAACCGCATAGCATCGGCAGCTGACCGCAGACGGATAGGAGCTTCACGAGCAGCCTTCTCAAAGTCATAGGTGCGTGGCATGAGAATACCCTGACCAGTAGTGCCGTCAGCTTTGGTATAGCTCATAATCTGACCGTGATTCTTTACCGTATCAGATGCAAATCCAGCCAAAATATTGCCAGTGACCATCCAGCGTTTCTCACGCCTGACGTTAGCACCTTTATCAAACAAGTCTTTTAATGGAATGTTTTCTGCTTGCTGGGTATCTGGGTTGTACCAGTTAATGTAATTCTCTTGGTTTAACTGATAAGTGCTGCCAATTTGTGAGAAGTTAATCGTAATGGCTTTCGCATCACCGTTAGCCAAAGCAATATGCATCTTCCAGTCTGAGCCAGCAACAGGGTTGGCAGTTTTCTTTTTATTCTCTAAGTCAGTCACAACACCGTAGACAAAGATACCTTGGTTATTCTTAATAGAAATTGGCTGACCTACTGCATAGTTTTCCAAAATAGACTTGATGTGCTGATACTGAAGGTTTAATTGACCCTTGGCAGCATCAATACGGACTTCATCTGCACCTTTTTCTTTCAGGTTCTCAATTTGTTTTCTACCGTATTCGGCTGCACGTTCTCTTACACCATCCATGAGCTTGTCAACTTTTTGGCGTTGTGTTCCACCTTCCAAGTTCTCACTCACCATTTCTTGAACTTCTTGTTTGGTGTATGGCTTAACAGTACGTTTAACATCTACCTTTTCCATGTAAGCTGGTTGAGCAAACAAGGAAGGATCTCCTCTGTCTGGAGTAATAGGCACGGATGATAGGGTTTCAGCATCAAGGTCTTCTGCTTTAGCTTCGAGCTTGTTGGTTCCCATGCTGTTCTCACGTTCAACTAAATCGTTGTAACGATCAATCAGATCTTTATAAATCTCTTCCTGTTCTTTGATTGGCAGGATAGGAATGTAGCCAGTCAGTCTACGGATGTCATCTTCTTTAGCATCGGTTGGGTCTTCTATAAGATCTACAACCTTTTTACCGCCAATAGCTTCGTGAACCTCTGGGTTGTCACGCAAGTATTCTTGTGCAATCTGACCACCGTAGTCATTCATAAAGTCCACAGCACCTTCGGCTGTAACGGCAGACTTACGGGAAGCTGTCGTATTGGCGTTCAAGGAAGCCATCTTCTTGAGCAATACCGCAGCTGGCCTCATCTCCGCTGGGATGTCAGCCATCATCTGTGAGTAGGCTGGAGCTACAACCTGACCAGTACGATGCACACGACCAAGCATCTGCATATGGGTATCAATGTTCTTTTCAGGCTGAACAATGATCATGTGACGTTTGCGTTGATCTTTAAAGCTAGAAGATGCGTGTAATGACAAGCCAGTAGAACCAGCTTGGTTCAGGATAATGACATCGGCTGTGCCATTGTTAAATGCACGAACAGCACCAACACGCTGCTTAATATTGGCAGAACGAGAAGTGAGAATTGGTGTGCCACTCTCATAGTTAAGGGTCACTGTACGACCAGTAATCTCTTCTGTCTTGTACCCAGCTTTACGCAACTCATTGTGCATATAGTCAATTGGGGAGATTGGAGCTGCACCAAAACCAGCATTTTCAATAAATGTCTTAATCTGGTTATAGGCTGCCAAACGCTCTGGACCAAGATCCTGATCGGTCATACGGTATTGCTGTACGCCATTTGGTCCTTTGATCTTGAGCATCCGCTGCTTTTCTAAGTAACGCAGATACAGATCTTTAAAGGTCAAATTGACTGGATCACCTACGTTGATGCCCATTTCATCGGCATAACTCTGTAAGAATGAACCCATCGTATTGGAAACGGTCATTACGACCTTCTCGCCATTCTTGAGGCTTTCCACAGCGTGTTTGATTGAGTCCTGGGCTTTTAATGACAAAAGCATCTGGTCAATCAAGTTGTGCATGATGGCACCAAAATTTGCACTCTGGATCTGGGTCTTCTCACCTTCGATACTTGCTCTACCGCCAGACTTGTCAAACTCCTTTTGCATCTCTTTGACAACGGCTTCTTTAGAACGGGAGAAAGCCAAGATGTCACGCATCGAGGTAGCCATGTTCTCAGCTGTCTGCTTATCGACCTTTGTCTCTTGGGTCTGATAGCTCACACCAGCAAAGGTTCTTTCCCTGCGGATATATTGACCGACTTTGGTCAGCATATTGGCAACAATCTGTTGCATTGGAATACCGCCTAGCTTGATGGCATCGGCTAATTCATTGATGTTATCAACCGCTAACTTCATGTCTGTGCTGGAATACAAGTCCATCACATCAGGGCGTTTAGCGTAGGTAGCTGACGAGAAGAACGTACCAAAGGCGTTATCTACCAAGTCACGGACAAAGGCTGCACGACCAGTGGCTAGGCTCTTGCCTTCTTTCTGGGATTCTCTTTGTTCTTTGCTACGGGCTTGGGTTTCACCAGCACCGCCAGCGTTATGACTTTCGTCAAAAATCATGTAGTTGCCAAGACCAAACGATTTAATAAAGCGTTGGCGTTCTGTTTCGTTTTTCTTAACAGCTTGCAACTGGCTATAGGTAGTAAAGATTACCTTGTAATCGCCAAGGCTTTCTTTCTCTTGCATACCCTTCATCATCTCGTCTAATGCTTTGCCAGTCTTAGGAGCTTTGAGGGTAAGGTTGTTTTCTGTTACTTCGCCATTAACAGTGCGGAGCAAGGTATAAGGAATAGATTCACTAGAGTTAGTGATAAAGATGCGTGGTTTGGCTGTATCTAGTCCTAACTCTTTGGTCATACCGATATCATCCAAGTCACGGATCATGTCGGAGTAAAGGTTTGGCTTCTCTGTAACAAAGATAGGTACTTTGTCATTCTCGATGGCGTACTTGATCATCGCAGCAACAACACGACCTTTACCAATACCAGTCTGGTCTCCAATAATGAAGCCTTTGCCAGCTTCAGCATTACGGATAGCCAAAACCAAGGCATCAATTTGTTCAGCGGAGAACTTCTCACGCAGGGTCTCTGGATCCATGTGCAGGGCTTCTGCTACATATTCATCCACATCACCGACTTCACGCTCTACTGCTGATATTGAATTGTCGATGGATTCAGCCATTGCTTTAGGAACCAATGTTCCAACGGATGCAGCTTGCGAGTGAGGCTGGTAAGCAACTTGATGCCCAGTCTCTGTCTCTTGTCCTCTACGGTCTTTTAATCCAGACTCGACTCGTGTACCTGAGACAACGCTAGGTCCACCCACTGGGCTAGGCTCGTTTCCTGCAACGCCTTTTCTGCCACTGGGTTGCTGCTCTCCACCTTCGCTGGGAACGGGTCCTCGATTGATGCCACGTTCAGGTTCGTTAGCAAGTCCAGGTTGTCCTGCACTAACACCTGCCCCAGTTGGTTCGGGTTGTCCACGTTTGCTAGACTCATTCTCAGACACGCCTCGTCTGCCGCCTTCTGTGGGTCGCTCTCCTTCAGCACCAGCTTCACGACCTTGTCCGCTAGGGCGTTCACCCACTGGTTCTGGTTTAGGCTCCCCTGCGGTACGCTCACTGACGTTAGTTCTGGTGGGGCTGACATTTTCTCTGGAAACCACGCTAGGTTCATTTAACTTCTCCTTGAGTTCTTCGTATGAGGTAATTTGCTGTGGGAGTTCCGAAGCTGGTAAGGCTCTTTGTGACTGACCTTTTCCATCAATAACAATGACATCTACAGGGTAAGAAGCTCCCTGTTTACTGTACATATCCCCAGCTACGGAGAAATGGTCAACTACGTTGTAATCTTTGTAGAGGTTGTAATAAAACTCTCGTTTTGCTTTTTGACGATAACCTTCACGCCTTGCATCTTCACCTTCAGCACGGACACCGCCTAGGATCAATACGGCTCTGCCATTAGCTGGCATATCATTTAAAGCTTTGTATGAAATAGCATGATCTATTTCTCTAGTGGTTTTTCCATAAACATGAAATTCTTCGCCAATAGAACCAAAAGGAGGGTTGGCAATGACTACATCGACAGGATTTATGGATTTAAGAACTGCATTTTCATTAGATACTTTTGCACCTGGAAGCACCTTTTTGAGCATTTCATAACGGCTAGTATTGAGTTCGTTCACCGTAACATTGTTAGGGTTAGAAGCTATCAACAACATTCCGTTACCGCCAGTAGGCTCGTAAACCGTTGTTTTATCAGTAATTCCTGCTAGTTGCGATGCAACATAAGCCAATGGAGCTGGGGTGGAATAAGCCTGTTCTCTAACACTGGTAGAACTTCTGACAGCCAAATTAGGCTGACGGTTGTATAGATTTACCAAGCCATCATAGATTTCGCTTGGCTTTCTGTTCTTATGGGCAATGTTCTGGGCAGCCAATACGACACCCACTTCCACAGCCTCATCAGCTTGTTTGGCAGCCATCGTGCCAGCTTCAATCTTTTGACCAGTCAAATCGGCAATGAATCTACGGGCTTCGTTGATATCTTTAAAGCCTAGACCACCCATGAAATGCTTAGAAATAGCTTGTGCAATATGGAACTTGCCATCTTCTGTATTGAGGTCAAGAGTACCTTTTGGCTCTTTAGCTTCTTCTAACTCATCCAAAGATTCAACTTCAACCACTTCCTTCTTGGTGCTTGCTTCTGGATAGTTACCAGACATTGCAATATAAGCACCTTGAAGATGGTTAAGGTTGATTTTTTCAGCAACGTCTTTACCAAACTTCTCAAGAATCATGTCCCTGACAAATTTGGCAGCCTGTTTGAACTTGTGATAGCCCATTCGGAACGCAGCATCCATTAACCTAGTAAGGATAGGCATCAAGCGTTGCTCATCCTCTGGCATCATATTCATACGGGTAGGCTTAGTAGCCAGCCATGCTAGGTCATTTAAAGCATCTTCTAAGTCTTTTTTGGCTTTAGCTTCTGGGGATTCTGGAGCTACAGTAGGGGCTGATACAGGAGTAGGGCTTAAATACTCTTTAAGTTTTGCCATATCCTGAGAATCAGAAAATGCAGTAAACGAACCTCCATGAGGTATACCAAATGCTGTAGCTTCTGGAGCTATAAATACTTTGCCATTTTTTTGGTTAATTAAACCAGCTTGCTCTAATTTCTTTAATAAAGGTTTGGCTGCTTCTGTATATTGCATACCATTGCCAGCTTTAAGAATCTGAGCAGCATCAGCAATATCTTCAAGTGTTATAGATTTTTTTACTTCTTCAGTTGCTTTTGCTTTCTTTGCAGCTTGACGTTCTTGGTTTATTTGAGCTTGAGTTTTTTCCTCAGTTTCTGGTGCAACTTCTTCAGCTGCTGCTTCAGTTTCTGCAACAGGCTTTTCTTTAGTGGGAACTTCGGCAGTTTCTTCGCTGGGCTTTTCTTCACTGACGGCTTGCTCAAGGTAGGGCTTGGCTTTTTCATGTTCGGAGTTCGCATAATCAATCGCTTTCTGTTTTGATTCTTCGGTATTACCAAAATTTCTAGCCGTTACAAGCTGGTTAGAATCTTTATCAACTAAAACGGCAGTCCAGCCGTTATCGTTTTTGACAACACGATACTCAGTGTTATCTCCCATATCCAATGGAGCAATTACTTCATTTGGTTTAATTTCTGGAGTTTCTAATATTTTTGGTGTTTCTAATGGAATACCAGTTTCAAGTGCCTTTTGTTTTACGGCAGCAAAAGTTTCTTGTGCAGTCTTCCCAATAGGCACTTCTAATTCTCTAGCAATAGGATTTACATTACGAGCTGTAAGTGGCTGCTCGCCTTTGTCAATTGCTTCAATTGCATACTTTGTAACGTATTGAGCTTCTCTATTAACTGGCTCTTCAACAGTAGTTTTAGGAACACCAACGACTGGTGGAGCAGCAGGAGCTTCTAAATCTGCTTCATTTACCAAGCCAGCTGCAACCGTTTCTGGTGTTGCAACTTTAGGAGCTGGAGGTGCTGCTGGTGGAACTACAGGAGGAGCTTTAGCTTGTTCAATTTCAGTTCTTTTACCTTGATAGGTAGCAGCCACTTCAGCTGGAGCACCAGCCAATTCACCGATAGCCTCTTCAAACATAGCACGAGGATTAACTGGTTGATTACTTGCAACAGAACCTAAACCTTCACCAGCTGCACCAAACGCAGCTTGCTTTGGTATTTCTTTGCCTACATCTTTAACGGTTTCTTTCCATGCTTTTTTGGCAGTATCTTCAAACAGATTCTTAGCAAGGGTGCTGGCAGACTTCAAAGAAGCAGCATCAAACATACCAACAACAGCAGATTTCACCATTGCTTTGTTATTGGCTGTTTCGTGATCAAAACCTTGTTCTCTGAGGTCAACATACTCTTGACCATATTCCATTAGTGCAGATGAAGCACCGCCAGCCACCATTGCAGCTGATGGACCAGCTTTCATACCAGCTTTGGCTGCAACAGCCATAGCAATAGATTGTGGAAGACTGTTAAGACCTACGTTAATAGCGTATTCAGGGAAATCAGTAATGTTCTTTAGGTATTCTTTACCAACTAAACCTGTTTGTTCCCATTTACCAGCATTTTGAAACTCTGGTTTTTGCTCTAAAGCATCAATCTTTTTAGCTAATGGATCTTTTCCATATTTAGCTTCAATGGCTTTTATATCAGCTTGAGAAGCTTGAAGTTGTCCTAAATATTGATTAATTACAGCATCAGTTTGTGCAAATTCTTTTTGTTGTTCTGGCGTAGCTTTTGAATAATCAAAACCATATTTTTCTTTACGCAGTTCTTGAAGTGGCAATAAATCACTAAGTTTATAAGCAGGATATATATCCCCCATAGACTTAACACCTTTAGCCAAAGAACCAACTGCTGTACTAGGTTCTTCCACCATCTTAGAGCCAGGCATGATGGCTTCAATGGGACCAAATATAGATTTTTGTAAAACGTCAGCAACTTTGGTCGATGGTGGCTCAGTCCCAACTGTTGGTTGGGGGGCGTTAGGCATAATTTGAGTTTTAATGACATTAGATATCTGGTCAGCAGACATCGTGTCAGGAAACTCAACTACGCCAACATACGGTATGTTGACTGATGGCATAAATTTTAACTTGGTTGTGCTGCTACTAATGCACCCTTACCGCCATTTGCAGTGGGATCCCACCGCATTTGACCTACTGGTGCTGATGGCATTGCTGGGTTAACTTTTGCTGCTGGTGCTGCTGGTGGTACATTTGCTACAGGTGCTGCTGGTGCTACTGGTGCTTGTAAGTTAATCAAATTACGAGTGACTTCAGGCATTGAGTTATAAACTTGTTCACGAGCTTGTTGCCATAATTGTTCTGGATGCAACTGGAATGTCAGTGCGTTTTTCTCTTGTGTTGCTAAATCTTTAAATACTCGTTCTACGTTTGTTTGATAAGCAGTAGAAGCAGCATTAATAAGGGCAGCTTGTTTAGCATCCAAACCAGCCTGACGGGTTGCAGCTGCTTGAGCTAAACCAATCTTCTTAGCCTGTTCTGTGCCATATACGTTAGCCAATACGCCAGTAAGCTGATCTCTGCGTTGCTGGTCAGCTTTGGTAGCTTCAATAGTGCCTTGTTGTAGAGTTTTCTTAGCTGCGTTGATATCTTTAAGATTGCTGGTCATGCCTTGAACAGCACCTAAACCTGATACGCCTACGTCTTGCAAGGTCTTATTGAGTAATGAACCGCCTCTACCGCCTTGAGAGTTCATCAAACCTAAACCAAAACGAGTAGCCAATTCAGGCATCAACATGGCTTTTTGCTGTGCAATATCTTCTTGGGCTGTTTTAGCTAATGGTTTATAGGCTTCAGATACAGAACCTTTTCCTGATTGTTCTTCAGCCAAACGAGGAGCAAGGATAGATGCCCAGTCTAATTCACCAGATTTTGTGCGTGGAATTGATGGATCTTTTACTTCGCCTTCATCAGCAAACGCAATAATGCCACCACCAGCCATCTGAGTCATTTGGGGTGGAGTCGCAATAGATGCTACGCCTGAACGATCTTGTGGTGCTTGTGCCATCTGTTGTGCAGGAGGCATACCTTGTTGAATTATTTGACCAGCTTGTGGGTTATTGTGTATATAACCATGTAATTGCTCTAATCCTTGAGCGTTCATCTTTGCCATAGGGCTAGAAGTAGGGTTTTGTTGAACCTGACCTAATTGTTGGTCGCTCATCATGTTCATAGGCACAGCACCGCCTACAGCCATAGATTTAATTTTACCGCCCCTAGCTTTAGTAGCTGCGTTATACATGGCTGCACCACCTAGACCAGCGATACCTAGACCACTTAATTGGGAAGCAGTACTTGGAGCAGCCTGATACATCGAGGTAGAGGACTGTTGCATAGGCAAACCACGGAGCATCGCATTGAGCTGACCCAATTGCATATATGGATACTGCTGGGCCGTAGCGTAATTCTGAACCGCTTGGTTAATGATGTTTTGTTGATTTTGCTGTTCTGTAGCACCTTGTTGTGCTTGAGTGCTAATAATGCCCTGTTGTGCAGCCAATTGTTGTGTACCAATACCAGCCAGTTGATTAGCACCACCCATTTGGGATGCCAAAGCACCAGCTTGGGCTTGTTGACCTTGTAGACCTAAATTAGCACCAAATTGCTGTGCTTGTTGGGCTTGGTTAAATGCATTGTTATAGCCCTGACTAATCAAAGAATTTTGCGCCAACATTTGATTTTGTTGGTTTAATCCTTGTTGCAATGCATTGCGAGAACCACCAAAAGCTCCTGCAGAGGTCGCTGCTCCTTGTTGCGCTGCACCTTGAATACCGTATTGTTGGTTAGCTAATTGGAGCTGTGGTGCTAAAGACTGCTGGATGTATGGATTCATGTATGCACCAATAGAACCATTGGTAGCATTTTGGGCATATTGATTACCAGCTTGACCCATTTGGTTGCCTAAACGACCAAACTTATTAATATCCTGCATTGTCTGACCAGTTGCAGCACCATACTGTCCTGGCACTTGCATATTAGCAGCAGTAGACTGAGCTTGCTGTTGTAAAGGGCTAAAGCCAGCTACATAGTCTTGTGGGTTAGTACTGTAAGGCGTATATGGATTAAATCCAGTCATGTCTGGGGTATAGATCTGAGCCTGTGCAGCATTAAGCATATTGCTGACATATGGCTGTGCATAGTCAGGAATATTGGTATTGGTTACGGTTGTATTGGTCGGACCACCTCCACCAGAGCTAGGAGAGCTGGTCTGTGGGTTGCCTAAAGGCAATAATTTTTGTTTCCATCTTAAAAAACTCATAACCTATCCTAACATTTTAGAAAATGTTTTATCCGTATGTTTGTATCCTAAATATTCAAATAACCTCGAATTGTCTAAATGAACCTTAGTACTCAAAATAATTCTATTTACACCACGCTCTTTTAATACTTGTTCTGCGTATTGAAAAAGCCTAATTCCTACTCTTCCTTTACGATATTCTTTTTTCACAAAATATATATCTTCAAATGCTGTCATACAAGACTTATAGTGAAAATGCGGATGAACAGTAAAAATAATGTATCCAATCAATTCATCATCTGCTCTACAAGTAATTGTTCTTAAAACTCCATTGTTTGCCAGTCTTTTATATGCATCATAGTCTGGCTCTAATTCATATTCTTTTGTTACACTTAATTCCTCATAGTGTAGAGGCAAAATTTTTTCAAGTTCTGGTAAAAATTTAAACGCATCTACGTCTTCATAAATTAATGTTGTCATGCTGGTAAGTATTTATATGCTTTCGTATCGGCTGCAATGTCTTTGGCTTTTTTTCTTGCGTGTTTAATTCTGTCCATCATGGCATACAGGCGTTTTGCACCTGCATCAGTACTACCATTACCTAACTCTGAAACAATTCTAGCTGGAATAACAAACTCACCATCAGCTAGTCGTGCTGGTTGTTTACCGCCAATCGTAGCTGGGATGCCATCGCTTACTCCGTCACCTGGACCTTTGAGCAAACGACCACCGTCTGAGAATGATCCTAAATGACCATCTTGAATATGGTGATGAGCACCCATTAAGCCGCCATGAGCCGCACCGCCTCCACCATCACCAGAGCTTTGTTGTGGTTGAGCAGCAGCCAATTGAGCTTGCAACTGGCTAATCTGGCCTTGCATTGCGTTGTAGGCAGGTGAACCTTGCATGAGCGTAGGATCAATTTGACCTGGCTTCATGGTTTGGCTTTGTGTCAATGGCAAGCCAAGTTGAGCCTGTAATGAATTCAAAGTTTGCAATGAACTATTACCAATTGGCGATACAGATGGCATACTTTGTAAATTAGCAATTGGTCTTCCTGCGGATCCGACAGCCGCTGGTCTAGTTGGCATTGGAATACCACCAGAAGCTTGCGGTTGATATTGTTGTTGTGCGTAATTTTGATATTGTGGATGGTAAATGTTACCTTGAATTGTTCCTTGATTAAATATATTAGGAATTGAACTATTTTGAAAGCCAACTAAAGCATTGCTTAACATACCGCCAGTGGGCTTAAAATCACCACCAGCGCCCATGCCAGAAGCTGGCTGGCGATAAGTAGGAATATCTCCGCCAACAGCAAATGACATTAATCCACCTTCTTTGGCAGAAGTCTTCTGTTGTGCAGCTTTATCAATGTCAGCTTGAGCTATTGCTGCAGCTGGGGTTGTTTCGTAGTCACCTAACTGACCTACTGGTTGTAGACCTTTAGCTACCGCAATTTTATGCGCTTTCATCAAAGCAGCAGGAGTCATCTTGGCATATTCAATATCGCTAAGATGGTATACGCCATTTTTTGAATTTTCTTGCCCTGCAGCAATGAGTTCTTTTTGTAATTCTGATAACTGCTGTGGGCTAGTAGCTTGAGCCAACCCTTGTTGCATTTCATTAGCACCAGTGACCATACTGCCGTAATCAGCACCAGAATACTTAGGGATATCCATTAAGCCTCCAGAGGCAGCCATAGTAGGATGATATGGATTCTGTACATAGTTAGGATAGGTAGCCTGATAGTGTGGGCTTGGAACTGCTGGAATAGAAGCGTTAAAAATAGGATTGCCATTAGCATCTTTTGGAATAGTTTTCATCCCAAAAGGATTGGTGCTTGTATTGGTTGCTGTAGGAACTGTAGGTTGTTTAAATAAACTAGTAGCACCAGATAATAGTGGCACACCAACGGCAGCTACTTGACCTAAATGATCCATAGCATAAGACCCTAAATTGCCAGAAGTTAAGCCTTTTCCTAATAAATCCATGCTTGATGGACCTGGAGCATTTGGAGTGCTTGGCAATACGTTTGCATTGGCAACTTGATTGGCTGTCATGCCTTCTGCTTCTGGTCCTAAATTGCTTTGAGCAGCTTGAAATTCACTACTTCCTTGAGGTAATGCCTCAGTAGGAACACTTTCTGCTCCTGCACTTGTTAAACCAGCAGAAGTATCCATCGTTGCAGATCCTAATCCTTCAATGCCAGACTCTAATCCAGCACCACCCCAAGCACTCAAACCAGCCATAAGACCTTGGGTAAGGCTTCCTGTATAGGCATACTCTCCACCAGCAGACATAGCCATAGCAAGGGGAACAGCCCATTCTTGACCTGTTGCAGCTGCTACTGCTCCTAAAGCCATAGGCAATACTGAGCTTAAAAAGCCAGCTTCGGGTAAACCCGTATGTGGGTTAACGGTTAATGAACCACCATGCTTTTCTGCCAATTTTTGCATAGCGTTTAGTTCGACAGCAGTCATATGGACCAGATGTGTATCTTGACCACGGCCTTTAGCTTGCAAATGCTGGGCAGCTGCGGTTAAACCGCCATTATTGTAAGAACTCATAGAGTACCCTTTATTAACGCCATTTGCTAAATTAATATCAGCATTTTGGGCATTTACACCAGCATTGACATTAGGGTTAGCCATTAGTCCAGCATATTGCTGTGCAAAAGCAGAACGTGGATTTTGGGCTGCATACCGATCAGCTGCTGCCTGTCCTGCAATTAATGGGGTTGCAGCACCAGCAGTCATATACTCTGCAACTGCATCACCTACTGCATTAGCTGCCATTGGACCTGTATTACTGTATCCCTGTGCAGCGTTTTGCTGCATTTCACCTTGTGTAGCACCGCCCATCATATTGACTGTAGGCGTATAGTGCTTATCCATTGTAGGAGCCACGGTTTTATTCATAACATAGGTAGACTCAGGCGTGTTTGCACCAACAGCAGCCTGTTCGGGATTAGCTTCAATATTAGCCATTTGTAGCCCAGCTACATTAGCAAGTCCACCGAAAAAACCCATAGTAGCCTTTAAAGTTATTTGGAGATAAGTTTAACATTTAAACCACCGTTCCACTAGCATTTACCCATTTAGTACCGTTCCACCAAATAGGATATCCCAGAGTAGTATCAAAGTAAAACTGACCAATTTGTTGATTAGCAGTCGGTCTTTGGGTTTTTGTTCCGTAATCTGGTGTAGCTGTGGCTTGGGTATAGTTATTTAGCTGGTTAAAGTACAGACGTAGCTGGCTTAATATTTGGTTTTCAAATTGAGGCGTGTAGTTATTAGGCGCAGATACTGGTAGGTTTGGTGGCGCTGGGTTTAACGGTGTACCGTTATAGTTAAAGTAGGTTGGAATTGTCATAGGTCACCTTCTGCCATCAGGTCTGACATCGTAGCGTGGAATACCAATTTGCCAAGCTACACCTACTCCTGTTGATTCAATCCGAATAGCCATCTGACGACCACGAACCCGTGTGTAGACCTGACCTGTAAATTGATTGACCGTATAAGCAGGGATATTAGTAAAGTTTTGTGAACTTAAAACCTGTGGCTTATCTACAGCCGTATTGTAATCAGTGCCTGAGTTTTGCCGAGGTATTAACTGCATCGTTACCGATGGCTGATTAGTTGTTGAACTATTAAAGTTAATATCTGGCAACATACGCCAGACAAAACCAAAATGCTGTCCAGAATCTTGTGGGGATATTTCAAAGTCTGAAGATTGAATATAAGCATTAATTGGTAGGGTGGCTGCCGTTGAAAGGTCATCGTTACCGTTTTCTTGGTATAACAAAATACTATTGCCATTTGTAGTAGTAATAGTGGTTGAAGCTGTTATTTGAGGCAAACTGACTGTATAAGTACCAACGCCACCTGATCCTGAACCAAGCGCAGTAATCGTAGTACCAACTGCAATTCCACTTCCAGCAAGTATTTGACCTACCGCTAAAGAACCTACCGTAACAGAAGTAACCGTTAAAGTTGAGCCAGAAATAGAACCAGTGCATATTGCATTTGTAGCATAAGTAGAAGATATTGGATATTGGACAATACCTGTTTGATACCAAGCAGTTCTAGGCATAGTGCCGTAATACCAAACTTGGTCTAAATAATTATAAATAACGTATTTATCTACAACCGTGTTACCGCTAGATTGGCTAACATAAAACCACCAGACCTCATTAAAACCTTCGTTAGCACCACATACGACTTGATAAGACTGATCTTGATTGATATCTTCAAAAATGTATTGTTTTAATGAGCAAGGCAAGGTTTGTACTGTACCGTTATACATATAGAAACGGTCTTTGCCCATCCAGTACGTTACGTTATTAACCGTAATCATGCAGTTAGGAGATATAACAGATATGTTATCCATGAGCAATTGGAAACCCCATACATAAGGAGCGCCAATATACTGCATTGAATAAAGGGCAGAATCAGTCCAAACTAGAATCTCTTGGCGGGTGGCACGAGCACCCATAATGAATGAGCCGTTAGACAAGGCGTATTCACCAGATTGATTAGTTAATTGGGGAACCCATTGATACGCATTAGCTTGGTCTGACCAACGCACCAACATAGGGTTAAATCCAGAGTTACTAACTAATTCACCATTTAATGTGCTAGTCGGAGCACCAGGAGTATAGGGGTTAGCACCAAAACAAATAATAAATTCTTGAACTTCAGACGAAATAACTTGGTAAGTCTGAGTAGGTATATAACCCCCAGAATAAGAAAAACTATAGTTACCTGAGCTATTTAAAGTAGTGGTTTTAGTAATCGGTACAGTAGTTGCGCCTGTTATATAGTTTGCAGCTACTTGAGTTCCTGCTGGGATACCTATTCCTGTAATCACCATTAACGGATAAATGTAAGGCGCATTAGTTGAAGTTACGGTAATTGACGTTGCACCAGAACTAAATGTAGAAGCATCAGTAAGTAAGGTTGTAGCATTTGCAAGGCTGCTTAAATATTGAGCACTAGCACTATCCCCACCACTATCTTGCCAGTAAAAAACAGAACCATTACGAGGAGCTAAAACAAGGTCAGCACCAAAGTTATCGTTAGACCAAAGACGTAACTGCTCACCAATACCTGCGGAATATGATGAACCCCAAGTGCCACGACCCCAAGGACCAGCGCCCCATCCTGTACCAATAGAATAGACGTTTAGACCTGATGGATATTCATAGGCAAGAGTAACTGTTCCACCTGTACCAGAGCCTGTTCCAGAAGCATTGGTAGCAAAATTAACTGTAAATTGATTAGTTGCTGGAATACTGGTTACTTGATAATCGCCACCAGCAAATTGAACTCCGTTAACTGCAGTTGTAGAAGTAATTAAAACATAATCACCCACCGAAGGTGAGTAAGAAGTATCAGTAATAGTCACTACTGGGCTACCGCTTACTGTTGAGATAGTTCCAGCAACAGACGTTATAGTATCTGTTTGTATAATTGGAGTAATATCGTAATAAGTACCGCCTGAGTAAATATAGTATTTTGAGTTAGTACCTAAACCATAATAGACATTACCAGCGCCAAGGTCTTGATCTGACCATACCCAAATAGAACGGCATATACCGTTAATTGTATTAGGTGATACTTGGGTCCAACCACCAATCTTTTCTGCTAAACCAGAACGAAACCGCACCTTATCACCGTCATACCAGCCACCCTCATTAGAGTAAATAGTACCTTCACGGTTCAGTCCTGGCTTTAGTGCTAGTTTTTGTAATGGCATGATTAACCTAATATTTCTCTAGCTTTCGCTATTTTGGCTTTACGGTCATCTAACCCTAAAGTTCCACCATTGATACGTTTAGTCATTGTCTCGTAATCGCCAGTATCTGCCAAGTCATTTAGACCTTTCTTGTTCCAAACCCAGCCAGCACTTAAAGCCGCATATTGAGGATCAAGTAACCTATCAGGATCCCCAACAAGATCCATACCCAGACCAGATCCGCAATTGGCATAGTTGTCTTTGCCAGTAAGTTGTATAAGACCACGCCCATGATAATTCCAACCATCATTCTCATCGATATTCCCCATACGACCACCATAGACTTTGTTGGCTAGTTTTTCTGGATTATTTGCATATTGGTCAGCCACATCTGCACTAGGAAATCTACTGGGCCAAACAGCCATAAGTCTAGCAGCGGAGTAATGAAGGTTTTCTTCCAGAGTTCTAAAATTATTAGATTCATGTTGGCACTGACCTATAAAACAAGCTTGTCTTTGGGTGGTAGAGATGTTGTACTTGATGAATGTGTCCATCAATGGCTTGTACCATTTTTCATCAATACCTAAAGCTATTAACTGTTCTGGACTCATTTAGCTACCTCATCATACTGTTTGTAACAAGCTTCTAAGGCTGTCCGCAGTTTGTCTGCTCTGGCAGCTTCCCATTCAAGAAAAGTGCTATCCTCGGCAGAAAGGGACAACCCAGTTCCACTTTGTCCATTGTTGGTAATTTGGGTTCTGCTGGGGCGGTTGCGCAACTCGATAAGAGCAGTAGCAAGCTGATTATTAATAGCATTGATTTGAGCATCTTTGTCTTTCCTTATTTGGTCGGTGGCTGCTTGTTGGGCTGCTTCTTTGGTTCTGGTGGCTGTTTCTTGCTCCAGCTTATATGTTGTAAGCTTGCCATACCCAATGCTATAACCATTATACCAAGCACCAAATATAATGAGAGCACCAGCGATAATTTTGACATACGTGCCTATTGATAATGGAAACATTATTGTGGCTCAGTGTCTTTTTTCATCATTACGCTAGCACCACCAGCACCAGATACAATACCTAATGCTTCAGCTAGTTCTGTAAGGCTTACTTGATGCGCTTGAATAACTTCATAAACAGCAATGCTTATAACCGCAATAAACCCAATCATCCACGCCCAACGAGCAATATCGTGGGTTTGGTTATCTTTACCAGTAAGAAGATGTTGGAATATTTCGCCCATTAAAAGCCTTCTGGTTTAGGATATTTAGCTTTAATAGCCAAGCATTTTTGCTTGTATTCTTCCATAGCATTTGTATCACCTTTAACCCAAGCATCAACAAACTCGCCTAGTTCTGGATAATGCATAATGCGTTGGCGGACATAATCTAATTGATTAATTTCAGATTCACGTTGTTTTTCATAGTTAATAATTCCTAGCCTATCGCATTCAGCTTTACTAATTTCTATTAAGCCATCAGGCTTTAAATGGTCTTGAGACCCATCAGTAGCAAAACCATAAGTTTTGTCTTGGCTATCTTTGTAGTGTTTCATTTCCATGATTTGTCCTTAGTAAAGTTCTACCCAATTTGTGACACCTTGACCAGAATTTAATTGATATGATTTTCCAGGTGGGACAATAATAAATGCGCCACCAAAAGAGCCGCAACCGTTAAACTGCCAAGAGAAGAATGATATTTGTTGGCCATCTACATAAGCAGTAATATTAGAACCAGTAGAACAACTTGTAGATGCAGAAACAGCAATTGGGTAAGAGTAGCTATTATTGTATGGAGTATTAAATGAACGTGACCCTGTTACATTATGCCAAACTGTTCCACCGAAACCAAGACCTGTTGGGGTTGTAGAAATAGTAACTGCGCCTGTATTGCCATTAACTGAAGTTACACCACCATTAGCAGCAGTTGTTGCATTTGTGGCATTAGTAGCAAAACCTACATTTAATCCCGTAGCAGTACCAGTAACACCATTTATTGTGCCCCCAGTAATAGCTACGTTGTTAGCATTTTGGGTAGACATCGTACCAAGAGTGCCTGTTGCCGCAGTTACAAAAGCTGTAGTTGCAATTTTGGTAGAGTTGTCTCCAGGAGTAGGAGTAGTAGAAGTACCCCCACCATTAAGAGCAGTAGCTCCAGATACACTTAAAGATGCAGCCGATAGAGCGCCAGTATCAGTTACACCAGCTGCTGTAAGGTTGCCGTTAACTAAGAAGTTACCAGCTGAACCAGTCTGGGCGCTATAAAAGTTAGACCCATCACAATAGACTTGGGCTGTCACTCCGTTAGGAATAGTGATTACCGCACCAGAAGAAGCACCAATATTGACTGAATAGCCATCAGAAGTGTTGTTGTAGACAATATAAAACTTTTGAACTAGTGGAGCAATAATCTGTTTACCAGCACCGCCAGTCGTGCCTGTGGCAATAATCACCATGTTACGGGCTTCATCAGATACACCGTTTAGGTTAGTTAAAGTGTAATTGGCGTTTGCCATGACAATGGTATCTACCCCAGTCACAGCTTGTTCCATTAGGTTCCAGTTAGTATTGGTAATGGTCCCCCATGTGCCAGAGTCCTCACCGTTAGCCATTAACTGGATTTTTAAACTATTTGAATATGACGATGCCATAATTTATCCTTAACACTTTTGTGTATTATCTACTACCGCCCAATTTGAGCTTTCATTTGTATTTACATCGCTCCAAACAACAGCTGGAGTTAATCCTACAGGCAGACTTTCATTGCGAGTACTTTTCATACTGCCAGCAAAATCAATACCACCAAAAGTTGAACCACCAAAAACTGCTATTTCTTCAATAACTACACTGAGACCGCCCCATTGTGGGTTCTGGTTATCGTTAATTTTAAACCAGCCAAATACACAGTTATTATCTAATACTCCAATGTTTTCGGCAATGGATTCAAGGAACGCTGCTTGGATTGAATTTTGGTCTGCAAGGTTAATATTTTCTGCAATATTTTCTGCAAACCCTGTTTGAATAAGCTGTGTGTTGGCTATGCCAGAGTTTTCGGTAATAGAGAAAAAAATCACCAGTCCCGCAGTATAAGAATCTAAAACACTTATATTTTCGGCAATAGACTCGGCAAACTGCGCTACGATAGCCTCGGTCTCGGCTACATTTAGAGCCTCTGCAATACTTTCTTTAAACTGAGCCGTGATTGCTGGCAGGTCTAAAAGAGTCGTGTTTTCCGTAATTGACTGTAAGAAACTTGAGTTTTGGGTTGAGCTATCAGCTTGCGTAGTGTTTTCAGTCTGGCTTTCCAAAAATGCACTTTGCTGCGCACTGGAATCGGCTATGGTTGTTGGCTCACTCTGGGTTTCTTTAAATTGAGCTAGGATTGCTAATACATCTGCAAGGGTTACATTTTCAATCTGGGTTTCACCAAAAGCTGATGTTTGAGTACTGGAGTCAGCTTGGGTAAGGGCTTCTACTATTCCTTCAAAGAAGTTATCCTGCTCGCTTTGAATATCATTTAAATTGATTGTTGATTCTGTGATGTTATCTATATAAGCACTTTGTTGGGTGCTTGAATCAAGGATGGTGGAGTTTTCACTTAGCGATGCTATATAAGAGGTCCAAAGACCATCAAACGCTAACTGAGCAAAAGCTTCTCCACCATACATATTTTAGGTAGCTGCTGGTGCAGTTTCCTGTGGTGCTTCTGGTGGGGTTGCTAAAGATGCTTCTAGCTTATTAATAAACGCTTCTTTACCCACTTGAAGTTGTGAAAGATTAAACTGGGCAGAGGATATTTTTCTATCTAAGTCTACACAATTTTGAAACAGGTACTTCTGTTCATCCGTTAAATCTTCGAGGATGTAGTTCTTGTCGTTAACAGTTATAGGGGTTAGTTGTTTTTCGCCCATAATGTTTCTCCTAAAAATGCCACCAAAAAGGGCTGCTGGCTTGCCCTAAAATTATTTTACTGCTTCAACAAATGGTGTTAAATCATGCTCGCCATAAAACTCTGCACCCTTAGCAATTTGCAATTTCAAATGGTCAATATTGCGTTGTTTGCAGTCTTGCCAATCTTCAGCAGTCATATCTTCAGGCTTGCCAGCATTTAATAGGTTTACGCTATCCATAGCAGCATCGTAGTTGCGTTGTACTTCTTGTTCAGGTGTTAGTTCTAACATTATTTATTTTCCAATGCGGTTATTTTTGCGTTGAGTTCTTTAACTGCGTTAATTAAATACCAAGTAATATTGCTTGCATCAACAGACATTACACCTGTGGATTCTGTTTTTACGCAGTCAGGAAGAATGGCTTGAAGTTCTTGGGCGATTGTGCCTAATTGAACACCTTTAATATCAATAGCATTTTGTGGCTCTAATTCAGTTACTTCATCTTTTGTGCGATATTCAAAGTTACGCACTTGAATTGGCAAAATTTTAGAAAGGCCATTGTTGTTATCAACAATATTCTTTTTAAGTCTTTGGTCTGAAGTAATTGCCCATAAAGTTGAATTTGCACCATTGTAAGTGCTACCGCCATTTGCAGTAATAAAGGCGGTTGATGTACCTTTACCAGTTACTTTTGGATTTGTTGCCGCAACCACTAATTCTAAAGTAACCGCACCTGATGAAGCATCACAAGTACCAATATAAGTGTTATACGCACCTGATGTTAATGAATTTGCTGTGCTATCAGCACCAATAATTGTGTTTACATAACCGCCTGTAATTGCGTAGCCAGCTTTATAACCAACCGCACAATTTAAATAAGAACCACCAGCACCATTATGGCTATAAAGTGCTTGATAACCAAATGCAGTATTTCCAGTTGAAGTTGTTGATGTGTATAGTGCTTGATAACCTACTGCTGTGTTATTAGATGCGGTGGTGTTTGAAGATAAAGCACCATTTCCTACGGCTGTATTTTTACCACCAGTTGTAAGAGAAGTCATTGTTGATACATTGCCATCATCTTGACCACCAACGGCTGTATTGTATAAGCCTGTTACTGTGCCACCATACATAACTCTACGACCAATAGCCGTATTGTAATTACCAGAAGTTACTCCATATCCAGCAGTTTCACCAACAAAAGTATTACCGCCAGCATTGCTGTTATATCCAGCTTGATAACCTACCGCAACACAGCTACCTGCGGTGGTGTTTGCTTGAAGCGATTGATAGCCTACTGCGGTATTATTACTAGCGGTGGTGTTTGAGAATAAAGCATCAAATCCAACGGCTATATTATTGCTACCAGTAGTTGTAAAACCTAAAGCCTGATAGCCTAACCCAGTATTAAATGTTCCAGAAGTCAAACTGTATAAAGCTCTATATCCAAAAGCATCACAATTTCCACCAGTTGCAGAACCACTTCCAATCGCTTGATAACCAACAGCAGTTGAGTTTCCACCAGTTAAAATATACCCAGCTTGATAACCTACTGCGGTGTTATTAGATGCGGTGGTGTTGTTTACAAGAGCCTGATAACCAAAAGCAGAGTTTGAATTGCCTGTGGTGTTTGAGCCTAATGATTGTTGTGCAAAAGCAGAGTTTGTTCCACCAGTTGTGTTTGAACTTAAAGCACCTGAACCAAATGCTTGATTATTTGCACCACTTGTATTTGATGTTAAAGCACTTGTTCCAAAAGCTGTATTAGTGCTTACACTACCACCACCCTTACCAACAGTAAGACCTGAGATAGAGGCGTCATTAGCTGTAGTAAGTGTTGTGCCGTTAAAGGTTAGGTTAGCAGAACCAGCTAATAAGCCAGAGCTATTGTATTGAACTTGGGTATTTGAACCGCCAGCACCACCGATTACAGAAGAGGCTAATACCCATGTCGGAGCAGAACCATTGGACTGCAAAATATAGCCATTAGTACCAATTGCTAATTTAGATAATGCAGTGCCTGTACTGTAATATGGTAAATCACCAGCAGTAAATGAAGTTAATCCAGTACCGCCATAGGCGGTAGTAAGTGCATTGGTTAAGTTAAGTGTATTTGCAGTTAAAATTGTTCCATTAAACGTAAGATTAGCTGAGTCTTGTAGAAGACCTGCTGTTCCCGCATAGGTTACACGACCAGAAGTTAAACCAGAATCTGTTAACGAAGATACTGTTAAAGGGCCTACAGAAGAAGGCGTGATGTTGCCGCTTCCATCCAAATAAACTGCTTTTTCAGAAGGCTGGGTTACAAATACATCTTTAGTACCAGCAGTAAAGTTAACTAAAGAGCCAGAGTTAGATGAAGAAAGAACAGTAGTACGAGCAAGAGTTCCGCTTGAGTAAGTTCCAAGACCTACTTCCCAATTTGGGCCACCTTGGTCAGCGATTGTGTAGTATGTGGTGTTACCGTTGCCAATCGTTGAAAAACTTTGATACCCCGTAACAGCGCCAAGTAGCGTAGCCGATCCAGTACCCGTAACTGCCGTAGTTTCTCTGACACGATCATTCAGGACTAATGCCATATACTGCTCCTAAAAACTGTTAAAAAACAATAACTTACGAAGTGGCGGTGGTCGAATACGTAACACTGACAGTATCACCTGCAGTTGTAGTTTTTGCTACGCTAAAGTTTCCTTCAGAATACAAAGTTCCACCAGTATTACTCTGTGTGCTTGATGCGCCAGAACCCAATACTAAGAAGCAACCATAAACAGTACCGCCAGCACCAGTAATGGTGTAAGTAATTGCAGATGCAGTTGAAGACGTTACGTTTGACGGTGTAGAGCCAGTAGAAGTAGAAGAAGCAAACACGGCTGTACCACGCACTGCAGAACCGCTAACAGTGTAAGCAGTAAATTCTTTGCTAGGCACAATAGTGCTCATTACGTCTGTTGCGGCTGGAGTCAATGAAGCATTAGTCAAACCAAGGTAAGGACCAGTAACACTGTAAGAGCTACCTTTTAATAAGGTATCGAGCATTAACTGTTTGCCTACGGCTACGACTAGGTTAGGGAACTCTTCATTCCACTTTAAATTACCTTGAGCATCACGGCACTCAACGTGCCAATAACCTTCAATACCCATAGTTTCGTTTGTGCCAGCATTGGCTTGTAATGTTGCTACAGCGCTATCGCCACAGCTTCCAAATTCTTTATGCATAATTAATCTCCAGAACTTACTACATTAGCAGCCGTATAGCTACTGATTGTCAAAATAGCAGACGAATAAGTCGCTGCTGGGAACTGCACTGTAAAGCTACTATTACAAGTCTTATCAGACCCAAAATTTAATACAAAACAAGCTGCTTTTGTTATGTAATTGTAGACCAAAGCACCCCTACAAGTAAACGATGCTGGACTCCAAACAGCGTTAGCAAAAGACACATAAGTGGTGTTATATTGCTGGTTAATTGTGGGAGCCGTTGAAATAACCAAAGGAATACCACCAGCCGTATAACCATTTCCAGTTACTTCGTTCACACTGGTGTAAGCAGCAGTCGTAGGGTTTAAATTGGCATTGGCGTTATACAGGGCAATGTAATAAGTACCAGTTGTAAAGTTTTCATTACCATTTAACAGGTTCTGAGAAAATACGTTACAAGATCCTTGAACGATCATTGTTTCACCATAATACGAGCTTGACCGTTACGATAAGCATCACCACGTTCAAGACCAGTTCCAAGACGATTAAGCTGGGCAAGAGCTTCTTCATACATTTTTTCATAGTAAGCAACCATATCCTGCTCACCTTTCATGAAGATCATAGCTTCACGCATAGCGCCATAAAACAATACTGGGTCATAGTTATCACCTAACCAACTAGTGCCAGTTGCGTTTGAAACCGCATTTACTGGGACTGAAAAACCGCTACCAGTAGACCCCAAAGAAGAACAAGACAATATATCTCCAGCAACATAAAAATTACCGCCAAACTTAAGGTTGCAGGAGACCACTGCACCTGAGGCAACAAGGATATCAGCAGTTGCATTAGCACCTGAACCTCCTGTTAAAGATACGTTTTGGTATATACCATTGGTATATAAAGAACCACCTGTAATGTTTCCAAGGAGTGATATTTGACCTTGAACAATGGTTGGTGGGTAATAAAAATAATGTAATTCAGCGCTGTAGTTTGTATCTGGTGTTGGACCTAAAATAAAAGATAGCTCATTATTATTGTTGTATTGCGTACCAAAAAGTGCGTAATACTGAGGCATACCAGTACTTGTTGGATTTGGATAAGACTGTCTAATAAAGTTAACGTCTTTGTTTAATAGATAACTGTAATTACCTGATGAATCAATTACAGCCAACGAATATGTTGATAAATAATCTATAGGACAAGACAAATAACTATTTCCAGATGTCATGGTTCCAATAACATTTTTGCGCAACGATGGTAATTGAACTGAGTTATATATACGCTCTTCAGCCTCCATTACAAAGACTGGAATATTTGCCACGAACAACTGTTCGGTGTTCTCAGCGTAAGACTGGATATTGTTATATAACTGTTCGTAATTCATAGGGTTAACCCTTAAGCCATCGGACCTCTAGACATACGACCTTTAGTAGCTGCACCAGCTCCACGCATTTCAATGCCAGAAGTTTTAGGCTCTTTAGTTGTGCCATAACTAACACCGTTAGGAATAGGATCACGCAGATCTGCATCTTTTACAGATTTAGTCGTAGAGTAAGGAATAGCATCTTCCATCGCTTGGAAGCTCTCTACTGTGTATTTTTTGCCAGACATAGTATGCGGAGCAGCATAGTCAGAGGCTGGTTTGTCATTTTTAGCATGACCAGTATGAACAGCTGGGCTATTCTTTTTGGTTGCTTTTACTGATTTATCGTATGCCATATTAACGACCTCTTCCAGAAGATTTTTGGTTCATTGCACGAGCCATGTTGCGACCTACCGCTTTCATAGCTTTACCAGTTACTCCACCTTTAGCCATTTTAGTAGGCTTCATACCTGGGTGCATATGATGTTCATGTTTATGAACTTCTTTTTTTGCTTCTTTATCTGCAATCTTAGTTACTTGCTTCTTGTCCATTTTAAACTCCTAAGTTGTTGTAATGGTTACTGTACCGATTGTTATAACAGGAAGCAAGGAATTTGGCGTTAAATAACTGTCAAAATAACTCGCTCCACCCACTGGGTTCCATCCCCATTGAATCTGTCTACTACCGTCTGTTGAATAACCTTGATTATCGATGTTATTCACATTTGGATCATAAGGATTAGTCATTAATCCATACGTTCCACCAACTTGATAACTCACATCTGGGCGTGGCTCCCGTACAGCTTGTGGATCATTCACAGGATAAAGTCCAAGACTTAACTGTGGCTGATCTGGATCCCAGCACTCAGGACATACTTTAATGTTGTAAAGCTTGGTCTTGATAACTTCTTTTCTAAGCTCTTTGAGCATATATCGAAAACCACAACGATCACATTGTGCTATTGCCCATTTGCCAGATGAATACTTATTTGGCATTAGATGAACCTACCTTTTGTACGACCTTTTCTTTCTATGCCATGACCTCGAATAACACCGCCTTTTTTGCGGTTTAATGGACTGTCTGGGTTAAATGGATTATTAGATCCTGGAACATAACCAGCACCGCCACCGACTTTAGGAGAACTGCCTTTAGGTGTTTTATCGTAATACCCCATGTCCTTTAATCTTTCAGCATAGGTACGATCACGTTCAGCATCTACTTTAGCTCTGTGTTCTTGAGCCATTTTAGAAGCTTCATCTATAGCTTTTTGTTCTTCAGGGGTAGGCATTATCTTCCATGACCTCCGTAAAAAGACATCCTAGGAACAAAACGAATAGCTGCTTTTTCCCTATCTTCTTGGGAAGCTAAATCCCATTGTTCCATGTACTCAGCTTTGAGCATTGGAATACGATTAGGATCTACCCCAGGGATTTTGGAAGACAAGTAAAACGCTAGTCCAGCCACCATGCATGGGATGAATCTAAATGGAATGTCATTGGTATTAATACCAGTGCCAGCATCCTGAATCCTACGCATACGCCAGTAGACGAATGTGTATTGGCTGCCTGGAGAGTTTGGAGTGGGCCAGACGTTAATACATGGCAGATTGACCACGCTAATCGAAGCTCCAGTCGCATGAGCAGCTGGGGTAGTACCATTCTGACCACGATAGCAATTTAACATCTGTGGAGCCGTTGTAGAGACATTTGGGTAGTAAATAATCTCATTGTCTATCTGGATGTAGCCAGTGGCTGCTAAACCTGTTAAGTCAGATTGATTTAACTGAATAGTAGTGTCGGTAGCACTAATACCAGTGGTTGATCCATTACCGTATAAGGTGTAATTGGTAGGATTGTTTTGTCCAGACTGGCGGTTAATCCATACTTGAATAGGTCTTCCTTGAGCCAATTTATTAGGCAAAGTCGAGTAGGTGTCCTCGGAAATGCGACTAATATTAATATCTATCTGGTTTTGCAAAGTACCAGTTCGGATAACTTGGCTCAATAAGTCGATGGTATCTATTGGCAAAGGGTAGGTAATCTGTCCAGTAACCATAGGAATTTGACCTTCTTGGATAGTCCAAAGGTTAATTCCACGATTTGCCCATTCAACGGTTAAAAGATTTAAAGACCGTCTAGCTGTCCTAAAATCATAACCAGTTCTAAGTTCGACACCGCACCTCTCAAACGCCTCTTCAATGAGATCGTTCATGTTTAGGTCAAATACGGATGTCCCTGAAGTAGCCATTATTTATGCTTAAAGCCTTTAAGAGTTTCTGCTAAACGAGCACGTTGACCTAGCTTGCCAGGTTTTTTAGCAGCAGCAGCCAGTTTTTTCTCAGGAATAGTATGTCCTTCTTTTACTCCCAAAGCCTTACGCAACGCACCAGCTTTTTTGATAGCGTGTTGAATCCATTTTTCTGCCATGATTAACTCGCAACATTTTGTTCTGGATCAACGGGAGCAGTAACTTCAACGGTTGCAGATGCTGGTTCTTCAACATTGATAGTTACGCTGGCTGGTGCTTCTACAGGAGCAGCTTCAACAGCAGGAGATGCTTCAGCTACGGGAGCAACTTGTACAGGTTCTTGTGCTGGAACTAAAGAAGCAGCAAAAGATGTTACCACTGGGGAATCTGAGAATCCCAAAGCTACTTTTTCACTTGCCAAATACGCAGCAAATTCGTTTAACAATTTGTGCTCTTCACCTTCCACTGCATGACCAGCACTCTTGACGTAATTTATAACTCGATCAAATAAACTCATTTTTTCTTCCTTGCAGCTCTCATGTTATCGACTAAATTATGATAAGGTCTACCAGCTGCCTTTGCCATCGCTTTCGCACTAGCTTTTTTAGCTGAAGACAATTTCTTTGGTTTCCCAAGGTCTTTTGGTCTTGGTTTATCCCAAACTTGCCCACCTTTGGCATAAAACTCAACAGCATCAGGATTATCCTTTCTCTGGATAATCTTTTTGCGTGGCATCTTAGATGGGTTAACTGCTCCCATCCCTCGGCTGGCTCTCATTACTTATGAGCGTGACCGCCACCGCACATTGCTTCAACGTGCTCGTGGTGATGTTTGTGACCATGCATACCGCCATCATGCTCTTTTAAATGCTTTTCGTGAGCGTGATGTTTGTGGATATGACCGCCATGAGCATGACCACCATCATGTTCTTTCAAATGATGCTCAATATGTTCGTGATGTTTTTTGTGTCCGTGTGACATAGATTTCTCCTAATTAACAGTATTTGGTTTTTGTATGACCACGTTTAGCAATGCCATCAGCACGGCTAGATGTAGAACCACCATGAGCCATTTTCTTAATATGACCACCATGTTTTTTACCAGAAATAGAACCAGATGTGCCAATAGTGTTGTCACCATCGTTATGCATCTTTGGTTTGCGATCTTCAGTATGACCACGTTTTTGAACTTTTGATTCGCCAAAACGACCAAGTTTGTTAGAACCAGCTTCAACATCATGCTTCATGCCACGAGGACCCATAGTCTCTTTTTCTTTCATATGACCACGAGGCTCTGTGCTGGCTTCACGTTTAATAGCACCACCCATTGCATATTTCTTCATATGGGCTTTGCCACCATGACGCATACCAGCTGCTTCGTGCTCTTCTTCTTTAGCAAGTTTACGAAGTTCTTTAGCCTGGTGCATTTCATGTTCTTTTTCAGCATGAGCATGACCACCTTTAGCCATCTTTTTAGTGTGATGACCTTCATGCTCTTTCATATGGTGTTCAGCCATCGCTAAATGGTGATGAGCTAAATGTTTATGATGCTCTTTAGACAAGCCACCATGTTTCATGCCACCAGCCATAGGACCTGCTGGAGGTGCCATTGGAGCAGCAGCTGGAGTTGGCATGGCACGAGCTGCCATCATAGCCATCGCTGGGTTTACACTACGTTTTTTTGTTGCCATGTTAATTCCACCTTTTTTAAAATGTTTGCCTTTATCGGCTTTTGCAAAATCCTCACCTACCGATTGAGGAACTCCTACTTTTTTGGCAAAAGCCTTGTTGTGGGCTACTGCCTCCATAAAATCATGCTGTCGTTTGGACTTACTTGGCATTATTTATGTCCTTCAATAAACCTGTCAAGCTTTGCTTCAATTCTGTCAAAGCGGTTAATAATTTGGTCCATATCGCTGCGAACTTCGATTTTAGTAATGTAATCACGAGCTATTTCCTCACGAGTCTTATTCAAAAGGATGCCTTGACGTGCAAGCTCATCAGCTTTCTCTTTAAGCACAAAGCTCACGATAGCACCTAAAACATATGCTACTACAGTTAATATCTCGAATATGGACATTTAACATTTCCATTTTCTCAAAGATTTATTAATTCGACTATTTGGATTATGGGCTGTTTCCGAACTGGTTAATCGTTTTTTCATGCCTTCCATGCGAGCACAGAAAGACTTTTTACGGCTACCACCTTCTGGCTGTGGTGCTTTTAAATGAGCACCATGCTCTTTATTATAAGAAGCTCTGCCCTTGGGATTTAAACCGCCAGTAGGACTTTTGCCCTCTTTGCGTTGCCAAGCAGCTGTTTTAGGCATGATTAACTACCGTTAGAAATTAACTTGCCAGCAATAATGACTCCAGCAGCAATAGTCGTAGCCGTACTAGTTACAAGTTGCCATTGAACATCTGTTTTTTCTGCATAAGCAAATGGTCCAGAAGCTCTATTGGCTGTATATATAGAAACAAAAGGTTGTTGCAAAACAGCCAACGTCACGCCAGTTGCATTATTTTTAGCTTGCACTTTGTAGGTAACAATGTTTGAAGATGTATAGCTGTTTGAAGTATTTACTTCCGCCAAATCTAAATAAAATGTATATCCTGCTGGAACAGTGTAAATAGTACTTTGTGATTTACCAATTCCTGTATTAATTTGTGCAAGTGTGTTGCTAGACTGTTTAGCTGTAATAGCTCCAGCATTAGACGTTTGACCTGATGCAACACCAACCATTAGTAAACTATTAACACGGAAATAACTGTTATTTGTCGTAACACCAGTAGTTCCGTTTAAAACAACAATTTCAGAAATTTGATTAAAGTTTGAGTCTAAACCACTAACTAAAACGGCTGCAGGGGCTACATCTGACGTAGAACCACTTACAACAGTTAATGTGCTAGCTGATGTTGGATAAGTATAAGTACTTGCATTTTCCCAAACAGGGATTGCAGTATTTCCAACTGCAGATTGATATCCAAAAATGCTTACAGCCTGATGTCCAGTAATTTGGCCACGACAAACCTGCAAATCAAATGGCTCGTATTTTGCTTGACGAGTTATAGACTGCACCGAATTATTGGTACTTGGTATTCCATTTGGGCTTTGTGCCATATTAATCTCCTAAGTTTTAAAAGAGGGGGGATTTTATACCCCCCAAGAGGATTAATTAGTCAAAGTTACCATATGGGTAAGTTGTCGCATTACCAATGTTCATATCCTGTTGTGCATATTTCAATGTAACAGCAATTTGACCAGATGTAGGTGTTGTCAAACTGGTATTAGTAATCTTCAATGTCACAACAACTTGGCTAAACCATGTAGGCTGTTGACCAGGTTGAATATTTTGAACGTCTTGTAATGTGCCATAAGCGTAATCTAACTGTGTGCCTACAAATGTTGCAGTGCCACGAGTTGCTGAAGTAATAGCAGCCATCGTTGCATACACACCTGTAGCAGTAGCAAATTTGTTAGAAACGTATGGTTGAATAGAGTTAGCAGTTACTGAACCGTCAGTTGGCAATGTGCCAACGTCAATGATTACATCAGTAATGTTTGAGCCTTGTGGAATCAAAAATGATACTCCACGATAAATAGTTCCAGAAGCATCTGCTGTAGGAGCAGTAGCAACAGTAGGACCATTAGTGCTATAAGCACCAGACTGTGGATTCCAAATAGTTGCTGCTTGGTTAGGAATATTGTCAGAAGTAACAAATACACCAGAACCGCCACCATAATTAGCTTGACCTGCGGAGGTCACAGCAAAATCTAAAAAGGCTTGTTGAGCCAATAAGACTGGACCAACGTCACGTTGTGGACCAAAACGATTATCACCCGATAAAATCGGACCATCAAATGTACTGCGACCCATAATAGGCTCCTTATGCAAAAGTACTTATGCCGATCTTTGCATCGTCTGCTGGGGCAGTGGTGGCATAAGTGAATCACCCAGATATAACAAGTTTACTACTTTATACAGTTTGTGCAATCTTTTTTCAAAAAAAATCCCCAGTTTTTTAGGCTGGGGATCAAACTCCTCACGAGAGTTTAGTATGAACCGTAAACACCTAATGGATCAGAAACACCAAAGGAATAACGCTCACGA
>Ga0208872_1000241_pt1 | contig 47455 bp, 70 predicted proteins | sample CryBogCBH12Aug08_FD_185508 | JGI IMG/M metagenome (GOLD analysis project Ga0208872, IMG submission 185508) | Freshwater microbial communities from Crystal Bog, Wisconsin, USA - CBH12Aug08 (SPAdes) | ecosystem: Environmental > Aquatic > Freshwater > Lake | place: Crystal Bog, Wisconsin, USA...
CAACAGCATTGATGCAGTCTTCATATGAACCCCGCAGCCGTTCAATCTCATCGGCGTATGGTTTGACAGCCTTGATCCAAGCATCACGGTGGAATTTGCTATACCATTTTCCATCTTTCCATTCTCCACCATCCATAGCCAATGCAATATCAGCAGCCATTTTTTCAGCAATATTCATCACCACTGCACCTCCCCGTTAACCACGATCTGCACATACCACCTGTCGCCGTCTTCGTTCTCCCACAGCGCACAAATGTTGTCGCCGTCCCGTTCATGGCGGACTATCCACTGTCTCATTGCACCGTTTCCCCGTTCTTCCATGCCGCCAGAAGTTTAAATTTATCTTTTATCCTTTGCACAACCACATCCTTCCAAGTGCCATCTTCTACTTCTGATTTAAACAAAATCGTATAACCCTGTATCAATAATGGATCTTCAGATGTCTGAACGATTACAACCAGATTATCCTCAATCAAATCCAAATTGGTATATACATGAGGATATACAGGCTTCAGTATTTCAATTTCCAATCCCCGAACACGGGGTAAAAGTAAATCGGCTATTCGTTCCATGTCATTCATGACCGCCCTCCCAATCAGCAGGGCATATGGGCAACATCATCCAATGCGTAGGACGGCAAGATAAATAAACGCCGTCTGTACCCTTGGCATACCGCCATTGGTCATCGTAAATCCATTTAGCGACCATAAGATGCCATCCGGGTTCATACACCAATACCCAATGATCCTTTGGGCAGGTTTCTATTGGTTGCCATTCATTCATGACCGCACCATCCCGCAATAGCCGTGGGTTGTGCTATTCCGCCATATGTCTTGAAGAAAAGGTTTGTTTTCATATTCCACCAATTCTTTTCCCCACCGCCAAGCCATGCACTTGGGGCCAAGGCACGTTTGATAAACAATGCTGGGATTTTGCCTTCCCATTGACATTACACAGCCAACTTCTTGCGCTTCTTCAGGCGTCATATAATGTGGGTTGTCAGTCGTACTTTGGTTTGTTGTCATCGTTATCCTCGTTGATTGTTATGTTTAAGTTTGTTATTTTTTGGTAGGCGGATATAATGGCTTCCATTTTATCCATTTGAGCATTAGCAACGGCACATTCCTTTTCAAGCATTTTTACTCTGTCTTTTAGCACATCAATATAGCGCATGACTGGATCGTCGCTCATTGCACTGGCCCTTCTGGCTTGGCATTGCTTTCCATAATGACAGATGAGAATACCATAGCAGCTTGGCTACGATCTGGTTCATTCATCTGGTCCAAAACTGTCGCAGTAAAGACAGACAAGATATGTAGGATGGTTCCTATGGTCATGCCGTCAACTGCCGAGCCAATAGCATCATAAGCTTTAGCATGACGTTCCTGCTTCTTTTGTTCCATGTGTTCGTTAAGGTCTATGGTCATTTAACTTCCTCATTCTTTCATCTTGTCGTTTCACGTATTCTCTGGCTTCACGCATTTGCTCTTTGCAAAATTCAGGAAGGTCTTCTTGGTTCTCAAACCGTTCCAACCATTTCATATAAAACTCATCGTATTTGATTTGATGTTCTGATTCCGCCTTGTTTTTGTCTGCCCACGCCCTTTTAAATTTTTTTTCAGTCTCCATGTCTTCTTTTACGGATGGATGGTTAGGGATGTATGGTTCTATGGGGAATGTATTTTCTGTGGTCATATCATTTCCCAAGGTTTACGGATTGGCCCGGCTTCATCAAATTGAGTTGTAACGCAAGTATCTGGCCCAATGGTGCCATAGATGGTCCATGCCGGGTCATATAGCCAAGCTTTGCGCTGTTGCTCTTGCTTAAGGATGCGATCTGCTATGATTTGGTCTACGGTACGGTCATCCAAACCAACCGTTCCTTGCCAATGATTGGATTTAGGCAACATATCTCTACTTGGCACACCGTAATCCCACGATGTAACCCGCACCATGTTGGCAAACTCTTGCGTGCCCGCAAACAGATTGGCGTTAGTTGGTTCCCAAAACTTATGAACCACTGTCTGGCCGGACAAATCTAAACCTGTGACGGTAGCAAATGGTGTAGCTTGTGCCGCATTAACAGCCATAACACCAGAATACCGAATCACAGCAGGTGTAGCTACAAGTGCAGTTAAGCCAGTCAGGAACTTACGACGGGATATGGCCATGTTATTCCCCATTTTCTTCATCTATGGCTTTAATAACTTCAGGTGGGTAGTCGGGGACAAGCACCCAAAAGGCAAAAGGAATTGTATTGCCCCAAACTTCCTCATCATTTGCAACCCACCGTTTTTTTGCGTTGGACCAATCGTATAGTGATATACTGCCCAATAGTGTGCAGCCTAAGATCTGCTTATCTTTAGGGGGGCTGTCAGATGCTGGTTGCCAAATCATTTTATTATCTCCGTTATAGTTAAGGTAGCAACTTGTAAAGTTTCACGGCTCGTCAGTCTTCTTTCTCATAGGAGGCCGAACTTTACCTTGTAGTGCCATCAGGGACGTTTTCGTACAAACGCTACCCCTTACACTTGCCCGTTGTTGCTGCGGCTGCAGGAAAGGACCCCCCCTATGAGTAACTGATACAATTTGCATAGCGTGTAAAATATGTCAGGTCAAGTACCGGAGTCCCAAGACTGTGTATTAGTTATACCGGGGCAGGGTCTACTAATGAAACCCCCGGGTACCCCCATTGAACAGGAAAAACATGGTGTCCGTTGCCTACACAATAGGTAGACACCCAACAAAGCCTCACACGGAATCAACATGAGGGGGCCACAGGATACGCCGCCAGCGACAGACCACCAGCCATTGTCCTGCATTAGCGTAGACTACACAGGATACATGAACACCCGCGAGAGGCAGTCATGTACCAAAGCATGCATTGCCCGACAAGAATTATTTTGTAGGGCAATAACTAACACAAGAGTATTAGCAAGGGGCAGTCCATAGCACTAAGTGATACAGGGGTGCTGTTTGCGTGGGGTGTAAAGAGGTGTGGGGGAGATTTTAGGGATGTTACGTGAGGTGCATGGGGATCCGCACCCGGGCCTTTGCCCACAGGCGGGGGGTGCCGCCACCCCCACCGTACCCCCCAATGTTCACGGTTTGTTCGCGGTATGTTCTCATGTGTTCCTGTTTTGTTCACGGTTTGTTCCTGTCGTGCCGAGCCGGGGAGAACAAAAGGTGATCAAAGCGAGAACGCTGCCGTTGCTGTTACGTAAGCTTCACCATACTGTAACGGAAGCTTCAGCATGACGTTGCTGTTACGTAAGCTTCAGCATGCCCATTGGTAAGCACGAGCATGACGCACGTAAGCTTGACCATACTGTAAGGTAAGCTTGACCATACGTAGCTTCAGCATGACGCACGTAAGCTTTACCATACAGTAACGTAAGCTGTAGCATGACGCATGGTGATGCTTGCGTGGCGATGCTTGCATGCTCGTGCTTGCGTGCTGATGCTTATATTCCTATTGTGGAAACAGAACAAAACGTGAAAACGTCACAGACGGCAAGCATCAGCATGTCGTGATGCTACATAGCGCAGACCATGCAATGCCTCTCCTTGGCCTTCTCTGTGGCTTCTAGAGGTCATCCTCGTCTGGGCTTGGCAAGGCTATCTGCTCAAGCATCACCTGCAACTGCTCGCGCTGGTCATAGTCAAGCTGCGTTACATTGACTGCTTGCATGGCTATTGCGCCACCATCAGCACCAGTGACCTCATGCTTGAGCATGTCTCCGTATTTCTTAGGTCTTAGCTTGCCTGCAGCCCATTTGCGCACGTCTATTTGCACACGAGCGACCTGAACCTGTTCAGATGTGGCATCTTCCGGCAAAGCATCAGCAATAAAGATCGTCTCGTCAAACAGCGTGTCAGCCTGTTCGTCACGCGCGTATGCGTACTGTCGAGCAAAATCTGCGTTGCGCGATAACCATTTCCTTATTGTGCTTCCGTCTGGCATGTTTGGATCTAAGCAAATCTTGCGCAAGCTTTCGCCATTGCTTAAGCGATCGAGCACGATGTCAGCTATTTCTTCTTGAAACATGAGCTGCCTGCCTCGTGGGCTTTGTCCCTCTGCTCTTGGCAGTATGTAAGCTTGAGCGTCATCTTGTGACTGGTTGCTTGAGCTTGTGCTTGTCTGGCTTTTCTTCTTGCTTGTCTTAGCTGTCTTCACTGTCTTGTGTACCTTGTGTGATTGCTTGTGTTGATGGTTAAGCTTGTGTGGTGATGCTTGTGCGAGACAGACCTTGTTTAGCCTGCCTCGCTGTTAGTGTGGTCTTCATGGATTATGCCGCGTCAGGATCTTCGTCATCATCCTCATTGATGCTTTCCCAATCTTCAGTCTCCATCATATCCTCGACGTAGACTAATGTCTCGTCTAGGACATCCATTGCCTGGAGGAGTATGCTTTGTTGTTCCGTCCACTCGAGCAGGTCAAACTCATCTGCCCAATCAACCGACACAATCACCTCATCATCAGCATCCTTGTGAATGCTAAACGTAAGCATTGGCACGGCATCATCTGTATCTGTCTCGCTCATGATTTCACCTTGGTTAAGTTTAAATGGATCACGTTGTCAGCTTCAGCATCGACCTCATACTCTATGATTTCTTCGCCTCTGATTTCCTCAACCAAGTCAGCAATTGCCAGTATGAGATTGGCTTGAACAGCTTCAGACCAGTCAGATGGATTGCCTCGCATCTTCATCGTGACTGATCCATTTGCTCCCATTACAAACCACAAAAACTGCATTTGCCTGCCTGAAATATGAAAAACATGTGACGAATCAATCACATAGCTAATCTACCACGACTCACATACCTAGCCAAGCTTAGCCATGCGTTTTAAACATACCAGATATGCTAAAGTTTATGTTGCAACAAGCATCAGCATGTGAGATAACAACATCACTGAAGACAACAACAACACGGAGATAACAAATGCAAATCAACCTTAACGAACTCAACATCATCCGCCTTGCTCTCAATCACCGCGCGTCAAGCTTTGCAGAAGAAATGTATCTCACGGATAGCAAGGTCGGGGCAAATTCCTTGAAAAATAAAATTGATGAAATTCTTGCAGTTCGCGCAAAAATTAATGACGCAATCTCTGAGCAATATTGCGCCCAGTATGAACAACAAAATGCCGCAATCAGCAAAGTGTTTGCTCAAACGCTTGAAGCAAAGGTGTCAGCATGATCAAGATAGAAAAACTCGCGCCACGCATGTGGGCAGGCAATGGCTTTGGTTACACGTCAGCCGAGCATAAGGAGAAAACAATGCTAAAGCTTTACTCAATCGTTTATCGTACTGGTGGAACACTCAACTGCAAGTGGACGCGTGTTCTTGATGCTTATCCTTTTGACCTAGCCAAGGAGAAAGCCAGCGAAATCGCGCGTATGGGTTATCGGACAGTCATCCATGACACCGACACGCTACGTGCTCTCGGTCTGCCTATTGGCTGGGAGCCAGACAGCGTCGACTGGGTAAACGACCACATCGTCGCTGACAGCTATGAAACCCACCACATAAAAGGATTGTGAGCATGATACGCGGCATCCTTGAAGATCTCATCGCAGCGTTCTGCCTCACAGCATTCCTGTTGTGCATCTATGTGTGGTCTACCGAAATCGGAGCATTCTTCTACGATTGAGCCATGCAATAAAACATAGCAGGCATGCAAAAACATGCTTGCAACATGCTAAAGCTTATGCAATAAACAATCATCAACAACGCGCCGAGGCGCAACCAAATGGAGCAAGGCAAATGAAATTTTTTTACAACGGCATCAAGGATTCTTCGGGCAAGCTTTACAAGGCATGGTATAGCGTGGGTCGCCTGACAAATTACCCTGAAGGCACGATTACAATTTACGCAAAAAATTACGACCGTTTCAGCGCCGAGATTGCTCAGCATTTTGAGATCGAGAATGATACCGACTCGCAAACAGATTACTTTGACGACGACAAAATCCGTGTCCAGCCATCGCATCGCCTTTATGCCCTAGTTTTAGAGGCAGCACAAAAGCAAGAAGATCGCAACGCAAAGCGCTACGGAAAAGCAGCTTAACAACGAGGAAAAACACCATGTACATCGTAACAGACGTTTCCAATATTTATTCACCTCGCGTCATCGCTGAAGCTTCCACGGTATCTGATGCCATCGCAGCAGCTGCCGAGCTTGGCAAGCTTTACCACGTCGAGGAAGATGACCTTAACCCTGACCACTATGATCTAATTAATTGGTTAGGAAACATTTACACCATCGAGCCAAAGAAAGGACACTAACATGAACCAAGAACTTGATCCTCTCGATCCTACTGGCCTGACTTTTGGCGGAGATGGGTCACGGTATGAACAACGAACCCGCACATTTACCGTTACAGGTTTCCGTGATGAAAACCACGCACAATCATGGGCAGACGCCTATTATAAGCGCGCATGGGGTTACGGTCCTGTTATTCGCGTAAATCAGACAGCGAACACCTTCACGATCCATGTTAATGAAATGACATCTTGCGACTAAATGACGCTTGACACAAGCTTTAGCATCTGAAATAACAGTCACACCAACAACACAAACAACGGAGATAACATCATGATCCCTTCAGTAGATTTTATCGGCATGTCAGACGCAGCGCTCGTTGATGAGGCAGCCAAGCTTCACGCTCTCGCCGATGCCATCAAGGTAAAGCTTGACGAAGCCAAGGCCATCCTGCGCTCGCGTGGCGCTGGTGACATCTTTGGTGACGCATACAAGGCCACCATTGGCAAGGAGAGTGTGTCGTGGGTACTCAATAAAGACCTGATCACAAAAGACATGGGCGAGGCGTGGGTTATCAAGCATTCCAAACAGGTAGTCAGCGCAGGCCGGGTCACGTTCAAGCCTCACCTTGGCCTCGGCGACATCAAGGTAGCATGATCCTACCTTGGGCCATGAAAAAGAAAGCGCGAGACCTTAACGGGCCTCGCGTTCGCATGTGGCTCATGATGCGCGACCCACCAGTCGCGTGCAATCCCACAACCCTCGTCTGTATCAACCTCACAAAGGATAAACCAAATGGCCATCAAGACAGCACCAATTGAGACAACACCACCAATAAAGAAGCCTCGCAAGGCCACAGAGAAGCCCACACAGGCCATTCCTGCAAGCATCAGCATATCTAGTAGCCCTGAGCCTATTGCTGCCGCTCCTGAACCTATTACAAACGGTCGTAAACGGTCTGGCTTTGCATCCATGACTAAAGACCAACATCGACAAGCCTCAGCTCGTGGTGGCGCTGCTCAACCCGCAGATAAGCGATACTTTGCAGTCAATAAAGACGCAGCACGCCAAGCCGGGTCAGTTGGTGGCAAGCACAGCCCAAAGAAGGAAGCCGCGCAATGACTGGCTATCAAAGCAAAAAGAAAAACGCACAGGTCCGGTGGCTTGGCCCATATGCGCCCAATGAGCGTCATGCTGATGATGTTACGCTTGAGCATATTCTTGCCTTGCGCAATAAGGTTTCCATGCTTGAGGATGCCCTGCGTCAGGCCACTGTTCAACTGACTGAAGCCACCATGCGAAACATCACCATGAAAAAAGGCATTCAGGACATTATGGACTTCTATTACACTCAAGACCCCAGTAGCCTGAACAACATAGAAACCATCCTGCGCCTGCGTGGTGCAATAGACGCAATGAGGCAAACCCCATGAATGATTTTGTGGAACAGGCACGGGTCCATTTAAGAAATACCCATATGGGGGAAGGCAATTATTGGATAAATGGTCTCATAAATGAGATTGAGCGGGAAAGAGGGCGTTCAGATCATTTCATTGAGCATGGCATTTACCTTGCCAAAACTATACGTGAATTGGAAAAAATTTGCCCAAATGTTCCCCGCCATTTTTGGCTTTCTGCAAAAAAATCTTATTCAGTCTTTATGCAGGAAGAGGCGGATTGGTTAAAAAGAAGGGTTGAATGGGAGAAAGAATGTTTTGGTGATCCGCCTACACTAGTTTTTGGGAGTAAATAGATCATGGAAAATATAGATTTGATCAAACGCGTGACCAGTTTATCGCACGATTTAGAGAACCCACAACAGGTCATCACCCTCATGATGGTGCTTGACGAACTTGAGCGTCTTTACAAAGCTGAGCAGGGCGTTTGCCCATGCAAGAAGCGTGATGCTGAGCTTGAACAGATGTTCGCCTATTTTGAGGAAGAACGCTCATGCTGATGCCTCGGGCCTTTAGTCAGCGCGAGCATGACGAGCTTTTACGTATGTGGAAAGAAGGCATACCCGCGTCGACCATTGCAGCCACGCTAGGCGAAGGTCGGACACGTAATAGCATCCTTGGCTATGTGTACCGTCTCAGACGTACCATGCCAGAGTTGCAACGCATGCCAACACCAAAGCGCACACGCTCCGGCAACCCTGCCGCTCCGCGCATACCAAGGCCACCGAGGCCAAAGCCAATTCCGGTGGTTCAAGTCAATCTCTTCACGCCCATCGTCGAGGAGCCACCACCAGAAGGCGGAGTTCCTTACTTTGAGACGCGTCTTTTCCAGTGTAAGTATATCCTCAACACATCCAAAGACGCTCACAATATCAAGTGCTGTGGTGGCAAAGTGTATCGTGGGACATCATGGTGTCGGACGCATTACGAGGAAGTTTTCACAGGACGTACTGACCCCGAAACACAGGTCGTCCGTTTATTGTCTGGCAAAACTCCGGTGGCATCAAAGTTCCAGTTTCGTCAAAGGTAAGCACGACGAAGCCCTGATGCGCACGATTTGGCGCACCCTCTCCATATTGGAAAGCTTTATGGTTTGGGTCGCCAAGCATGCCAGTTTCCACACCCCAATGAGATCCACGACGATTGCGCACTGCCGTCAATTGCTGGGCATGTGTATGATTTGTTACGGTCGTCCATCCTGACACTTGCGCATTATTATAAGCTGCGTGAATACCCGCGCGAAACCTGTGCCGGATTTCCACATCGTCATTCAGGTGAAACGCATAACAAAATTCCCACATTGGGAAACGGTCAGCTAAGCGACCTGCATAATCCTCTAATTCACTAGCTTGATTTGCAAGATAGTTATCGACCCGCATGTCATGATTACCTATGGTAAAGATGCGGCGTCTGCACTTAGGGAATTGATCCATCCACTTTTTAGCGGCGTCAATTTCGGCTGACACTTTTGGTGCTGCAGATCCTAATGTGGCACCGTGCCGACTTACCCGCGCGCCATCTATGATGTCACCATTCAGGCAGATAATTTCGGGCTTTAATTGCTTTGCAAGCTTTACAAAAGCTTTCATCATAAGCGTATCAACACCGGGCCAGATATGAGCATCGCCACCTATAATGATGCACCCATTAGTAATCTCATCCGTTAAAACTTGAGCATATAGCCACTGTGTATTGATACCATCGTTTTCTTTTTCATATTTTTCCCACATCTCTGGGAAACGTCTTTGGATCATGTCCAATCTTGCCGTTATCGTCGATGCAGGCATACCCATCACTCTTCCAGTAGCCCTTACAACTTTATTTTGGCGGTAAAATTCTTTTAATGTTTCTTCTAGCACTTCTTTGGATAGAGCAGGCATTGCCATTTTTAAACATCCTTGTTTGACGTGCGGTGTAAAATACACAATATAAACGATATGACAAGGGTTTGACGAAACAGGGTTAATGACATGACTGCGGAAGAATTTACGGCATTTGTATATTACGTTAAGGAAGAATTTGGCGCGTGGGAATACCAGCTCGCCAAATCTATGGGCGTGACTCGACAAACAATCGCGCAATGGAAACTTAAGGGCACACCCGCATGGGCTGACCTTGTAGCCTCAGCTGTTATCGCTGGGCTGGATCCTTGGAGACCTGAGCCAGAACATCTGCCCAATCCGTCCCTACGGTCTCAGGTATCTTAATATCAACATCAAGCTTATGCTGAAGTTTTAATCTTCTGGCTAAGGCATATGATGCTGCGTGGCCTGTGAAGCTTTCGTCATTGTCGCCAAAGACCGTGACATGCTTCACAATAGATGGCGGCACCCATTTAGCTAAGTTGTGGGCATTGATGGCCGACCATACGGGTATCCCGTACATGACTGACGCAGCGATGGCAGTCTCGATGCCCTCAGCAATGCCCATGTGCACATCAGCAGGCGCCAAGCGAATTGCAGACCCTGAAGGCACCCTGCCGGACATGATCCGCTTGGGCGTGTCAATTTTGGCACGAAAGCCATTATGGTCCAAATAAGTCAGGTGAACATTATGCCCACGATTATCTGGGCCTACGATCTGGCAGACCATTAAGCAATGATTTTGGCCTATAAATTCCCTGACCGATTTAGAGGCCCATACAAGACCAAGACGCCTTTTTAGGTACTTGACTACTGGACCGTCCTTAGAGGGCCGCTGTGAGGCTTCCCAAACGCGTTTAATGGCACCTCTCTGGGCATCCTCTTGCTCTCGGTCTTTCTTGGCTCCGGCGGTCTTCTCGCCTAGAAGCTCTGACACCCTATCGGCCACCTGCTTGAAGCTTTGGCCCGTGACCATCTGCACAAGCGCGAAGCCATCGTTAGACCCGCAGACCGAACAGATGAACAGACCGTACCCATCCTTGTCTGTAAACCTGAATCGATCTTTGCCACCACATGACGGGCAAGGCCCATGCTTGCCAGTCAGAAGTCTTGGGTCAACGCCAAGCTGCGGCAGTAGTTCTCGCCAATGGCCCTTGGCCAAATCCCGTGCCCGTTTGTCTGTCATTTTTTTCTCGTTGTTTTGCTTTTACAATGTTCCGGTGTTTAATCCAACTTAGCGTAGCCGCAGACGGCGAGAGGGCGATGCCCTTAAACGAGTTGGCGGGTCCAACGCCAAATTTATCCTTATAGGCCCAATATGCCCACCCGTCCTTGAATCCTTTAGTAATCGCGTAACCACGCAATTCTCCATAGAATGTTTCTTTTTCCGCCGTGGTGTAAGCTGAGACTTGCTTTTTTCCGTCTCGACTAAGTTCAGCGAGTGAACCTGTAACACTTGCAACCTTATCAACAGCCTCAGCCTTGAAGCCACATGCTGGGCATGTCTGTGTGCGCGGTGGTTTGAGAAACGTGCATTTAGGGCAAGCTTTGGGAAGGGCGATGGCTTTTTCACGTTGGGCTGTACCACGTCCGGCTCCGTCATCAAGTTTATCGTAAATAATATCCGTAACAAATCCAAGTCTAAGAGTTGTGTCGCTATGGTCAAGCACTAGGCAATGATCCTTGCCCTCAGCCATCCGTAACCCGCGACCAATCATTTGCGTGTACAAAATTTCCGACTTAGTTGGCCGAGCCAAAATGATGCAACGCACATCCCAATCCACACCCGTGGTTAAAACACCCACGTTGCAGACAATCCGTAAATCGCCGTCCGCGAATTGTTTGGCGATTTCTGCGCGTTCTTCCAAATCCGTGTAAGCATCCATGTATCCTGCCGGAACGCCTGCCTCAAGAAACAGGTTTTGGATATGCTTGGCGTGGGTACGATTGACGGCGAAACAGATCGTAGACCGATTGTCACCCTTCTCAAGCCATGTTGACACGATGTCGGCAACCAACGGCGCCTTGTCCATTGCCTTGCCAAGCTGATGCTTGTTGTAATCACCCGCAACCGTAGCCACGCCAGTCAAGTCAGGCGATGCCGGGGCGAAGACCTTGAAGTCACTCAGGTGCTTTAGGTCGATCAGCTCTTGCGTGGTCGTGCCGATAATCAGATCATCGTACAGGCGACCCATGCCCTTTGCCCAAGGTGTGGCCGTCAAGCCAACGATTGGGATGTCTTTCCACGCATCGCTGTTGAACCACGTCTCGTAAAACTTGAACATGACATGGCATTCATCGACGATGACAAGATCCGCGTCAGGGATTTTTCTACGTGCTAAACTTTGCACCGAGCAAATCTGAACTGGCTGGCTAGGATCCGTGCGCTCGTGCATGGCTTGCACAACGCCAATTTCCCAAATGTCGTGCCGCTCAAACTTCTCGACCGTCTGATCGATCAAGCTGATGCTTGGTACGCAAAACAAAACGCGATTGCCTTTGCTCCTCGCCATGCGCACGATTTCGGCAGCCGCAATGGTCTTGCCCGCACCAGTTGGCATTTGCACGACTGGGCGCTTGTGACCTGACGAAAGCGAACGGCGCAGCTTAGCTATAGCATCTGTTTGGTAGTCTCTAAGGACTGCTTTAGTGGTCATGTTAACCTTAAGAATGTTACTTAATGATGTTACCTTGTAGTTCTTCTATTGAATAGGTTTGTATTAGTTAACTTGTATTATATTACATTAAAGCCGCGTGCGCGTGACCGATTCGCCAATTTTTGTCAACTGGGAAAAGAACCCGCTTCCAACTGGATGCCAGAAGCGGGCCAAGTCACCGTTATCAACGGGCCTCAAAGGGAGGATCAGCCCGCATACTGTCGGTAACATCAATTTGCGCCTGATGCAATTCTTTTTTCGTGGGACTTAACCCCATAGATGACCGTGCTGTGGGAAACGTGCATCATGTTTCCAATCTGAGAAACGCCCATGCCCAAGTCTTTTTTGGCTCGGTATAAGATTTCCTGTTTTACCTTGATTACGTCAGGTTTTTTTGTCGGGCTTTTAACAATTTCGGGATCCATGCCGTGCATCGCGGCAACCTCGCGCAACATACGCGTGAAGCGATTTGTCGGAATATTAACATCCATAATAGGCGACAGCTTGCCTTGCGCATCAACTGCATGCGGCAATTGGACGCGGGATAGCGGGACAACACCCGTAGGGCCAGACACGCCGCCTAGCCTTTTCTTGACGGCAACGTAATGCGCTTTTAGTTCATTAAAAGTCTTCGGCTCATGTTCCATGCTTCGGCATCCTCTTCTAGCCCGTAAACTGTAACTATCATTGGAGTGCCGTGGTCTGACCACTCAGCCGCAATTGCGTGGCATTCGCTGTCATCCTCAACTATTTTATTCTTTACTAAAAGATCGCTTGTTGATTTTAATAGGTTATCTAGGTCGCGCCGCCGCTTGTCTGGCTTCGTGGCCGAAATGTGTATTACGTATGGGCCATTGACCTGCTGCTTTGTCTGCGCCTTGATCATCCAGCCCGCTTCTTCAAGCCAAGCCGTGTATTCTGGCGACTTGTACATGCGGCCACCCTTGCCAATTTTCCATAGGCGATTCGTGCTTGGCGCCAATGGTAGTTCAAGCCGCACTATCATTTTCTTGCCCGTCCAGAAAAAAATGATGCAACGTGATTTCTTTGTTAGTGGCCTGCACAATCCTGACCATCAACGCCAATGAAGGATCTTGAATGCCCCGCTCAATGCGTGAAATCGATGACGCGGTAGTGCCTGCTTTCTTAGCCAAGTCAGAAAGGATAACTTTATTTTTTATACGCCACTGACGTACAGGATGCGACTTATTCATTGGGTACTACTCTTGGCCTTTCTCTTTGTATTGGTGAAGGGGCAGACACAATTGGCCTATTCATGGTGATGTTTGCCTGTGCCCGGACTTCTTTGTTGTTAAAAGACCAGCACTCACCATTTTCATCTTGAAAAACAATCCAAACCAAGTCATGCTCTGCACCATAATCGATCAAAACATGAGCAAGCCCTTTGCCCTTGGGCGTAATAACAGGAATAGGTGGGTTAAGCTGTAGCATAATATCCTCTTGACGATTATTTACATCATGCGTAAATCATCTCCTTGTCGCTGACAACGACAGAAACAATTAATAGACGCATTTTTTACAAAGGACGCAAATGACTAAAAAATACGATGTTGATATGCTGAAGCGAACCATTGAGTTGCTTCTTGAAAGATACCCCGAGCTTAAAGAAGATGAAGACCTTAAAGCTGACATGCTTGAGGGATCAACTGATTTTCGTGAAACAATGGAAAGGCTACTGCGTAAGACGCAAGATAGCATTTACCTAGCCAAAGCTTGCCAAGACGCCGAGCGGGACATCCACGACCGCCGCAAGCGTTTTGAGAAGCGCATTGAGTTTGGCCGTGAATTAATGAAGCGACTCATGGAAGCTGCAGACATCCGCAAGCTTGAGTTTCCTACTGCCACGCTGTCTCTTATGAACACAGCTCCGCAGGTGGTAATTACCAATGAGGATGAATTACCTGAAGAATTTTTCCGTATTAAAAAAGAACCCAACAAAACTGCGATAAAAGAAGCACTGGAGAAAACAGATGTGCGTGGCGCAACGCTCTCCAACGGTGGAACTTCCATCGTCATCAGGGGAGCCTAAACAAATGAGTGCAAAGATTGCAACAGCCCTTCACAACGTCATGGCCAAGGTCACGTATGTGCAAAAGGGAAGCGAGAATAAATTCCACGGATATAAATATGTTTCAGAGGCAGACCTGCTTGAGAAGCTGCGTCCGGCTTTAATTGAGGAAGGCTTAATCCTCATTCCATCCGTAGAAATGGTTCGTCCTATGGATGAGCACGGTAATACGATTGTGGATATGCGTTATGAAATTGTCCATAAGGATGGTGACTTTTGGCCTCATCTAATCCGCATCTCTGGTTGCGGGAATGACCGTGCCAAAAACGGTACTGTAGGTGATAAAGGTATCTACAAAGCTATCACGGGTGCTAACAAATATTTCTTGTTTAAGTTGTTCCAAATTGAGACAGGCGATGATCCTGAGCGGGACACCACGCCAGTTGCACAGGAAACCCAACCAACTGAACATTCCCATTGGCCGGATTACACTAAAGACTTATATACCTATATGAAGGCATTCCAGATGGCGATTGAATTGTGCCGGACGGTTAAGGAAGTTCAAGATTTCTGGAAACAGGAAATGAAAGAAAACTTCGCCAAAATGAATTTGGAGAAGGATGGCGAAGATTATGAGGTTTTGCGTCAATTATGCGCAGACCGCGTAAAAGAAATTAATGCCGAGAAAAAAGGAAAGTAAGATGGCATACGAGCAACGTGATAACAGCGGGTCAATCTTTAAGAATGATTACAAGAAGACAGCCTCTCAGCCCGATTACACCGGAAATGGTATGTTTAACGGCGTTGAGGGCAAAATTAGTGCTTGGATAAAAGAGGGGGGACGCGGCAAGTTTATGTCGATAGCCTTTACCCCTCGTGAAGATTTGGGCGAAAGTGCATCCGCCCCGAAAGCGACTTCCTCACAGAGTAAGACAATGACGAAAGCACCAGTCAAGCGTGAGGTAATTGAGGATGAAATCGACGACGAAATACCCTTCTGAGCAATCGGGAACTGAATACATTGCCCTTGCTTACCGCACGGACAAGTACGGCCACGTCAGGAAAACAAAACTTGGTCGCGGCTTTACTGGTCGTAAGGAAGGAACAATTAACATTAACTTTGAGGCCGCTCCGCTACCTAATCAAGAAGGTGAATGCTGGGTTACTTTAGTTCCATTTGACCCCAATTTTGGCGAGCAATATGAATGACTAAGTTTGTAACGGACGACATGATGGAAGAAGCCCTGACATTTTTGGCAACGCATAGTGCCTTAGGGGCTGAAGCTAGGTCGGATCGTTTCAAGGCTGAACATGCGCGCAAGAGGATCAGGGCTAACCTGATCCTCACCTCTAATGAAAAAACATCAGCCATGAAAGAGGCATGGGCAGAACAACATGAACTATACGCCGAGGCAGTAGATAACGAAGCCGAAGCTATCCGCAATGACGAATACTATCGTGCGGAACGAAACAGAGCTGACGCAATTATCGAGGCTTGGCGTTCAGAACAAGCAAACCAACGAGCCGGAAACAACTTTAAATGATGTATGATGAAGAAACACACGAAGGGTTTTTGCAACGTCTCAAAGAATCAAGCACTGCCGTATTTTGCATTGCACGATGGCTTTATAGCAAAGGCTGGTCAGTAACTATTCCGGCGACGGAATATGCGCCACATGGCGTTGACGTGATGGATTACGTTGATAATGGCGATCTTTATATCCAACGCGATGGTGAACAAGAAAGAATAGATATTAAGCATCTTAGCACTGACTTTACCTGCGCAAATGACTGGCCTTATGATGTCGCGATAGTAAGCTCTAAATATCCCGTTGAGCGCGCAGATCCTCAGCCAAAAGCTTACATCTTTGTTAATCCATCAATGACTCATGTTGGCATTATATGGAATAAAACGCGGGAACATTGGTTCCCAAAAGACATTCCTAATAAAATAACCAAAAAGATGGAAACTTTTTACGTCTGCCCCGTTAATCTCGTAGATTTTAGGGAATTAGCTAATGATTGAAGACATGGGCACTACTGCTCGTGGCTCACTATCTGGTAAACGTAAGCTTGCCATATGGGAGCGCGAAAAAGGTTGCTGCATGGAATGTGGCGTAAAGTTGATGACAGGCCAATTCATTTATGAGCATGTACGTGCTTTGGAATTAGGCGGAACTGATACAGATGACAATATAAGGCTAACTTGTAAGCCTTGCGCAAAAGAAAAAACAAAAAAGGATCATAAAATGGCAGCAAAAGCAAAAAGAGTGAAACAAAACCATTTAGGTTTAAAACAGTCGCGCACGCCGATGCCTTATGGTAAAATGTCTAAATGGAAACGCAAGATGGATGGCACCATCGTACCGCGCTGAGCGTTATGAAGCTGTCCGCCCCACTTGCGGCAATGCTCTTGATGGGATGTCAAACCATTCAGAGTTCTGCCGAACCGTCCCTGCATGAAATGATTCGTGTGGCAGCGGTTAGTCATGACATCAGCCCTGAGATTGCTTTGGGGTTAATTGATGTAGAAAGTACATTTAAACCATTGGCGCAAAAAGATGGTAATTACGGATTGATGCAAATCCGCATTGCCACGGCAAGAGCTATGGGATTTAAAGGCAATCCTAATGATTTAATGGTGCCTGAAACCAACGTGGAATATGGCATGCGTTATTTACATTATTGCCATGAAAAGCATGAAGACGTGACCCTCATGCTTGGATGCTATAATGGCTCAACATCTATTAAAAACCGCTATGCAAAACGCGTCTTAAAGGCATCCAAGAAATACTAAGCCGCAACCTGCTTGGCAACTTTAAGAGCCTGCACGATGGCATCGTCAGGCATACTTAACATATGCTCAGTATGCTCGGAATAAAGCTTTTTATTGCGCACAGTTTCATTGATGAGGGAGTCAGCTTTCCTGTCAATGACTGACCCACCACGAGCACGTTCTATGCGTCCACCATCTGCTTGGCCCTGTTGGCCTGCAAAAATGTCACCCTGACCTTGGCCACGGAACTCACCAGACCGCTGGCGATCATCCAAGTCACCCTTATACCAATTGTATAAGTAGTTAACTGCTTTAACGCCTTCGCTTCCGGCCATCAAACCATTGATTACGGTATCATAGGATGGAGCGCCGTACTCACCGCCCACCATCGTTGCGGTGGCTTTAGTCGCCTCACCAAGAGCTTTAGCCGTGGCTTGAGAAGGTTTGCTTAAATAACGCTCATAACGTGTTGCCCAATTTCTGACCGAATCCGCCGTGGCAGGGGAAGCCATGATGTTGGCAAACGTGCGACCGCCGATGATGCCTGTTGTTGTGGTTACAGGCGCGTTAAACAGCGCAATCGCTTCACCGATACCGATGCCGCCTTTAGTCTTATCTCCCGTTTTTGCACTAATCGCATTTAAACGATCAATGCGGGATCCAATCGTAGCCAAATCATCTAACGTAGCGCGCATAGCTGGGTTGCTTGTGCTGCTACCAAACAAAATATCTTTTCCTTCATTGGATAATTTCCCATAATTCTTGAAAAATGTTCCAATGTTGGATGCATTATTTGTATCACGGCTTAACGTGTCCACGGCGCCTTGAGATACCTTATCCCATACTTCCGGCGGCATTACATATTGAGCAAGTTTGAGGCGAGAAACATCGCCGCTCTTGCCTGCACTAGCGTAATTTAACAGCTTATTAAAAATAGCTTCACCACTATTTGTGGTTGTGCTTACGCCTGTAATTTTCTCTAATGCCTCGCGAGCAGCAGCCATGTTTGTGGCTAGATCACTAGCTTGATTAAATGCCTTCACAGCATCTTTGCCCCCGCTGTTCTCAACGGCATCTTGTAAATCGCTGCTCAACGCACCGTAAAGTCTACGCAAACTTGGCTGAGCTGATTTCATAACATCAGTCGGGTTATCTAGGGCATTGCCAATTGCAGTTCTTAAAGTTTTAATGCCGTTATAAGTTAAGCCTTCTGGGTTAGTCGCGGCATTTAAAACTTGCTGAACGGCAGGATCCATACCCTCGATGTTTGCAGCCTTTAATTCATCTTGAATGCTTTGAGCAATGCTGCGCGTCTTAGATAAATCTGTCAGCGCATTAGGATTTGTAATTAATGTATCGACGGCATCATATGCTTGATTAAGAGTATCTTTTGAGCCTTGGCCAATCCAATTTTGTAATGCAGCTTTAGCTTCTGCGCCTGCGCTTGCACGCGTTTCACCCGCAGCCAAATCGGTAATTTTTTGGCCCATTTGCGTAGCAGTTGTTTCTGCCGCGCGCTCTAACGGGCCACCAACTAGTGGGATCTTTGTGGCTGTACTAGCAGCCGTAATAAGACCCGGACTTGTTGATGCTACAACTTTTGGAACCTCAATGCCCTGACGTTCTGCGGCAGTCACCACATCCATCGCGCTAGGCGCCGAGGCAGGCAAAACAGACGATGGCTTAGGAACAAATTGGCCAATAGTGCCGCTTACTAAGCCACCAGTTAAACCACCGCCCAAAGCACCATATCCAGCGTTCTTGGCCTTTTCAGCTAATGTATCGCCTTCGCCAGAACCTTCTATGCCGCCAATAACGGCGGATGGAACTGCAGCAGAGACGGCATTTTCTGTAAAGCTTGCCCCGCCTTTAGGCCCGGGAATCAACCGGGTGACGGGGTTAATTGTCGTGCCCACAATATTAGATAATGCATATGTGGTCGGGTAAGCTGCATGAACAGCCTCACGTCTTGCTTTTTCAGAGGCAATGCCTTGTTCATAAGCCTTGGTTGCCTCATTGCCAAAATAACTTGGGGCAAGCTTTTCAAGGCCCATTCTTGTCGCGCCCAAAATCCATTGGCTAGGATGTCCATAACTAGCAGGCGGTTCTTCTTCACCCGCGCTTGCGGCAGCACCAAGGGCAGTCGTGTAGGGCATTTGGTTTAAGGTAAAACCTGCGCCCAAACCTCTTGCCACAGCTTCAGTCTGAGTGATTGGGGTAGGTGGGGTATACTCTACAGTGCTACTTTTAGCTTTTGGCTGCTCAGATACATCCGGGCCATTGTATTCAATCACATTGTTTTGCGGTTTAGTTTCTCCAGCCATGATCAACCTTTCGCCAATGGATCTGTATCTTGCAGAACACCCTTACGGCCTTGCGAGTCTACTGCATTTGCATTCCAATACTTATTCTGGCCTTTATACCGATAGCGTTGGCCATTGATCAATTGATCTCTTGGCATATTGGTGTCTGGGCCTTCTTGGCCCTCATACGTTACGTGGCGAGCAATTTCTTTTTGCTTGGCTGATAATTTATCGGGGTCCGCATGCATCAAGTCAAAGCTAAGAGTTGACGTGGCTCTCTTGCCTTCATCACTTTGGCGCCAATCATTGTATTGTTGCGTAATGTCATCCTGATACTTAAGGGCGCCCAATGCATGAGATAGAATATAGGCGTTTGCTTCTGGCGTGTTGGCGGCATTTGCTCCCGCCTTTTGCAAGCCAGACAATTCAGAAACAAGAATACGTCCACCCAAAGCTTTAGCATTCTCAAACAATTGAGCGTAAGAACTTTTAACAAATTCTATATAAGCATCTGGGTTAATTTGGGCTGATTTAGGAACTTTAAAGCCCAAATCATTCATCTTTTGGACAAGCTTATTCCTTTGGTCAGCAAATGCGCCCGTTTGGAAATCTTGCATAATATCTAACATTCCTTGAATGCGATTTTCTGCATCCACACGCGCGGCGTATTTTTGGGCTTCAGCTTCGTCATTGGCGACCATAGTTTCATAGCCTTTAGATGTCGCCGCTTGGTTAGCTTTATTTTCAACCCATCCCGGAACTGGCTGGAATTGGCCGTTTACATATAAGCCACCTTGCTCGCTGAGCATCTTGCGATTGGCATCGGCTTTTGCCTGCTTGGCCGCAGCAACAACGCCGTATCCCTGAGCCGCGTCATTCCGAGCATCAGCTTCCAAAACATCAGGATCCATATTATCAGGCAAGCCCCACTTAGATTTAGGAAGCTGCCCTGCCTTGGCAGGTTGGCCCGTAGTCGTGGTGGCAGCAGGTGTAGCGGGAGTTGCGGCAGGCGCCCCGGCAGTGGTCGCCGCAGGTGCTTCAGTCGTTGCCGCTGCAGGTACTGATGTGCCTTGGTCAGGTGAAACAACTGCATTAACCGTTGGTGCGCCGCGCAATACTGCATTGGTCGGGGTAGCTACCAAGCCGCCTGCTTGGGGCGATGATACATTAACTGCACCAATGCCGCCCTGACGGCTGGCCATACGGCTATTAATCGCATCAATTTGCGCTTGCAATTCTGGCGGCACAGTCCCGCCTTCTACAGACAAGTAACCTTGAGCACGTTGCATCAAGTTATTTAGGATATTTTGGTCTGCATTTTGGAGGGCAATATTTGCCTCAATGCCACGCAAGCCAAGACCCTTTTCCTCAACATTGACGCGACGCTCCTCAAATCCACGCTTAGCTAGTTCGTTTTCATAGGCGCGTTGATTCGCAATCGTGTTAAAATAAGTACCAAGGCCAGCGGTGGCGCCTTCGCCAATTGCCGTGCCAAAGTTTGGTGATCTGCTGCTAAGCATGCCTAACCCTGCAGCCAATACACCCATATTGGCCTCATCCGATAATGGATGACCGACGACCATTTCAGCTAATGTCCGTGGCTTAAACCCATTTGTAGATTGGCTTTTGTCGCTTGCTTGGCTTGTAGTGTCAGGCTGGACATCTTGACCATCCTTGTAGCCATTTCTGGATACTACGCCGCCGCTTGCGAATGACTGCATGGGGCCAATTGGCGAAGAATAATAATTAGCAACATCACCAACGCGTTGGCCCGGGGTGCCTAAAACATCTTGAGCAGAGGTTGTGCCAATGCCCAATTTGCCTAAACCTGATTTAATCATTGCTTGTTGCGCAGGCGTAGCATTTTGCAACTGCTTAGCCACACTCATCATTCCGCCGTCTTCTTCAATTTTAGGCGCTTCCGGTACGTTTGTTTTACCGCCCGGCTTCTTACTTAAAATGCCCTCGGAAATACGCATTACATCAGCCAATGTAAGCGGCTTTGTGGATCCGCCAGATGGCTGGTCTGAATAAGGGACTGCACCTTCATTTGCAAAATGCATGCGGCCCAATCCCTCATGAACGGCCCCACCCATCCAATCAGTAACACCGCCAAGTCCAAAATGGCCACGATCTGCCGCATTACTAGTTGCAGCATCATAATCAACCATACGCAAGCCACCCTCAACCTTATGAACGGCTGACGGGTTATGCTTCTCAACTTCTTGCGCGCTAAGGCCAATGTTAGTTTTAGGACTTCCCTTATAATTAAATTTGTAGATTGTCTGACCATCAAAGGTCTTACCAACTGGAGCCATATTTTCTTTTGTTCTTTCGTCGGACATTGTAGCAATTTGTCCAGCGCTGAGCAGGCCGCCTAATAGCTGCGATCCAATATTGCCGCCTTGCTGCGAAGTAAGTGCCGTGCCGCCTGACTGTCCGCCCACACCCAAAAGAATGTTGGCCAAATATTGTAAGGTCTGGAATGGGTAAGCTTGCTGCGCTTGGAACTGCTGCTGATTGGCAACGTCTTGAGCTTGGCGAACTGCCTGCTGTTGAGCACCTGCAGAAAGTTGAGCCTGAGCGCCTTGAAGGGCAGCTTGTTGCGCCCCGGTACCCATTCCGGCAAGAGCGCTTCCAGCTTGAAGTTGACGAGCTTGGTCAGCATTAAATTGGCCCAAAGCTTGGCCATAGCCGCCTTGATATACGTTAGCCATAGTTTGGCCACCAGCAAGACCTTGTTGCCGAGCCAATTCAGCTTGGACGATGCCACCACGATCACCGCCAAAAGCGCCTTGGCTAATCGCATTGCCCAATATTTGCTGCTGCTGCTGAGCATTGGTCTCATTTAGGTTAGCTTGGGTCGCTTTTGCAACACTGTTAATATATGGCGACATATATTGATCAAGTGCTTGCTGGCTAAATGGTGTTGCAGCCTGCCCGACTAAATTAGATCCCGCCCTGTAATATGGTTGAGCTTCGGCAGCAGATGCATTGATATTCTCAATGCCAGCCTGTTGAGTTGGGGTTAACCCCGCAACCATTTCGCCCGTGTACGGCGTAAAAGGAGTTCCAGCCACTTGTTTGGCCGCGTCAGACAATGCAGTATAATTGGCCATAACCTCTGGCGGTGGCGCATATACTTGTGATGCTGATGAACCTTTAGTGCACACGGCGATCTCCTAATTAAGCAGCATCAACAACCGGGTCAGGTTGTCCAGTGGTTGCCCCATAAATAAAGAAAGCACCTGCGGGGGAACCAAAGTGCCTTTCATATAATTCTATTTTAGCATTTGTCCGTTGATTTGACAAAACCCCAATTAATAGCGGGAGGTTAAGGCTATCCGCCGTTTTCTTGGCAAACTCTATCAACTTATAAACACGAGAAATGGTCGCATTTCTGTATTCTGGGCGCACAAATACCGAAATTTCCTCAAGGTAAGGCGTATCTGAATACCAATTGGACGCCACACGAAGCAGAATCATGGCTTCAAGGTTATCTTTTGGACCAACAACACCAACAATTCCATAATGCTTGTGCAAAAGGGGCCGAACAACGCTCCTAACCTTTTCCTCATTTATATCAAACATCCCAATTTCTTTGTGAATCATTCTTGCCAAAACCATAATGCCTTCTTCGTCATCTGGCTGGGCAGCTCTTACTAATGGCTCTGCTGTAACTCGCTCAAACTTTGGCATATTCTTACGTGCGCTTTTGGACAAACGAACACGTTGTTTCTTAAACATAGATTTCATTCTTTAATCCTTTTTGGGGCCGGGTAACTTTTGCAGTGTCTTAATGTGCTTCTTGCGTAACTTCATAACATATTGGTCCAGAATACGGTGTCCTTTCCCAAGATCTCCATCACCAAGTCCAGAAACTACTTCCGGCGGAATAACGTACTCTCCACCAGCAGCAACAATAGGCACAGGGTTGCCATCATGTGCAAAATTGTGATCATAATATTTTTGCACCCACCCTTCTATTGCCTTAAATCCAGCTAACGTATTACCCTCGCCAGCCGCAGAAACTTCTTCAGCTGGGATAACATAAGCTCCGGCTGGTACATGCATAGGAAGATGATCTGTGCGACCAGCCACGGGGCTATGGATAGGACCAGTATGGATAATATTACGCCCATTTCCATCTGAATTTCCTCCATGTGCCTTTCCCGAACGGGCAATATTTAATGCCGCCGCCACAGCTTGATTTTGTGGGTGCCCCGAATGGACCATTTCGCTTATGTTTTTGCTAATTGTAGCTTGGCTTGACCCATGTTTTAATGGCATCACGAATATCCTATGGCAACTACGGAACTTGTCCCGGGAACAAAAGTTAACCCCGTAGCAAATGGCATCTGTATTTGGTAAATGCCTAACGTATTGGGGACGGCATAAATGCGGTTACCTGTTAAAGAAGAAGTGCTATTGGAATCGTATAAGTAACCTTGCGTAGTTCCAACAACAATAACGCTAACAGTAGCCACCCAGCCAGAAGATGACTTAACCACCGTGCTAGATGATAATTCTTTACTGTTTAAAGTGCCTGAGTGAAAATTTACAGCGTTTACGTATGAATTAATTGCCACAACGCCGTTTTTTTGGGTAGTGAGGATGTCATCTAAACTAGCCATCAGAATTTCCCGTCAGGTTGATAGCGGTACTTTACCCCGCCGAGACGCCAGAATGTCCCTGTATCACTTGATGATAAGGAAAACGCCATAAAGCGCGCCCTAATCCGACAGGAAATATATTCTGTTGTCTGCGTCATTGGGAAAGAAATGGAGTTAACCGTGTTAGATGGCGAACCCGCATAGTAACTGGTCGACGGCGATACAGCAGCATCTGTTGCATAGTTTGTATAATAAATAGTCATGTTAACGGTCGCATTGCTGGCGCTGCCGCTAAATGTATTCCACTTCATGTCAGGCCAAATCTGGTCAACGAATACAAGATCTTGACCTTCTGCCAACTGAAAATATCCTGTTGTAAAAGATGACAACATGGGTTGGTTGTTGGTGCCATTATATGCGGCATCAAAACCTGTTTCGTGCTGGTAAATCCAATTATCCGTGCCCGCGCCGATAGGGTTGCCCAACACAGATTGATCTATCCAAGCTGTTCGGCTAAGGCCATTATTTGTGCCCGTGCTTGTTCCGTAATCCCATTGCTGCATTTGGTAATTATATTTTACGTAAGAGTCATTTTCCGTCGCGTTCTGCGATGGGTAATACCACGTAATTTCGCTAAATTGGCTATTAACTGCGCAGCAAACTTTGCTGTAATAGGCCGTATTGATGTTCTGGAAGATAACGTCAAATATTGGGCACGGGATTGCTTGAGGGCCACTGCCAGTCATCATAAAGAATTGGCGTTGGGACATCCAAAATACCGACCCATTTAATTGGCCAATGCAATGCCGTGAAATGGCGCCGCAATTAGATCCAAGCTTGTTGAAGCCATAAACTAATGAGCTGCCCACATATTGCATTGCCCATAAGTCTAGGTCAGTCCAAATTAGTCCTTGTTGCGGCCCTTGGAATGCGGCGACAATTTTAGATCCAGTAGGTATGCGGAAACTACCAGCTTGGTTGGTTGAAGATGCATTCCAAGTAGTAAAATCCCCGACATCACACCAACGCACTAAGAGTGGGTCGGGTTGCAGAGTGAATGACGAACCATAAGCAACAATTTGCCGTTGAGGCATGGCTACAAATATGCCTGAATTAACTAATGGTGCATTGCCGCCAACAATCTGGGCGTTTTGCAATAGTCCATTAGGGTCATAATAATATATGGCGCCACCAGCAGGGCATCCAATTAAATACGACCCAAAGTTATCCAGCGTCCAATCCGTAGTGCTAAATGGATATGTACCTGCCGTATTGGGCTGCGTTGTACCCGTACCGAACCCACCCGAGCCAAATGGCCCAATACCGAATCCGGTTCCGGCGGCTTGCGCACCCTGAGCAACATAAAAATTAGAGTAAACTTGCCCACCGGAATTTGCTGCGGTAAGCGATGTAGATGCTAATGTTTGGCTTGGGAAAACAAGATACGTCCCCGTTCCACCTGTGCCTGATATATACCCGACAATCTTTGTCCCTGTCACGCCACCAGATATGGTCATGCCGGGAGCCAAGAAAAATGTAGTGGCGCTGGTAATTGCGGAAACAGTTAAAGTTGTCCCTGAAATTGACCCTGTAAATGACATCGTTGAAGCCGTGCCAAGTGTAACACCTGAAGCTCCAGAGGATGCATTTTGGTTTATGTTAAAGGTGAACGTATTGGCATCCACAACAGTAGCCACTGAATAAAGGCCAGATTGGATTACAGTCCCGCCAATACTTGTAGGCACGTTTAAATAAAATTGTGATCCAACTGAATATCCGTGGTTATTAAATGTGGTTGTTACAGATGCAGAACCTGACGATATTGCAAATGAATAAGTAGCGGCTGCAGGGGTTGATCCCGTAGCGGCGACGGGAACAGTAAAATTATAACTTGACCCATACGATACCGTTCCGCCAGAACTGCTGCCGGGGGATGATGATAAAGTAAGCGTGAAAGAAATGGACGTTGTGCTTGAGGCAGTTACTAGCCAAGTTCCATTGTATGCGGATGCAGTAACGCCAGACACAACAATGGCCGAGCCAATAGGAGCCGCAGTGGATACAGCAGAAAAGTTTACAGTTGCCGTATTAGCTGTCCATGTTGCGCTTGTAATTGTCGGGGACAAAGCCGTTGACGCGGATACAATCGGATATGGGCCTGTTAAAATTATGCCACCAACCGAAACTGGCGATGGAAAGTTAACATAAGAAAATAAGTTAGCCAAAATGCCATAATCAACGACGGTAACAGTTTTACTGCCCGTGCTTGTTGTTATGTTGGGAGACTGAAAAGTTACGGTATTTTGGGGCGTAACAAAGAACGGATAGGCTACGCTACTATTTGAGTTTGGCGTTAATACGCTAAGTGTTCTTTCTGTCCCAATGCCTAAATGGTTAACGGCATTTAAATCCGACCAGCCTTTAAGCGCCCTTACAGCAGAGTTAAAAGCTGTGTTCACATAATAAGTAACCCAGCCACCCAATTTTTGGGCAAGACCCAATCCATTACGCTCTTGCAAGAATCGTATTAATTGCGACGAGGAATACGCTGCCTCATTCAATACGGGGGTATTGTTGGTTTCTACGCCCGGCTTAAGTTTAATGGTTCCAAAGGGCATGATTAACCCCTTGTCGGTGAAGCAGCAGGTGCAGGGGAATAAGAAGACCACGCAGAAGCTTGGAATTTCTTGCGATTTTCCTCAACAAGAGCGCTTGCCTTAAGTGCTTGATATTGGCTTTCATAAGTCTGCGCCATTTGAGGATCGTCATTAATACGGCCAAAGTTGCGTTGGAATGCCGATATGTAAATTAACGATGCCATAATGAATATATCGGGGAGATATGTCGATATAAACGTCGTATTAGACCCGTTAGCCGCATAGCCAACAAATGTGGCCGACGCCGTGCCCGCAGGCAATGTAATTGATATGGTAGTGGATGAGTTTACCGTGCAGGTAAAGCTTCCATTCCAGCCAATTGGATTAAACCCGCCAAGGTACACGGTCGCGCCAGTAGACAAGTTATGGTTGCCAGAAAAGATAATTGTTCCAGTTGTACCGGAAGCCGTAGCCGACGAAATTGTTGGCAAATAACCCAAGGGGGCGCTGCGCACTGTCCCGGTCAAAATGGTATTGTAAGCCTGATCCGGTGTTGGGCCGACAATTATATATTGGCTTGTATTACCTGTAGTAGCACTATCGCCGCCATAAACAGCAAAATACTGAGGCAAGCCAGTTGTAGATCCCGATCCGTAAACATTTTGGATAAATTCTTTGCTAATTGGAAGTAATGGCGAAGATACACCAGATAAGTTAACCACCTCAAATGTCTGTGGGACAATGAATTGATACGTGGGTATAGTTAAGGTATTAACATTTTGGGTGAAAGGGTAGGAAGTTGTGCTAGTTTGGGTGCTAAGAAAATCTAAATCACGTTGCAGCCGATTTTCCGCATAAGCGATCATAAGTGGCGCAATATTCATTAAGTTGGTGTCGTTTTGCGGGATAACAGCCATCGTTGCAATTTGCTGCAAGTATGTCCCGTATGTCAGCCCGTTTAACTGTGCCATAACTTAAATCCTACGAAGCCATGTCAAAAGCGGCTTTTTCTACAGCCGAAACACGACTTGCCCATCCACGTCCAAAAGTAGCATAAGTAGGCAAACTTTGCAAAAAGGCTAATCTTTTTTCACAGATTGCTGTAGCAGTTTCACGAGGGTTTGCCGCTTCACAAGCATTAATTGTGGCTTGGCCGACTTGTCCATCCGCACCCACACCAAGTACCTGCTGAAGGGTTTTCGCCGCACGGCTTACCCCACTATTAACAGCCATATCAAACACGGCATAATCAACGCCAAGAGGAAGTGAGTCACCACCAATTTTATCCCAATAATTTGCCTTATACAAAGGCGCAACGTCCTGTGGTCCTAAAGCACGCATTTCGGCCTCAGTAACAGGATTGCCTATCCAATCTTCCCAAACAGCCTTGGTGACACCTAAATTAGTCATGCCGCCGGGGTCTTTCGGGTTATTTACAAAGCCACCCTCTGATTTAAGAACAAGGGCAAGGCATTGCTCAAAGTTATCTTTCACTATTTATTTCCTAAAGCACTAGTAAGGGCATCCGTCTTTTGCTTAGACCCAGCCGACGAGCCAAAGTAGAAGCCCATTACGCTAGTCCATGCCGTCCCCAAGGTGCCGATAAGCATTAATAGAGCTTCACCACCAGTCGGCGGCAAACCATAATGAAGAATGTATGCAACAATACCAAAGAAACCAAACGTAACGCCAACAGCCAAAACGCGCGGAATCCAATCCCGTGTTGTCATCTGCATTTGGCGAGCTGAATCGCGGTCTTCTTCCGCAATCCGCTCCAAATCAATATCCAAAGATTTCATTTGGACCTTAAAGTCCGCATCAATCTTTTTAAGTTGAGCTAATTGGTCCCCTGTTGGGTTACCCAAGACATTCATAATGTCATCTTCAGTACCATTTTCATGGCCAAATATAGCACTAGAGATGGCCCGTACAGCCATCCCAGCCAAAGGGCCGCCCAAAGCAGTAGCAATCGTGGGAGCAACCGCGCCAACCAATCCACCTAATTTTCCTAAGTCCATGTTATCACCGTCTGTTTGAGTTAAATGTTACAAAAGAGTCAGAAGGTTTTTTCTTTGTAACAGATCCGCCTCGTTTTTTAACACCAAAGCCGGGCAGTTTTAAATCTGCAGCGCCTTGCAATGCGTCCTCAATAATAGGGTTTGACCTTGCAGAAGCCAATTCCGCCAAATAACCTACGTCTGTGCTAGGTAATTGAGATGTTGGCGTATAAGCCCATTTGGACGAATCTGTTGCTGGCTTGTAACTAGCCAATTCTTCGGGTGTTGCTTGTGGTGCGGCAAATGCCTGTGGCGGCAATCCGTCTAATTGGGAAGCCTGTTGCGCAAGCTGCGCTGCATTTTGTGGGTTAGGCGTGGGAAGAATGCCATAAGCCGCTGGGATACTAGTATCGCTAAAACCCGCAACTCCCATATTTTGGGCGCCGCCAATGGCATTAGCCTGCTGATTGGTCATTCCCGATTGGGTAGGCTGATTAGCCTTAATGTCGGCAAGGCTGGTGTTGTAATAATTTAAATCATTATTTTGCGCCCCGCTTACAACGTCCCGAGCCAATTTGTAGGGGTCTGAAAGAAACTCTTTCCCGGACGTTAATTGATTAGCCCAATATTGATCTGTTGCTGGGTTGTACGGGCGGCCAAAATTTTGCATATAAATTTGGTTTAATGCCGCCGTAATCTGATCGTTTGTGTAGGCCATTTTATTTAACCGTAATCATGAGAATAACACCAATCACACCTATACTTATTACCAGAAAACCAACAATACTGCTAACCATAATTAAATCCTTACGGTTTTCCTCTTGCTCTTTTAGGGCAGCAGCAGCCTGACGGGCAGCTTCCTTGCGCTGTTCTATGATTTCACGTTGGATGGCATCCCAAGCAGCTTTGCCATATTGGCCTATGAACAGGTTCTTGACCTGAAGCTGCATATCCATCGCCTTGGCTTTGGCAGCATACCGCTTAACAGCCTGAGCCTCATATTCAGCTTGGCTCTGGAATAGCTTTTTGCGAGGTGGCGTGGATGTAACTGTAACAATTTGGGCAACCTTACTGAAAAGATTGCCCACTTTTTCTGCAGTTTCCATCATGTCCCGGCCAGAATCGACGGCGGACTTAATGCTATTGTAGATTGCAGTCGCGCCAGCGATTAAGGTAATGGGATCCATGTTAGTCCATATTATTGTGCGGCAGGCGCTTCTGGGGCAGGTTCAGCCGGGGTATTTTCTGAAGGAGGAGTAGCAGCCTCAACCTGTGGCTTGGCTTGAGCATGGAGAAGGCCAATAAGGTCAACAACTTCAGCATATACGCCAGCACTAAGGTGCTTAAGAACAGTGTTAACATGAGCAACAGTCAATTTTAGTTCAAGTTCAAGATTTTCCATATTGTCCTCTTATGTTGTTAAATTAAGCAAATTGCGTTGCAGACGCCAGAACAGTATATGCTGGTGCGCCTGAAGTTTTTATGATGGTATAGGTGTAAACGTCAATACTATTAGTGTCTCCCGCCGATGGAGCAATGCCACCCTGCCATTTTGGAGTTACGCTAGTTCCATCAATAGTAACAGCATTATTATAATAAGCTGTGTTTCCATTGGTGTTTAAAAATACAATCGTTACTACCTGACCTGTAGATGTGATTGAGTTAAACGTGTTGGACCCGTTGCCACGTATATTTATTGTAAAATTGCCCGACGCATTGGTCGTATAATACAAGACAGATTGGCCAAGAACATCATAATTGATTGTTCCGGTGGCTGCCGTAGCACTAATTGTAGCTGGTTCCGCCGCATTTTTTAAAATAAGGGCCAATGTGGATCCAGAACCGTTTAACGTAGTAGTTCCGTTAACAGTCAATGTTCCAGACAAAGTTAGGCTAGTAATTGACTGCAAAATGCCGTCATCCGCCTTATAAATGTTAGTTCCGTCACTGAATAAAAGGCTGCTATAACTCTGAGGTATGGTTACGGTATTACCTGCCGCAACGCCGCTGCCATTGTTGACGCCAATAGTCACCGTATATGCGCCAGATGTTCCGTTGGTAAATACCCACATCCCTGCAATGCTTTGAGGGACGAGAACAATTTGGTTAGCCGCTAAAGTTTGGCCACTGCCAACTGAAAATCTCATGCATTGTGATGTATTACCGCCAGTCACGGCAGGTGAAGTAATAATGGTAGTGCTTGCTACCGATGGTGTTGAGAAAGAAACACTGGTCGTTTGGCCAAAAACTTGGTCTAAAATAGATGAGTTATTATTAACCGGAACGTCCCACGTCCCGGCAAGACTGCCATTACTTGGCTCGCCAAGGGAAATATTAGTCGTGTAAGTCGTAGTCATCTGATGCGCCCTTTCTTCCTAATAGCTTTTGGATCGTATCAGTCTCGTAAATCTTAATTCCATACCAAACTATTGGTAGAAACGCGCCAATTTCCGGCAACCACCCCATAATACTACCCAATGCTGCGGATAGCGAAAGCCAATCCATAAAATGTTTCATGCCCGTATCAATGTGGTCGGTTAGGGTCATAGCTGAGAATCCAAAATAATTGCTGCAAAAGACGCCCGGTCAATGATTGACTGGATTATAGCATGAGAATTTTGGTCATGTAATAGGTTGATATTCATAATGTCACCCTAAGCAACCGCGAAAAAGATATAAGTGGCTGCATTGATGTTTACGGTGGCAGATGCGTTAGATGTTAAAGTAAATCCAGAAGCACTACCATAACAGCCATTGTTCCCAGTAACTTGAGCCGTTGTTAAGTTTGTCGTTAAATAGGGGCTAGAACCGCTCGTAAACCCGTTGGCACTATCAAAGATAAACCAATTACCTGTTGAATCAGTGCGTTTTACTAAAAGAAACCGCGCCGAATTGGTTGAAAACCCACAATCAATTGTTTGAGTTCCACCAGTTCCTGTGTATGTACCAACTTGGCTTACACCAACCAATGACGCAAAAAGATAAGCTGTATAATACTGCCCCGACGTATTTAATAAGTTGGAAACAGTAAACACACTTGATGTTGGTGCAGTATTAGCCCAATAATTATTTGTGCTAGAAGGCGCTGTGTTATTAGTTAAATTAAGAGATTGGGTGGCCCCAACTGTTTTATTGTAAACCGCCCAAGTACTACTACCTGACGTTTTAACTATCATAAGTTCGGGGACAGCATTCAAGTTATGCGATTTAGTTTCAGTCCCCAACCCTGTTCCAGAATAGGTAACTAAATCAAAGAATCCCGGGGCGCGTTTAAAGTTCCAATAACTTGTATTGCTTAAATTCCCAGATGCGGCATCTTGGAAATTTGTTTGCCCATTTGTTGTTATGCCATTTGCGGAATATGAAAGTCCGGCCCCTGCTGTAAATATTTCATTTAAGGCACCACCAGTCCCTGCCGTGTTGCTGGCATACCCATATTGAGCAGAAGTTATTAAAGAATTATAAGATGTTCCCCTTAGCCTGTTGTACCAATACACGCCAGTGTTATCAACTTTGTTGTTTTCAGCCAAAATTGTTAAGTCAACTGGGAAGCTAGGGCTTATTACAGTTGATGGAGGAACTGATACGTTAGGATAAAATACATTTGTTCCTATTGTTGGCTTGTTCATTGGGCCGCGTCTAATAGCTATATAAATATAAGTTGCCCCCGATGTATTAACACTGGCAGAGGCCCCCACAGTGTTAAACCCCGTGGCATTTGGCGCCAACAATCCCGTATTAGATATAGTTTCCGCAACAGCGGCGGTCGCATCTAAGAAAGCGCTCCCGTAAGCTACGTTAGGAGAAGTGGGAGAAACAAACCCCCGCATATTATCTTGTATTATAAAATCCCCAGTCGATGAGACGCATTTAACAAGCATCCATTGAGGTTCATAACCAAGCGTTACGTTATTCCCAGAAGCACCCGTGCCAACATAAGACCCACAAGATATAACATTTTGCACGCCGTTTGAGCCAAAACCCCCAGCATTAGATGCAAACAAATAAGCTACATAAGTCTGCCCGCTTGCATTTACTGTTGAGTTGGTCCCAACCGTAAACGCAGCCGATGTTGGCGCCGTATTATTCCAATAAGTTGTATTTGCCGTTTGAGCCGTATTGGCGTTTAAAGTAACATAATATTGTTCTGGAGTAGTCCCGCCATTAAGGCCACTATGATAAACTGCCCAATTAGCAGTTCCAGTTGTTGATTTAATCATAATGCATCCGGGCACTGCGCCCAAATTATGACTAATAGTCGCTATACTTCCGGTTCCCGTGTAAGTTACTATATCAAAAAATTTCTTTGTCTTTAAAAATGACCAAGAAACATTGTTTGACCCAAACAAAGATGTAGTATTGCCGCCAACGGTAAATCCATTGCTATTGAATGAAGTTAAGCTTGCAACATCAGTTGTTGTTGTCCCGGATGAATTGGACGCAACATATTTTGTAGCCCCTCGGACTGTGTCAAACAAAGCATTGGTAAAGCTATCAGTCCTATCTTTCAGCCAAACCATACCGCCGCCGCCAGATAAGTTAATATTGTTAGTAACCGTTTGGGATGCACCGTTAAAAAGATAGGTAGAAAACACATTCTCAATATAAACAGGAACTGCGTTTGATTTCCCCGTTGTAAAACCAAATGCCTGAGCTGATGCAGCACCTCTAGTAAGTAGCATTGGCATGTTATTGGTCCTTTTCTTTTATTGCTTGTAAAGTACAAACGTATTTGTACCCGTCTTTGTCAATTGATACGTAGCCGTTGCGGATGCAGCAATTGTTAAATCACCTGCTACACCACCGTTAGTAATACCCGTAGCCACCGCAACTGTGATGGCGTTGGTGGCACCTGTATTTTTAATTGTAAACTGAATGGTTTCGTTTGTAGCTAACGTAGTCGCTGCTAAACCAGTCCCCGCCGTGTCAAGAACTGTTCCTGTAGGCATGGTCATCGTAACCGCAGCCGCCGTCGTAGACGTAATGATGCCGCCCTGAAGCTGCGCGACTGTTAGGGTCGCCGTGGCGTTAACGGCGTTAGCAACCCTTTTAAAGAAATACGCGCCTGAAGTATCATAACGTGCCACTTCTGCCTGTGAAGCTACTTTAAACTGTATAGAATCCGTAGTACCCGCGCCTGATGTAGATTCAAGCGTTAAGGTAGAAGATGCTGTTGTTCCGCCGATAACTAATGGTGAGGCAACGGAAGTGGCTGCAGTTAAACCGCCAGTGGATGCTATAGAAACACTTGATGTACCACTACCATTTACAAAAAAATTAATGCCGCCTGTTGATCCAGCAATAATATCTAAAGAACTAGAAGAAACTCCAAATCCATATACAACTGAAGCACTATCATATAAACGTATTTTGTTTGCAGTTCCGGCAGTTCCTAAGGTAGTTGGAGTAATTACTAACGATGCACCGGGTGAAGTTGTCCCAATTCCAACAAAACCGGAATTAAGAATACGCAATGCGGATGCAAGGGTGTTGGCGGTAGATCCCGTTGTTCCAACAGCAGCAACTTGAAAGTCAATATAGCCTGAGCCACCTGTGCCTGTACCGTTACCTGAATATAGCGATAAGTTACCGCCAGTAATGTTAGTTCCCGTGCCATTCGGTGAACGTAAAACAATGCCCACTGGGGTGGCAGAAGCATCGCCTGAACCAATAATAATATTACCAGTAGAAACACTGGCTAAAGAAATCGTTCCAGAACCTTTAGCATTTAACGTAAGGTTTTCATTTGCTCCTGAAGAAAGGGCAGAAAGGGCAACGCCGCTACCAGCAGCAGCAGATTTTACGTTAAACCCAGTAGCTGCTGAAGTGGTTGAAGCGTCCACGTTAAAGGTAGGGTTTGTCGTTCCCGCAGGGCCAACAGCCAAAGCATTGGCCGAAGTAGATGTAATCGTTACAGCGCCCAAAGATGGAGTGCTTGACCATGATGGCGCAGCACCTGTATTACCTATAAGAACTTGTCCTGTAGTGCCTGCTGCCGTAACACCCAATGCACTTGTTGTGTTGCCGTATAAAACACCGTTAGCAGTAAATGTCGTAGCGCCAGTACCGCCGCCATTGACTTGCAATGTTCCCCATGTTGGTTGCGCCGCATTGCCGCCAGAAATAAATGCTTGACCGGAAGTACCATAATTGACCGTAGCAGCGGCAACAGAGCCGATACCCCACGCACCAGATGTATTGATCGCAAACTGGCCAGAACCGTTTGTGTAAAATGAAAGCGGTAAATAAGTTCCAGTTCCATTAATACCTGAAACTAGCTGAACATCAGTAGTGCCGTTTGTGGCAATTAAAATTTTAGACGCATTCGTCGGGGTCGAGTTGTTGGTTGCTTGCCAAGAAGCCGCCGTCGATGTTCCATTCGGCAATGCATAAATGCCAGTTGTGCTATTAGCAGTGCTGGTTTGGAAAGATAAGCGACTTGTCAGCGTGGCATTGGTAAAGTCTGCTTGGAATAGGTTGCCCGTAGACGGAAGCGTAATAGTATCCGTTGTTGCGCCGTTAACAACAAAGCGAATTGCATTGGATGTTGTCGTTCCAACGACCAAATCAGCCGTAGTAGACGTTAAAAATACGTTATTTGCGCCGTTTAGCGAACCAGTTCCGGTAAAACCGGAAGAGTTCATGCCGAAATCGCCGTAATAAGTTGTAGAAGTTGTATTGTTATTGCCGACAATAACGTCAGTAGATGCTGTCGTGCCGCTGCTGCTATTGTGTAACAGCAATTGGGAATAGCTATTTACGCTTGTCTGGTATGAGGCGAATATATTGGTGTCAGAATAAGGCAATGTGCCATAAGCATATGCGCCTTGGCTCAATGATCCACTAATTGTGCCATTGGCAATATAAAATGGAGCAGTTGTTGTCCCACTAAGTGTGGAGTTGCCCGAGGCATCAATTAAAAAACGCTGAACGCTGTTTGTACTAAGCGCAATCTGATTCGTTGCAGGGCTATAAATACCCGCAGCCGTTGGCACCGTTCCAAATGCTACTGAAACAACACCTGCCGTAGCCGCTGTCGGTGTTAAACCAGTTGTACCAAATGCGACGCTATCCACACCCGCTGTGACAGGAATTGTTGGCTGCCATGTCGGGGCTGAGCCGGGACTTCCAACTAAAACATAATTGGCGCCCGCTGGCTGGGAAATAGACCCAATTGGAGCAGTACCATTGCCGTATAATAGTCCATAAGCAGGTAATGTGTTGTCACCAGTGCCGCCATTACCAACTGTAAGCGGCGTGCTTGTGCCGAGGCCAGAAACAGCCAAGCTAACAATCTGGCCCGTAGTAATTTGTACAGAAGTTCCGTTTTGGACGCCTAAAAGAGGCTCCGTGCCAAGAAGCCCAATTACCGTAGGAAGATTGGTTAAGGTCGTACTAGCCATTATTAAGCCCCGGTAATCGGTATCTGATTATAATCATACGGAATGCCAGCAAGAGCCGTGACCATTAAAGTAGATCCCTGCAAAAGCCCGCCAGCAGGTATAGCATTGTTTACTTGATAGGTGAAGACAGTAGCCGTTGTTACCGTGACGCTATACGTGCCATCCGCGTTGTTATTAGACAATCCTTGGACAGCAATTTGGTCATTTGTGGAAAGGCCGTGAGCAGATGAGAAAGTAACAGTGATTGTGCTAGTGCTTGAGTAAATAGTTGTAGATGAAACCGTTTGTAAAACAGACACTGCGTAAGTGCCAGTTCCACCACTGCCAGATATAAAACCAACAATTACCGTATTAGCTTTAACACCCGTGCCAGTAACAAACGACCCAATAGCCAAGCTTCCAGAAGTAACCGCCGTAATGGTTAGCGTCGTACCGGATATAGATCCAGTGCCGCTAAACCCATTGCCCAAGGTATTAAGGCCGTTTGATGTTACCGATAATGGGTTGAGCTTTACACGGTAAGTTTGGCTGTTAATCAACGGCATAACAGCATTCTGATTTAAATCCGTTGGATTGCCAAGCACTTGCGCCGTAACACTTGTGCCGTCTTGTGTAATAATATTAACAGGACTGTAGATTTTTAGCCCTGTAGTTGGGTCAATTGAGTATGTTCCATTCTCAACAATGAAATCAGTCTCAGCTTCCGTAAACCCTTCCGTGCGCGGGTTCATAATAGGAACTGGATCTGCAGGCAGCACAATTGCGCGTAATTGGTTTTGCGGCAAATCATTGCAAGGACGACATACAAGAATGCGCTTATTGATTAGGGATGCGCCGCCCCAATCAAACTGCCAAGCTAAATCTGCGTGGTTGTAGGTAAAACCGCAACGATCACAAATAGCTAATGCTAATGGATTTTTGGAACTTACCCTAGCGCGACCAACTTTTGAGGCATAACCCATTTACGCCCCCTTAATTGCGCCAATACCCAGAAACTTGAGGGCTGACATACATCGACACGTATTCTGTGTCTTGTTGAGCGGCAATTGCATACGACTCATCAGCTTCAGCTTTAAGCATCTGCACTAATGACGGATTCCAGACCCGGGCCAGACGATACGCTAATCCGTTAGCAAATGCCTCAAGCCAACGGTAGGGTATGTCAACCGTTTGGCCACTCGTGTAGTTGCTATCCTGAACCTGAGTTACAGCATAATAAGACAGCGTGGACGGCCCATTAGATGTATTAGGCACAGGCCAAAGCGTAAGGGTTGGGCTAATCAGGCGATCAAACCAATAGATCGTCGGGAATCCTTGCTGCGTCTTGTTAGGATAAGAAGCATATTCCGTGCGGCTGACTGGCAAAATAATGCGGTCTATGTTCTGTCCGCTATTATTTGTCGTGACATATGCATCCAAAACCATAACTACGCTTGGATCAACGCTATACGTAGATGTTCCTGTAACCAAGTTGACAGTTACAAGCTCCACTTTCCATAGGTTAACGCCTTGGTTAGCCCAACGCGACAACATTAAGTTAGTCGCCATACGGGCTGATTCCATATGCTCTTGAGCAATGGCCGTGTTCCTAACCCCAGCCAAATTGAAGGCGTATAAGGTCAGTTCGCCTAAGCTAGGGTTAAAGTTATACGTGCCGCTCGTCGTCATAACGACTCCCTATCAGAAGTTCGTGTTGGTAGCGTCAGCGATAAGATAACCACCTGCAAAGATTGAACCAACAAATGGACCGCCTGTGTTAGACTTCATTTGGTACTGAATGTCCGTACCACCGGGATGACCGACAGGCACCGTGTATGGAATATTAAAAATCTGCACAAACGGCGACTGCGACAACAATGTCGTATTGCCATTCAACGTGTAATTGTACCCATTTTCTTGGGAGGTGGCGGCAAGATTGAATTTATTATATTCAGCAAAAATCATGTAGTTGCTGGATGTAAACCCAATACTTGCGTTGCCCTGAACATATGACAGATAAAATGTATAACCTTTTGGCACTGTGTAAAGCGACATCTGTGTCTGCCCAACACCTGCGTTGATCTGGGCATAAAGAACGGTAGCAATTTTGCCCGTAATGTTTCCAGCATTGATGCCGTTCGTTACAAACATACCATTAATGCGGAAAAATGAATTGGTCGTTGTTGCCGTACCAGAACCGTTTAGCGTTACTGATTCAGACAAAAGGTTGTAGCTTGAATCTAACCCATTAACCTGAACAATTAGACCAGCATCTGTCGCGCCAGATGCGCTTAAAAGCACTACAACACCAGCGGAAGATGGGTATGTGTAATTGCCGCCGGATTGCGATAGCCCTTCCCACAAAGGTCCAAGGGCAGTGCCTGCAACTTGAGTGCTGTAACCAAAAATTTCTACGGGCTGATGGTTGGTGATTAGTCCACGACCTACCTGTAACTCAAACGGCTCGTGCTTGCCGTTTTTAGTAATGGAATCCCAAATGACGCCAGATTGAGAAAACGTACCCATAATTACTTGCCTTTCTTGCGAGATACCGCAGCATTATCTACCAAATTAGGGTATGGCCTGCCAGCAGCTCTTGCTCTAGCTTTAGCACTTTGTTCCTGTTTATGCGACAAGTGCTTTGTGTGGTGGTCTTTGGGCAACTTAGTTTCCCAAAATGGCTTATCAGTCACTGGAAAACCTCATACAAATCTAATCCACTATGGACTTTAACATAATCCGCAGCTTCTTGCTTGTTTTTTGACGCCAAAAGATAAATTCTAGCATATTCCAATAAATCTGGGTCATCTCTAAAATGGCCCAAACCTCTATTGCATTTATCACATAACATACCGCGAATTTCATTTGTTACATGATCATGGTCAACAACAAGTTTATCTTGTTCACCACAAATAGTGCATTCAATAGTTGATGAAATAAGAAATTTTAATTCTTGATCTGACATCATGTCGCGATATTTACCACGGCGTATTTCAGACCTATAAGAATTACGGCAATCCCTGCACCAACTATCTAATCCATTACGTTTTTTGTTGTGAAGCGGGAAAAACTCAGACGTTTCTGGCTTTTCACATTTACAACGAGTACACGTTAGCATTTTACGCCCCATTTTTTTAAAGCAAGATTAATCCTGCTATTGGGGTCATGAGCAGTCTTGGGGGACGTTAACTTCTCTTTCATCCCGCACATTCTTGCCCTAAAATTCTCATGACGAGGATTATCTTTATCCTTCGTTGGCGCCTTAAGATTATGGCCTTCTGCACGGGCAGAAGCGCGCCCCTTGGCGTTTAACCCACCAGATGGTGATTTACCTTCAGATCGCGTCCATGCTGCAGTCATAATAATTCCTCAAAGGGAAGAGAGGGGGCTTTTACACCCCCTCACTTTATTAATCGTGCTCAGGCTCGTAGGACTTGTGCTTTGATGGCTCAGTCCCCTTAGCGGCAGTGGAAAGTGGGTGCATGTTTGCACCGATTTCGCCGCCATGCTTGCGTGCCTTACGGTCAGCACGGTGTTTAGCATGTTCACCATGCATTGCATGCTCTGGGTGAACGTGACCACCACGCTTGCGCTTGGCGCGGTGCTCTGCCTTTGGATGCTCATGGTGATGCTCTTTGTGCTTAGCATTGTGATGAGCTACGTGCCCACCATGCTTGCGCTTCGTGCGACCACCATGCTTACGCTCTTCAGCTTCATGTTCCGTAGGCGAATCTTTGCCTGCGTACACGTCGCGGACGGCTTCGTCGGCATACTTCTCGCCGTGCGTTCCGTCCTGTTCAGACTTACCCTTAAATGCCTTCATGGCCTAGTTCCTTAAAAATTGTAGTACTGGGTCAAGCCAAACAAGCCAGTTGCTGACTGGACATTGTAAGCCTGTGGGATCTGGCGGAACACATACTTGTTCGTGCCAGTGGACGGCGTAAGATTGACACCTGAAGCATTAGCAAGGTCAATCGTGCCACGGACATCGCCCGTTGTAGCGGACGGTGTAGTACGGTCAGCAGGTAAGAACCCGTTTGCAGCGAAACCCGTGTTAACCGATGGCGTCGTTTGAGAGTTACCAGAGTTAACAACAACTTCTGCAGCAGTATCCGAGCGAATCGGAAGACCAACGATTGCAGTCGTACCAACGGAATAAGCGTGGGTTGTATCAGCCGTGCCGCCCGAAAGCACCACAGACTTGATATACTTAAACGCCTTCTTACCGTTAACAGCGTTACCTGCCGAAATCGTAATGGCTTCCGACATTGGATACCCGTAGACATCGTAGCCGTTAACCGTTGCGGTTGCGTAGGTAGCACTTGCTGCGGCAGTAACGCTTACAGCGCGACCAACCATAGCCATTGGGTTCCACAGCCAAATAGAAGGTGACTGTATGTTAGTCGGGATAGCGCAAGATTGCACGGTTGGATAAGCCAAAGTGACCGTTCCAGACGTGAAAGTTACGTTCTGACTTAGCTGATAAGTACCAGTTTGTCCGTTACCAACCGTTGATGACGTTCCTGTCGTCGTAATCTGAGAACCGATATAGACGCCAGAAGATGCACCAAGAGTTCCACCCGTTACCGTCGTAGACGATGAAAGGAGAACCATGCCGGGTCCGATTGGCATGCCACTGTTTGCCGTAACTGTCAGGATACCATTCGTCGCCGAGGCAGTAACCGAAGCATAAGCATCAAGTGCAAGAACCGTATCCGTAGCGCCCGTATCCGACCGCGTAAACGTAGACGAATAATAGACACCAGTGGTCGCGGAGTTAGTCGTAACGAGTGAAAGAGTTGCACTCGTAGGGTTTGCCGAAGCAACAATAGCTGCTGCAGCGTTTGTATATGGGACGCCAGTGAACGAAACAATGTCACTGAAGCCATACCACCCGAAGTCCTGTGCCGATTGCGCTTCACCGGGAAGATAGGTGAATGGAAGGCGCGGATCAAGGATGCCGCCCCCCGCATAAAATAGCGAGGAGCCTAAGTCAGGGTTATAGTCCGATGGTTGCGATGGGTTTTGCCCAAAAACAATCAATGGACCGGAGAATGCTGTATCAGACATATTGCCTTCTCCTGTCGATTACGAGGTTGGGAACGAGCCGTAGATCGCGCGCCAGTTGTAGTAACCAAACGAGTAACGCTCGTAACCCTTAACAAGCAGGTTATCAGTCACAAAATCGACTTGCATGTCGGTCTCAAACTTGATGCGTTCCATATACGCCAAGCCATCGATGTTGGTAAGCAAGAACCAAGCATAAGCCGAGGTCAAGAAGTCGTTGACCATATAGCCTTCGCTAAGTCCGCCTGCCGTCATCATGATCGCATTGACGTCGTTGTCTGCAGTGCCCGGACGCAATTCAGTCTTCGTGAGACGGATTGCAACTGGTTCCAACTGCGGAGGAACGATTAGTTTGCGGCCACGAGCAAAGATTTTCAGACCAGCTTGATCCTTGAAGTTCGTGCGGACTGCAATCATTGCATTCAGCAAGGTAGCTTCGTTCAAGTCGACCTGAGTCGTTGGCGTGTTAGCAACTGTACCACCGTCGATTGGATGCGCCGTGGAGCAAAGTGCTACACCGTCACCGCCAACTGCTGCGTTGTACGTCGTTGCCGTATTAAGAATGTTCGCGCCATAAATTTCTTTGGTCTGCTGGAAAGATTCCACGAGGCCAAGGTTGGATGGCATGAACTGGGTCTTGTAAAGGTTATCGTCAATCGCCTTGCGGGTGATTGCGTAACCCAGAGCAATTTCAGTGTGCTCTTGGTTCCACACGAAGCGTTCGCCAGCATTGGAATCAAAAGCGGTCTGGCCGCCTTCGGTCTTAAGCTGTGCGAGGCCGAGGTAACGCATTTCAGCGGTACGCTCGAGAGCCATCTTTGACTCATGCTTCGTAAAGATTTTGTCGTACTGAGATGAAATCATCTCGTACTTGCCTTCTACCCCACGTAGGCCGGGAAGGAGAAGGTCTCTGATCTGACTAAGATTAACAGCCATAACACCTTACTCCTTAGCTGATGCCAGTTGGGCCAGCACCGTTCGTGCGCCAGACTTCGTTATTGAAGCCAACGATCACGTTGCAGTACTGCGAGGTTGGGTCGCCGCCGTTTTGGACGCCGACGTTGTAGTCCACGATGATGAATGGGTAAGTAACCGTCGTACCAACTGCCGAGAGATAAGCACCCGAACGGCCTGTCGACGTATTGCCCGTGCCAATGGTGAACTGAGCATATTGGCCCTGAACGCCAGAAGTCTGCGTGGAAAGCGTACCCGTGATTGGGAACGCGGTCGTGCTTGTTTGCACAATGAAACGAGCATTCGGATCATCGATAACATAAGCTTCAACGTCACCCGTTGCGCCCGAACCCGGCCAATAAGAAGACCAGACCGTGCGGCCAAGTGATGTGTTTAGATATTTGCAGCCAACGAAAATACCCGCGATAGCGGTCGAGCCTGCAGCAGCCTGAACGATGTAACCGTTTGCAGTGCTGACTGCTGGCATTACTGGGTCGCCAGTGTAGATAGCACCTGAGCTTGACGCAATACGACGGGTGGATTGAGCGAACGTCGGAGCGCCGCCTGCACCACCCTGATACTGCGTAAAGCCAAAATACGCTTGCGTATTAGCCATAGCAATTTTTCCTGAGTGATGAGGTTACTATGCGCCAAGCACTGTTAACCCCGACAAGATAACCCGCCTCCCACAGGGCAGGTTAGAGGCCGTCCTTATTCATTAGGAACAGGCATAGCCTCGTAAGATTTTTTCACCTGTGGCCGAACCCGGGCGTCATCGCGCGGTAAAGTTCCATCAGGCGTTGCACTAAGCTGCGCTTCTTTAGAGCGAACTTGGTTTCTTGCACGACGCAATTCTATAGATTTTGCTTCATCTGTCAACTCTTTAGGGCGTTCCATTAAAATCATGCCGTCACGCTCAATCGTGGCATAATTTCCCGTTGGCATCATAGCCTTATGGCGAGCATCTCGCGTTGTGGGAACAGGCGTCCAACCAGCATCCGCCAAACGGATCTGATATGATGGATCTTCTTGATTATAAATGGTTTTCCGCTTCCATTCATACGACCAACCTTCAGGAACAATGCTTGGATCGATGAAGTATTGGTCCGTATTCTCCAAATCCAAGCCCTGACGGTGAGCACGGATCTCAGCAGTACGTTTTGCTGCACGTTCTGCGGGGCTTTCTTGCCGGATGTCCGACCGAATGTCTGGGCGGATGTCTGAAGTTGACTTTTTAGACGTGAGTTTAGGTAAATTCTCAGCCATGTGGCTCTCCTATCAGTTAATTTTGCCTTCGCGCTTTAACGCGACCATGTTTTTGGCGTAATCTTCAGGCGACATGCCCATCATTGACGCCATTTCACGCATTTCTGCGCTTAACCGCACCACTTGTGACTTGCTTGGGGTGCCAGCGGCTGTACGGGTCGTTGGTGCGGCGGCTGGGGCAGTTCTTTTCTGAACAGGCGCGGCGGCGGCAGATAAGTTAACATCTTCACCGTCATCAACATGCGTTTGTGGCGCCCGCTTGAAGCCTAATTGATGCTCAATGGCGTCAAAATAGGAATCCGAGTCAACGATGTGGCCATCAGCCATCGCAATATTATGTGCCCCAACCATCTTTTGGTACATACGTTGGTCCGTAATGCACTGAGGATGCGACCGAATCCATGCCGCAGACCGTGGTGACAGCGTAGATGCTACACGTTCTACTGGGTCGCTAATCTGCGGTGCTGCTGATTGAGGGTTTGCAAGCTTTTCTTCAAGGGCTGACTTGCCATTTTGTAACTGCAATAACTTAGCAGCATTTAATGACATAGTTTCTTGGATCTGGGCTGCTGTATCGTAATCACCAGCAGTCATCGCTTCCCTAAAGTTAGACTTTAAGTAATCAGATTCACGTTTAATCTTATCAATTGCCCCAGTAATAAGGTGAAGATTGCTATCTTGCACCTCTGCGGCAGCTCTTGTAGCCGTTTGTTGAGCTTGTTGGGCGCGAGTTTCAGCCTCAAACCGAAGCTTCTTTTCCATTTCAAGACGTGATTTTAACTCAGCAATGCCTTCTTCCGGCGTTTGGGAGTCATTATCCGCAACTTTTGTTTCCGTTTTGTTCTCTTCAGTAGCATCATCAAGAACGGTGATGTTATCGTCTGCCTGTTCCATATTATATCCTCTTACCAAACTGCATCAGGTGCCGGAATGCGGCCACGGATGTCGATGTCACGCAAAACGCGGCACTGGACGCCATGCACGTTCATGGACCAGCCATCAGATGGGCGATAAAACACCCAGTCATTGACGTTAACTTCAACGCCCTTGAACCAATCCTGTTCTTCGTCGATGAAAGCTAATGGACCCTTTTTGACAACAAGGCCGACTTTGCCCTGATACTTGTCTTCCTCAACGTACTTATCCGTTAAGTGAATGCCGCTTTTGGTCTTATTTGGGCGAACATATGTTGCAATTAAAACATGCGTGTTAAACACTTCAATGTCGCTAATGTCGCCAAGTTCTTTAAGAATAGATTCCTTTGGGTCTACGTCATGATGCATGCGCGTATATGGCATCGTTATCCTCTTTCGCCTGATTGAATATTGCTGTCTGCTTCAGACATGAGTTCTTTGGCTTTCTGCAAGCCGCGAATCATGCCAACTCTAAGTTTGTAATCTTTAATGTCGTCCACATTGCCATTGGCAAGAATAGCAAGCTCGTCGGCAATCGCCTCATCTATGAGGCGTCCGATTTCATACTCAAGGAGGCTGCTATATGTTTGTACCATGCGGCTTTTATACACACCGCATGGTATCTATTCCTATAAGGACGTAGACTTTTAGACGGGTTATTCTAGCCCGTAAGCCTTAATCTTCTCAAGACGGCCCAATCCGCCACCCGCAGCGTTATCAATAACGTGCTTGGTTTTCATGCCTGCAGGGATTTCTCCACCATGCTTGCGGCCAATTGGCGGCATTCCCGGACGGCCAGCACCCATTGGAGGCATTGGCATTCCGCCACCCATAGGGGCGCCCATTGGCATACCTTGTGGAGGCATACCCATTGGAGGCATTTGTGGGCGTGGTGGTGGAGGAGGAAGAATTGCTGGGCCACCCATTGGAGGCATAGCTGGAGGCATATTGTCTCCCGCGCCATGAGGATGGATCATGATGTTAATGTTGGTCTTACCCTTAGCAGCACCGCCGCGCTTGCGGGCAATGCGGCCACCATCAACACCCGGAACATCATGTGGATAGCCCTTGCGGACAAAAAGCTCGCGGCCAGCTTCACCACCATCTGCATGATGCATGCGCTTCAAGGTTTCTGCCAAGTGAGCCTTCTTAGCTAACTTAGGATTCTTGCTATGCGCAGCCTTTTCAAGCTTCTTGGCTGGGATCTTTTCGCCTTCTGGAACATGCAATGCACGGTGTAGCGAACCCTTGTGCTTGATAGCGCCTTGGATCCACTTGGTTGATCCGCCAGAAGCCTTCTTAGATTTGGCTTCACCACCCCAGCAATGCTCATCACGCTTCATGGCAGATGACTTAATCATCTTCTTAATGAGTGCCTTATCTTCCGCCTCATCTGGGTGAGCAGCACCGCCCTTAGCATGATGTGCAGAAACTTTACCACCACGCTTTTCCGTAATAATTGGAGCATTACGCTTTACAATATTTGCTTTATCAGCAGGGCGTGGCGTAGGCATTGGGATGCGCTCTGGTAGGCCGCGTCCCTTCATTCCCTGTTCAATCTGGTCCTGACGGATCAAATCACCAACGGCGTCGCCATCTGCGTGATGTTCACGGCCCTTAATCTTGCCACCTTTACGCATCATTGGCTTGCCTGCCATGCCCGGCGCAATGCCAACTGGTGGGCGAGCAATCATTGGGCGCATTGGGCGCATGCCGCGCATTGGGCGACCTGCAAGTGGCATATTTGCAATTGGTGCATCACCGATAGCGCCAGCCATAGCCTTATGAGCACGACCGCCGCGCTTCATGCCGCCTTCATGCTTTACGCCGTCGCGAAGGTCATTTGCCTTCTTCTGGTCGCGGTTAATCCAACGATCAACTGGTGGCATAGCCTTGCCGCCATCCTTGCGAGCCTTGCGATCCGCGCGCTTTTTGGCATGAGCACCTGCAACTTTGCCGCCAGACTTATACTGACGCGGGCTAACGGGGCGCATGCCCGTTTGCTTGTCAGCATCAAGCATTTCGGCTGGTTCCCAAGAAGCTGATGCCGTCTTGGTATAAGGCTCACCAGCTTTAATGCCTTTTAGGCGGGTTTCGGCTGCATCTTTGGCGGCCTTACGATACTCATGCATAAGTTTGCTCCATAACTGCGCGTCCGCAGGTTTAATAAGAGAATATTAGCCTATTTACGGGTTTTGTACAATAGATGTTCATGCTTTGTTTCCTTTAACAAACCGCAAAGAATTTGCTATTGCATTATTACCGTGAACTGATCCACCTGTAGCTAAAAATCTAGTTAAATACGGGTTTTGGTACGTAGATGCTCCATAACCTTTGGCCCCATATGACTCGTATGCACCCGGTTCAACGGGAATTAATGGTTTACCAGTAGAACCAAGAACTATTGGCACAAACGCGGTTGAAGGCGTAGTTTTTCCAGAAGTGTCGCCGCTTCCTGTTGGTTGTACCGTATCTTTACTACCCTTGATAGTAGTATCGGTTGTCCCGCCAGAAATGCCGCCCGTTGTGTCGGTTGTTTTTAATGCCCCGACGTTGCTTCCGCCTAAATCGGCATAAGCTTGTGTCCCAATTTTTACAAACGGGTTCATTAATTCTTCAAGGCCCGTATTAATTACGCTGCCCAATGTGGGAACCATAGTTACAGAACCATCAGGGTTAACCCTAGGAACCATAACTTGTGGCGTAGTTTGACCCACGGATATTTCACCCGACTTTGTAGTTGGGCCAAGTTTTAATCCATATTTCTCAAATGCATATTTGTTAAAGTCGGCGATTAAACCCGGATCTTCTGAACCCCAACCGGGCTGATTCATTAAATCCCTATATACATCATCTGGGTTGGTCCCAGTGTCACTTGCAGCTTTCTTAACAACATCAACTGTAGCGCTATCTCCGCCCGTCGCTTTGGGGACAATAGGATTTCCACTTGTATCAGTTATGCCTAAATCTGCAGGCCGAGCTATTGGCAAAGGGACATTTGTACCACCTAAAGTTGCTATTGCATCCGCCGTTCCTTTGGGCGGTGTATAGCTATAAATACTTTGATTCCCTGTGGGACTAGTGGAATCTAATGCTTTTCCAACAACATCTGTAATTCCATATCCATCAGAGGGATTTCTGCCAAACTGATTAACGTACCTCAATGCCGCGCCAACATCGGCAGGCTCACCTCCGCCAGTAAATGTGCCACTTTGTAAAATAGGCGTGCCAAATGTCGTGACGGTTGGTCCTCCCGCAGCAACAGACGCGTCCGCTGCGGCGTTAAGAGCAGCATTTTCTGCATCCGCTGCTTG
>Ga0208872_1000242_pt1 | contig 47193 bp, 37 predicted proteins | sample CryBogCBH12Aug08_FD_185508 | JGI IMG/M metagenome (GOLD analysis project Ga0208872, IMG submission 185508) | Freshwater microbial communities from Crystal Bog, Wisconsin, USA - CBH12Aug08 (SPAdes) | ecosystem: Environmental > Aquatic > Freshwater > Lake | place: Crystal Bog, Wisconsin, USA...
GCTTTCGGCTTCATAACTGTTAATCGGGAAGGTATCATAACTCCTGCCACCCGGATGAGCAACATGATAGGTGCATCCGCCAATACTGCGGCTGTTCCAGCTATCCACAATATCCAGCACTAAAGGAGCGTCTACACCGATGGTAGGGTGCAATGCGGATGGTGGCTGCCAGGCACGGTAGCGGATACCGCTTACATATTCCCCTTTAATTGCTGTTTCTTTTAAGGGAACCCGGTGCCCGTTACAGAGCAATACATAACGGTCTGCATTGAAATTTTTAACATGTACCTGTACTTTTTCCAGGGAAGAATCCACAAACCGGGCTGTCCCGGTACTGCTCATTTCTTCTCCCAGTACATTCCAGGGCTCAATACCCATTCTTACTTCCAGGTCTATCCCCTGTAGTTTAATGGTACCATAATGCGGGAAGCGGAATTCGAAGAATGCATTGAACCAGCTGAACTGGAATGGATAGCTGGCATCATTTAAAAACTGCACCACTTCTTTCAGGTCTTCCTGTACATAATGGGGCAGTAAAAATTTATCGTGCAATTGGGTACCCCATCTTACCAGTTTATGGGTATAGGGCTTTTTCCAGAAGGCAGCAATTAATCCACGCAGCAGGAGCATTTGTAATAAACTCATATGCTTATGCGGTGGCATATCAAAGGCACGGAATTCAAGGATGCCCAGCCTTCCGGAAGAAGTATCCGGTGAATATAATTTATCAATACAGAATTCTGAACGGTGGGTATTGCCGGTGATATCGGTTAAAAGGTGACGGAAAATACGGTCTGTTAACCAGAACGGAACATAGCCTTCATTGGGTTCCGGTATCTGGGCAAAGGCAATTTCCATTTCATAGAGTTTCTCATCCCTGCCTTCATCTATGCGGGGAGCCTGACTGGTAGGGCCGATAAAGGATCCGGAAAATAAGTAGGACAATCCAGGATGGTGCTGCCAGAAAGTTATTAAACTGCGGAGAAGGTCGGGCCGCCTTAACAGCGGACTATCAGCTGGTGTTGCTCCGCCAATGGTAATATGGTTACCACCACCCGTTCCGGTATGGCGGCCATCCAGCATAAATTTCTCGGTTCCCAATCTGGACAGATAGGCCTGTTCGTACAGGGTATTGGTATGTTCCAGTAATTCTTTCCAGGTTTTAGAAGGATGGATATTCACTTCTATTACACCAGGATCGGGTGAAACCACCAGCCGCTCCATCCGGTAATCCCGGGGTGGTTCATACCCTTCAATCCTTACTGGTATATTCAGTTGCAAAGCTGTGGCTTCGATGGATGCAATAATATCCAGGTAATGTTCCAGGTATTCCACAGGCGGAATAAAAATATAGAGGAATCCATCCCTGGGCTCCACACAAAGTGCGGTTTTAATCGTTTTTACATCAAAAAGGATATTCTCCGGTTCTTCTTCTTTTTCGGGCTCTTTCTTTTTGTTTTTATCTTCTTTTATTGCTTCAGGAATATCTGATTTGTATTGGAATTTAGGGGGTGCAGGGTGTTCGTACACTTTACCATACCGTTCGGCGATACTTTCGTGGAAATGAGCCAGGGGCAGTAATTCTTCAAACTGGCTGCGTTCCACTTCCTGTTCCTGGGGCAGGGAGGCTTTGGACTGTACCGGCAGGGATTCCAGTGGTAAACGCAATCCGATGGGTGAATTACCCGGCATCAGAAAGAGGTAATCGCGTTTAAAGATCCATTTATTGCTCAGCCACTTATTGTTCCAGAAATTCCACTGAATGGGCAATACATAGCCAGCCGGGGTATGCAAACCTTTATCCAGTTGCTGAGCCAGGGTACGGCGTTCAATACTGTCTTTCAGGTTGGCTTTCAGGGGATCCATATTTACCGGCGTTTTGCCTTCGGTCCATAAAAAGAAGAAAGCATCTTCATAAGCCGGACTGATATTATCTGTACTTAAAGCCAGTCGCTTAGCCAGTTCTTCGATGAAAAGTTTAGCATCTTCGGCCGTATATTCATGGGTAGTTTTTTCATGGGCAATCAGGTGCAGGTTGCGCCATACCGGATACCTGTCCTTACGCCAGTATAAACCATATTGCCAGCGGGGCAGGGGTTCGCCGGGATACCATTTGCCCTGACCGTAATGAATCATGCCTTCCGGTCCGAATTGTTCCCTTAAACGGAAAATCAGTTCATGGGATAAAACCCTTTTTTCCTTTCCATCTGCAGCGGTATTCCATTGGGCAGATTCCATATCATCTATAGAAACAAAAGTAGGTTCACCGCCCATGGTCATCCGCACATCACCTTTTTCCAGGTCTTCATCAATTTTATACCCCAATGCTTCAATAGTAGCCCAGGCTTCTGCTGAAAAGGGTTTGGTAACACGGGGGTCTTCATGGATCCTGGTAACGGAATTGTCAAATTCAAAAGTAACTTCTGCTTTATCGCTGGCACCCACCACAGGTGCAGCACTGGAATAATGCGGAGTACAGGCCAGGGGGATATGCCCTTCACCGGCAAAAAGGCCGGAGGTAGGGTCTAATCCGATCCAACCGGCACCAGGGATATATACTTCTGTCCATGCGTGTAAATCTGTAAAATCTGCTTCCGGACCGGATGGGCCGTCCAGTGATTTGATATCAGCCGTTAACTGAACCAGATAACCGGATACAAAACGGGCTGCCAGTCCTAATTTTCGTAATACCTGAACCAGTAACCAGGCAGAATCACGGCAGGAACCCAGGGCGCGGCCCAGGGTTTCATCCGGGGTCTGAACACCCGGTTCCATTCGGATAGTATAGGCAATATCCTTGTGCAGTTTATAATTGATATAGACCAGAAAATCCACGATTCGTTTTTCACTGATATCTACTTTTGAAAGCCATTCTGCTAATAAAGGGCCGGTAGGTTCAGGTTCCAGATAAGGAACCAGCTCTTTTTGTAATTGCTGGGTATAAGTAAATGGAAAGTTTTCGGCATATTCCTCTACAAAAAAATCAAATGGGTTGATCACTTCCAATCTGGCAATTACTTCCACATCCAGGCAGAGTTCGGTGGTTTTTTCAGGAAATACCACACGGGCCTGGAAATTTCCAAAGGGGTCCTGCTGCCAGTTGATAAAGTGATCTTTTGGGGTGATTTTAAAGGAATATGCTTCGATAGGCGTTCTGGAGTGCACAGCCGGCCTTAATCTGAAAACATGTGGCGATAAGGAAACAGGCCTGTCGTAATGATAAGTGGTCTTGTGTTTAATAGCTACACGTATTGCCATATTGGTTTTGATTAAATTAGTTTGGGCAATACAATCATTATAGATAAATATATAGAAACTCTGTCAATTACCGGAAAATATGTTTATCTGAAAAAAGGAAAGGGAGTTTTTATTAAAATATACATTTATATCCCTTATTTTACAGCAATCAATGCTTTTACAAAAGCAATTACCAAAGAAAAAAATAATTATCACATGAATCTGAAATTAAAAGGCCAGTCGGCCCTGGTAACAGGAGCCAACAGTGGTATAGGAAAAGGAATTGCCCTTTGTTTAGGGGCAGAAGGAGCCAATGTAGTGGTAAACTATGTTACCAAACCAGAGACCGCACTGGAAGTGGTGGATGAAATTAAAGCAGCAGGGGGGAATGCCATTGCCTTGCAGGCAGATGTGAGCAATGAAGCACAGGTGCAGCAAATGTTTCAGGACATGTACAAGGCATTTGGAACCATTGATATATTGGTAAATAATGCAGGATTGCAAAAAGATTCACCTTTTCAGGATATGACGCTGGCCGACTGGCAGCTGGTTTTGAATATTAATTTAACCGGGCAGTTTCTTTGTGCCAGAGAAGCAGTAAGGGAATTTTTAAGAAGGGGTATAAAACCTGAAGTAAGCAAGGCGGCGGGTAAAATTATATGTGTGAGCAGTGTGCATGAAGTAATACCCTGGGGCGGGCATGTGAATTATGCAACTTCCAAAGGAGGGATTATGATGCTGATGAAAAGTATGGCACAGGAACTGGCACCCAAAAAAATAAGGGTAAACAGTATTGGGCCGGGTGCTATTCAAACGCCTATTAATCGTTCTGCCTGGGAAACTCCTGAAGCACTGGAAAAATTACTGACACTGATACCTTATGGAAGAATCGGGCAGACATCAGATATTGGTCAGTTGGCTGCCTGGCTGGCCAGTGATGAATCGGATTATATTACCGGTACAACTGTATTTATAGACGGGGGAATGACTTTATATCCCGGATTCAGTACCAATGGATAAATTTTAAGTTTTAAAGTTTTGAATTACATGAGCCAAATATCAGACACTGCAGAACAGCAAAGGCTGGATGCAAATGCTGCCAAAGCTGTTCCACTGGAATTATGGGGGCCTTACCTGAGTGAGCGCCAATGGGGTACCGTAAGGGAAGACTATAGTGCCAACGGGGATGCATGGAATTATTTTTCGCACGACCAGTCGAGAAGCCGTGTTTACCGCTGGGGAGAAGACGGACTGGCAGGAATTTCTGATTATGGTCAGAACCTGTGTTTTGCCATTGCTTTATGGAACGGTCAGGACCCTATTCTTAAAGAACGCTTATTTGGTTTAACCAATGGAGAAGGCAACCATGGGGAGGATGTAAAAGAACTGTATTATTACCTGGATAACCTGCCCACGCATTATTATATGAAATACCTGTATAAATACCCGCAGCAGGCATTTCCTTATGTAGAGCTGGTAAAGGTTAACAGGAACCGGTCAAAGCTGGAACCGGAATATGAAATACTGGATACCGGTGCATTTAAAAACAATGCCTATTTTGATGTGGTGGTGGAATATGCCAAAGCAGACAAAGAAGATTTGTATATTAAGATCAGTATACATAATAGGAATACAGTAGCCGCCCCCTTTGTATTGTTACCTACCATTTGGTTCAGAAACCAGTGGCAGTATGGTGGCGTAAGTACCAAGCCGCAGATCAGATATATTGACCAACAGACATTGCAATGCAGCCATGAAAAATTAGGGGATTATTATTTTTATTTTCAGAACAGGGAAGCAGAAACGGAAGTCTTTTTTACAGAAAATGAAAGCAATACGGAAAAGTTATTCGGGCTGCATAATAAAGATTGTTTTGTAAAAGATGCATTTCATGATGCAGTGATCCATCAGAAAAATACCGGCCTTTTAACAGAAAGAAAAATGGGGACCAAAGCGGCACCTGTATATAGACAGGGGGTAGGTGCCGGAGAAAAAGTGAATTTCTTTTTACGGTTATCAAAAGAGAAAACCAACACTCCATTTAAAGCTGGTTTTGAACAGCTGTTTGAACAGCGGAAAAAAGAGGCAGATGATTTTTATGAGGCTGTGCTGAAAAAGGGAACAGATTCAGATAAAGCCCTGATACAAAGAGCCGCATTTGCAGGATTATTATGGAGCAAGCAATATTATCATTATGATGTGGAAGCCTGGTTAGCCGGTGAAGAACCAGGTGCTGCGCGTTTACGGGGTAGGAACAGCAACTGGAAGAGCCTGAAAAATCAGGATGTGATTATTATGCCGGATAAATGGGAATACCCCTGGTATGCGGCCTGGGATCTGGCTTTTCACTGTGTTGCCATGGCGCATATTGATCCGGTATTTGCAAAGAACCAGCTGATAATACTTACCCGGGAATGGTATATGGATGCAGATGGACAGATACCTGCCTATGAATGGGATTTCAGTGATGTAAACCCGCCGGTACAGGCTTTTGCAGCTTTGCGGGTGTACCAGGTGGAGAAAGACAGAAAGGGCGAAGGGGATATACTGTTTCTTAAAAAGATATTTCATAAACTGATCATCAATTTTACCTGGTGGGCCAACCGGAAAGATGCCACCGGCAATAATGTATTTGAAGGTGGTTTTCTGGGTTTGGATAATATTGGTGTGTTTAACCGGAGTACCCAATTACCCGGGGAAATTGCCCTGGAACAAACAGATGGAACCAGCTGGATGGCCATGTATGCATTGAACCTCATGGATATGGCCATTGAGATAGCAGCTACGGATCCTGCTTTTGAAGATTCTGCCACTAAGTTTTATGAACATTTTGTATTAATTGCAGAAGCATTGAATGATTTTGGGTTGTGGGACAAAGAGGATCGGTTTTATTACGATTTACTGAACTTGCAGGGTACAGCACCCTTTGCTTTAAAATTAAGATCCGTTGTTGGATTGACCCCACTGTTTGCAATATCCGTTATTCAAAAAGAACAGTTGTCAGGTTTACCTGATTTTAAAAAACGGGTGGAATGGCTGCATCGGTATCTGGAGAAATTTAACAGGTATACCCCGGTTAAAGAAACCAGTGATGATGAGCAGATTTTGCTATCCTTAATAGATCAGGAGAAACTGGTGGCTTTACTGAACCGGATGCTGGATGAAGAGGAATTTTTATCTGCTGGTGGTATAAGAGCTTTATCAGGCCATTACCGTAATAATCCTTTCCGAAGTACTATTGCGGGTGTAAATTATGAAGTATATTATGATCCGGGAGATTCCACATCCGGCTTGTTTGGCGGGAATTCCAACTGGAGGGGGCCTATATGGATGCCTATTAATTACCTGCTGATCAAAGCCATTCAGAAATATGGGAGTTATTATAAAAACACCCTGAAAGTAGAATATCCGTCCAGGTCGGGCAATTATATTACACTGGAAGAAACAGCGGAAAAATTAACAGAAAGAAACCTGTCTATTTTTATACAAACAGAAAAAGGGGAAAGGATGGTGCATGGGCAATATAACTGGTTTTATCAGGAAGCCGGTAATGAAGATCTGGTTTTGTTTTACGAATATTTTCATGGTGATAGTGGCAGAGGAGTAGGAGCCAGTCACCAAACCGGATGGACTTCTTTGATTGTTGATTTATTGGCAGGATAGTAGTATAAACCGGGTAATTAAATTGACATATTTTAAATGAATTTATTGTTAATGACTATCATTTCAGGGATTATAAATGTTGTTTTACCGATAAATAAACGGGTAGTATATTAATAATCACATCTTTGCGGCTATTCAAAGAAAAGGCATAAAATTACCTGAACGGTAAAATTCAAAACCATTACTTTGATTATATTGCAGACTATTATTTGCCTGTAATTGTTTATCTTATACTAATTTTACTCAGTTCATGAAACTTACTGTTTTAAAAATAAACACCATTAAACCTATTAAGAACAATCCTTTCCCTTTCTTTTTGATACTTGTTTTGTTCTTTTTTGTTTTTAGTAATGGTGGTAATGCACAGCAGATCATAAAAGCTAAAACGGATTCTGTTCCTTTCCTGACATTGGATCAATGTATCAGTTATGCTTTGAATAATCAGCCGGTTCTTAAAGAAACACAGCTAAATGAAAATATAACCAATCTGACCAATGAAATTAATTTGTCAGGACGATTACCCCAGGTAAACCTTAGTGGTAACCTGACGCATTATTTACAGTTACCTACCAGTTTTGCCAATAATGCAACAAACCCAGGTGGAGCACCCGTAAAAGTAACCACTGGTGTTAAAAATACTTTGATACCGGTATTGTCTGTAAATCAGACGATTTTCAACCCTTCCCTGGTACTCGCAGGCCGAACAGCTGATTTATACAATAAACAGGCTATACAGATTACAGACAGTACGAAGATTAATATTATCAGTACAGTGAGTAAATCCTTTTTCAGCCTTTTACTTACACTGGAACAAATCAATGTTTTAAAAGAGGATACTGCCAGGTTAACTAAAAATGTAAAAGATTCTTATCATCAGTATATTGGAGGTATTGTGGATGAAACAGATTATGAATCTGCTACGATCACCCTGAATAATTCTAAATCTCAATTAAAGCAGGCTATTGAAAGTGTGAGGCCACAGTATGCAGTATTAAAACAGTTAATGGGATTTGCCCCTGAAAATGAATTTAATGTAAGTTTTGATACGGTGAAAATGATGCAGGAAATTGCATTTGACACCACACAGTTATTACAATACGAGCGCAGGATTGAGTTTCAGCAATTATACAATAACCGGAAAATTCAGCAGCAGTTAACAGGGTATTATAAAAGAGCCTATGAACCTACTGTATCTGCATTTTTTGATTATTTCCCTGAATTACAGAATAACAATTTCGGAAGCCTTTTTAACAACATCTATCCTTATTCCTATATAGGGCTGAGTTTTTCGATGCCTATTTTTACCGGCTTATCACGGGTGAAAAGTGTACAAAGGTCCAGATTACAGGAACGCATTATAGATTGGGAGGAAGCTTCTTTAAAATCTTTGGTATATGCACAATATACCAGCACACTTGCCAATTATAAAAGTAATCTGTATGATCTGAACATTATGAAGGATAATGAGCAGATGGCAAAAAGAGTTTACAAAGTGGTGGCCCTGCAATATAGCCAGGGAATTGTGCCTTATCTGAATGTGGTGAATGCTGAGTCTAACCTGATTACTTCAGAAATAGGATACCTGAATGCCTTGTTCCAGGTATTGTCGAGTAAAATTGATCTGGAAAAAGCAATGGGTTTAATAACTTCTAATCGTTAATGTTTTAAATAAACTGCCTCTATGAATAGAGTGATTCTGAGCTTGTTTTTATTGAGTATGGCTATTTGGTCCTGTACTCCCAAACCGGTCGCTCCAAATCCGCCGGTACCTGTAAATATTATGACAGTGTCTTCGCAGACAGTATACTATTATGATAAGTTTCCTGCAACCACACAGGCTTTGAGTCAGGTTGACCTACGTCCGCAGGTACAGGGTTATATTACCGGTATTTTCTTTACAGAGGGCAGCCGGGTAAGAAAAGGCCAGAAATTATATGAAATTGATGAACGTTTATATAAACAAGCCCAGCAGGCAGCAGCAGCCAATTTAAAAGTTGCACAGGGAAATTTGGAACAGGCCCAGCAGGATGCAGACCGTTATGTGTACCTGAACAGCCAGAATGCAGTAGCCAAGCAGTTATTAGACCATGCAGTGATTGCATTACAAAATGCTAAAAACCAGGTAAAAGCAGCTGAAGAAGCATTGAAAACTGCCAGTACCAATTTAGTGTACTCAGTAATAACAGCCCCTTTTGACGGAACCATTGGTTTCAGCCAGGTAAAAATAGGAGACCTTGTATCAGTAGGTTCTACTGTATTGAATACTATTTCCACAGATGATCCTATGGCAGTTGATTTTCTTGTTAATGAGAAACAACTGACTTATTTTGAAAAGTTGCAGAAAGACCAGAAAAGTGCACCCGATTCCCTATTTACCATCCTATTACCTGATAATACTTTGTACCCTCATATTGGGAAAATATCCATCATTGACAGGGCAGTAGATCCACAAACAGGTGCTATAAAAGTTCGCCTGGTGTTTCCTAATCCACAATCAGTCTTAAAAGTTGGAATGAGTTGTAATGTAAGGGTACATAACCTGGAATCTGCACCACAAATTGTTGTTCCGGGCAAGGCTATCCTGGAGCAGATGGGAGAATATTTTGTGTTTGTGGTTAAAGACACTTTGAAGCCTGAACGTGCAGTTGAGCCCGGAGCGGCAGTGCAACATACTGCCGAGGATACAGCGCATAAAGATAAAGGCCCGAAATGGCTGGCTTTGCAAAAGAAGATACAAATGGGACAAACCATTGGTGGAAATGTGATAGTATTGTCGGGCATCAGTGCCGGAGAAAAAATTGTTGTGGATGGGGTTCAATCATTGCATGATGGTTCAAGGGTTCAGTTAGGCGGCCCCAAACCAGCAACAGATTCCACAGGATCAAAAAAAGAAGGGAGCGAAGGTCATAAACCACATGCATAAGTGAGGTTTGTATTTTAGCCCGTTGATATAATTTTTATACTTTATTTAGATGATGAATAAACTATGATCGCCAATACTTTTATTAAAAGGCCGGTAACAGCCATTGTGATATCTATTGTATTAGTGATCACCGGTACGATATGTATATTCAATTTGCCCATTGACCAGTATCCGAATATTACCCCACCAATTGTACAGGTAAACGGTCAGTTTACCGGAGCGGATGCACAGACGGTGGAACAAACGGTTGCCACACCTATTGAAGAACAGGTGAATGGTACTCCCGGCATGGAATATATGCAGAGCAACAGTACCAATAACGGCTTAATGTCAATGAATGTGACATTCAATATTGGGACCAATATTGATATTGCTGCACTGGATGTTCAGAACAGGGTGAGTATTGCTACGCCATTGTTACCTGCCGTAGCGAGCAGGCTGGGGATTACTGTAAGGGCATTGAACCCAAGTATGCTGATGATGGTGGCTATTTATGCGCCTAAGGGAACCCATAATATTACTTTCCTGGATAATTATACGAATATATTTGTTCAGGATGCTTTATTACGCGTACCCGGAGTGGGCAGTATTAACCGTTTTACGGATGATTTCAGCATGCGTATCTGGATGAACCCGGATAAAATGGCGGCATATGGGTTAACACCCCAGGATGTTATAGCTGCACTGAATGCTCAAAATGTACAGGTAGCTGCAGGTTCTGCAGGTGTGCCCCCCCAGCAGAAGGATCAGACTTATGAAATAGGTATCCTGGTAAATGGAAGATTGAGTAAAGTATCTGATTTTCAGAATATTATTGTAAAAACGGTACCTGCCAAAAGTGAACTGGTCTATCTGAAAGATGTGGCCCGTGTGGAACTGGGGAAATTTACATTTGCCAGTAATTCTTTTGTAGATGGCAACAGGGCATCATACCTGCTGATTTATCAGGCACCAGGCAGTAATGCATTGGAAACAGCCAATGGTATATACAAGGAACTGGCATTACTGAGACAAACTTTTCCATCTGATGTGGAATATAAAGTGCCTTTTGAATCTGTTACAGTTGTAAAGGTTTCTATGGCCGATGTGGTGTATACCTTATTACTTACTTTGGCACTGGTAGCAATTGTGGTGTATTTATTTTTACAGAATTTCCGGTCCACATTGATTCCGGTACTGGCCATTCCCGTTTCAATATTCGGTACTTTTTGCTTCTTTATTCCGCTTGGTTTTACCATCAATACCTTAACCATGTTTGGTTTTGTACTGGCGATAGGTATTGTGGTGGATGATGCGATTATTGTGGTGGAAGCAGTGCAGCATTATATAGATGAAAAGGGAATGTCGCCCAAGGAGGCTACTTATCATGCCATGAAAGATATTTCGGCACCGGTAGTGGCTATAGCCCTGATTCTGGCAGCTGTATTTGTTCCGGTAGGATTTATACCGGGAATTGTGGGTAGGTTATACCAGCAATTTGCAATTACCATTGCGATTTCTGTGATTATTTCTGCATTTATAGCATTATCCTTAACACCTGCACTCTGTACCTTATTACTGAAACCTACCTCAGTTGTGAAAGATTCCAAAGGGATTGATAAACTGTTTTTCAGGTTTAATAACTGGTTTGAAAGAATAACGGACAAGTATACTATTGGAGTTCAGAAAAGTATTAAAGGGGCTAAATATATTGTGATTCTGCTGATTTGTATTTGCGCGGGAGCTTATTTTCTGTTTCAGCAAAAGCCATCCGGCTTTATACCTTCTGAGGATGATGGTAACCTGTATGTAACTTTTCAGTTACCGCCCGCATCAGCAACTGCACAGTCGGTTGGTGTGATGTCTAAACTGATGAAAGTAGTGTCTTCCACACCAGGTGTGGGGCATTATGCAGCATTATCCGGTTTGAATGTGATTACCAATGCAAGCAATTCCAATAGCGGAACCATTTATGTACAGTTAAAACCCTGGGAAGAAAGGAAAACACTGGATCAGCAGGTACCCGGAATTATTCATGTGATGCAGCAGCGGATACGGGAGGCCGGGATAAAAAATGCCAATGTGGAAGTTATTCAACCGTCTCCGATACCGGGTATCGGTGCCACTGTCGGGTTTAATTTTCAGATTGAACAGCGCAATACCAATGATGATGTGCATGCTTTTGAAAATGTGCTGAATAAGTTTATTGCCGAGGCCAATAAAAATCCTGCGATTGCAAGGGCCTATAGTTTTTATACCTCTCATACACCAAGCTATAATTTAACGGTTGACAGGGAAAAGTGTGAAAAAATGGGTGTGAATATTGGGGATGTATTCACCACTATTCAGGCTTATATGGGTAGTTTATATATTAATGATTTTACGACCTATAACCGAACATTCCATGTAGTGGTGCAGGCTGATACGATGTTTCGTTCCATGATCTCCAATATGGATAAATATTATGTAAGGAATGGTACAGGCCAGATGGTACCATTGGGAACTTTTATCAGTTATAAACCTACCGAAACCGCACCTTTGATTTCTCATTTCAACATATTCCGTTCAGCAGAAGTAGATGGATCTCCAGCAGAAGGGCATAGCAGCCAGGAAGCTATTGAGGCATTAAAAGAGATTGCCGGAAGGGTTTTACCTCAGGGATATGATTATGAATTTTCAGGGTTGAGTTATGAAGAAATACGTGCTGGTTCCACGACTATTTATATCTTTTTATTCTCCATCACTTTCGTATTTCTGTTTCTTGCAGGTTTGTATGAAAGCTGGTCCGTTCCTTTTTCTGTACTGTTTGCAGTGCCTGTTGGAGCATTTGGAGCGATTCTTACCTTGTATTTTGTTCCCAGTTTAACCAATAATGTGTATGCCCAGATTGGGTTGATTACATTGATTGGGCTGGCTGCTAAAAATGCCATCCTGATTGTGGAGTTTGCCAAAGTAAGGGTAGACAGGGGAGAGGCACTGATTCCATCTACACTGGATGCAGTAAGATTGCGTTTAAGACCCATTATTATGACTTCCCTTGCCTTTATATTAGGTGTTTTACCACTGGTTTTGGCAACAGGTGCAGGAGCAGTAGCAAGAAGGACAATAGGTTTAACAGTGCTGGGTGGAATGCTGGCAGCATCCACGCTGGCTATCTTTATTGTGCCTGTATTGTTTGTGGTCATCACCCGTTTATCTTATGGCAAAGCCAAGTTAGACTGGTTACTGGAACATCATGAAGAATTGATGGAAAAAGCCAGAAAAGTTGAAAAAGATGATATTGACCCGCAGCTGGAATTTGAAATAGAGAAATCAAAAGAATTACATCAGGCTAATCTGGCCAGTCAACAACAGGGCATATAAGGTATGATTGCGAATACATTTATAAAAAGACCCGTAACTGCAATCGTTATATCAATTGTATTAATGATTTCAGGTACACTCTGCATTTTTAATCTGGCTGTTGACCAGTACCCAAATATTTCCCCTCCCTCGGTTTCGATAAACGGTTCCTATACCGGGGCAGATGCCCAAACGGTGGAACAAACGGTGGCCATACCTATTGAAGAACAGGTAAATGGTACACCGGGTATGGAATATATGCAAAGTACCAATACCAATACTGGTGGGATGAATATCAGTATTACCTTTAATATTGGTACCAATGTGCATATTGCTGCTTTGAATGTACAGAACAGGGTAGGTATTGCAGCACCTTTATTGCCATCGGTGGTAAGTAAACTGGGACTTACCGTGCGTGCCCGAAATCCGAGTATGTTGATGCAGGTGGCTATTTTTTCTCCGAAAGCTACCCATAATATTACTTTTATTGATAATTATACGGTTAAGTTTATTGAGGATGCATTACTTCGGGTTCCCGGAGTAGGGGATATTTCTGCCCGTACAGATAATTTCAGTATGCGTATCTGGATGAAACCGGATAAAATGGCTTCCTATGGATTAACCCCACAGGATGTGACCGCTGCATTAACTGCCCAGAATGTTTATGTTGCTGCCGGTAGTATTGGCTCACCGCCACAGGATGCCAGTCAGACCAATGAATTGAGTGTACTGGTAAACGGTCAGCTGACTAAGGCTGAAGAATATGAAAAGATCATTGTTAAGACCAAGCCCAAGACCGGAGAATTAATTTATCTGAAAGATATAGCCAGAGTAGAACTGGGAAAATTTACTTTTTCCAGTAATTCATTTGTAGACGGAAAAAGAACTTCCGTACTAATGATTTATCAGGCACCCGGGAGTAATGCGCTTGAAACCGCCAATAATATATATGCGGAATTGGAAAAACTTAAAAAATCATTTCCGGCAGACCTGGATTATATTATTCCTTTTGAATCCATTACCATTATTAAGGTTTCGATGAATGAGGTGATGAATACCTTAATGAAAGCATTGAGCCTGGTGGCCATGGTGGTCTTTTTATTTTTACAGAACTGGAGATCAACACTGATACCTATACTTGCCATCCCGGTATCTATCCTTGCCACATTTTGCTTCTTTATACCACTGGGCTTTACGATCAATACCTTAACCATGTTTGGTTTTGTGCTTGCAATTGGCATTGTGGTGGATGATGCCATTATTGTGGTAGAGGCTGTACAACATAATATTGACACTTATGGCATGTCAGCTAAAGAAGCTACATATATTGCGATGAAAGACATTTCAGCGCCTGTAGTGGCTATTGCCCTGATACTGGCTGCGGTATTTGTTCCTGTTGGCTTTATTCCGGGAATTGTGGGAAGATTGTATCAGCAATTTGCAATTACGATTGCTATATCTGTAATGCTATCCGCATTTATTGCCCTTTCATTAACCCCTGCACTTTGTACTTTATTATTAAAGCCTACAACAGTAAGTAAGAACTCAAAATATTTGGACAAATTCTTTTATCATTTCAATAAGTGGTTTGATAGATTTAATATCAGTTATGCAAAAGGGGTAAAACGTTCTATTGTAGCTGCACGATATGTAGTAATAATTCTTGTTTGTATTTGTATTGGAACTTATCTGATGTTTAAGAGCAAACCCTCCGGGTTTATTCCTTCGGAAGATGATGGCCGCTTATATGTTACTTACCAGCTGGCAGAGTCATCCTCCACTACCCAGTCGGTAGAAGTAATGAAAAAACTAATGCAGATAATTGGGACTACTCCTGGTGTGGGGCACTTTTCAGCAATTTCCGGATTTAATATCCTGAACGGTGGCAGTAATTCTAATAACGGGTCTCTGTTTGTAATGCTGAAACCATGGGTTCAAAGACAGGATCCGGATACCCAAATTCCAGGATTACTTACTGTATTAAAGAAACGTATTGCAGCAGCCGGCATTAAAAATGCGAATGTAGTGGTGATACCGCCACCTTCTATTCGTGGGATTGGAACTTCAGCAGGGTTTTCCATGCAGATACAACAGGGAAATACCAGTGATGATGTGCATCAGTTTGAAAATGTGGTGAAAAAATTTGTAGCAGAAGCCCGTAAAAACCCGGCAACTTCTACTGCTTTCAGTTATTATTCGGCACATACACCTACCTATAACCTGACCGTTGACCGGGAAAAATGCCTGAAACTGGGGGTTAGTGTATCTGATGTATTTAACACGATGCAGGCGTTTATGGGTAGCCTGTTTGTAAATAATTTTACTTTATATAACCGTACATTCCATGTGGTGGTTCAGGCGGATACAAGTTTCCGTGCAATGATTACTGACATGGATAAGTTTTATGTCCGCAATCAGGCCGGTACAATGCTGCCACTGAGTACACTGATTAAATATGAACCTACCGAAACGGCTCCGTTGATTACCCATTTTAATATATTCAGGTCTGCAGAAGTAAACGGATCTACTCCTCCTGGTTACAGTACCGGTGAAGGGATAGCAGCATTAAAAGCAACAGCTGCCAAAGTATTGCCACCCGGTTATACATATGAGTTTTCAGGGCTAAGTTATGAGGAAATCAGGGCAGGTTCCACTACTATTTATATCTTCCTGTTTTCTATTTCCTTTGTATTTCTTTTCCTGGCAGCTTTATACGAAAGCTGGTCCGTTCCATTTTCTGTATTACTGGCTGTACCTGTAAGTGCTTTTGGAGCCATATTGGCATTAACCTGTATTCCATTATTGACCAATAATGTATATGCACAAATAGGATTGATTACATTAATTGGCCTTTCTTCAAAAAATGCTATCCTGATTGTGGAATATGCCAAAATTAGGGTAGACAGGGGTGAAGGTTTGGTAAGGTCCACTTTAAAGGCTGTTAAATTGCGTTTCAGGCCCATTATTATGACTTCTATGTCTTTTATTTTAGGGGTATTACCACTGGTATTAGCAACCGGTGCCGGTGCAGTTGCCAGAAAAACTATTGGTATTACAGTAATGGGGGGGATGATTGCCTCTTCAACCATGGCTATTTTTGTGGTTCCTGTTTTGTTTGTTTTACTGACCCGGTTATCTTATGGGAAAAAAGAGTTGAAATGGCTGACCGACCATCATGAAGAATTAATGGAAAAAGCAAGAAAAGTTGAGTCTGAAAATATAGATCCGGAATTGGAGTATGATATTACGCATGAGCGGTTTGAAGACCATATACATCCTCCTAAAAAATGGTTCTTTAAAAAACAAAAAAAGTAAGTATGAAAAAAATAGTCATTACCGTAAGTTGTGTTTTTTTATTATCTGTAGCTGCTTTAGCACAGATTGTAACTCCCGCACCCAGTCCTGGTGCTTCTTTTACCCAAAAGTTTGGGTTTACTGAAATAAAAGTGGAATACAGCAGGCCAGGTGTAAAAGGAAGGAAAATATTTGGTAGTTTTTTGCCTTATGGACAGTTATGGCGTACAGGAGCTAATGAACCTACCAGGTTTACCACTACTGATTCCATTACCGTAGCAGGAGTTGGATTGCCCAAAGGAACATATATTATTTTAACCATACCCCATGAAGATAGCTGGGATATAATATTTAATAAGAACCCATTGGTAAGTTATACGAATTACAAGCCAGAAGATAATGTAATAAACATAAAGGTAAAACCAGAAAAGACAAACCAGTTTACAGAATTTTTTACCATTAATGCCAACAATATAACAATGAACAGCTGTGATCTGGAACTGATTTGGGAAAATACCCTGATTAAAATTCCGATGACTAATGATGTGGATAGTAAGGTAATGAATCAGATAAAACAAAAACTGGAGGGCGTTTCAGCCGGGGAATATAATACCATGGCCCGTTATTATTATGATACGCAGAAAGATAATACTGCAGCATTGGATTTTGTGAATAAAGGCATTGCCAAGGGCGGAGAAACTTATGGAAATACCTGGTTAAAGTCATTAATTCTGGCCAGATCTGGTGATAAAAAGGGAGCTATTATTCAGGCCAAAAAATCTATTGAACTGGCTCAAAAAGCAAATAATCCGGATTATGTGCGGATGAATGAAAAATCTATTGCGGAATGGAGTAAATAAAAGCAATCTAGAAATTTAAGGGTTAATTAAAGAGATTGTTGTTCTAAGGAATACTCCGATAAATTAAGGTTAAACTCTTTTGAGGAAGCTGCATTTAAAGCAGCTTCCTTTTTTATTAAAGGATGACTGATTTAAAATAAATTATTATTTATGGGGGTGGTTAAGTCTTTTTTATAACTTAATACGTCTTTAAGTATGATAAATGCTTTAAACAGTAATAATGGCAGCAAACGACGAAAGTAAAAGATTCAAAGAACTGGAGCAATGCATCAATGAATATCAGGATCAGTTATTCAGGTTTGCATTCTTCAGAACAGGATCTGTTGCAGATTCGGAAGATTTGGTGCAGGATGTTTTTGTAAAACTTTACAGAAGCCAAAGACAGCAGGCTCCTGTAAAGAATATTAAACATTACCTGTTCAGAAGTATAGCTAATGCCTGTACTGATTTTCAAAGGAAAGGAAAGTATCATTTTGAATCGGTGGAAAAAATTGAAGATTCTACAACCCTGCAGGTAAAAGATGCTTCCTGGCCTTTATTGTTGAAAGAAGAGTACAACCGGATAGAAAGCCTGTTACAACATCTTCCGGAAGAACAGGCTGAAATTATCAGGTTGAGGGTATTGGATCATTTGAATTTTACAGAAATCGCAGTGTTGCTGTCTCAACCGGTGACCACTGTAAAATCCAGGTTTAAGTATGGAATTGACAAATTAAAAAACATTCTTCATCCTAAAGAAATTATATATGACCTGTAAAGATTGTAAAGCGGAAATGCATCAGTTATTTGATGACCAATCCGAAAGTAAAATACAGCAGGAAATAAAACATCATTTGGCAGGCTGTGATGATTGTACAGCAGCATTTGATGAAATGAAGTCAGTTTTTTCTTTTCTTCAGCCAGCTGAAACTGTCAATGCTCCATTATTATTGAAGCAGCAAATTTTAGATCACCTTATTAAAGAAGAAAAAAAGATGAAAAATGATAAATTCAGGCTTATTAACCTGCCTGTTTCTTTTAAACGAATAGTATCCATAGCCGCAGTAGTTGCCACTATTTTATTGATTATGCCGTTTATTGGAAAGAATGGATCATCCAGTGAAGCCAAAGCAGCTGTTTCATTTTTGGAAAAATCTATACTGGCAACTGACCAGATACATAGTATGATTATTCATTTCAGTGTAAGAACAGATACGCATGATAATTTTGCATTGATAGGGAAAGATTATCCAATGGTAGCCCATACGATTACCAAATCTTTTGATACTCCTGCAAAATGGAAGGTAGAGAAAAGCGGCAGAACTATTTTGAATGATGGAACTGCCCAGTATTTATGGATGCCTGAGGTTAAAAATGCCATCAAAACCGGAATAGGAAGCGGAATGGCAGAATGGTTTCATATACTATTAGATCCCAGGAATATTTTAAGCATGGAAGAGGAAGCTGCAAAAGCTAAGAATTCCCGGATTTCTGAAAAGGAAGCTGGTGGCAAAACTTATCTTATAATTACTTCCAGGGCTGAAGGAAATTTCCTGAATGATTATCTGCTGAATAAATCGATTGATGCATCTGATAACAGGCGTGAATATGTATTTGACAGTAAAACTAAATTATTGGAGGGTTTGAAGATTTACCTTTTAGACAAAACTAAGGAAAGATTGATTTTTGACTTGGATCATATTGAGTATAACACAGTAATTAACCCTGCAACTTTTACAATACCCTTACCTGAAGGAATTGAATGGTCTGTGCTGGATCTGAATGTTACCAATGCGAATCTCAGTAATATCAGTAGTAAAAAAGCTGCAGAACTGGCATTGGAAGGATTAGCTAAAAAAGACTTTGATTCAAATAAGGAACTATGGTCTCAATATAATTTTATTATGCTGAAGCTGATTGCTTCCCAATATGGGGATTTACAAGTAATCCAAATTGGAGAGCCCTTTAAATCCTGGATATATCCTGGCGAATTTGTACCTTATGAAATTAAGCAAAAGGATGGAAGCATCCGTAAATGGAATTTAGCCTTAAGAAATGATAATCCGCATAAAGTATGGATGATAGACGGTGGCTTATAATTAAGGATTATATTGATTAATAAATAAAAAGAAGCAGGAATTGATTGCCATTCCTGCTTCTCATTTGATGTAAAAAAAAGATCCTGAGACCAGGTAAAAGCCATTGTAAATCAGAAAAAGGATTTGAATTAATGCATACTTTGTGTAAATGAAAACAATACATTTAATCAGCCTGTTTTTTTTAGGGTTAATAACTTTATCAGCAACACTGATGGCACAAAATAATATAACGCCCCAAAAGCCACTTCGTGTGGGTATTGTTGGCTTAGTACATACTCATGTGCATGGTATTTTGGGAAGATCAAAAATGGGGGATATAGAGATAGTAGGAATAGCTGAACCTAACAGGCAATTGGCCGAAAAGTACTGTAAGCAATACGGGATTAGTCTCAACATTGTTTATAACACTATGGAGGAGATGATTGAAGCTACGAAACCTGCTGCCGTTTTCGCTTTTAATACCATTTATGATCATTTGAAAACAGTTGAATATTGCGCTCCAAGGGGAATTAATGTAATGGTGGAGAAACCGCTGGCTGTTAATATGGAACATGCAGAAAAAATGCTGGCAATTGCAGAAAAGTACCATATTTATCTACTGACTAATTATGAAACCAGCTGGTATGGATCTAATAAGAAAGCCAGGGAAATAATCAATGACAGCAATAAGATTGGATCCATCCGTAAGATTGTTTTTCATACGGGGCATCAGGGACCGGTAGAAATTGGCTGTAATGCTGAGTTTCTGGAATGGCTGACAGACCCGGTATTAAATGGAGGTGGAGCATTAACAGATTTTGGCTGTTATGGGGCTAATATTGCCACCTGGCTCATGAAAGGAGAAACTCCGCTAACGGTTACTGCTGTAACGCAACAAATTAAGCCTGAATTATATCCAAAATTGGAAGATGATGCAACAATAATTCTTACTTACCCTAAAACACAGGTGATTATACAGGCTTCCTGGAACTGGCCTTTTTCGAGAAAGGATATGGAAGTGTATGGGAAAGAGGGGTATGTTTTTTGCCTGGATAAGGAAAATATGCTGTTGATGGAAAATAACCAACGGCAAAAAGATACCCTAAAAGCAGCTCCGCTTCCAGAAGCAGGAAGGGACCCTTTTATTTATTTTACCAATGTAGTGAATGGAAAAATACGGATGAATACTTACGATTTATCAGCACCAGCCAATAATAGGATTGTTATGCAGATCCTGGAGGCTGCAAAGTATGCAGCAAAACATAAGATAACGGTAGTTTGGAGTGAGTTTTTTAAACAATAAAATTAATAAGATCCAAAGTTATAATCAGGCTGATTAGGTTTTTAAGTCTGGCAAATAATTGAATTTATTATGATGGACAGCAAATTTCATAAATAGATCAGGCAGTGTTTCTGGTTGCCCCTGTTGCTGAATAAAGTAAAAGTATCTTTCAATTTGTAATCCTTTTACATCTATGATTGCAAACTCTCTTTTCTGTAATTCAGGCAATATGGCATGAACAGAAAGAAATGCCAGGCAATTGCTATGTTGTAAGTAGCTTTTTATACTTTCAGAACTTCCTAATTGCATTTCCAATTGCAATTGTGCTATTTTAATTCCCACGGTTTTAAGTGCATATGCGATAACCTCCAATGTTCCCGATCCGGGTTCTCTGAGTAAAAGAGGAATATTTTTAAGATCATCGGGTAAAATAATATGTTTTTTGGCCAAAGGATGAGTCCTGTTTGCTACTAAAACAATTTCATCTTTAATAAATTCAGTGTATCGGATATCTGTTTTTTTGGATTGACCTTCAATCAGTCCCAGATCAATTTCATTAAGCAAAAGAGCATGTTCAATTTGTTCAGTATTTTTAATGGATAAGGTAACTTTTATATCCCTGCATTTTTTATGAAAAGCTGCCAGAACAGGGGGTAAAACATATTGTGCGATGGTAGTACTGGCTCCAATTCTGAGTAATCCAAATTTTTGCTGAGTATACTGGTTCATTTCAAATTCCAATTTACGGTATACGGCAAACAGTTCATCAGTATATTGTAATAGGGTATCACCCGCAGGTGTTAATTTAATTTTTGTGCCGTTTCTTTCAAACAGTTTTACTTTAAAGTGAAGTTCTGTTTCCTGAATATGCTTGGTAACGGCAGGTTGTGAAATAAAAAGTTCTGCTGCAGCTTTAGTAAAGTTGAGGCGTTTGGCAACAGTATGAAAAACCTGTAAACGAAAATCAAACATAGTGTAAATGTAAGGGATCTGCTAAAAACTGAATTTTGAGGAGGTTAAAAAAGAGGGTAAATTTAAAATCAGTAGTTATATTAACAGGTTATTGCTAATATTGGAAAGAGCTTGAAATGATAACATAATTCTGATTATCAGGGTTTGTAAAGGTTGAAAGGGGATATCAGGCCAGGTTAAAGAAGAATTATCTGGACTGGAATCTTGATTTTTTACCTTCTTAGCTTCCGTAGAGAAAAAAAAGTACATAGTAGCGGACAAGGTTTATTTTGACTGAACTTAATGAATGAAATTAAAATAAAAAATAGTGTATCAAAAAAATAATGAAATAGATCAATATATTGAAAAGTACCCTCCTGAAGTGCAGTTATTATTAACGGAAATAAGACAGCTGATTCATTTAACTATACCAGAAGCTGGTGAAAAAATAAGTTACCGGATTCCAGCATTCTATCTGGATAAAATACTTGTATATTTTGGAGCATTTAAAAAGCATATTGGTTTTTTTCCCACTGCATATGTGATCAATGAGTTTAAAGAAGATTTAAATGAATATAAATATTCCAAAGGCTCCGTTCAATTTCCGATCAGCAAACCTATGCCTGTGGAATTGATTAAAAAGATGCTAATTTGCCGGCTAGCTAAAATAGAAGAGCAGCGAAAAAAGAAAAAAGTATAATATTATTTATTCAAGGTTTAGTGACTGAAATAAAATTTAATTAAGTTTTTTATGATAAAGTTCGCACATACTAATATTATTACAGATAACTGGAAAGAGCTGGCTAAATTTTATATTGATGTATTTGAATGCCAACCTCTTTTTCCGGAACGGGATTTAAGGGGTGAATGGTTAGATAAAGCAACCAGAATAACTGATGCTCATTTAAAAGGAATCCATTTAGCACTTCCGGGTTATGATGGACAGTTACCTACTTTAGAAATTTTTCAATATGATTCAAGTATTTCCATTGGGCTTCCGGAAACAAACAGGAAAGGTTTTGGACATATAGCATTCAGGGTAGATCATGTAAAACCTTTGCTGGAAAAGCTTTTATTAGCAGGAGGAACAACAGTAGGAGACCTTGTGGAAACAGAAGTGAAAGGTGTAGGATTGCTTACTTTTGTTTATGCAAGAGATATTGATGGAAATATTATTGAAATTCAGAGCTGGGAGGAAATCAATAAAATAAACTAAAAATTTGCTGAAATAATTAATTATATACTCAAACAATTTAATAATACCGGGTATTTTTAAAATTTTAGCCTTATTTGAAAGAATTAATTAAAATAATCTGGAAATAAGGTAAGAAAAGAAAACGACCTATTTCACTAAAATCAGAAACTTTCTATCGGTTTTAAAGTAATTTTTCGCTAATTCTCAATTCAATCAATTGAATTCTGTTAAAATTATTAAATTAATATTTGGAGATATTCAATTTTAGTATATTTTTAAGCTTTACTGAATTAACCCTTATGCAACCAAAAATCATTAGTAAATACCACATTACTGTGAATCTGACTGATTACTCGAACAATTATTCTCAGAAATTGTATGAGTATAATGGTGAAGTTTATTATTTTATTATCCACGACCATGCGAACAGACTAGCAGATGGACTTTCATTTAATCCGCTTGAAAAATTAATTGTTCTGCTTCATCCTAAAGGATTAAAAACATTTGACCTTGCTTACGTAAAAGGAAAATGGAAAACATCAGCTGAAAGTGCAAAAGCTATTCCAAAGGAAATTCTCCAGTTGGTAATTAATGAAGTTATTAAAGTTACCGATGTAGAATAACCATTTAGATAAGAATAACCCATTTCGTATTTATTTTATATTGTATCAATTTTTAATGATGTTGATTTTTCTAAAAATATGAGCATAAACCTAAATTTGGTTTATAGTAATATTTATAAGAATGTTATTCTTTTTGGGATGAATCAAGTATAATTTATTGAGGCAGTTAATTTGTTGTTAATGGAAGCTGACCAGGCAGCAAAAATTTATTTATTGCATCTTAATGTTTAAACATTATTACAAATGAAAAGTCTTTTATTGGTGAGTTCAATAATTTTATTATTTTCTTTTACTAATTGGATTCACAATCTGGATGAAGCAAAAACTTTAGCTAAGAAAGATCATCGTTGTATTATATTGAATTTTTCTGGTTCTGATTGGTGTGGCCCTTGTATTCGTTTACATAAAGAAATTTTTGATAGTAAAATATTTCAGGATTTTGCTTCCAGTCATCTGGTATTATTAAATGCAGATTTCCCAAGACTTCAGAAAAATCAGTTAAGTGCACAGCAACAAAAGATAAATGATGCATTGGCTGACCAGTATAATCCGCGCGGAATATTCCCATATACCGTATTATTGAATGCCGAAGGCAAGGTATTAAAATGCTGGGAAGGTTTTCCAAAAGAAACTGCAAGTGCATTTCAGGATGAAATTGCGGTATTTACTGAAAATGGAAATTAAAATTACTTAATTCCGGACTGGGTAAGCTTATTACTCATAATTCATTTATCAATAATCGGGGTTATGAAACAGGTTTTTAAAGTTGGAAGCACTTTAATGGGTAATCATTTTGAACTTTCGGTTGTTTCAGATAATGAAACCTGGGCTAAGGATAAAATTCAGGAGGGAATAGATGAGATTACAAGGATTGAAAATTTGCTGACTACATATAATGAAAAAAGTGAAACAAATCTGATTAACAGATTTGCAGGAATTTCTCCGGTGATTGTAAGTGATGAAACATTTCAGTTAATAGAACGATCCATTCGCATATCTGCAGTTACCCAGGGAGCATTTGATATTTCTTATGGATCGGTAGATAAATCATTATGGAATTTTGATACTAAAATGAAATCTTTACCTGATAGAGAACTGGCAAAAAAATCTGTAGATTTAATTAATTACAAGAATATTTTATTAAATTCTGATAAAAATGCTGTATACCTTAAAAAAAAGGGGATGAGGATTGGATTTGGGGGAATTGGAAAGGGATATGCAGCGGAGAGAGCTAAATTGATTATGAAAAATAGTGGAGTGGAAAGTGGGATTGTAAACGCTTCGGGTGACCTGACTACCTGGGGTTTTCAACCTGATGGCAACGAATGGACTATTGGAATTGCTAATCCTAATATAGCCTCTCAGATATTTTCTGTAATTAAAATTACAGGGCTATCAGTTGCAACTTCTGGGAATTATGAAAAATTTGTATGGATTGATGGTAAAAAGTATTCACATACAATAGACCCTAAAACCGGTATGCCAGTTACTGGAATAAAAAGTGTAACAATAATTTCGAAAAATGCTGAAATAGCTGATGCAATGGCAACACCCGTTACTATAATGGGCATTCAGGCCGGATTATTTATGATCAACCAGATGAAAGATATTGAAGCAATAATTATAGATGATGACGATAAAATTTATTATTCCAAAAATATTCATTTTAGTTAATAGCTGGTTTGTAAGCTTGTTAAAAAACAACATCTTTATCTGCTTCTGTAACCTTTATCAATTTATACGACACAGATTCTTTAGAAAATGAAATAAAAAACTCCAATCCAACATATTTACCCCTGTATTCATATAAATAAATGTAGCTTTTTTTTTCTTCCATTATTCCCAAAATAGTGTTTTCTATATTATTGAAAGTATAGGTAATCAGTTGCTTGTGTTCTGAAAAAGAAAGGGTATCATGCCCGGAATAATAGTCGAAATTCGATTTAGTCATTAATATACAATTGACTGAAAGGTAATGAATTTGTAACAGGTCAGTTTATATTCTTCATTTGAATAAGTTATGAATGCGTTAATCCTGATTTATTCAATCTTTCAAATAAAAATTATATAGTTTAGCCAGGTTCCATTTGCAGCTAAAATATCTGGTGCTTCCGGATGAAAATTTAATGGCATCATCAATTTCAGTTTTCATGTATAATATGGAATATCTGGATTGAAATAAGTGAGTTAGTGTCCATTAATGATTGAAATGAGTTCATCTACTTTATCAGTAACAATGGGTATTTCGGTGCCATTTTCAAGTATCATCATTCCTCCATTATTCCTGGTTATTTTTTTTGCATATTGCAGATTTAACAGGTAACTTCTGTGAACTCTGTAAAAATGATCAGATTGGCTTAATAATTCATCAAAGTATTTTAAATTTTTACTGACTAGCAATGATTCATTATTATTAGTATCAATCCTTGAGTAACTACCTTCTGCTTTAATGAAAATGATATTTTGAATTGATATTATTTCATATCCACTTTGAACAGGAACTACGATTTTTTTTATAGTATTATCTTTTAGGTTATTTTTCAGTAGTTGAATATGGGCATTATTTTGCTGAAAGGATGCAGTTTTGAATTTCTGAATTGCAGTCTGAAGCTTATCATATTCCACAGGTTTCATGATATAATCAACTGCGCTCATTTCAAAAGCATTTATAGCATATTGATTAAAAGCAGTAACAAAAATTATTTTAAAATTTATTTCATCTTCATTTAAAAACTCAAGTATTTGTAAACCACTATATACCGGTAATTCAATATCCAGGAATATCAGGTTTGGTTGGTGCTTTTTGATACTTTTGATAGCATTGGGGATATCTTTGCAGATATCTGCGACTTCAATACTTGAATCGGATTCCAGAAGCATTTTTTGAAGCATTTCACCTGCATTTACTTCATCTTCTATTATAATTGTTTTAATCATTTGATTCATATGGTATGATAAATTCAACGATAGTTCCTGTTCCAGAGCCTGTTGAATCATATTTATCGATAATAGTTACTTTAATTTTATGCTTGCCAACTTTATTAATCAGGTCAATTCTGGTTTCATTGGCAATAGTAGAAAAGCTTTTCTGACCAGGCCTTTGCTGATTAATTGCATTACTTTGTACTCTTCCAATTCCATTATCTTCAATTTTAATCAATACGGAAGTAATATTATTTTTAATTAGTTTTTTAATGGAAACAGAAAGCAATTTTTCTCCCTGTTTATGAAATATACCATGTTTAAATGCATTTTCCACATAAGGTTGTATGAGCATGGGTGGAATTAAAACCTGTTCAGTATCAATATCAGGGTCTAATTCGTAATTCATCGAGATTTCTTCCCCAAATCTTTTAATTTCAATATCCGTATATAATTTCAATAATCTTATTTCTTCAGTTAGTGTAATAGATTCTTTCTGACTATTGTCTAAAATATTTCTGAGTAAATCACTGAATTTCCCCAGATAATTACTCATTATTCTTTTGTCTTCTTTATAAACAAGACTTTGTAAAGTATTTAATGCATTGAAGATAAAATGAGGATTCATTTGTGCACGTATTGCAGCTAGAGTTCCGGATACCAATTTTTTTTCAAGTTCAATTTTTTCCAGTTGCCTTATTGATTTGAGTTTTAATTGGTTTAAATATTTTTTGCCTGCATAAATCAGAATTGCCAATACAAATAAAACTGCAAGCATTACAAACCATAATTGCTTCCACCCTTGATCTTCAATCAGGAATGAAAAATGAATAATATTGGTTGAAGATTGTTTATTGGCATAGGTTGCATAACATTCGAAACTGTATTTACCAGGCCTTAATGCATAAAATTTTAATAAGTTGACCCCTAATCCTATGGTTTTCCAGGTAGTATCAAAACTTCCGGTTAACCTATATTGAATTTGTTCTTTTGAAATAACGTTATAAACAGGGTAACCTATATAAAATAGAATACTGTTATTATCATAAGCAAGACTGCTATTATTTTGAATCTCAGTATCTTTCACTTCTGACCTGGCGGAAAGTAAGTAAATACTATTAGGTGTATTATTCTTTAAAAAGGTAGATATGGAATAAACAGTTTTTCTCGATGTGACATATAAAGTATTTTCTGAAACTAATAAATCATAAATAGAACCATCAATATCTTCAGGCAATGGGATACTTTGAATTATTTTTTCAGTTTCGAGATTAAATACCTGAATATTATCAGGCTCATATAAATAGAGATTATTCCCAAATTGTTTCATTTGAATAATCGTATTGGATATTAATCCATTATCTGTTGAAATATTAATCTCTTCTTTTGAATTATAAATAAATAATCCTTTATTAATGGTATTGACCAACATTTTATTTTTATACTGAATAATGTTTTGGGCATTTAAAGACATTCCTTTGAATGTTATTTTTTGAGGATTGTCCCCGATAAGTTTAAAAAGACCGTCTTTAAATGAGATATATGTTGAGTGGCTAATGCTGTCATAACTAGCAAAATAAGTTCTGGCCTGCCTAACTATTTGATAGGAAACATTTATTTTTTCCTTTAAACTATTAAACCAATTTTTTTCATCCGGAACTACCAAATATTTAGTACTTAAATAGTTTTTTAAGGAATTATCTAATCTGATTTTAATAAATTTTGTGGCATAACCCAGAAAAATAAAGGAATCTGAGTAAGTATAAGTTTTAACAGTACCCTCAAGGGAAATAGGGAATAATTGCTTGCTATTAATATTTGCTATAAATAATCCAATAGAAGGGGCAATCAATAAGCGTCCATTAGGTAAAGAGAAAATATTTTCTGCTGATCCTAGATTAGCAGGCAATTTCCAGGATGCAACTACCTTTCTTTGATTTGTAGCATATACAATTATTTTACCCTGTTGTGTACCATATACTATGGTACTGTCTTTTTTAATCAGGCAACGGATAAAGTCTCCATTAGGTATAAAAGATAAGTTGTGGGTTTCCCAACTTTCCCCTGCTTTTTGAGTCATAATACCACTTTGCAAACTACTATACCAGATATTTCCAAATTTATCGGTTGTAATATCAGTAAGATTATATTTTTTAATAGGTAGTTCATTTCCAAATAAGGGATAACTCATCTGTTTTGTATGAATCCATATTTTATTTTTGAATAAACGTACTGTATTGATATACCCTTTAGTATTTAATTCTTTCAAAACAAAAATGGTATCATTTTTTTCTTTAAAAATATATAGTTTTCCAAGACTATTATTATATGCATAAAAAGAGTCGTTGGTATTTAATGCAGCAAGGGAAAGGTTGGGATTAAATGTAAAGGATTTAAGAAATTTATTGGAAAAAGGAATTTTCTTTAAAAAACTACTATTCCTATAGGTGTAAAAATGTTGTCCATTAAAAATAATAGCTTGATTTTTGTAAATACAAATGGATCTGTAATTGGATTTATAAGTTGAGTCACTTATATATTTGCAAGCCAATGTATGAATATTGCAACTAAAAAGTCCAAATTTAGATGTTGCAAGCATTTCATCTTTATATAACCGGATGATTGGAAATGTAGGCTCATTTTTATAATCATATTGTTTTAAAAGTATCATCCTTTCATTTTCTATATAGAAAATCTGGCCTGCAAAATTATGGCACCAAATACGACCGGTTTTATCCTCATCTAAATCAGTATAACCCAGATTGGTTTGTTCATTATTTATAAAGGGAATAAATTTTTTGCCATCGTATCTGCTTACCCCAATAGAGTGCCCAAGCCATAGAAATCCCTTACTATCTGAAAACATATTATATATAATTTCAGTTGGGAGGCCTTTTACTGGCTTTAACGATAACTGACTAAATAAATTACTGGTACTTAGTATAAAAATGAACAGAATTAGCCACCATTTTTGCATCACTCTAAAATACTGATGAATTACTAAGTGGCCACTTTTTTTACAAAGTCATAAGGGGTCTTCACAAAATAATAGATGCATTTTGTAAAGTTGCCAGTAATTGTAATTTGTTTTTGATTCTATTTGTTTTGGAAATCAATAGAATATGATTTTGAATGGAATTGTGAGGATAGAATTGATATATGAGTTTATCAAATAATTAAATTTAAGATAGTGAAATAAGTTTTTGATTATTATCGGGGGGTAATAAATATAAAGTCACCTTAATCTTTTGGGGTGGCTTTTTTATTTATAATTTAATGTTATTTGAGGCTAGAGTGTGTGTGCAACAAAAGTGATTGCAGCTCTTAATTCTTCAAATAAATTGGAAAGTTGAAAACTTAAGACAAAAAACAGCGGATAAAAGAATTGTGGTTTTCTTTCACTGAAATAATAAATTTTTTCACCTAATGTATTCATCCAGCGGTTGTTAAAGATAAAATAGCTGATTGTGATACCAATTAAAGCTCCTGCCAATACATCTGTTGCATAATGAAAACAGAGATATACTCTTGAAAAAGTGATAAAAATAGTTGTGTAAATGAATGCAAGTATTCCTGCCTTCCTGGCAATTAATAATAAGCCAGTAGCAATTGCAAAAAATAAAACTGCATGATCACTTGGGAAGGAACTTAATTTGTCCAGGTTCATGTTTTCAGATCCATATGGTAAGGTTAAATGTAAATCTGGGTTGTTAAGAGGTCTAACCCTGAATGGTAAAAGTATAACCAGGAGTCTACCGACAAAAATTGCAACAAATCCAGATAATAATGCCAGGATTATTTTAATTCTTCTAGGTTTTGTACTTTGGTTATTTGGTGGAAACCATAACCACCAAAAGGCAATTAATATAACTCCGCCCTTAAAAAAATTATTTTTCGATATAAAGGATAAAAATTCGTCAAATAAACGGTTTTTCCTGGCATATTTTTGACAAAATTGGACTACAGAAAGGTCGAATAAGTTTACAGCACTGCTATTTTCTTTTTGTAAACCTGATGATTGTTGTGTATTTGATTGAATTAAGTTTATAATATCCTGTTTTTTATTACTGCAGCCTGTATAAAAAAGAGTAAGTACAAAGCATATGAAAAGTAAACGATTCATTATTTTTAGATATGATTTGAAATTACACGGAATAAAAAAATATCAATAGTTTAATTGACTGAATATAAAAGACTTATAGGATGGGTTGTTGTGTAGTTTTCGAAATAAAATATGTGTATCCCTTTTTAAATTAGAACGATTTAAATTATTAGCAACTGTCAGATTTACCACTAAAAATTAATTTGTCAGATACCTGAAATAAATACTTTCGGGCATATTGATAATATATTTAATAGTATCCGATTCCGAAATTGTCATTTCCATGATATCATCTGAATCTAACTTTTTCATACTTTCTGACTTTTGTTGTTTAATATTTAAATCATCTGTGTTAATCAATGTGATAAAATAAAGATCTGTTTCCTCATTATCTTCCAATGTTTCAGAACTGTTTAGAATTCCATTACACCATACATATTTAAACCCCTGGCCCAATAAATAGGTCCTGATTTCTTCAGTGAATTCTGTTTTAATAGTATTCATTATGGGTCAAAAGTTCATACAATTGGTACATTTCCCAATTATACATTTAAACAATTACAGTGTTCACAATTTTATTGAATATTACGAATTTAATCAATTATTTCAATTTCTCATTACTCATTTAAAAGTTTGTATTCAATTCAATATATTTATAATCAATTAGTATATTAGCAGGTTATATTGATTTGCGGGGTATTAAAAAAAGTTGATAGAATGCGAAATGTCTCCTATTTTAGTATACGTGTATTACATAATAAATAAGATGATTTTCGTAAAATGGTTTGCCATTATTATCGTTTTTGGGCTTATTTCCTGTACAAGCCGTAAGTCTTACTTTACTGCAGCAATTAGAGAGAAAGTTGAGAATAAATCAATAGCCCTGAATAAGCTTCAATATTATAATGATAGAAATATAGAATTGCGTCGTGAGCTTTCTTCAGGAGAAGCCAAAGTTAGTTCTGGCAAAATCATGTTTATAAATGGAAAATATGTCAATGTAGTACTTTTGAAGAAGTTTACCCCAGGTATCTGTACTAATTTTTATGATGATGCTATGGACATTTCATTTGAAGTTGGAGACAATAAGGTATTAAAATTTATAGTTCCGGCTGAACATACAGGAATTGATATTTACCGTATTTCAATGGATGGTTTGGTAAATAATTCTGGGCAGATTACTTATGATAATAAGCTATATTATATTCAGCCTAAAGGAACCAATGCAAAATTAATGATTAAGAAAACAATTACTGATAAACTCAGGCTTGATAAAAGAGTTATGAAAGGCAGGAAAGTACAATAATCAGATTGGATTTCAGAAATTACAAGAAATTGTTTGTTTTACTGAAAAAAAATCAACTATCAGTTGTTAGTTTTGAAAATAATTCAAAAATAAATTGGTATCTAAATTATCTCTTCTTATTTTTGTACTGTTATGAAAATATCATTTGCGAATACATTCTTTTACTTTTTCTTTTATTTCTACTTTAGAAACAGTAGCCGGGTTGTATTTGTTAAAGCTTAAGTAAGAATAAAACATCAACATACAGTCCCGGCATAAAAGCCGGGATTTTTTATTATGGCAACAAAAGTATCAATTCAGGGTTATGAAGGCAGCTTTCATCAGATGGCGGCAAGGCAATATTTTGGAAAAGACGTGGAAGTAATTCCCTGCGCTACTTTTCGGGAAGTTATAAAGATTGCTGCCAATAAAAAAGAAAGTAATGGAGGAGTGATGGCTATAGAAAATTCTATTGCAGGGAGTATTTTGCCTAATTATACATTATTACAAAAAAGCAGTTTGAGGATAGTTGGTGAAGTTTATTTACCTATTAAACAACATTTACTGGTAAATCAGGGTGTTCAACTGGAAGATATTAAAGAAGTGCATTCGCATCATATGGCAATACAACAATGTATGGAGTTTTTGGATAAGTTTGATTGGAAACTTGTTGAAACAGAAGATACAGCGCTGAGTGCCAAGCATATTCAACAACATAAAAGCAAGCATATTGCAGGTATTGCAGGGAAGTTAGCCTCTGAATTATTTCAACTCCAAATTATTTCACCTAATATTCATACTCAAAAAAATAATTATACACGGTTTTTGATATTACAGCGAAACGAAGAATCGAGGGTTATTGCCGGAGCTAATAAAGCATCGGTAAATTTTGAAACAGATCACTCAAGAGGAAGTCTGGCCAAGGTACTAACCAAAATTGCTGAAGGAGGTATCAATCTGAGCAAACTTCAGAGTTTTCCTATTGCAGGCACCAATTTTAAATATAGTTTTCATGCAGATATGGAATTTGAGTCTGTTAGCCAGTTTACTGAAGTGCTCGACATTATTAAGTCTATCACAGAACGGGTAAAAGTATATGGGATCTATAAAAATGGGAAAGAAGTTTAATTAAATGGATTTTTATTGAATAATAAAATCTTATGTTGAACAATTAGGGTCTTTAAAAATCAGATTCAATTTAATAGTTATGGTTAATTAATAAGTTCATTATCATGGCAAAAACGTCTAAAAGATTAGAAGGAATAGGAGAATATTACTTTTCTCAGAAATTAAGGGAAATTGATGAATTAAATAAGGAGGGGAAAAATATCATTAATCTGGGTATTGGTAGTCCTGATTTACCACCCCATCCGGATGTAATAAAAGTTCTGCAGGAAGAAAGCCTTAAACCCAATGTTCATGGGTATCAGTCTTATAAGGGATCTACGGTTTTGAGGAATGCAATGAGTAATTGGTATAAGACCTGGTATGGAGTGAGTTTGCAGCCTGAAACTGAAATTCTTCCCTTGATTGGTAGTAAAGAAGGAATTATGCATATTTGCATGGCCTACCTAAATGATGGTGATATTGCTTTAATACCCAATCCTGGTTATCCTACTTACAGTGCAGCCGTTAAATTAGCTGGTGGATCCTGTATCTGTTACGAATTGAAGGAAGGATTGAATTATCAGCCTGACTTTGAAGAACTGGAACAAATTATTCAGCATTCCAGGTCTTTGGGTAAAGATGTAAAGTTGTTATTTGCCAATTATCCTCATATGCCAACTGGTCAGTTGCCTGGGGAAGGTTTTTTTATAAAATTGGTTGCTTTTGCGAAAAAGCATGAAATATTGATTATTCATGACAATCCTTATAGCTTTATTTTGAATAACAATCCTTCCAGTTTACTGGAAGTGGAAGGGGCACTTGATGTTGTTCTGGAGTTAAACTCGCTAAGTAAATCTCAAAACATGGCTGGTTGGAGAGTAGGGATGCTGGCAGCTTCTAAACAACATATAGATGAAGTTTTAAGATTTAAAAGTAATATGGACAGTGGCATGTTTTTACCACTTCAACTGGCTGCAGCTAAGGCATTAGGGCTGGATAAAACCTGGTATGATGGCATAAATGCTGTTTACAAGGAAAGAAGAAATAAAGTATTTGAATTGCTGGACCTGCTTAACTGTGTTTATTCCAAAGAACAGGTGGGCTTGTTTGTTTGGGCTAAAATACCAGTTAATTATCAATCCGGGTACACTTTAAGTGATGAAGTATTAAATCAGTCGCGCGTTTTTATCACTCCTGGTGGAATATTTGGTACTGCAGGAGATCAGTATATCCGGGTAAGTTTATGTGGAAGTATTGATAGGTTTGAAGAAGCTATAAGCAGAATAAAGGAAGTGATTAAATAATAATCAACTGTGAGTTTAATTGTTAATAAGCTGATTCATATGCAGCTAAAGTGTAAAAACTAAAGTAATGTTTGATACAATAACAATAGTTGGGGTTGGATTAATTAGTGGTTCATTTGCTCTTGCGATGAAGGAAAAGGGCTTTACAAAGCATGTAATAGGTATAAGCAGAACAAAAGCAAGTGAGCAAAAAGCTTTAGCACTTGGTTTAATAGATGAAGCGCTTCCCCTTGAAGAAGCAGTAAAAAGAAGTGAATTAATATATGTAGCCATACCAGTTGATGCTACAGTTGCTATGATGCACAAAATAATGGATATAGTAGAAGATACACAGATAGTAGTGGATGCTGGTTCTACCAAATTTGTGTTATGTGATGCTATGAAAGATCATCCTAAAAGAGAAAGATTTGTGGCAACACACCCCATGTGGGGTACAGAATACAGTGGGCCGGAAGCTGCTGTCCCCAATGCCTTTGCCGGAAGGGCATGTGTCATTTGTGAAAAGGAGAAAAGTGAAAAAAAAGCAGTGGGACAGGTTGAAAAAATATATAAGGAGTTGGGTATGAATCTTGTATATATGAATGCTGCGGCTCATGATATGCATGCAGCTTATGTAAGCCATATTTCTCATATAACCTCCTTTGCACTGGCAAATACAGTTTTAGAGAAAGAGAAAGAAGAAGATGCCATTTTTCAGTTGGCTGGCGGTGGTTTTGAAAGTACAGTTCGGTTAGCCAAGAGTAATCCAGGCATGTGGGCACCAATATTCATGCAGAACAGAGAGAATGTGTTGGATGTTTTAAATGAGCATATAACTCAGTTGAGAAAGTTTAAAGCCTGTCTGGAGAAGGAAAATATGGAATATTTATTTGAATTAATGGAAAACGCAAATAAAATAAAGCGAATTATAAAATAAGTTGGGATGGGATGTATTGATGCTCAATAGTTTGATAGAATCCACCTTTTTTTAGAATACAGCATTCTAATTCAAATTCAATCAGGTGTTCATTAAACGGAAATTGACAAAACAAAAACAAAGAAAATGCAGTCAGGGGGCGGATATAAGTTACCTTTGCCGCAAAATTTAATAAGTAATGACAACATTCAGTGAGTTAGGATTAGATGCTCGATTGGTTCAGGCAACCGATGCGTTGGGGTTTGTGAACCCAACGCCTATACAGGAGCAGGCTATTCCGGTTTTATTAAGCGGCACCAAAGATTTGGTGGGTTTGGCGCAAACAGGTACGGGCAAAACGGCGGCTTTTGGCTTACCATTATTACAATTGGTAGATGAAAAACAAAAATTTCCGCAGGCTTTGGTAGTTTGCCCTACCAGGGAATTATGTATGCAGATTGTTACGGAAGTGGAATTATTCAAGAAATTCATTCCAGGGATGAGTGTTGTGGCTGTTTATGGAGGTACCAGTATTGGTCTTCAAATCCGTGATTTGAGAAGAGGTGTTCAGATTGTAGTGGCAACTCCGGGCAGGCTGATTGATTTAATTGAAAGAAAAGCGATCAACTTAGAACAAATAAAATATGTAGTACTGGATGAAGCAGATGAAATGCTGAATATGGGCTTTAAAGAAGACATAGAATTCATTTTACAAAATACACCAAAAAGGGAAAGTACCTGGTTATTTAGTGCAACTATGCCACCTGAAATTAAAAAGGTGAGCAAACGTTACATGAAAGATCCTTTTGAAATTACAGTAGGAAAAGTAAATACCGGTAATAAAAATATTGATCATCAATATTATGTAACACAAGCCCAACACCGTTATGAAACTTTAAAAAGGCTGATTGATTTTAACCCAGGTATGTATGGTATCATCTTTACACGTACAAAATTAGATGCACAGGATATTGCTGAAAAATTGACGAGAGAAGGATATGATATAGATGCATTACATGGAGACCTTACTCAGCAGCAACGGGATAAAGTGATGAATGCTTTTCGTGATAAAACACTACAGTTATTAATTGCCACTGATGTAGCTGCCCGTGGCATTGATGTTAAGGAAATTACTCATGTAATTAACTATGAACTTCCTGATGATATAGAAGTGTATACACACCGGAGTGGCAGAACCGGGCGGGCAGGGCATACCGGAATTTGTATGAGCATTGTTCATGCAAGAGAGTTGTATCGTTTAAAACAGATTCAGCAATTAGTGAACGCGCCTTTTAACAGACTGGAGATTCCTGGTGGTAAAGATGTATGCAGAAAACAGTTTTATTCATTTATGGATAAGCTATTGCAGACTGATATTTCTCATGATGATTATGAAACATTCTTACCTATGCTTGAAGAAAAGTTTGCAGATGTAAGCAAGGAAGAGATTTTGCAACGCATGGCTGCACTGGAATTTAACCGTTTTCTGAAATATTATGAAAATGCTGAAGATCTGAATATTAGGGAACAACCACGTAGAAATGACAGGAACAGAGAAAGGGAACCTATTTCCAGAGAAGGTAACCGACCAGAATTAGGAAGAGGCAGAAGGGAAGAAAGAGATAGAGGTGCCAATAATTTCTCGGGAAACTATATGCGTTTATTTGTAAACCTTGGAACTAAAGATGGCTTTTATAAAGCAAGTTTCCTGCAGTTTATTTTAGATATGAGTGATTTGAAGAAAGAAGTACTTGGTAAGATTGATATGAAAGAAATGAATAGCTGGATTGAGATTGACAGTAAAGTTGCCAATCAGATGATTACAGCTATCGATGGCAAAAATTACAGGGGAAGGAGGATCAGAATGAATGATGCTAACAGCCGATAAAATATAAACACAGGAATAAGAAAGCTAATAACCTTTTTTTATTAATAATTAATGCGTAACAATGGAGCAAACATTGGAACAAACCAAAACGATTAGCGACGTATGGAATAAACGTCCACTTATTATCAGTGGCCCCTGCAGTGCAGAAACTGAAGAACAAGTACTTGCAACAGCCACCAGACTTGCAGCAACAGGCAAAATAGATATGTTGCGTGCAGGAATTTGGAAACCCAGAACACGCCCCGGATCCTTTGAAGGTGTTGGTACTAAAGGTTTGCCATGGATGCAAAAAGCCAAAGAATTGACAGGTTTGCCTGTTACTGTTGAAGTTGCAACTGGTAAACAGGTGGAAGATGCCCTTCATTTTGGTGTGGATGTATTATGGATTGGAGCCAGGACAACTGTAAACCCTTTTAGTGTGCAGGATGTTGCTGATGCTTTGAAAGGTTCTGATGTTCCAGTTTTAATTAAAAACCCAATTAATCCCGATCTTGAATTGTGGATTGGAGCAGTTGAGCGTGTTGCAAAAGTTGGTATTAAAAATATAGGGTTAATACATCGGGGCTTTAGTTCATATGGTAATACAGAATATCGGAATGCACCGATGTGGCATCTTGCTATTGAAATGAAAAGGAGAAACCCAGGAATAATGCTGATCAATGATCCTTCTCATATCTGCGGTAACCGTCATATGTTGCAGGATGTTGCTCAAAAAGCAATAGACCTGGACTTTGATGGCTTAATTATTGAAAGCCATATTGACCCGGATAAAGCATGGAGTGATGCCAAACAACAAATCACACCCGAACAATTAGGCGAATTAATAGGAAAAATCATTTGGCGTAAAGAAGATATTGCAAATGAAGACTATCATACTGCGCTGGAGGCATTAAGGCAGCAAATCAATCACCTGGATGATGAATTAATGCAAATACTGGGACAGCGTATAAAAGTAGCAGAAAAAATAGGTCAGTATAAGAAGGATAATAATATTACAATTCTTCAAACCAATCGATGGAATTCTATTTTGGAAAGAGCTTTTGCAAAGGGTGAAAAACTGGGGTTAAGCCAGGAATTTATTACCAAATATTTTGATGCAGTACATATGGAAAGTATTAATCATCAAAATAGAATATTCAATTCCTAGTGGGGAAATGAATGTAATTAAATGGGAATGTGCTATGGTATTTATAAGCCATTCCATTCCCATTTAATTTTTATCAGAATTGTATAGTGTATTATTTCTAAACCGAATACAAGCGAATTACTGATTTAATTTAAAAGTTGTATTCTATTCTATTATCAAGGATTTATACACCAAATAACAGTCATATTAAATTAAAGAATATCATTCATGCATTGCTTAAAAAGACTGAAATGAAAAAACAAAGTTTTACATTTTCAAGTAGTTCTACTGATTTATATTTTTCAGCTAATATCAACCACTTAAAAGATATTATTGATCTTAAGAATAGCATATTTATAACAGACGAAAATGTTTATAAAGCTCATTCGAATAAGTTCAAAAAAAACAAAGTTATTATTCTTAAACCCGGAGAAGCCTATAAAAATCAGGCAACTGTTGACACTATTGTGCAGCAATTACTTGAAATGGAAGCTGATAGAAAGACATTTCTGGTTGGAGTTGGAGGTGGGGTAATTACAGATATTACTGGATATGTAGCCAGCATATATATGCGTGGTATTAAATTTGGGTTTGTTCCAACTACATTACTTGCACTTGTAGATGCGAGTATTGGAGGTAAAAACGGAATTGATGTAGGTGTTTATAAAAACATTCTAGGTATTACAAGACAACCTTCTTTTATTTTGCAAGATCTTAATTTCCTGAAAACATTACCTGATGCAGAATGGAAGAATGGGTTTGCTGAGATTATTAAACATGCCTGTATTAAAGATTTGACAATGTTTAAACAGCTGCAACAGCACTCTTTGTCATATTATATGTCTCACAAAAAAGAAACAGATATTTTGATACAACGGAATGCCCGGATAAAAATTAAAGTGGTACAGCTGGATGAATTTGAACAGGGTGAAAGAAAACTGTTGAATTTCGGGCACACACTTGGACATGCACTGGAAAACCAGTATAAATTAATGCATGGCCAGGCTGTTGCTGTAGGAATGACTTATGCTTCGCATATAGCTGCTGAACTTACCGGTTTCAGGAAATCTGCTGATATAGTTCAAACTTTAGAATTATATGGTTTACCAACTTATATAAATTTTGATAAGGAGAAAGTTTTTGATGTATTGAAGATGGATAAGAAAAGAGAAAGAAAAGACATCAATTTTATTTTATTAGAACGAATTGGAAAAGGCCGAATAGTCTCCATTCCTTTGGATGAATTGCAACAAATTATAAACAGCCTATTATAAACTGATTCATGGAATTTTTAAAGAATCAAAAAACTGTAATTACTTTGGCAAACTCTGGCAAAAAGGTAACCATAGGGCATTCTCTTTTAAATGGTGAGATTTATGCGCCTGCTTCTAAGAGTTCGATGCAAAGGGCATGTGCTGCGGCTTTGTTAAGAAAGGGTATTACGAATATTCATAATCCTGGAATTAGTAATGATGATCAAGCTGCACTTAGTATCATTGAAAGTCTGGGAGCAAATGTTATTTATGATGGGCAGAAAATCATTGTTGAAAGTACTGGAGTAAATCCAACTCTTTCTGCAGATGGTACAGGGAATATAAATTGTGGAGAAAGTGGTCTCAGTATCAGGATGTTTGCTCCAATTGTGGCATTAAGTAATCATCCGGTATTCATTCAGGGCAAAGGAAGTCTGGCTAACAGGCCAATGGACTTTTTTGATGAAGTATTGCCCCAGTTAGGCGTGACTATAAGTTCCAATGGCGGCAAACTACCTTTAAAAGTTCAGGGCCCATTAATACCAGCAAATATTGACATTGATGGCTCATTAAGTTCTCAGTTTTTGACAGGATTACTAATGGCTTATGCCACTGTTTTTAATATTAGAGAAAATGAAAGTGGAGTGGATTTGTCAGCAGAAACTATATCTATTACAGTTCATAATTTGAAAAGTAAACCTTACATTGATCTTACCTTGCATATAATGACTGCGTTTGGATTAATTGTACCGGAAAATAGAAATTATGAATCCTTTATCTTTTATAGATCAAAAATTAATTTTCCAAATACTACCCTTGATTATACAGTAGAGGGAGATTGGAGCGGAGCTGCTTTTTTACTGGTGGCAGGCTCAATTGCCGGGAATATAACTGTTAAAGGATTGGATGTATTTTCCACACAGGCAGATAAAAAAATTCTGGAAGCATTGCAGGATAGTGGTTGTTCTCTTTCTATAAATGAAAAAGAAATTATAATTAGAGGGAAAAGCAATATGGCAGGATTGAAAGCATTTCATTTTAATGCTACAGATTGCCCAGATTTATTTCCCCCATTAGTTGCATTGGCAGCATGTTGCGAAGGGACTTCAATTATTGAAGGTGTTTCGAGGCTTGCACATAAAGAAAGCAACAGAGGGTTAACTTTGCAGGAAGAATTTGCAAAAATGGGAGTAGTAATCACTTTACAGGATAACCTGATGTTAGTGCAAGGGTCCAAATCTATAAAAGCTGCAAAAGTGCATTCACGTCATGATCACAGAATTGCAATGGCCTGTGCTGTAGCAGCCCTGGTAGCTGAAGGAGATACAATTATAGAAGAAGCAGATGCGATTAATAAATCGTACCCCAATTTTTACCATCACCTTGAGCAGCTGGGAGCCAGGGTATCATAATAACAAATAAAATGAAAAATATTAATTCTATAAGCTTTAAAATTTGTAAATCTTGAATTCATTTGGCCGCATATTCCGAGTGCATATTTTTGGAGAATCACATGGTGAAAGTGTTGGATTGATCATAGATGGCATTCCCGCAGGTCTTCCTTTACAGGTTGAGGATTTCCTATATGATATTGAAAGACGGAAAGGGGGTACTCAAAAAGGAACAACTCCCCGACAGGAAACTGATTTGCCTATATTCAAAAGTGGAGTTTTCAATCATAAAACAACTGGCGCACCCTTAACCATTCTTTTTGAGAATAATAATACCCGAAGCGGAGATTATACCAAACAAAGAGATGTTCCTAGGCCGGGCCATGCAGATTTTGTTGCGTCTAAGAAATTTGGGGGATTTGAGGATTTTAGGGGGGGCGGACATTTCAGTGGAAGGCTAACTGTAGCATTAGTAGCAGCAGGTGTTATTGCTAAGCATATTTTAAAGATTGTTTCAAACGGAAATATTTTTGTTCATTCTGATATTCTGGAAATTGGAGGGGAAACTGATTTGGAAAAAGGGCTTCAAAATGCAATTGATGCAAAAGATTCTGTTGGTGGAATTGTTGAATGTAAGGTAGCAGGCCTGCCTTTAGGTTTGGGCGAACCTTTTTTTGATAGTGCAGAATCATTAATCAGCCATGCTGTATTTGCAATTCCTGCAGTTAAAGGAATTGAATTCGGTGCTGGATTCCTGGCAGCTAAAATGTATGGAATTGAACATAATGACTCAATAATTGATGCATCCGGAAAAACTAAAACGAATCATGCAGGGGGTATTGTAGGTGGTATTACTAATGGGAATGAACTGGTATTCAGGATTGCAATAAAGCCAACTGCATCTACCCCAAAAGAACAGGAGTCTTTAAACTGGCATTCCAACCTAGTAGAACCATTTTCAGTAAAAGGCAGACATGATTTGTGTATTGCATTAAGGGTACCAGTAGTTTTGGAAGCTGTTACGGCAATTGTGCTGGCTGATTTAATGATATTGGAACACCAAATCCCCAGGAGATTGTCTGACAAACTATAACTTATATTATTTTTTATAATGGAACTGATTTATCATATTACTACAAAAGAAGAATTGGAAATTGCTATCAAACTAGGTTATTATGAAGCAGCTTCACTGGAATCTGAGGGGTTTATTCATTGTAGCAAGTCAGATCAGGTTGCAGGTGTACTGAACAGGTATTACCAGGGAAAGGTTGAATTACTCAAACTTGAAATTAATCCTGATAAACTTACCAGCAAAATGCAATTTGATTTTTCCCCATCTGTAAAAGAAGCATTTCCACATGTTTATGGTAGAATCAATTTAGATGCTATTGAAGCTGTTATTGATTTGTAATAAGTAAATGAAATAAAAAAATAAAAAATGCACAATTTTATAATCAATGCTTCGGTTCAGATTATACCAATAGTAAAGGGTGATAAACATCCATATGAATGGGTGGATGAAGCAATTGCTGTGATACAAAATTCGGGCATTAAACATGAAGTCGGCCCATTTGCTACAATATTGGAAGGTACTTATCCTGAAGTAATGAAAGTGATTGATGCTATCAATGAATTTCTTTTCCTGAAGGATTGTAATGAATGGATCAGCAGTGTGCAAGTTCAGATTCGCAGTAAGGGAGATATGACAGCCGGTGAAAAAACAGAAAAATTTAAATAGGAAACTTTGTTTTGAAAATGTAAATAAATCTTTAAAGGGTTAAGTTTAAAAATTAATATCTGGTGCCCCTTCCTGGTTAGTTCACTTTTTATTATTTATCTTTTTTCAATCAGTCCATTTCTTTAAATATTAGTAATCTGAATGTTTTTACAGATTCAAATTAAAATACAGACAACTATATTTGGGGATTAGGAAATTTTTTAGCGTTCAAATCCTGGAATTTGAGTATAAGCGATTTAAGCCAGTTCTGGCCAAAAACTCTTTAATCCCGACTTTATTAAAGTAGTTCAATTTGCCAGTTTAACAGACATTTTGCAGGTTTTTAGCTTTTATTAGGAATAGCTTTTAAATGAGGAATTATGTTCCTTTTCAAAAAATTAATGATTCCAAAAAGGCAAATTCAGAAAAATGCCGGTTATTCAAAAAATTAATATTAACATTTTTTGAGTTAAAATTTTACTGATAATCAAAGAATAAGACTTACTTGTGTCAATAACTGAAAAGAAGTTTGGCATTTTTGGCATGGTACTTGGCATAGTGGGGCAACTCATAATCAAAAATTGAGCAGCGAGCAATACTTTTTGAAATAAAATAACATTTTTTACCTTCATCAAGTGAGTTCGCGGCTAAATTAACATAGTACGCATGAAAAGATACATACATCTCATACTGGGTATATTTATATATACAGTGGTCTCGGCTCAGACGGATATTTCCGTTGGGGTTAGAGAAAATCCGATGCCTGTTTCTGTACAGGATACTTCGATACTTAAAAAAGACAGTGCAAAAGGATTAATAAATCAGGATACTACTAATAAAACTGAAATTGCTGATTCTTTGAAAATTGACTCAGTTGATGCTCCGGTATACAAAACGATTACCGGTATAGCCAGTTTTTACAGCTCAAACCTTCATGGTTCTAAAACCTCAACAGGAGAGACTTACAGGCATGAAAGAAACACTGCAGCCAGTAATAACTTTAAATTGAATACAATAGTAAGGGTAACGAACCTGGAAAATAATAAATCTGTTATTGTACGGATTAATGACCATATGCATAAAAGGATGGCAAAAAAAGGCAGAGTAGTGGATTTAAGCCGTTCTGCAGCTAAAAAGTTAGATTTTATGAAACAGGGGCTTGCTAGGGTAAAAGTGGAAGAAGTGCCCCCTGGTACAGAAGAATAGTGGGTTTAAAAAGTTGACTTTTATGGGTTAGAAATATTAAATACAGGAAGCCAGTATTTTCACAACAGTATCAATTTCTTCAAATGTATTGTATTTACTGAAAGAAAAACGAACAGCAACCTGGTCTTTTTTACCCTTAATTTCATTAATAACATGGCTACCTGCATCTGCACCACTGGAACAGGCGCTGCCTCCTGATGCACAGATGTGATTGATATCCAGATTGAAAAGCAACATTTCACTTTTATCTGTTTTAGGAAAACTAACATTTAAAACAGTATACAAACTGTTGCCGTTTATATCACCATTAAATTCTACTGCAGCAATTTTATGCTGCAGCTGTTCCGTCATGTATTTTTTTAAGCTTTGTATAAATTCACTATCTTTTTTATGATTAATAGTGGCAACTTCCAGTGCTTTAGCAAATCCAACAATTCCATATAAATTTTCAGTACCTGCTCGCATATTTCTTTCCTGCGAACCTCCAAAAATCAGCGGTTGAATTTTTAGATTTTCGTTAATATATAAAATTCCAACTCCTTTGGGGCCATGAAATTTATGTCCTGCTCCGGTTATAAAATCAACAGGTGTATTACTCAGATCAAATGGAATATGTCCAACTGTCTGCACAGTATCACAATGAAAGATAGCCTGATAAGTTCTGCAAAGGGTACCAATTTTCTGTATATCCAAAATATTACCAATTTCATTATTGGCATGCAAAAAAGTTACAAGGCATTTTTCTTTATTTTCCTGAAGTAATTTTTCCAGATAGGGAAGATTGATATGGCCATCTGGCAATAATTCAGTATAACTGATTCTAATATCATGCTCTTTTGCCAGATGCTTTACAGTATGGAGGGTAGCATGATGTTCTATTTTTGATGTAATAATATGTCTGCAACCCAAATCCCTTATTGATGCTGTAATTGCAGTGTTACTGCTTTCTGTTCCTCCTGATGTAAAAAATATTTCGGATGGATGGGCTTTTAAAATACGGGCAACAGTTTTTCTGGCATTTTCAACAGCCAGCCTGCTTTCCCTTCCATAACTATATATAGAAGATGGATTTCCAAAATGGGTAGTTAAATAAGGCATCATTGCTTCCAGAACCTGGGGATCCAATGGTGTTGTAGCTGCGTTATCTAAGTAAATTCTATTTATCATTGATATGATATCTGATTACAGTTTTTTTAATTATTAGTACCAATTCTACTGTGACTGATTTGAATAATTGACGAAAATTTTTCCTGCTTATAGCGTAAGTTTAAAATCAACTTTTGCAACATATAAACTGGTTATTGCAAAAATAAAAAAAATCCCACCGAAGCGGGATTCATTTTTTTGAAAAGTATATTTACATAGCTTCTTTAATATCACTCATTAATTTTTTGGCAATATTAGAAGCAGTTGTTTCAAAATTACTTTCTGCATAGATTCTGATAATAGGTTCAGTATTACTGGTGCGTAAATGTACCCAGTCATTTTCAAATTCTATTTTTAATCCATCATCTGTATTAATTGGATTTTTCTGATATTTCTTTTTAATGGCTTCAAATACTTTTTTTATATCTGTTCCAGGATTCAGCTCAATTTTGTTTTTGCTCATAAAATAATCCGGATAAGAATTTCGTAATTGTTTTGCTGATTTGTTTTCTTTTGCCATATGCGTCAAGAAAAGAGCAATACCAATTAAAGCATCTCTGCCAAAATGCAGGTCCGGAACAATTATTCCTCCGTTTCCTTCACCTCCAATCACTGCATTTACAGCCTTCATTTTATTAACAACATTTACTTCACCAACTGCTGAAGGAAAATATTCTCCACCATTTTTTACTGTAACATCTTTCAAAGCCCTTGTTGAAGACATATTACTGACTGTATTTCCTTTTCTGTTTTGCAATACATAATCTGCCACTGCAACCAGTGTATATTCTTCTCCAAAAAGAGTGCCGTCTTCACAAACAAAGCATAAACGGTCTACATCCGGATCAACAGCAATTCCAAGGTTAGCCTGTTGTTTATTTACTTCATTACAAAGGTCTCTTAAGTTCTCTGGCAAAGGCTCGGGGTTATGGGCAAAATTACCATTTACTGTATCATTTAAAACAGTAAAATTATCTACTCCCAATGCTTTTAATAAAGCTGGTACTGCAATTGCACCAGTACTGTTAATTGCATCAACAACAATTGTAAAGTTACATTTTTTTATAGCCTCAATATCTACCAGCGGATAATTAATAACAGTTTCAATATGTTTCTGTAACAAGGTGTCATTAAAAATATGTTTACCCAGCTTTTCAACAGGAGCAAAAATGTAATCATCATTGGCGGCAATTTCTAAAACGGTTGCACCATCTTCTGCATTAATAAATTCGCCTTTCCCATTTAATAATTTTAAGGCGTTCCATTCTTTTGGGTTATGACTTGCAGTTAAAATAATTCCACCTGCTGCATTTTCAAACAGAACAGCCATTTCAACAGTTGGTGTGGTACTTAAACCTACATCAATCACATCAAAACCTAGTGCATTTAATGTGCTGATTACAAGTTGCTGAACCATTTCTCCACTGATTCTTCCATCCCTGCCTACTATTATTTTTGCATTGTCTGATTTTCTGGAAAGCCAGGTTCCAAATGCTGCAGTAAATCTGACAATATCAATTGGACTTAAGGTTTCACCTACTTTTCCACCGATCGTTCCTCTTATACCGGATATACTTTTAATTAGTGCCATGCGTCGGATTTAATATTGCAAACATAACTGAATTTTTTCTTGTCATATGCAAATTTTGTGATTTTAAAAGGAATAGAAATAAGATAGATTTTTTTGGTTTGAATTACATTTGTAGAATCAAAAAATAAGTATGCCTGATAAAAATTGGTTTAAAGATTGGTTCAGCTCTCCTTACTATCATTTATTATATAATAACAGGGATGATAACGAAGCATTTAGCTTTATTAAAAAGTTGATTGAATATTTGCAACCACCTTTACATTCCTACATGCTGGATGTAGCCTGTGGAAAAGGGAGACATAGTAAAGCATTGGCTGACATGGGTTTTGATGTAACCGGTATTGATATATCTTATACTTCTATAGAAGAAGCCAAAGCATTTGAGTCTGGTGAGCTGCATTTTTATCAGCAGGATATGCGCTTACCATTCTGGATTAATTATTTTGAATTTGCGTTTAATTTCTTTACCAGTTTTGGTTATTTCAGAACCAGACGTGAACATGATAATACAATTAGATCTATTGCTCAAAGCTTAAAACCAGGTGGTATTTTTGTCATTGATTATTTAAATACATATGTAACTGAACAATTTACAGAAAAAACTTTTACTATTGAAAGAGAAGAAGTTCAGTTTCATATTACCAAATGGCAGGATGATGATTTTTTCTTTAAACAAATACAGGTTAAAGATAGTCAGACTGCTGCTATGAAGCATTTATTTACTGAGCGTGTTGCCAAATTTTCTTTAAGTGATTTTTCTGAAATGCTTGCTTTTCAGCATTTACAGATACAGGAAGTTTTTGGTGATTATAACTTAGGAAGATTTCTCTTAAAAGAATCCCCCAGAATGATCA